>Ga0209958_1000660_pt1 | contig 47636 bp, 40 predicted proteins | sample ThiBio_inoc_plan_FD_183942 | JGI IMG/M metagenome (GOLD analysis project Ga0209958, IMG submission 183942) | Wastewater bioreactor microbial communities from Cape Town, South Africa - Thiocy_inoc_plan (SPAdes) | ecosystem: Engineered > Bioremediation > Thiocyanate > Unclassified | place: South...
GCCTTGGGTTGAGGCGGCGTAATGCTTGTTGATATTGCGAGACTTTGGTTTTCCAGATCCCGAGTTGAATGGCATTATGGGGTTGTTCAAACAACTGCATTAATAAGCGCATTTCTTTGCTTAGGGTCCATAAGATCAGGCTATCAGGCTCGCCCGCAGCAATTAGATATTGATAGATTTTAACCGATTGTGCCAAGTTTCCAGCAAGCAAGGCATCACTTAAATCATAAGTCGTATACCGTGATTGATCCTGTAAGCAGGCATACAATTGTTCAATCTGAATCTGCTGGATATCAGGAAAAGTATCCGCAACCCGCATTAAACTGTTTTTAGCTGCCAACAAATTATGTTCATGATGCTGCATCAACCATTGCCATGCATCATTATTCAGTTGAATCCCGAGTTTTTCAGCTTCTATGCTTAAGATGCGTTGTCGATCTTGCGGATAGGTCGCGGTCAGCGGAACCACCACGCCATTGGCTTCGACCACTTGGAAAAAAGCTGATTTTAAACTGCTGCTGTCCTGTTTCGGTAAAACAATCAGCAAAAGATTATGTTCATTATGTTGAATATAGCTTTTTAGCAACTTTAGGCCATTGGCATCAGGTTTGATATTGCCATGTACTTCAATCGCAAGCTGTTGCGAGAACAGGGATAAACTATTCAGTGCGTTAAAGACATTTTTCCAGTCATTCACGCTACTGATGTCATAACGCTGCCGCTCAACTTCTTGCTGTTGCCAGCTTTTACGGAATGCATCAAGCAAGTTTTGTTCAAGTAAAGGCTCTTGGCCATGCATGATCCATGCACCGCGAGCTTCATGAACCCGTTTTAAGGCTTGAACATAATCCAGTTTCATAGTGACAAATTAAGGCTGTGCTTTAGGTAAACGATTGGCTGCGATTTGACGCGTAATTTGCTGCGCCACATCATCAATCACAATACGATTTAGATAAGCTTCTTGTTGGTTATCGGTGTTGACCGTCGCCACGTCGTATTGATAGGTACGTGAAGCGGTTAAAGTACGCGGTTCAGTAATTTTCTTACCTTGACGGTCTTCAATCTGGAAGGTCACAGTTAAACGTAGCAATACTTCAGTCAGTTTACCGTTCAGCAATTGGCGGCGCGGGGTGTAATCTAAAACACGAAGCACATAGGCATCATTGGCATTACTGAGTTGTACACCAGTTGCACCAAGATAAATGCTGAGCTGGTTTTCAAGCTGATCGGTATTGTCAGGCAGGACTAAAGTTAGTTTGTTATACACCAAAGGTGCTGCTGTAGGATTACTTCCTTTTAGATGAAAGCCACAGCCGACCAAGCCTGCACTTAGACCTAAAGTTAAAACGATAGCAGCTAAACGTTGAACTAAATGCATGCTTTGTCCTTATAATATTCCATCAAATATGGAAGATTTAATCTTGATAAATTGACCACATTTTAGAATCAAAGCCCGTTGAATGACAGCGGGCTTTGATGGGGTTTTGTTTCGATAAATTCATGCCTCTTGTTCGAAGAGGGAATTTAAGCGGGAAATTAAACCACTAAATTAACAAGTTTATTCGGTACTACAATTTCTTTCTTGCTTGGGCCAGTCAAGAATTGTTGTACTTCTGGTAATGCTTTTGCCAATGCCAATAACTCATCTTTAGAGATATCGACTGCGACGTCTAACTTACCACGAAGTTTACCATTCACCTGTACAACAATCGTTTGCGTATTACGGGCTAATGCTGACTCATCCACTTGCGGGAATTCAACAGCTGTTAACTCCAAACCAAACTGAGTTAACAAGGTTTGGCTCAAGTGTGGTGCGAATGGTGCAAGTAAGGTCAATAAGGTAGTAATTGCTTCACGTGCGACAGCAACATCGTTGTCATCTTTCGCTTCAAACTTATTGCTGGCATTGAGTAATTCCATCAATGCAGCAATTGCCGTATTGAACGCATGACGACGTTCGATGTCATCACCCACTTTCTGGATGGTTTCATGGGTTTTACGACGTAAATCTTGCGCATCTTTCGACAAGTTTGCACTATCGATCGTTGTTGCTGGGTTGCCTTTTTCCAAGAAACCAGCAGCCAAACGCCATACACGTTTCAAGAAGCGGTTAGCCCCTTCAACACCGGCATCTGACCATTCGAGTGATTGATCTGGTGGCGCAGCGAACATCATAAAGACACGAGCCGTATCTGCGCCGTATTGGTCAATAATCGCTTGCGGGTCAATACCGTTGTTTTTCGACTTTGACATTTTTTCTTGTCCGCCGATCACAACTTCCTGACCATCACCTGAATATTTTGCAGACAGGATACGACCTTTTTCGTCACGCTCTAATTCGATGTCAGCAGGGTTAAACCAGGTTTTCTTGCCACTTTCAGCTTCACGATAGAAGGTATCTGCCAACACCATGCCTTGGGTGAGCAAGTTGGTGAATGGTTCATTACCTTGTACCACGCCTTCATCACGCATCAATTTATGGAAGAAACGTGCATAAAGTAAGTGCAGAATTGCGTGTTCAACACCACCGATATATTGGTTTACTGGAAGCCAGCTTTGCGCCGCTTCAGGTTTTACCATACCACCCGTAAAGTCTGGAGATGCATAACGTGCATAGTACCAAGATGATTCTACAAAGGTATCCAAGGTGTCTGTTTCACGACGCGCATCGCCGCCACAGCTTGGGCATTTGGTTTCATAGAATTCAGGCATCTTGTTCAATGGGTTACCCGAACCATCTGGAACCACATCGGTCGGTAATACCACTGGCAATTGATCTTCTGGAACGGTAACTTGACCACAGCTGTTACAGTTGATCATTGGAATTGGGCAACCCCAGTAACGTTGACGAGAAACACCCCAGTCACGTAAACGGAATTGAACCTTAGAATTAGCTAATGCTTGTGGTTCTAATTTTGCAAGGAAGGCATCAAAAGCGGCTTGGAATGCTAAACCATCAAACTCGCCAGAATTCACTAATTTGCCATCTTTAGAACCGTACCACTCTTGCCATTCAGCAGCTGAGTATTCAGCATCATCAGCACCTTTGGCATCAATGACTTGCTTGATCGGCAAGTTAAATTTATTGGCAAATTCAAAGTCGCGTTCGTCATGTGCAGGCACTGCCATTACAGCGCCTGAACCGTATGACATTAATACATAGTTGGCAATCCAAACAGGAAGGTCTTCACCGGTCACTGGATGCTTAACAAATAAGCCTGTTGCCATACCTTTCTTTTCAGCAGTGGCTAAATCAGCTTCTGCCACTGAACCCATGCGGCATTCTTCAATAAATGCAGCCAATTCAGGATTATTTTCAGCAGCTTTCAGCGCAAGCGGGTGTTCTGCTGCAACAGCAACATAGGTCACACCCATCAAGGTATCTGCACGCGTGGTATAAACCGTTAAGCCATCTGCATAAATTTCAGTATTGGCAGAAGGGAAGGTAATCTCCATCCCTGTCGAACGACCAATCCAGTTACGTTGCATGGTCAAGACTTGTTGTGGCCAACCATCTTTCAAGGTATCTAGATCGTCTAATAATTCTTGTGCATAGTCGGTGATGCGGAAGTAGTACATTGGAATATCACGTTTTTCAACCAATGCACCTGAACGCCAGCCACGACCATTTTCAACTTGTTCATTCGCAAGGACAGTCTGGTCAACAGGGTCCCAGTTCACTGTTGAAAGCTTACGATAGATCAAGCCTTTTTTATAAAGTTGTACGAATAACCATTGTTCCCAGTGATAGTACTCTGGCGTACAAGTCGCAAATTCGCGATCCCAATCGACAGACAAGCCCAATTTTTTTAATTGGTCACGCATGTAGGCGATGTTTTCAAAAGTCCATTTGGCAGGTGCAACCTGATGTGCAATCGCTGCATTTTCAGCAGGTAAACCAAATGCATCCCAACCCATGGGTTGTAATACCGTTTCACCTTTTAAACGATAAAAACGGCTGATCACGTCACCAATGGTGTAGTTACGCACATGCCCCATGTGCAGTTTGCCACTTGGGTAAGGGAACATCGACAGGATATAGCGATGTTTGCCCTCTACAGTGTCTGCAACTTTAAAAACTTTGCGATTGTCCCAGTCTTGTTGAACTTGAGGCTCAATGGCACTTGCTTGATATTCGGAGTCAATGTGAGAAGTCGTCATAGGGATATGCGATACAACAAAAAAGTAAAGTTAAGATTGCTGCACAGCATAGCGCAAAATTGTAGGAAATGTCAGTTTTTAGATCGGGATTTTATCTGCAAGGCCGCCGTGTTGAAGGTGACCTTGCCGGATTATGTATGGGTTTAGCGATCAGATGATGCCGCTGCAGGCGGTGGGCTTTGTGGTTTAACCGAGTTAGCCGGAGCGGATGGCGCTGTCTGCGGTGCTTGCTGTGTTACATTCGGTGTGGCTTCAGGATTCGCTTGATGGCCTTGCTGAGTCGTTGGATTGCTGCTTTGATGGCTATTGCCATATGTTGAAACTTTGTCCAAGCGTTTGGCACCTTTGGGTGGTGGCGTTGTGGTGTAATGGGTTGAACCTTTTGCATCCACCCATTTGTAATATTGTTGTGCGTAGTTTTGGCTGGAACACAACAATAATGCCGTGCCTCCAATCGCATATAGGATTGTTTTTAAATAAGATGATTTCATTTTTGATCTCCCCAAATGAATGTTGTATATCTTCGATCAAAGTGCCTAAATAAACAGTTTACAATGCCTATTTTTCATTAAAAAGAAAATAGTTTTTTGATAAATGGGCGTTTTGACAAGACCAAATAATTCCGTGAAATGTGTCTAAAAAAACAACAGCTAAAAAATATTCGTTAAAATCCTTTTCTTTGTTCTTGACATTGCTTATGAAAGAAACAAGAATGCTTTCTCAAGTTTTATATGTGTTTATTTGATCACCCTTCGAATAAATGTCATGGCTTGCAATGGACATTCTTTCTAGCCGAGAGAATGATTTTTTGAAATATGCTTATCCCAGCATATTTTGATTCGAGATGTCATCAAGTTTATACGGCTGATGAGTCTCAGAAAATTTTTCCTATTGCAGCAAAAACGAGTAGAATACGCACACTTATAAGAAGTGCAAAAGTTAATGAATGAACACAATTTATGTCTCCCATAAATTGTGCAAAATACTAGGGTGAATCACGTTGGAACTTTTATCTGGTGGTGAAATGCTCGTTCGTGCGCTTGCGGACGAAGGCGTAGAGCATGTTTTTGGGTATCCAGGCGGCGCTGTATTACATATTTATGATGCGCTATTTCAACAAGACAAAATTAACCATTACCTCGTGCGTCATGAGCAAGCTGCCGGTCATATGGCAGATGCATACTCACGCGTAACAGGTAAGACAGGTGTAGTACTGGTCACTTCTGGGCCGGGCGCAACCAATACCGTCACTCCAATCGCAACAGCCTACATGGACTCAATCCCAATGGTGATTCTGTCTGGTCAGGTTGCAAGCCATCTGATTGGAGAGGATGCATTCCAAGAAACAGATATGGTTGGTATTTCTCGTCCAATCGTAAAACATAGTTTCCAAGTGCGTCACGCTAGCGAAATTCCTGCAATTATTAAGAAAGCATTCTATATTGCTGCGTCTGGTCGTCCGGGTCCAGTTGTGGTTGATATTCCGAAAGATGCAACCAATCCTGCGGAAAAGTTTGCCTACGAATATCCTGAAAAAGTGAAGATGCGTTCATATCAGCCGCCTTCACGTGGTCACTCGGGTCAAATTCGCAAAGCGATTGATGAGTTGATTACGGCTAAACGCCCAATGATCTATACCGGTGGTGGTGTGGTTCAAGGCAATGCGTCTGGCTTATTGACGGAGCTTGCACATTTGTTGGGTTATCCAGTCACCAATACGTTGATGGGCTTAGGCGCTTTCCCTGGTAACGATCCACAATTCGTGGGCATGTTGGGGATGCATGGTACTTATGAAGCCAATATGGCGATGCATAACGCAGATGTAATTTTGGCTATTGGTGCACGTTTCGATGACCGTGTAACCAACAACCCTGCAAAATTCTGTACCAATGCAAAAGTGATTCATATTGATGTTGATCCAGCAACCATCTCGAAGACCATTATGGCGCACATCCCAATCGTGGGTGCAGTAGAGCCAGTGCTTCAAGAAATGTTGGCACAACTCAAACAAATGAATGTATCTAAGCCAAACCCTGAAGCAATTGCAGCATGGTGGTCTCAGATCAATGAATGGCGCAAAGTACACGGCTTACGTTATGAAGCAGGTCAAAATGGTGTAATGAAACCTCAGCAAGTGGTTGAGGCATTAGATCGTGCGACCAATGGTGAAGCCATCATTACTTCTGACGTGGGGCAGCATCAAATGTTTGGTGCGAACTACTACAAATACAAACGTCCACGTCAGTGGATCAACTCTGGTGGCTTAGGCACTATGGGTGTTGGTTTACCGTATGCAATGGCTGCAAAGCTTGCATTCCCAGACCAGCAAGTGGTTTGTATTACTGGTGAAGCATCGATTCAGATGTGTATCCAAGAATTATCGACCTGCAAGCAATATGGCTTGAATGTAAAAATTCTCTGCTTAAACAACCAAGCTTTGGGCATGGTGAAGCAATGGCAAGACATGAACTACGAAGGACGTCATTCAAGTTCTTATGTAGATTCATTACCAGACTTTGCCAAGTTAATGGAAGCGTATGGTCATGTCGGTATTCAGATTAACCATGCTGACGAGCTCGATTCTAAATTAGCTGAAGCGATGGCAATTAATGATAAATGTGTATTCATTAATGTCATGGTTGATCGTACAGAACATGTTTATCCAATGTTGATTGCAGGTCAGTCCATGAAGGATATGTGGTTAGGTAAAGGGGAGCGTACATAATGAGACATATTATTTCTGTACTCGTTGAAAACGAAGCTGGTGCGCTTTCTCGTCTTGTTGGCTTATTCAGTCAACGTGGCTACAACATTGAAACACTCAATGTTGCACCGACAGAAGATGAAACCTTGTCGCGTTTGACCTTAACGACTTATGGCGATGATCATAAAATCGAGCAGATCACCAAGCAACTGAACAAATTGGTTGAAGTGGTAAAAGTGGTTGATTTATCTGAAGGTTCACATATTGAACGTGAGTTGATGCTCATCAAAGTCAAAGCATTGGGTGCGGCACGTGCGGAAATCAAACGTACGGCTGATATCTTCCGTGCTCAGATTGTGGATGTAACACCAACGACGTATACCATTCAGATCGCAGGTACCACTGAAAAGATTGATGGTTTTATTGATGCACTGGCTGAAAATACCATTCTGGAAGTTGTACGCTCTGGTGTATCAGGCATCGCGCGTGGCGAAAAAGTTTTAACAATTTAAGTTTTTAAAAACCCTCATCCCAACCTTCTCCCAGAGGGAGAAGGAGTTCCCTCTCCTTGGGGAGAGGGTTAGGGTGAGGGGGAAATACCCAACATATTTTAAAGTTTTCATGGAGAAAACAGATGCAAATTTTTTACGATAAAGACTGTGACTTATCAATCATCCAAGGCAAGAAAGTTGCAATCATTGGTTATGGCTCACAAGGCCATGCGCACGCACTTAACTTGAAAGATTCTGGCGTAGACGTAACTGTTGGTTTACGTGCTGGTTCTACTTCTTGGAAAAAAGCTGAAAACTCAGGTCTTAAAGTTTCTGAAGTTCCAGCTGCGGTTGCTCAAGCTGACTTAGTCATGATCTTGACTCCAGATGAGTTCCAATCTCAACTTTATCGTGACGTGATTGAACCAAACATCAAAGAAGGTGCAACTTTAGCTTTTGCTCATGGTTTCTCTATTCTTTATAACCAAGTTGTTCCACGTAAAGACTTAGACGTAATCATGGTTGCGCCGAAAGCACCTGGTCACACTGTACGTTCTGAATACCAACGTGGTTCAGGTGTTCCTGACTTAATCGCGATCCACCAAGATGCTTCTGGTAATGCACGTAACGTTGCACTTTCTTATGCGTCAGGCGTAGGTGGTGGTCGTACAGGTATCATCGAAACTTCTTTCCGTGAAGAAACTGAAACTGACTTATTCGGTGAGCAAGCAGTTCTTTGTGGTGGTGCAGTTGAATTGGTTAAAATGGGCTTCGAAACTTTGGTTGAAGCTGGTTATGCACCAGAAATGGCTTACTTCGAATGCTTGCATGAACTTAAGTTAATCGTTGACTTGATGTTCGAAGGCGGTATCGCGGACATGAACTATTCAGTATCTAATAACGCTGAATATGGTGAATATGTGACTGGTACTGAAGTAATCAACGAACAGTCTCGTGAAGCAATGCGTAATGCGTTGAAACGTATCCAGTCTGGTGAATATGCGAAGATGTTCATCCAAGAAGGTGCGTTGAACTACCCATCAATGACTGCACGTCGTCGTCAAAATGCTGCACACGGTATTGAAGTAACAGGTAACAAGTTACGTGCGATGATGCCTTGGATTCAAGCGAACAAGATTGTTGATAAAGAGAAAAACTAATTTCTCGAATCAATTGATTTGAACGCGAAGACCCACTCTATTTGAGTGGGTTTTTTATGTTTATCTTTACGTGCCTCAAAAAGATGAAAGCAGTGCTTTCATCTTTTTTCGTGCCTTGGATTCAAGCAAATAAAATCGTAGACAAAGAAAAGAACTAATTTTTTCTAAGTCAAATAAAGACCCTTGTTTATTCAAGGGTTTTTTATGGAAAATCCTAATGTTACGTGCGTTAGCGAAGCATAACTTCACTCTTGCGCAAGGGCCACACGAAGCGATGCTTCTCATACTTTTCTATTTCCCTGCCCATACTCAGGATTCAAACGAACAAGATGATGGATAAAGAAAAGAGCTAATTTTTCTAAGTAAAAAAAACGTGCTTAAATGAGCAAGTTTTTTTATGTTTGTTGATAACAGAGTTATAACACTACAGAAGAAAAAATAAGCTTATATTGTTTATGTTTTAACCGTTTTGCTGTGGGGTAATCATCACAATTTAAACTAAAAATTGCTGCATGCTTTGGGGTGTCTGCACGGTAAAAACAAACACATTGTAATGACTTAAAAATAAAAATGATCTGGTAAAAATAAATAAGTCTTTTGGTCAAAAAAATGAAATAAAAAAACAAGACTTTTCATTGGTTTGAAATGATTGTATGCTTTTATTCTATTGATTTATAAAGTGAAAAAGACTTGACCTTATGCTAGATGATGTTATTGTTAAGGAAAGTTTATGAATACAAGATTCATGACTTCTTTAGGTGTGAAACGTCGTTCGGATTTCGAGCATTTTGCTCATCATATAAAAAAAAGTACTGAATAATCATGGAAGTCCTTTATGGTTCACGTTGATTACGATAGCACATTGGTCATCGTTTCCATTTTGGTTGCAGTCGTAACTTGTTACGTTGCAGTATCGATGGAAGAACTCGTCTTTAAAGGTGCTTATAAAAAGTTTGAAAAAAGCATTTTGATTGCGAGTGGGCTAATCTTGGGGTTGGCGATATGGTCAATGCACTTTGTGGGAATGCTGGCTAGCCATTTGCCAGAAGGCTATTATTTTGACATTAATTTAACCATACTGTCCTATCTTATCGGGGCGGCAGCGTCGATTTTTGCTGTTTGGTTGACTTCACGCGCCACTTTACCAATCCCTCGCTTAATCCTTGGTGCGGTGTTTATGGGCCTGGGAATATCAGGGATGCATTATACGGGGATGGCAGCATTGAAGGTAGAACATCATGCCATGCATTATGATCCGCTTTTGGTCTTGTGTTCTGTTCTCATCGCAATTAGTGGTTCGGGTTTAAGTTTCTTTTTCATTTTCAAATATAAAACTTCAGTGATGTACCGCACCTTACTGAAAGTTGTCGTTGCTGTCCTCATGGCCTTAAGTATTGTTGGGATGCACTATACTGGCATGGCGGCAACCTATTTCGATGAAAGTCTGGCGCAAATACTGACTTCTGAGCAGACCGAACAAAGTGTGTTGTTGTTTACCATTATTTTTATTACCAGTCTTGTTCTCGTGGCAGGTTTTGCCGTTGCCGTATTGGAAGCGCGACTGGAAGAAAGAAATGAACAACTCACTTTAATCAACAAAGAACTGGCAACCCAATCTTTACATGATGCACTAACCAAGCTCCCGAATCGTTTGTATCTGACTGAACATGCAGAAGTGGTGTTTAATCATCATCGTTTAAATGCGCAAAAAGCTGCATTTCTATATATTGATTTAGATCGTTTTAAGTCCGTGAATGATGCTTTTGGTCATCATATTGGTGATCAGCTACTGATTCAGATGGCAAACCGTTTATATAATAAAATGGATTCAAGCCATAAGTTGTTTCGGATTGGGGGCGATGAGTTTGTTTTAATTTCCGAGAATACCGATATCAATGAAGCAATGCAGCTTTCAGAAGATATTCTGCATTATATTCAGGAAACTTATCTGATTGCGGCAAAGGATATTAATATTTCTGCCAGTGTCGGGATTGCGATGTACCCTGAACATGGCACCAATGTACAAGACTTATTGATTAATGCCGATGTCGCCATGCTGATCTCTAAAGATCAGGGGCGCAATACCTATACCATGTTCCATTCCATGTCAGATCAGCAAGATGTACGTAGTCAGTCCAAACTGATCAATGACCTGTATAAAGCGGTCGATGAGCAACAGTTTGTACTGTTCTATCAACCTAAATTTACCTCGAGTTATGAGGTTTGTGGTGTTGAAGCCTTGATTCGCTGGAAGCATCCAACCCTAGGACTGCTGACCCCGCAAATGTTTATTGAAGGGGCAGAAAAAACTGGTTTGATTATTCCGATGGGATACTGGGCACTGGAACAAGCCTGTCAGCAAATCCAGAAATGGGAACGAAGTCAGAGTCCGTTTTATCCAATTGCCGTTAATCTTTCTGCACTACAATTCGAAAATAAAAAGCTGTTTAGTGTCCTTGAACAATTATTAGAACAATACCAAATCCAGCCACATCACCTCATTCTTGAAATTACTGAATCCACAGCCATGCATCATATTGATTCCAGCATTCGTACGCTGGAACGCTTACGTAAGCTTGGCATTCGTATTGCCATTGATGACTTTGGCACGGGCTATTCAAGTTTCTTGTATTTAAAAGACTTACCTGTCGATGAGCTTAAGATTGACCGCGGTTTCCTGATTGATTTAAAACCGAATTCGAAAGAAGAGGCAATTCTCGAAAGCATTATCCATTTGGCAGCAAAATTAGGATTGGTGGTGACCGCAGAAGGCGTCGAAACACAGCAGCAGGCTGATATTCTGACCAGTTTGGGCTGTAACCAGTTACAAGGCTATTTGTTAGGCACGCCAGTCAATGTTGAAGGTTTGGTATTGCATCGGTATCAGCATTTTGCCTGATCATGTTGGATGGACATGAAAAAAGCTGCCGATGATGGCAGCTTTTTTGTTTGAGAATGATACAGCTTAGTTAGAACGTGGGGCTAGCCACTGGGTCACCACAGGCCAGACCAATTCAGGTGCTTGACTGCCTGAGACCAGCCCCATATGCCCACCCGGCACAATTTCAAATTGCTTGTCGCTGCTGTTGATTAAATCCATCAATGGGCGGACTGCTTCTGCAGTTACGATGATGTCGCTACTACCGCCAATGGCCAGTACTGAACAATCAATATCTTTTAGATTTGCGCGTTGTTCACCAAATTGAACTGAACCCGTCGATAATTCATTATCAATCCAGAAACGCAGAATAATATCGCGCATCACACCGCCTGGATACGCCAGCATATTGTCGACAAAAGAGCTTGAAGTGGCATGGTTAATTACAAATTGGCGATCATTCAGGTTTTTTAACAGTTCCCAGTAGTTTTTAAAGTTTCCAATCGGATCGGTGAGTTTAAATCCCAGCGTGTTTTGCCACCCATGAATATGAAAGACACGGCTCGGCACTTGGTGAATACGGAATTTGGTATTACTTCGAATCCACTGTGCAGGCACGGTCAGGCGCTGATAAAACTTACCCATATAACCTGACTTATGCGTATTGATGGGTGAAGCCAAGATCATCAGATTCTGGATATTTTTATCTTTGAAAAGAGCGGTATAACACAAGGATAAAGCTCCGCCAAGACTCCAACCAAACAGTGACAGTTGTTGCTGACCGCTATGCTCACGAATTTTTTCGATAAAGTCAGGCATAAAGGTTTTCACATAAGTGCCAAGATTATATTTGGCCTGACGTAGACTCGGTGTGCCCCAATCAATCAGATAAACATCAAAACCTTGGGCTAGAAAATAACGCACTAGGCTACGATTTGGGAATAAATCATAGATCAGCATATTGGCAGCCAGTGGGGGCACAATCACCAAAGGAATACGATGTTCGGTGTTGCTCTCAGTCGCAACTGTATAGTGACGTAGGCTGATGATTTCACGTTCATACACAATATCAAAAGGGGTTTTGCCTGACAGCGCGAGTTGAGGTCCACGCAAGATCCGATCTGTCGCATTGGAAAATATTTTGCGTGCTTGAAGGCTGGTGCGGCTGTTCAGCATTTTTTTCGCAGTGGGATGGTGAAGAAAACTGCGTTTAACTTTTGGCAATTGAGTCATGTGAACCTAAAGCTCTAAGGTTGCTATTCAGTAGGCGCATATTAGAAGAAAAAATAAATTTGCTCAGTGACTCATTTGCTGAACTTACCTTTCAAAATGATCAATTCAGCATAACTAGGCAACGTTGCTTTATCGAGATGGACTGATATTTTATAAAGTATGCTTTACATTTTGTGCTGGGTTTATTATCTTTATGTAAAGCTTACTTTACATGGTGCGGTATGAATCATTCTCGGAATCTGTTGCAACTCCTGATCGCCATTACAATTTATGTGGTGGTTTTAATCGGCTCATTGAAAGCCTTAAATTTGATTGATACACAATGGCTGAAAATTGTTATTTCATTAACGCCAATGTTGCCAGCATTCGTCATCGCATTTGTGATTATTCAACAATTCAAACGTTTTGATGAACTGCAACAGAAGATACAATTACAGGCGCTCGGCATCAGTTTTATAGGCACATCTTTGATTACGTTTAGTTATGGTTTTCTGGAAAATGTCGGATTTCCAAAACTCACAATGTTTATCATTTGGCCGATGATGGCCATGCTTTGGTCGATTGCGACCGTTGTAGGAACTTGGAAATATCGATGAAAAATAAACTACCTGAGTTAAGGAAGGACAAAGGCTGGTCGCAAAGTGATTTGGGGGATTATGTCAGTGTGTCACGACAAACCATCAATGCAATTGAAAAGGGGCGTTATGACCCAAGTCTATCGCTCGCTTTTAAAATTTCCCATGCATTTGGGCTGAGCATTGAACAGATTTTTATCTTTGAAGAAAATGAAGTCTGAAGGTCTTGTCACTTAAGCTGCTGTTTGTAGATGTACTTCAATCACAGTGGCTTATTGTGTCGATTCTTAAGCATGTGATGAGATATCGGATTTGATAGAGATGTGCAGACTATTCGAGTTCTAACTGTTCATCGTCCTTGGTTAGTTTAATTTTGAGTTTTTTATATTTACGTTTATTTGGATCGAGTGCAGAGTTTAAGACTTCACTAGAAAAGCTTGGGTTTTGCATCAGTGTGGTATAGGCCTTATACCCGAGAACAATTCGCGTTGGTCGATATCCATTCCGTGTCACATAATAATGAATCATTTGATTTAATTCAGTTAATAGACAGATATCACTCATTATTGTTGATCATCTTGAAGAGATCTATACAGCATAGTCTATATAAGAAAACTTATCTAGCTGATGTTCATTGCATTTTCCTGAAAATGCATTCTTGTCATCAAAATGTCATCTCAAAACATTATCGTGATTTATATAATAAAAATTGAATAACAATAAAACTGACGAGCACTCATCGAAACAGGTTTAAATCATGGCAAATAAAGGGGAATAGGTTTAGAAAAACGAGGAGCAATTGATATGCGGGACAAAAAACCACTCAATCATCGTTTGAATGTTCTACTGTCGGCATATCAAACATTCTTGGCAGCTAAAGGCTTGGTCAACAGTGAGTTTAGCCGTCTGATCTTTGTTGAAAATTATACTGAAACACTGAAATTCAAAATTTATGATGATAATTTAAAGAAACAGCTGATTGATGAGTTGGAGCGTTTTAGTTCTTTCCAATAAAAGAATGCTGCTAGGTCTGCATTCATTCCTTATTATAAAAAATAGTTCAAGTTCAGTGCCTACATTATCTTAATGATTTTCATCAGATATTTTAGAAAGAAAGTTTTAATACAAATATATGGAATTGCATATATATGGATATTCATATATAAAAGGTCCATTCTCTTATTAAAAGATCAAGTGCAATGGACGACATCACGATTTACCACAATCCTGCGTGTGGAACTTCACGCAATACACTGGCTTTGATTCGCAATACAGGGATTGAGCCAACCGTGATTGAATACCTGATTCACCCACCAACGCGCGATGAGTTGATTCGCTTAATCCAGGATGCAAAGTTAACGGTCAGAGAGGCGATTCGAAGCAATGTTGACCCTTATCGTGATTTGGCACTTGATCGTGAAGATTGGAGCGATGCTCAACTGATCAATTTTATGCTTGAGCATCCCATTCTGATTAATCGTCCCTTTGTGGTCACAACTTTGGGCACACGACTTTGTCGACCATCGGAACGTGTACTCGATATTTTGCCATCCCCTCAAAAAGGTGCATTTCGCAAAGAAGATGGGGAACAGGTAATTGATGAACAGGGTCAGCGAATTTAGTAAATCTACGCTTAGTTAAGTAAAGATTTAATCAGGAAGCAGAAATGGAAGCCGTCACTTTTTTTAAGTGCTTATCGGATGACACCCGTCTCAATATCGTGATGTTGATTGCCCAGCACCAAGAGCTATGCGTGTGTGATCTGACCGAAAAATTACAATTGAGCCAACCCAAAATTTCGCGTCATTTGGCGTTATTACGTGCTTCGGGTGTGTTGCAAGATCGCCGTCAGGGACAGTGGGTCTATTACCGTATCAATCCGCAACTACCCGCGTGGGGGCACGAGATTTTGTCGGTGTTAGATACCCAAGCGATGACTATATTTCCAAGCCTACAAAGCTTGGTATCAAAAAGCTGCTGTGATTAAAATGCCATGAAAACGCTTTCCTTTTTAGATCGTAATCTGACGCTCTGGATTTTTATTGCCATGGCTTTGGGCATTGTAATTGGTGTGTTTGTCCCACAAGCCTCAGTCAGCTTAAACCAGATGAATGTGGATTCAGTCAATATCCCAATTGCGCTGGGTTTGATTTTGATGATGTATCCACCGTTGGCCAAAGTGGATTACGCCACGCTGCCGCAAGTGTTTAAAGACAAAAAAACCTTAACTTTGTCCTTAGTACAGAATTGGATTATTGCACCTGTGCTGATGTTTGCATTAGCGATTATTTTTTTGCATAGCGATCCAGAATATATGACAGGACTGATTTTGATTGGTTTGGCCCGTTGTATTGCGATGGTGTTGGTCTGGAATGGGTTGGCCTGTGGTGATAATCAATATGTCGCTGCTTTGGTCGCTTTCAATAGTATTTTCCAGATTTTATTCTTTAGTACCTATGCCTGGTTATTCCTCACCTTTTTACCGCCGTACTTTGGTATTGCAGGGCAAGTGATCCATATTGATTTTTGGACCATTACCCATGCGGTATTGGTGTATCTTGGTATTCCATTTTTGTTTGGGTTTTTGACTCGTTTGATCTTGGTCCGTGTCAAAGGGTTGGACTGGTATCAAGGTGTCTTTTTACCCAAGATCAGTCCACTCAGTTTGTTGGCTTTATTGTTTACCATTGTGGCAATGTTTAGTCTAAAAGGTGGGGATGTTGTGAGCTTGCCTTTAGACGTGCTTCGTATCGCGATTCCATTGACTATTTACTTTATCGTGATGTTCTTTATTAGCTTCTTTATGAGTAAGTGGATGGGGAATGACTATGCCAAAACCACAGCCATTTCATTTACAGCAGCGGGCAATAATTTCGAGTTAGCACTGGCGGTTGCGATTGCCACCTTTGGTCTCGCGTCACCTGTGGCATTCACTACAGTAATCGGGCCATTGGTCGAAGTTCCTGTATTGATTACGCTTGTTAGTGTGTCTTTGTGGCTAAAAAAGAAGTATTTTTCTGCTGCTCTGCATTAATTTATTGCTTAGATCATTCTATTTAAAATATAAATAGGTGGGATTAAAAAATAAAAAGCCTCAGTTGCCTAATTCGGGGTATCGACAACTGAGGGTAAACCGGGTTGCTATAATAAATATAGCTAATTTTTTATTTGATGATGAATTTAGTCATTCATGATCAATATTATGGTTTGGATAAAAAGCCTCAGTTGCCTAATTCGGGACATTAGCATTTGAGGTGAAACTGAGTTTTTATAATGTAGCTTGCTTTTTTTAATAATGGAACAGTTTGGGTTAAATATGCACAATATGTCTAATTTTATGGATGATCCTGTTAGTTGTTTTGAAACTTTAATATTTTAATAATCTTATTTATATAATTTCTTGGTTTTTTCCATATAATAGTTCCTGATAGAAACTCGTTGTTCACGAATATAATCACTTGGTTTTTTCCCCGTCCAACCAAAAAATGCTCTAGAAAATGCACTAATATGACTATAGCCGAGTAAATCAGAGATCTCCTGAATATTACGGTTTGAATCGATAAGCTTTTTGGCAAGTTCAAACTTCCTTGTCTGGAGCAGGGCCGAAAAGGTGGTGTTGGCAAGCGCTAATTCTCTTTTCAGAGTTCTTTCTGATATTTTGAGTTTATCTGCTACATCCGTTAAGCTGGGGAAACCTAGACCAGGGGTAAATTTGAGTTGTTGGTTTACTTTTAAAATAATTTTATTGTCTTGATCTTGATAAAAAAGGTATTCTTTATTGACCATTTCCATTGCAAGTTGATAAGCACTATTCGAGCTAAAGGTTAATGGTAGATCTAAACATTTTAGATCAAAACTAATTTGATTATAGTCTTGGCTAAAATGGAAAATAGGTAAGCGTTTTTCATAAAGAGCGTGATAATCTTCTTTATCCCATGTCACATGAATGTTGACCCCTGTTAAATTGAAGTTCGTGATCATTTGTAAGTTGTTAATAATATCTACGATTGCACTTTCGATAAAAAATTTATTGACGGAATTTTTTTTGCTTTCATTTAAATGGGTTGGAAGTTGATAGAGGGGATTGAAACGAATAATAATTTTATTATTTTTATTGAGAACGGATAAATCCATTTTATGGATGCGCATACTATAATATTTTTGTAAATCAATCAGTACCTTTCCAATTGTGCTATTACTAATCAGTATGAATCCAAGTGCACCATGAACGGTCAATTTACAATTTAGACCAAATTGATAACCGACCCCTTTATCAGGTAAAAGTTCGATTAGACGAATGATAATATCCGTCCATTGACTGAAACTAATACGTTCATGATTGTTATTTTCAGCAAGCAAAGATAAAGGAATTTGGCAATATCGAAGCACTTCACTTTTTGGGACACCAAAAGTTGTCGCAGTATCCACAAGGAGTCGCAAATAATCATTGTGGATGTTAAGCATCTGTTTTTTCATACATTTTAAAATAAAATTAAGAGAATAAGCTGAGACACTTATACATCAGCTTAATATACAGTTGTGCTGTATTCTTAAAAAAGTCCCATTATGTAAAATATATTTAGACTATTTGTGCTTTATTATGCTTTTTTGGAATAATTCACTAAAATTACCAAAAATGCGATGCAATTGTTAAAAATGTTGGTCTATTGTTAAGAGAGTATAAGCGTTGTTTATTTAAATTTGTACGGGTTAGAATTCTCTAAAGAAGTACTTATTATGAATAAAATCTATCGCTTGGTCTGGAATAAAAGTCTAAATCTATGGGCCGTCGTTTCCGAAAATGCACGCGGTGTAACAAAAAAACGTAATGTCGTTGCAAATATCTCAACACAAACGCTTGTTCCCTTCGCGAATGTTGTATCTCAACATTATTCTCTTAAACCCAGCTTAATCGCTATTGCTCTGAGTTCAATTTTTTTCAGTACAGGGGCATTTGCGGCTACAAATACTGGAGGCGGAACGTCCAATACAGGCTCCAGTATGGCAATTTCACCAACTGCTGCACAATGTGGTACAGGAGGAGAAGCCTCAATAAGTGGGGGAAATGGTACTGCTGTAGGCTGTGGCAATAATATTGCAGGGACTAATGCCAATTTTCAGCAAAATATGACCAACCGTCGCGGGGCGGGTAATGTTGCGTATGGCGCAGGTGTAGCAACAGGGGATCAGGGAGGAGTATTTAGTTCTTCAACAGCCGTGGGTCGTCAAAATACCATTAGAGGCGTTGGAGGGGCTACAGTCGTTGGGGCTGCTAATAATTCAGGTACAACCTCAAACTTTCATAATGTTTTGATTGGGCAGGGTAATAGTACAGTTGGTACAGGTGGTTACAATATCTTAATGGGGATTGGTAACCAAGTTGTAGACGCTCCGAATGCAACAACTGATGGTACTGGTGTGGGGACCAATAGTATTGCAATTGGTGTGGCTAACCGTGCAACGGGTCAGACAGCCATTGCGTTTGGACGTCAAAGTTATGCCGATGCAGATTATGCCATTGCTCAAGGGAATACTGCGACGGTCAATCGTGGAGCAACAGGTGGGATCGCTTTAGGCTATTCTGCAACCACCAGTGGCCAACGGGGGATTGCCATCGGAAGTAGTGATACACCATCCAGAGATTATGATCTAGGCGCATCGCCACATGCTGCTGGTGTTGACTCAATTGCTTTGGGAACTCGTTCAAAGGCAACGGGTAATGAAACCATTGCCGTGGGTCGACAAAGTACGGCTGGCAATGCGCGTGATATTGCCATCGGTCAGGGTGCAACCGCACAAGGTGTGACCGTAAATGGTGATTTTGATTCAGCAGTTGCACTGGGAGCTGGGACTAGAGCAGTGGGAGCTGACACTGTAGCAATTGGAGATTCAAGTGCAGCCACAGCTCAGGGTGCAGTAGCGACAGGTGCTGGATCACAGGCGATCGCTCAGTTCGCCACTGCAACAGGGAATATGTCTAGAGCGACAGCGGGTTTTACGACAGCAACGGGAAATGAGGCGGCAGCCTTGGCTACTGGTGCAACCGTAACAGGTTCAAATGCAACAGCGAGTGGTATATTGTCCAGTGCCTTTGGCGCACAGTCAAATGCATCGGGTGAGCAATCTGTTGCGGTGGGGGCTGCTGCAGTATCTGCCGGTGAAAATGCGGTTGCCGTAGGACCAGATGCCCAAGCCAATAGTGCCAATGATATTGCGATTGGTAATGATGCTGCGACGGCAACGGGTACAGGTGGTAATAACATCGCCATGGGGAATGGCGTAACAACGGGTTCAACGGGTCAAAATGTATCGATTGGTTCCGATGGAACCACTGCTAATTCTGAGACTGCAGCGGGTGGGGCGGTTGCGATTGGTCGAAATCAGGTGGCTAATGGTGATGGCGCCGTTGCTATTGGTGATCCAAACAGAGCTGTTGGTAGTGGTGCTGTTGCTTTAGGTAAGGACAACACAGCAGCAGGTGATAATGCTGCGACGACGCTGGCGAGTGGTGCGGTCGCGATTGGTAATACTAATTTGGCGGTTGGGCAAGGTTCGGTCGCGTTAGGGAATACCTCTACAGCAGCAGCGGCAGGTGCAATTGCCTTGGGGGATACTGCCAATGCTCAAGCAACACGTGGTGTGGCGCTCGGTTCTGGTGCAACGGCAACCAATGCGGATGATGTTGCGCTTGGTGCAGGTTCAGTCACTGCAGCAGCTAATCCAACCGCCAATGGCACAGTAGGTGGTATCACATACGATTATGCAGGCACAACGCCAAGTAGTGTGGTCAGTGTAGGTAGTGCTGGTAATGAACGTCAAGTGACCAACGTTGCGGCGGGTCGGGTCAGCGAAACCAGTACCGATGCAATTAATGGTTCTCAGCTTTATTCAACCCAACAAGCCTTAGGCAACCTTGCTGATTCAACGGCCAATCATTTGGGTGGCGGTTCAACCGTAAATCCAGATGGCACAATTTCAGCACCTAGCTATATCGTCAATGAAACTCCAATTAACAATGTTGGTGATGCGATTGAAGCCTTGGATCAAGGTTGGAACCTTCAAAGCAATGGTGCTGGTAATGCAGCAATCAAAGCGGGTGATACGGTTGATATCGGTACGGTTGCGAATGAAGAAAATCTGACCGTCAGCAAGACGGGGAATGAAATTAAATATGGTCTAAATCGAAATCTGAAAGTGGATAGTGTTACTGCGGGCGATACAGTGATTAACACGGATGGTGTGACCATTAACAATGGTCCAAGTATCACCAAGTCAGGGATTGATGCAGGGGGGAATAAAATTACCAATGTTGGTCCTGGTACAGACGGCACAGATGCGATCAATAAAGACCAACTTGATGCAGCAACTGCTGCAGGTAAAAGTACAGTCAGCCAAGGTAAAAATATCACAGTCACTGAGACCGTCAATCCAGATGGCAGCACTGATTATGAAGTTGCCACTGCAAATGACGTTGACTTTAACAATGTGACTGTAGGGGGGGCTAACGGTGTTCGTATTGATGGCACCACAGGCAAGATCAGCGGTGTTGCAGCAGGTGATGTCAATCCAACGTCAACCGATGCGATCAATGGTAGCCAATTGGCAGGTACAGCCAAGAGCGTATCCGATGCCTTAGGTGGTGGTTCAACGGTTAATCCAGATGGTACAGTCAGCGCGCCAAGCTATACCGTAAATGGTGTAGAAAGCAACAATGTGGGTGATGCGATTACTGAGCTGGACAAAGGCTGGAACTTACAAAGCAATGGTGCCAGCAGGTGCGGTGAAAGCACGTGATACGGTTGATATTGGAACCGTTACTGGCGAAGAAAACCTCACTGTAACTAAAGCGGGTAATACCATTCAATATGGTCTAAATAAAGACCTGAAAGTGGATAGTGTCACTGCTGGCGATACCATTATTAATGACAATGGTGTGACCATTAGCAATGGCCCAAGTATCACCAAAGATGGTATCAATGCCGCAGGTAATCCAATTACCAATGTTGCTGCAGGCGTGAACGATACCGATGCCGTGAATAAAGGACAGTTAGACGATGCTGCAGCAGCTTCGAAAACTGAAGTCACGCAAGGTAAGAACATCACGGTCACTAAAACAACAGGTGCCGATGGACAGGATATCTACAACGTTGCAACTGCGAATGATGTGTCATTTGATTCGGTTCAAGTGGGTGATGTCAACATTAATGGGGCAACAGGCAAGATCAGCGGTGTTGCAGATGGTGAAGTCAGCGCAACCTCGGATGAAGCCATTAATGGTAGCCAATTGGCGGGTACAGCCAAGAGTGTATCGGATGCTTTAGGTGGCGGTTCAACGGTGAATCCAGATGGCACAGTCAGCGCACCAAGCTATACCGTGAATGGTGTAGAAAGTAATACGGTTGGTGATGCGATTGAAGCCTTAGATCAAGGCTGGAATCTACAAAGCAATGGCGCTAACGCTGCACCAATCAAAGCGGGTGACACGGTTGATATTGGTACAGTCAATGGTGAAGAAAACCTCACGGTGACCAAGAATGGCAACACGATTCAATACGGTTTAAACCGAAATCTGAAAGTGGATAGTGTTACTGCGGGCGATACGGTGATTAATACGGATGGTGTGACCATTAGCAATGGCCCAAGTATCACCAAAGATGGTATCAATGCCGCAGGTAATCCAATTACCAATGTTGCTGCAGGCGTGAACGATACCGATGCCGTGAATAAAGGACAGTTAGACGATGCTGCAGCAGCTTCGAAAACTGAAGTCACGCAAGGTAAGAACATCACGGTCACTAAAACAACAGGTGCCGATGGACAGGATATCTACAACGTTGCAACTGCGAATGATGTGTCATTTGATTCGGTTCAAGTGGGTGATGTCAACATTAATGGGGCAACAGGCAAGATCAGCGGTGTTGCAGATGGTGAAGTCAGCGCAACCTCGGATGAAGCCATTAATGGTAGCCAATTGGCGGGTACAGCCAAGAGTGTATCGGATGCTTTAGGTGGCGGTTCAACGGTGAATCCAGATGGCACAGTCAGCGCACCAAGCTATACCGTGAATGGTGTAGAAAGTAATACGGTTGGTGATGCGATTGAAGCCTTAGATCAAGGCTGGAATCTACAAAGCAATGGCGCTAACGCTGCACCAATCAAAGCGGGTGACACGGTTGATATTGGTACAGTCAATGGTGAAGAAAACCTCACGGTGACCAAGAATGGCAACACGATTCAATACGGTTTAAACCGAAATCTGAAAGTGGATAGTGTTACTGCGGGCGATACGGTGATTAATACGGATGGTGTGACCATTAGCAATGGCCCAAGTATCACCAAAGATGGCATCAATGCAGCAGGTAATCCAATTACCAATGTTGGTGCAGGTGTGAACGATACCGATGCCGTGAATAAAGGCCAGTTGGACGATGCCGCAGCGGCAGCGAAAACTGAAGTCACGCAAGGCAAGAACATCACGGTCACTAAAACAACAGGTGCCGATGGACAGGACATCTATAACGTTGCAACTGCGGATGATGTTGACTTTAACAATGTCACTGTGGGCGGTGCAGATGGTGTGCGTATTGATGGCACCACAGGCAAGATCAGTGGTGTTGCAGCAGGTGAAGTCAGCGCAACCTCGGATGAAGCCATTAATGGTAGCCAATTGGCGGGTACGGCCAAGAGTGTATCGGATGCTTTAGGTGGCGGCTCAACAGTTAATCCAGATGGCACAGTCAGCGCACCAAGCTATACCGTGAATGGTGTAGAAAGTAATACAGTTGGTGATGCAATCGAAGCCTTGGATCAAGGTTGGAATTTACAAAGTAATGGCGCTAACGGTGCACCAATCAAAGCGGGTGACACGGTTGATATCGGCACTGTTACTGGCGAAGAAAACCTCACGGTGACCAAGAATGGCAACATGATTCAATATGGTTTAAACCGTGATCTAGACGTCGACAGCGTTCGTGCGGGCGATACTCTAATCAATGATAATGGCCTAACCATTGCAGGAGGTCCAAGTGTGACTAAAGACGGCATTGATGCAGGTGATAACAAAGTCACGGGTGTTGCCGATGGTACGGTTGCCGCAGGCTCGAAAGAGGCGGTCAATGGTGGTCAATTACACGGTGTTGCAGACAGTGTGAAAAATGTTGTTGGAGGTAATGCCACCGTGAATCCAGATGGCTCAATTACGACCAGTAATGTGGGCGGAACGGGTGAAAACAACATTGATGATGCGATCAACTCAGTCCGAGGTGCGGCTGCTGCAGCCAAATCATCGGTGAGTAACAAAGATGGCAATATTTCAGTCATTCCAACCACCAAAAACGATGGTAGTAAGGACTATGAAGTCGGCCTAGCCAAAGATATTCGAGTGGATAGTGTGACGGCTGCCAATCAGGTCAATGTGGGTGGTGCTGAAGGAACCACGATTGCAGCAGATGGTGTGCGTATCGTAGATGGGCCAAGCATGACCAAGGGTGGCATCAATGCCAGCGACAAGAAAGTCACAGGTGTTGCTGATGGTGCGATTGCAGCAGAGTCAAAAGATGCAATTAACGGCAGCCAACTGCACAAATCTTATGAAAATGTAGGCAATGCCTTAGGTGGTGGTGCGGGCTATGACCCAAGCACTGGCTGGAAGGGGCCAAGCTATGAGGTTGCAGGTGGCACGCATAATAATGTTGGTGATGCGCTCAATGCTTTAAATAGTGCTGATCAGGCATTAGGTGATCGAATCACCAATCTTGGTGACCAAATGCAACAGGCATTCTATGACACCAATCAGCGTATTGATGATGTCAAAAAAATGGCCAATGCAGGTGTTGCAGCAGCAATGGCACTGGAAACTGCGCCGTATATTTCAGGTAAATATACCTATGCGGTTGGGGCTGCTTACCATGGTGGTGAAAATGCCGTGGGGGTTACACTTCGTAAGACAGCGGATAATGGACGTTGGTCGCTTACAACAGGTGTGGCCGCAGCGTCACAGGGTGATCCAAGCTTCCGTGTCGGTCTCAGTGGTGTATTTGACTGATTCTTTATTTAATTTGAGGAGAACCGTTCTGGTTCTCCTTGGTTTAAACAATAATAAAGTGAGAATAGAGATGAAAAAGATCCAGACTTTTATGAGCATGCTTCTGTTCGGTGTTGTATTACAGAGCCAAACACATAGTAAAACAGAAGTTACACAGGCACAGGACGTTACTTTCCCAGAGGTCGACAAGAGTTATCTTAAATTGGTTAAACGTTATGAATTAAACGATGTTGCACGCTTAGATGTGGGGATGAATAAAGATCAGTTCCGCCATATTTTGGGAAATCCACATTTCAATGAAGGCTTGATGTTGGTCAAAACATGGAATTATGTTCTGGACATTCGTGTACCGAATACGCAGAACTATAAGCGTTGCCAGTTACGCATTGATTTTGATCAAAAATATAGAGCAGAGCGTTTATTGTGGAAAGGAGATGAATGTCAGAATGGAATTGTTTAAAACGAATTAATGTCATTTTATTATGAAACTGATATGACGGAGTTCTGGCTTGAATTTAAATTAAACAAACAGGGAGATCGTTACCTGTTTGTTTAATTTTCCTAAAGTGGTTATTTAAAAGATATAAAGTGTTAAAAAAATAAGACCAAGGTTTGATAAGCTCTAAAGAATTGAAATATGAGATGGAGAATATGTTTCATACTTTTTCACATTGTGAAAAAAATATAAGACTGCATATTATTGAAGTCGGCAATAAAGATCTAAAGCACGCGGTAATTTTTTTTCTTCTAGAAATTGATAAGTTTTTTTCTTTAATTAATAGTTTGTCTTTGGATCACTTCCGAATTGTTCTGATCTATCGGTGTGAAATATTAGGACAGGACTTTTCGAGTCAGGAGTTGTTAAATGGATTTAAATGCTTAACAGATCACTTAAATATAGAGAATACCCACTTTATATTTGAACCTAGTTTAGAGGATGCCTATAAATATTCTTTATATGCCAGTGATTTATTTGATTCGGTCACAATTTGCAAGAATTTTGATGAGCTTTGTATGCAAGCTTTCTTTGCATCTTGTCCCCGTAAGAGTGAAGCAACGGTAGACTTCATTGAAAAAGTGAAAATTCAAATCAGTAATACCTTATCTGAAGGAGAGCCTTACTTAATCAAAGTCGCAAAAAAAATGAGGTTAACACCACGTGTATTATCCAAAAAAATAAGAAATGAAGGTGAAGAATTTAAACGATTAGTCAAACAAAAAAGACATGAAAAAGCGTTGTTTTTATTAAAAAATGAAGATGTGAGTTTGTCTGATATCGCATATACATTGGGTTATACGGAACATAGTGCTTTTACACGCGCATTTAGAGGATGGACTGGATGTTCGCCTTGCCAGTTTAGAAAGTATTTAAAGTAATTCGATCTGAGGTATAAAGTTTTGGATATTAGGGATTTAAAAACTTTTATATATGTTGCTGATCATCAGTCTATTACTGTCGCTTCTGAAAAATTAGGCGTGAACCAGTCAACTGTGACCAAACGTATTTTTAATATGGAAGAAATTGTTAAAGGTGTTTTATTTAATCGCGGTACTCGACCATTACAATTAACCAAGCTAGGTAAAAAGGTTTATTTTAAAAGCTGTTTTATTTTAAAGCAGTTAGAGTCATTGAGAAACTTTCATAGTGAAGGCCCTGAGGGCGTTAAAAAAAATATTAAGATTGGTATTGCACAGGCATTGATTGATGACTTATTAGATGCTGTGATGAATGAAGCAAAAAAAATTTACCCACACTACGAGATTGATATTTATAGCGGATGGGGCTGTAGCCTGATTCAACAGGTCAATGACGGAGAAATCGATCTCGCTGCGCTGATGATCCCATCAAATCTGAGTTTCAGGAATAATATTTCTTTTTTGGAAGTTGGAACACTGCCTTTTGTGATTGTTGCTCGAAAAGGGGACGCATATAAATATAGCAGTTTAGAGAAATGTAGTAAGAGAGGATGGGTACTGCATCCTGAAAGTTGCTGTTTTCGCGAAAGCTTAGCTAAGCTGTTGTATGAAAGAAAGTTAGGCTTTTATATCAATAAAGAGATTTTCGGACTGGAACTCCAATTACAAAGTATCTTAAAGGGTGAGGGCTTGGGTGTTTATCCAAAGTCTTTCTTGGATAAATTTATGTTAGAACATGAGGGACTAGAAATCGTTGAATTAAAAGATTTTCCACTTAATCTGCATGTCGGTGTAGTCAAATCTCAACAAATGAGTATTGAAGATAGCGATGCGTTTATCGAGATCGTAAAAAATCATTATTTTTAGTGATTGAGTTTTATGGTTTTGATGCTTCTAAGATCGCAAAGCCCTTATTGAAGATAAGGGCTTTTCTCATAGACTTTAGTTTCAGCTTGGACTTCGTCAATGCTCGTTAATCTTGAAATCTTTAAGCTTCTTTTTGATATTCATTAATCACTTCTAGCGCTGCCCGGAAGGCTTCCTGTGTTGCAGGCGCGCCACAATATGGCAGACTATGCAATAACACCTCTTGGATTTCCTCAACCGTTGCGCCATTATTCAAGGCACCACGAATATGCCCTTTAAGCTCGGTTGGACTTTTCAGCGCTGTTAAAAAAGCAATAGTCACCAGAGAGCGATATTTACGGGGTAACACACCTTCACGTTGCCATGTCGATCCCCAAGCATGTTCGTTGATCCAGTCTTGTAATGGCTGTGTAAAAGGCACTGTATTGTCTTGCGCGCGTTTTACAAAAGATTCACCCATCACTTCGGTGCGAACTTTTAATCCATTTTCATAATCTTGTTGTGACATATTTTGACTCTTATAGCAGTAACAAAAGGTGGGATAGTTTCTTAAATTGTTCTCATAGTAACTAAATAATGATTTTAGCTAAAGCAGTTGATTCTGACATTGAAATTTTTAATTAAGAGCGTACATGTTGTAGTGATGAGCTAATATTCAGCACATTTTTACTTTAGAAAATACCAATATAACTTGCTCATAATGAAAATGGATCATAAAGCGACTTCAATGCTACTGGATGTTCTAGGTTGGATGGTTTTTGATCTTGTTTTTTTGTATTGAAGATGACTATGGATTATATTTTATAATTCTAATATTTTGATAAATAATTATAATTTTTATTGTATTTTACTATTCGGTAAAAAAATAAAAAAAAATTTTAAAAAAAAGGCTACAATTTTAATCCTCTATATTGATGAATTCAGCTAGAATAAAAATAAGGATCAATCTCATTTGTAACGATAAATCTGTCTGTCGTGCTTAATCTTGGAGTTTACATGGGCAAAGACGCATTAGCTCTAACTGTTTCAGAAGACTTGTTGCTGTCTCACGACACTGAAACGACACTAGAGCATGTTGTCAGTATTATGCCTCAGTTGATTCATTGGCTGATAAAGTCTGGGATTGGTTATAGCGAATTTAGTATTGCATTAAAAGCACTGTTTTATAATGAAGCAATCAAAGAATTAGATGCAATCAAGCAAAAGAAAACAGATTCTGCCATCAGCTTACTATCAGGGTTAAATCGCCGTGATGTGCGCAGTTTTTGCCAGACGCATGGTGAATATGTTCCAGTAGATCAATTCAATTTACAATTACCGATCAGCGTACCAGCACGTGTCGTCGGCATGTGGCTTAATCAGAAGCTGCCTCTGCAAATTCCATTTCAGGGCGAGGAAAATAGTTTTGAAAGTATCGTCAAACAAATTTCTTTAGAAAAACACCCGAAATCTATTTTACTGGAATTAAAGCGTCTAGGTATTGTTGCTGAACAGCAAGACCAGGTCATTTTACAAAACTCAAGCTTTACGCCAAACCCTCAAGCAGATGAAAGTAAACAATTATTCACGCAAAATATTTCCGATCATCTTTCAGCTGGGATTAGCAATTTAACCAAGAATAAAAATTTTCTAGAGCAGGCAATTTTTGCGGATGAGTTGACGCAAGAATCTGTTGATAAATTAAATCAATTGAGTATTGATTTATGGAATATGATGTCAAAAGCCATCGTCTCAGCCGCAATCGATTATTGTAAAAATGATGAACAGTCATCCGCTGCAAATAAAAGATTCCGCTTGGGAATTTATCAGTATGATGAATAACAACAGATCACATAAAAATGCACTTTATAGCTTTTTCTCTTTTTTAAGACAGCCGATTTTATTGAGCCCTCTCCATAGAACTGAATAGGAAACGCTATAACCAAATCTTTGTTCAAAAGGTTCAATTAGATCCCGAATCTGATTGAACTTTGTCGTTTTTATAAATTCCTCAAAACTTTCCATATCCTTAATCGAGAAGGGGCGTCCGTGGCGAATTGCGGGTAAAGGAATTAATGCCTGAGTTTTTTTCTCAAGCATAATCCATTTATCCAAGGTAGATCTTGCAATATCAAACTCCTTACAAACCTTGGATTTATGCTCTGTTTGACGATAAGCAGCCATCACTTTTTCACGAAGATCTAATGAATATGCTCGCATAAATTTAGCGCAAGCTCCTTTGCTATTTTTGGGGGATGTTGGATCGATGTGCTTAGAACAAGCTATCCATGTTGGCTTGCATAATAAAAAGATCACGATGCTGAGAAATTTATCATCAAAAATAAAATATGTACATATTGAACATATTTTTTTAAATCATTTTTAATGTATATCCCTTTAAAAATTATTGGTAATATTTATTTATTTATAAAAATCATAAAATTATATTAATTTTTTCATTATTTATCAGAATTCCATCACCTATTGCACCTCGCTTAAGTCTATGTTAGTTTTTTAAATATGTGCATATTACACATATAAGTTGATTTTATTGAATTGCTTTGCTTAATTGTGAGTTTAAATAAAATCTTCATTAAAACTTATACTTATCAATAAGATATAGATTATTTAGAAGGGAACGTGTAATGAAAAAAACTTTTCAATTATCGGTAATCGCAGCTTCATTATTGGCCGCGAATGTCTACGCAGCCCAAACAAATATCGGGACAGGCAATACGGCAACAGGGGCAGATACAACGGTTGTCGGTACAAATAATGCGGCAGCGAATACAACTGTCGTTGGTACAGACAATACTGGAACGGGTAATGAAGGTTTCACTGGTGGTACAGGAAACACCGTAAATGGACATTGGTCTGCTGTCATCGGAAATGGCAACAGTACAACTGGCATTCGCTCTACGGTGCTTGGAAGTGGCAACACCACAGATAAAGATTATGCTACGGCAGTCGGTAGTGATATTACTGTGAATGGACAAGCATCGCAGGCGGTTGGAAATAAAATCACCATTGCAGATAATAATGGTACGGCAGTCGGTGGCAATATTGATGTTAAAGGAGATCAGGCGAGCGCATTTGGTGATTCTGTCACCGTTAATGGAGATGGTGCGACTGCTGTAGGTTCGACATCACAAGCGATCGGTAAAAAAGCCACTGCTTTAGGATATGGGGCACAAGCGACCGCAGAAAATGCCATTGCAACAGGGAGTGGTGCAGCAGCGAGCGGTATTAATTCGATAGCGATTGGTAATGCTACAGAAGCAAGTGCCGAAGGTGCGATTGCTTTAGGAAATGGTGCAAAAGCGACAGCAATGGGTGCAGTCGCAATCGGTGCTGGTACGGTCAATAATGAAGCAAATACTGTTGCACTCGGCAATTCAGGTAGCGAACGTCGAATGACTTGGATGGCAGATGGTATTGGCGATAATGATGCAGTAAACGTGCAACAGTTAAAATCAGAGCTTGCTAAAATTAATAATGCGCCTGCACAAGCAGATTTAGATGCAATTAATACGAAGATTGATACTGAAAAAACGGATCGTATCGCAGGTGATACACTTTTAAACGGTAAAATTGCACAAGAGGCAACAGACCGTACCACGGCAGTGAATAATGAAAAAGCTGCTCGTATCGCAGGTGATGATGCTTTACAAGCGAAGATTGATAATGAAGCAAGCTTACGTGCCGATGCGGATACTGCAGAGAAAAATGCTCGTATTGCAGGTGATGCAGCCGAAAAAGCAGAACGTACCGCAGCGATTAATACGGAAAGAGATGCTCGTATCTTAGCAATCAATAATGAAGCAACACTTCGTGCCAATGCCGATGCACAAGAAACAGCCGATCGTATTGCAGGGGATACAGCAGAGAAAAATGCTCGTATTGCAGCAATTACGAATGAAGCAAGCTTACGTGCCGATGCGGATACTGCAGAGAAAAATGCTCGTATTGCAGGTGATGCAGCCGAAAAAGCAGAACGTACCGCAGCGATTAATACTGAAAAAACTGAACGTATTGCAGGTGATACGGCATTAGGTAATCGTATTGATGTAGAAACGGCAACCCGTGTCACAGAAGTCAAACGCCTAGATGGTCGTGTGGATCAGTTAAATACCCGTTTAGATCATGTTGAAACTACAGCAAATCGTGGTATTGCCATTTCATTGGCAGCTTCACAAGCAATTCCAAGCCTTCAACCAGGTCAAGTTGCCGTGTTTGGTGGCGTTGGTTATTACGAGGGTGAAGCAGCAGGTGCATTGGGTGCTGTGACTTCATTTAGTGACCGTTTCTCAGGCAGTGGAGCATTTGGTGTTGCTGATGGTGGAAAAGTGGGTGGTCGTGCTGGCGTAGCGTATGTCATCGGAGGGAACTAAGTCGTACTTGGTGATACAGACTGGGTGAGATTTAGTCATAATAAAAGGATGATGTAATGAAGAAAACTTTTCAATTATCAATAATAGCTGCTGCCTTGATGGTAAGCCACGCATATGCAGCACCTGTATGGGAAGGGCCAACAGGAACAGGCTCTGGTTTGAGTAATGCAATAGGTGGGCAAACGAATTATGCCAATGTTCCTTCTACAGCCAACGGTATTATCTTGGGTCAACTCAATGATGTAGATAATACCAGTATTGGTATGGGGTATAACAGTAATGCCATGGGGCAAAATGGTTTTGCTGCGGGTACAAACAATGAAGCCACGGGTGATTCATCTATCGCCATAAGTGCTGAGGCCCATGCCAGAGGTGAAAGTAGTATTGCAGTTGGTTCATGGATCAATGCAAATGGTACTCAGAGTACCGCTGTTGGTACGGGAATTAATGTAAACAAAGCAAATAGCGTTGCTGTGGGTAATAGCCAGAATGTCTATGACGAAAATGCGACTGCGGTTGGTGGGCATAGTGAAGTCCGTGGTAACCAATCGAGTTCTTTTGGTGATTGGGCATGGGCGAGTGGTGGTAATGGTGCAACTGCGGTTGGCAGCCAAACATGGGCAAATGCTGAAAATGCAACCACAATTGGTTATAACGCAGAGACAGGTGGTCAAAATGCAGTACGTATGGGGGCTGAATCTGCGGGTTCTGGCTTAAACTCTGTGGTGATTGGTAGTCATGCGACAGGCACTGCTGAGAATGTCGTACAGTTGGGATCTGGCAGTGGCGGCGCAGTTGGTGCAACAGCCGGTGTTCCAGGAACTTCGATTGCGGATGATAAAAATTCTGTAGCGATTGGTTATGGCTCTGATACACAAGGTCAAGGTGCAAGTAGTGAGAATACGGTTAGTGTTGGCGGTTTATTAGGTGGTGCGATTCGTCGTATTACCCAAGTGGCGGATGGTGTAGACAACATGGATGCAATTAACGTCTCACAGCTTAAACGTGAAATTGCTAAAATTGGTGTAGGTGCACAACTGATTGATCATGCAGATACTTTGCTGACGACTGAAAAAACTGAACGAATTGCAGGCGATAAAGATTTAGCCGATAAACTGGCGGTTGAAATTGCAGCACGTCAGCAAGCAGTTGATGATGAAGCCAAAGAGCGTGCTAATGCAGATATTGCCCTTTCAACAGCGATTGACAATGAAGCAAAACTTCGTGCAGCAGCAGATGATGCCGAAAAAGATGCACGTATTGCAGGCGATGCAGCGACTAAAGCAGAACGTATAGAAGCCGTTAACGCTGAAAGAGATGCTCGTATCTTAGCAATCAATAATGAAGCAACGCTTCGTGCCAATGCCGATGCACAAGAAACAGCAGATCGTATTGCAGGGGATACTGCAGAGAGAGATGCTCGTATTGCAGCGATTACGAATGAAGCAACCTTACGTGCCGATGCGGATACTGCAGAGAAAAATGCTCGTATTGCGGGTGATGCAATGACCAAAGCTGAACGTATTGCAGCGGTCAATGCTGAACGAGATGCACGTATTGCAGGTGATACGGCATTAGCTCAACGTATTGATGCAGAAGCAGCAACGCGTAAAGCAGAAGTCAACCGTCTGGATGGTCGTCTCAATCAAGCAAGTCGTCGTTTGGATGATATTGAGAAGAGTGCTTATCGTGGTGTAGCGATTGCATTGGCTGCTCAACAAGCAGTACCAAACATTCGTTCTGGACAAGTCGCTGTATTTGCAGGGGTAGGTCATTTTGAAGGGGAAACTGCGGGTTCCGTTGGTCTAGTCACTTCCTTCTTTGCAAGTCGTGTTTCACTGAGTGGTTCTGTTGGCTATGCGGGTGGAAATGAAGTTGGTAGTCGTATTGGTTTGAGCTACGCCTTTTAACTGATCGCTATAGATAACATGGTAGACAAATAAAAATAATAAAGTAAAGAGAAGCTAAGTTTTCTTGATTGGCAAAACTTCAACTTAGATTCTCTTGTATAGATGTTCCTCTTGGGTTGTTCTTTATCAGCATGGAGACAGCCCCTTTTTTTATGAAAAATGACTTAAATAATAGTGGCTTGGAGTAATTAAAATGTATTATTTATTTGGGTGTCTGTTAAAATGTTAAGGCGACAAGAGAACAGGTAATAGGATGTTATTTGTCAAATATTGATAATAAATTTTAATGAGAAACGTTTATGGGACACGTAAATTTAAAACCTTCCTTAATCTTGGTCGGGGTTTTGATTTTAACAGGGTGCAAAGATGAGAATGGTAATTTTAGTGTAGGGGTGAGTTTGGGGGGGACTGGAACGGGGTCTGGAGGCCTGTCTGTCGGAACTGAAAATCCTGTACCAAAACCTCAGTCAGATGTTAAACCGGATCGTATGGAAGAAGATGGCTTGTTGTATGCGGCTGCATATCCAAACCCGATTACTCAAAACTGCGGTGGAATAGAGCGAACCATTCAGTTTGTACGTCATTATAGTCCACATATTCCCATGGTGATGGGAGATCGGATGGATCTTTTTGCAATGAATGATTCAATCCCTGTACGTTTAAAGCTCCAGGTTATAGTCAAAAATAAGACCTCGTTTCCAATTTATGAATATACCAATAGTTGTAAGGCAGCTTTTCAACTTACGGGTACAAAAACTGTTAAAACAACACAAACAGATTACTGTCTAAATGACGAAACAGTAAATGTGTATCAGCCAAATGAGTCACGAACATATTTCTACACCTTCAATTTGCCGAATATTTTACAGAATTGGACAGCAAGTTATCATGCACAATACGCTAAAAAATTCTATGCAGAGGATCAGGGTGCAAGTTATGACGAGGAAAGTATAAAAGATAGAACGCAATGTGATCCTCTCAGTACAATTTTGTTGTTGGATGAATATCCCTCAACCAGAGATGGCGCCCCACCTACTTCCAATCATGGAACTGAGAACGGCTCGGATTCAGGACAGACTGAAACTGCATCTTCCGAACCACCGATTTTTGGAGGATTTGATTTGGGAGGAGAAGATACAGATTCTCCTTTATTTGGGGGTTTTGGTTTAGGGGATGAGCTTTAAATCCATCAATCATAAAGAAGCCATCTGATGATGGTTTTTTTATTGGAGGGACTTAACAAGAGCCGAAGTTGCGGGGATTAATAGATAAAGTGTTAGGGGAAATGAAGACATATCAACAATCGATAAATCTGCTACAATTGCGCCAATTTTAAATTCTTTCGCATGCCATTCGTTCATGTCTTCGTTTACAGATACGAAATGGGTGCACTAGTGTAGATTTTTCTCATGTTTAAAGATGAATTAGCGGCACAGGTTGCCCAACGTCGCACCTTTGCGATTATTTCCCACCCCGATGCGGGTAAGACCACCATGACAGAAAAACTGTTGTTATGGGGTAAGGCGATTCAAGTTGCAGGTATGGTCAAAAGCCGTAAGTCTGACCGTTCTGCAACGTCGGACTGGATGGAAATGGAAAAAGAACGTGGTATCTCGATTACCACATCGGTTATGCAGTTCCCTTATAAAAAGCACACCATTAACTTACTCGATACACCGGGACATGAAGACTTTTCGGAAGATACCTATCGTACCTTGACTGCAGTGGATTCTGCCTTAATGGTCATCGATGGCGCAAAAGGTGTCGAGGAACGTACCATTAAACTAATGGAAGTGTGTCGTATGCGCGACACACCAATCATTTCGTTTGTGAACAAAATGGACCGTGAAATTCGTGAGCCTCTAGAGTTGCTCGACGAAATTGAAAATGTCCTGAATATCCGTTGTGTGCCCATTACTTGGCCTTTAGGCATGGGGCGTGATTTTGCGGGTGTTTACAATCTGCTTGAAAACAAACTGTATGTTTATAAAGCAGGTTTTGGTTCAACCATTACCGATATTGAAGTGCGTGATGGTTATGATCATGCTGATATTCGTGAAAAAGTTGGTGAGTTGGCATGGTCATCATTTGAGGAATCACTTGAATTGGTACAAATGGCCAATGAGCCATTAGACCGTGAGTTATTCTTGCAAGGTAAACAAACCCCTGTATTGTTCGGTACCGCGTTGGGTAACTTTGCGGTTGACCATGTGTTGGATACCTTTATTAATTGGGCGCCAGAGCCGAAAGCACATCCAACACAAGAACGTATTGTTGAAGCCAATGAAGAAGGTTTCACAGGCTTCGTATTTAAAATTCAAGCCAATATGGATCCGAAACACCGTGACCGTATTGCCTTTATGCGTATTTGCTCAGGTAAATATGAAAAAGGTTTGAAAATGAATCATGTACGTATCGGTAAAGATGTGCGTATCAGTGATGCATTAACCTTCCTTGCAGGTGAGCGTGAGCATCTAGAAGAAGCTTGGCCGGGTGATATCATTGGTTTGCATAACCACGGGACCATTCAGATTGGCGATACTTTTACCAGTGGTGAAGATCTGCATTTCACCGGGATTCCACACTTCGCACCTGAAATGTTCCGCCGTGTTCGCTTAAAAGATCCTTTGAAATCGAAGCAGCTACAAAAAGGTCTGAAAGAGTTATCGGAAGAAGGTGCAACTCAGGTCTTCATGCCACAAATTAGCAATGACTTGATTGTCGGCGCGGTCGGTGTGTTACAGTTTGATGTGGTGGCTTACCGCTTAAAAGAAGAATATAAGGTCGATTGTCTTTATGAACCAGTCAGTGTACATACCGTGCGCTGGGTGCATTGTGATGATGACAAAATTCTGAATGAATTTAAGAAAAAAGCACATGACCAGCTTTCAGTGGATGGCGGTGGTCATCTGACTTATCTGGCACCAAGTCGTGTAAACTTGCAGTTAATGCAAGAACGCTGGCCAGACATTCAGTTCCGTAACACACGAGAACACTAGAATCTCCCTAAGTCTCTCTTTATGTAAGAGGGACTTTTTCACGAGTTCTATAACTATTTAGATTCGTGATGCTCCTCCCTTTTATAAAGGGAGGTTGGGAGGGATTAAAATAAAGGATGATGCGATGAACACTTTAAAACCACTTTTAGCTATCAGTATGATGATTGGCATGATGGCTTTAACCGCATGTGATCATCCGAATAAAAATGAAAGCACTGCAGAGCAGACCAAAGAACAGGCGGCTTCATCGGTCGAAAAAGCTGATGTTCTTCCTTACTTAAATATGAAAGAAGCCAAGGCCGATTATGCCTTGCCATTCTGTGAAAAAAAGAATTGTATTGATGTCGATATTCAGACCGTCAAAACCCAAGATGAATGGCTGAATGCGTGGATTGCCAAGAATCAGGCCAATGTGATTCAGCAACAAATTGAACAGAATAAGAATCTGACCTTACAGCAAGCCATTAATGCCTATGTGAAAAAGTCAGATGAATGGCAGGATAAATATTCCAAGAATAAAGCCTATGCGCTGCATCTCAGCACGCGTATTGCCTCACAGCGTAATCAATATGTGTTGTTGCAGGTCGGGGTGGATACGCAACAAGAAGATATTGCGGTGAAAGATCGCTTCTACTTTTTTGTGGCAGATCGTAAGTTGCAAAAAAGTGTTAGCGTTTTGGATGTGATTCAGAATAATCAGCAAAATGCTTTAAACCAGATTATTCAAAGCCACTATCAAACATGGGTAGACAAGCAATCGGCAGAAGTCAAAAAGCAAGTGCCGAAAAAATTGTATTGGGGTCAGGCCGATTGGTTCTTTGATGGGGAAGGCATTGGAGTGCATTATCGTGCCAATGAGATCAGTAAAGATGCGCCACAACTAGATATTTATTTGACCACTGAACAAAGCAAGCAGATGCTACAAGCTGAAATTTACCAACAAATGTTCTAATAGAGTCAGAAATTGTTATTCTAAGTTTCGTATAGAAATTGCATGTGCCTGTAGCGGTTTTGCTTTAACTTCGATAGCATTTAAAAATCTTGTGTAATAACAATGCTGATAGGTTTTAAATGAAAACAATTTCTAAATTTAGCGTCCTCGCATGTGCAATTCTGCTAGCCGCTTGCCAGCCGAAATCAGAGCCTAAAGAATCACAGGATAAACCGACCGATCCACCAGCGGTACAGCAAACTGCTGAGCCGATTTTGCGTGGTGAAACGGTGAAGCTACAGGTGACTTTACCTGAATGTAAAGGTAATACCTGTCCAGATTTTACCGTTGAACGATTACAAAGTAATTTCCCATTTATTGACCAGTTACTGGATCAGCAAATTCTTGAGCAATTGGGCAAAATTTTAGATGTGGTTGATGCAGATGCTTCTGCTGCCTCGACACCTAAGACTGCCGAGAATAAATCGAGTTTGGATACTCAGGCACAAGCCTATGCCAACGCCTTTGTAAAAATTGACGAAGAGTTAAAAGCACTCAGTAGTAGTCATCAGATCAGCTTGATGATTAAGCCTAAAATTTTGCAACCGAAAGGAACATTGGCAACCGTAGTATTGAATAGCAGCAGTTATTTGGGGGGAGCGCATGGTTCAACTTCACAGCGCTACTATAATTTTGATCTAACCACTCAAAAACAGATTCAGTTGCATGACCTATTATTGCCGAAGCAAAAAGCCACTTTAGATAAGTTGGCGCATGAAGCATTTAAAACATGGATTGTCGATTCAAAACTTGCAACTGATCCGAAAGAATATGAACAGGCTTGGCCTTTCCAAGTCACCGATAATTTCCTCTTGGGTGAGCAGGGTTTAATCCTGCAATATGGCGAATACGAGATTGGTCCATATGTGGTTGGTTTACCACGTTTGGTGATTCCATTCAGTGAGTTGCAAGGCGTGTTAAAACCTGAATATTTGCCAAAAATAGATCCACCAGCAGCGTCTACCCCCGCTGCAAGTACGCCTAGTCAAAGTTAATGCAACTGTTCGATACCCATACCCATTTTGATGTTGCCGATTTTGATCATGATCGGCAACATCTGGCTGAACAAGCAAAACAGGTCGGGGTCGAGGCGTTGGTGTTAATCGGTTTTGTTGAGTCACGATTTGATGAACTGATCCACACCCATCAACAATTACACGCTTGGGACAAGGTGCCGACTTCTTATCTGGCACCTGGCTTGCATCCTTTTTATATCGAACAACATCAGCCAGAACATTTACAGCGGCTTGAGCAAGTCTTACAGCAGCAGGATTGTGTGGCAGTAGGTGAAATTGGTTTAGATACTTTTTTAAAACAACATAAACAACCCGAACTATTTGCCAAGCAACAGCACTATTTTATTGAACAATTGACATTGGCAACGCAGTATCAAAAACCAGTGTTATTACATATCCGTAAAGCACATGCAGAAAGTATTGCCATTTTAAAAGCACAAAAATTCAAATTAGGCGGAATTGCTCATGCGTTTAGCGGTGGGGTAGAAGAAGCCAAAGCCTTGGTTAAACTGGGCTTCAAAATCGGGGTGACAGGACAAATCACCAATCCAAATGCCAAAAAACTGCATCAAGTGGTGCAGGTGATTGGCAGCGAAAACTTGGTGATCGAAACCGATTGTCCAGATATGACACCGTTGTGTTGCCAAACTTCGACCGAGCACCGCACCCGTAATACCCCAGTCAACCTACCTTATGTTCTGGAAAGTTTGGCTCTGACCCTTGACCAGCCTGAGTTACAGCTGGCTGCACAATTATGGCAAAACTCATTGGCTGCATTGCGGCTCAAATTTTAAGAGAATAAGCAAATAATCTCGTTAAAAATAAGATACTAAAAGGGAACACATGCTTTTCTAAACAGAGGTACATTAAAAGAACAATTTGATAATAAACAAACCAGCCAATACTGGGAGGGCGACCTTATGGCCAGATATAGCAAAATCAATAGTTTCAATGCATTACAAACACTCAGCGTCGGTTCGAGATCCTATCAAATTTTTAGCTTGACGCGAGCAGCTCAAACCCTCGGTAATATTGAACGATTACCGAAGTCTTTAAAGGTTTTGCTAGAAAATTTACTCCGTTTTGAAGATCAAAAAAGTGTAAAAGTGGAGCATATTCAAGCGCTGGTCGATTGGCAAAAAAGCAAACGTTCAGATCAAGAAATTCAATATCGACCTGCACGGGTATTAATGCAGGATTTCACCGGTGTCCCTGCAGTGGTGGATCTGGCGGCGATGCGTGCTGCGATGGCACAGGCAGGTGGTGATCCCAACCTGATTAATCCTTTATCTCCTGTGGATTTGGTGATTGACCATTCAGTGATGGTCGATCATTTTGCCGATGAAAATGCCTTTGCCGAAAACGTTGAAATAGAAATGCAGCGTAATGGCGAGCGTTATCAATTCTTGCGTTGGGGGCAATCTGCCTTTAATAATTTTAGTGTGGTGCCACCTGGTACCGGGATTTGCCACCAAGTCAATTTAGAGTATTTGGCGCAAGCGGTATGGCTTGGGGAAGATGAAGGCCAAACCTTTGCTTTTCCAGATACCTTGGTGGGGACAGATTCGCATACCACCATGATCAATGGACTGGGCGTTTTAGGTTGGGGTGTGGGGGGGATTGAAGCCGAAGCAGCCATGCTCGGCCAGCCCGTATCGATGCTGATTCCAGAAGTCATCGGTTTTAAACTCACAGGCAAATTGAATGAAGGCATTACTGCAACTGATTTGGTGCTTACCATTACCCAAATGCTGCGTCAAAAAGGCGTGGTGGGTAAATTCGTTGAATTTTATGGCGATGGTTTGGCTGATTTACCATTGGCTGATCGCGCCACCATTGCCAATATGGCACCTGAATATGGGGCAACCTGTGGTTTCTTCCCGATTGATGATGTGACATTGGGATATTTAGCCCTGACTGGACGCAAACAAGAACGTATAGATTTAGTAGAAGCTTATAGTAAGGAGCAAGGGCTATGGCGTCATACAGGGGATGAACCTGTATTTACCGATACCTTGAGTCTGGATATGAGTACCGTACAAGCCAGTCTGGCGGGGCCAAAGCGCCCACAAGATCGGGTTTTGTTGGGCGATGTTCCGAAAACGTTTAATGCGTTGATGGAGTTGAATCTCAAACCAGCCAAAGAAGCCAAAGAACGTTTAGAGAACGAAGGTGGCGGAGGTACGGCTGTTGAAGCCAAGAAAGCGAATTTAGCGCATGAAGAACCTGCTTGTACCATTGATGGAAAATCGTATCCATTGAAGGATGGTGATGTGGTGATCTCCGCGATTACCTCATGTACCAACACCTCTAATCCAAGTGTCATGCTGGCAGCTGGTTTACTGGCGAAAAAGGCTATTGAAAAAGGCTTACAACGTAAACCTTGGGTGAAAAGCTCACTCGCTCCCGGTTCTAAAGTGGTGACTGATTATTTAGCGGCTGCAGGTGTAACGCAGTACTTGGATGAGTTGGGCTATAACTTGGTCGGTTATGGTTGTACTACCTGTATTGGTAACTCAGGGCCTTTACCTGAACCGATTGAAGAAGCAATTCAGTGCCATGATTTGAATGTGGCTTCGGTGCTTTCAGGTAACCGTAACTTTGAGGGACGTGTTCATCCATTGGTAAAAACCAACTGGTTGGCGTCTCCACCTTTGGTCGTGGCTTATGGTTTAGCAGGGAATATCCGTACTGATTTAACTACGCAACCAATTGGACAAGGCAAAGATGGACAAGATGTTTATTTGAAAGACATTTGGCCAAGTCAGTTTGAAATTGATCAAGTACTGCAAAAAGTGAATACCGACATGTTCCATAAAGAATATGCAGCAGTGTTTGACGGTGATGCAACTTGGCAGGCGATTCAGATTCCACAAAGCCAAACTTATGCGTGGCAAGATAATTCGACTTATATTCGTCATCCGCCATTTTTTGAGGAAATTAATCAGCCTCCGAAGGCCATTCGCAATATTGAACAGGCACGGATCTTGGCAGTATTGGGAGACTCGGTTACAACAGATCATATTTCTCCAGCAGGAAATATCAAGAAAGACAGCCCCGCAGGACGCTATTTACAGCAACAGGGGGTTGAGCCAAAAGACTTCAACTCCTACGGTTCTCGACGCGGTAACCATGAAGTGATGATGCGCGGGACTTTTGCCAATATCCGAATCAAAAATGAAATGCTGGGTGGTGAAGAAGGTGGCAATACTATCTTTATTCCAACGGGTGAAAAGCAGGCCATCTATGATGCATCCATGCTGTACCAGCAACAGCAAACTCCATTGGTGATTATTGCAGGTAAGGAGTATGGAACGGGTTCGTCACGAGACTGGGCTGCAAAAGGGACCAATCTCTTAGGCGTTAAAGCGGTCATTGCTGAAAGTTTCGAACGGATTCATCGTTCGAATCTGGTCGGGATGGGCGTATTACCTTTGCAGTTTGTAGATGGGCAAACCCGTCAATCCTTGAACCTCACTGGTCGTGAAGTACTGTCGATTCATGGATTATCTGATGATATCCAACCGCATCAAACTTTGGATATTCAGGTACAGCGAGAAGATGGCAGTCAAGAGCAGTTTAAAGTGTTATGCCGCATTGATACCTTGAATGAGGTGGAATACTTTAAAGCAGGTGGGATTCTACATTATGTATTACGCAATCTGATTGCCGCATAACGGAACACCCATTTAAATCAAAGATGAAAGCTGGTCTTTCATCTTTTTTATTTGAATTTCAAGCATTCAGCGTTAAGGTAGTCAGGCCCGATTAAATTGGATAAAGGCTTTGAATCAGTTACCTCGCTATGTTTATTATCTTTTGCTTGCACAGGCCTTTAACCTCATTGCCGCAGTGTTGTCGGTGACGGTATCTGCAATCGTTGGCTTGAAATTAGCGCCTACTCAGGCACTGGCTACAGTCCCTTATGGTTTACAGTTTTTAGCGATGTTACTGACCACCTTTATTTTTTCATTTTTGATGAAAAAGCTCGGGCGGCATTTGGTATTTCAATTTGGTTGTGTCTGTCTTTTCTTTGCTGGTGTTCTCGGTTATTTAGCCCTACAGCAGCAACAATTTTACTTATTGTGCCTGAGCCATTTTTCACTGGGTTTATTTATTTCTACCGCTAATTTTTATCGCTTTGCTGCCTCTGATCGGCTGGCAACAGATTTAATTCCGAAAGCTACCGCGATGGTGATTTCGGGTGGTGTGATCGCTGCGGTGATTGCACCGATGTTGGCAATTCAATTTCAACAGGTAGCAGGTTTACCCGATTTCACTGCGATCTATTTCATCTTTAGTGTCTTGGCCTTGTTGCTCTCTCCGATCTTGTATCTATGGAACAAAAAATTCCAACGCCAGCAGATACAGCAAGTGCTGATTGAACCAATTCAGCGTGCCAAATTGCCGAGCAATTTGATTATCGCTGCGGTGATCAGCGGTGCATTTGCCTACTATATTATGAATGTGATGATGATTATGTCCTCCTTGCATCTCAAGGCGCATCACTCATTTCATTATGCTTCGATCTCGATTCAGCTACATGTATTGGCGATGTTTATTCCATCCTTCTTTGTCTCTAAACTGATTCAAAAATGGGGCACATACACCACGATTTATCTGGGCTTTGCTTTGCTGATGCTATCGTCCCTGATCCCAATGTTTGGCCAAGTTGGAATCTATATTAATGCTGCCTTGATCGTTCTGGGCGTGGGCTGGAATTTTGCTTATTCAGGCGCATCAACGTTACTAGCTGGTCTTAACGAGCAGCAAAAACATCGTGTCCAAGGCATTAATGAAACAGGAATTGCCTTATTTGCGACCTTAGGGGCATTTTTACCTGCACCGATTTTGAGTAGCCTTGGATGGATCAATGCAAACTTGTTGGCTTTATGCATGAGCCTAATCGTTTTTATCTTGTTGGTGATTTTAATCCGCCGAGATCAGCCATCAAGTAAAGTTTCACTGGGCTAACCTAAAACCAGTTAAACACGTTAAAATAGTGCTTTGAATGAAAAGATAGACCTCGACTGTGATGACCGATGTTCCTGTAAATGATGAATATGAGCGCCGTTTTGCTGGTGTTGCCAAAATTTATGGAGAAAATGCTTTTTCACATTATGAACATAGTCATGTCATGGTGATTGGGATTGGTGGGGTTGGGAGTTGGGCGGTTGAAGCACTGGCACGTACCGGGATTGGTGAGCTGACCTTAGTCGATATGGATGTGGTGGCTGCATCGAATATTAACCGTCAATTGCCTGCGATGAGTTCGACACTCGGTCAAGAAAAAATCGAAGTGATGGCGGAACGTTGTCGCCAGATCAATCCACGCATGAAAGTGAATGTGATTGATGACTATTTGACGCCTGATAATGTCAAAGAAATTTTAAATCCAGTACCAAGCATTGTTCTGGATTGTATCGATGATGTCAAAGCTAAACTTGCCTTGATGTTGCATTGTCGTTTTAACAAAATCCCGCTGATTGTTTCAGGTGGTGCGGGTGGCAAACTCGACCCACTGAAAATTCGTGTCGCAGATTTGTCCAAGACCGAACAAGATCCCATGTTGGCAAAGTTACGTACTCAACTGCGTTCTATGGGGATTTGCAAAAAGCCAAAAGAGAAATTTGGCATCACTTGCGTGTATTCGATTGATAACCCATTTTCCAGTGCGGATGTTTGTCCAAGTGCGGGTCTGCGCTGCGGAGGATATGGTTCGGCGGTGGTGGTGACTTCTAGTTTTGCCATGGTCGCCGTTGCAGAAGTCCTAAAAAAGCTGGATAAAAAATCAGGGCTGAAATAATTGCCCCAATAAATTAAGCCTGTGGATATTGCGGCGCTAAGCGGTAATAGGTATACGTCACATTTGGGTCTTTATAGACGTCATAACTGCTTTGCTTAAAATCAGAAACCCATTGTGAACCTGTAAAGCCAGCAATGTGCCCATAGCGATGCTTTTTAGTGCGGTGGATAATGTAAATATCACCAGGCTGTGGGTTGTTAAATTCAGGTGTAATTTGCTGATAACCAATCTGTTGTAGAGTACGACCCCAGTCTGACGCAGCCACTGGATGCTGAACAATATTCGCACCTGCTGACTGTAGGGCGATTCTGACAAATTTAGCGCATTGTGATGAACTACGATAAGACGCTCTTTTTGCCAATTTCTGAGAGAATTTATCAACATCAATTGCTGGTACTGATGCAGGCTTCGGCATTTCTCGATAAGGAATAACCACCTGTTGCGAGGGTGGGTGAATCATACTGTGATCGACTGAAGGTACATCATAAATCATTGTGCATCTCTACCGCATTTTCAAAACAACTGAACGTGTGCCAGAATTTATTACGGCGCCCATAGTAAGCGATAAATCTTAAAAAAACTGAAATGTAACGTAATAATATAACATTTGAGCGGAGATGAAGATCACTTAGCGAAATTTCTATTTAAGAATCTTTTTCATTATCAGTAAGTTGTTGGTTGATTAGTTTAGATAAAATGATTTGTAATATTATATTTCATTTTTGGTTAAAAAATAGGCATATTGATGTGGGTATTTGATTTGCTTTGATGCTTGGTTTTTTATGTAAACTAATGTTTTACATCATGATATGCGGTAAATTGTTTGAAGTGATTTGTCCTGCGCAATCTTCTAATCTTCATCAACATAGGGCAATGAATTCAGCGATATATTAAAGTTTTTGTTTTGAATAGCTGCGTGTTTAAAATATTCAGTTCAATATTACGACTCTTGATTGTGAACACTTCAGTATAAATCGCCTTATTTTGAATAAAAAACAGAACCATATTTAGTCTGGCTTTTTGCATAAAATCTAAAAATATTCCTTTGGCTAACATGAGGATTGCAGCACTTGCCATGGTGCCATTCCTGAACGTATAGTGATGCGCCGCGTTATGTTGAAGCTGCGCTGAATGTTAAATATTGAGTTTGAGGGAAATCGTATATGAAAAGGACATTACTGACTTCCTTTGTTTTTGCCAGTATCAGTTTGGGATGTTCACAGTCTAATGAGGCAAAAAATCAAAGCAATACGCAAGCACAAACGCCAGATGTACACTTAAATAAGCAACATTTCGTCAATCATCCTGAGCTTAAGGCATGGGTCGGGCATTATTCTGGTGTGGTTCCATGTGCGACTTGCGTAACCAGTTGTGATGGCTGTTTGGGTACAGGAATTGATCTTAAAATCAAGGCAGATCAAACCTTTGTCTTGGAACAACGCAATAATAATGATAGTAGCCCAGCTAAAATCTATGCAGGACGATTTAATTTTTTGGATCATGATCAGTTAAAGATTCAGCTACAAGGTGTTCCCACCCGGAATATGATTATGTTAGGTGATGAACTGACTGAAATCATTGATACAAAAACACAGCTGCCTTTTGATTCTTATGAAGAGTTCCAGTTAGCTAAAAAAGCTTAACTTTGGTTTTTATATTGAAAGGGTGTCTGCATACCGACAACCTGCACATATTTACATTTTTTGTAGATCGACAGAACCTGCCCTCAAGGGATTAATGAGACCTTTGAATTGATCGCACAGCGGTGGTGGAACATAAGGGATTACGCTATGTTCCTATGCAGAAAAGTGATGTTTAGCAGATCAGATTAGTTCTGATGTTCTTTTATATAATCTTCGGTACGTTGCATTGCAGCCTGAATATTTTGAATAGCATTCTCAATATCGGCGATGGTTTTGGCATTCCCACCACTCAGTGCCTGACGCCATTTACGGGCACCTGGTAGGTTTTGAAATAAGCCCAAAATATGACGGGTAATGATTGAAAGCGGTGCACCTTCGGCCACACGTTGATGAATATAAGGCATCATTTGCTGCATGATCTCAAAACGATCAGGTGCTTCCAAATTCCAGAGTTGGCCCATCTCCGCCAATAAATACGGATTGTGATAAGCCTCACGACCAATCATCACCCCATCAACATGCTGTAAATGTTGCTGTGTTTCTTCAAAGGTTTTAATGCCGCCGTTAATCTCAATGGTGAGGTGCGGGCGTTCTTGTTTAAGGCGATAAACATCGTCATAACGTAAGGGTGGGACTTCACGGTTCTCTTTGGGAGATAAGCCCTGCAAGATGGCAATACGCGCATGTACGATAAAATGGGTACAGCCTGTTGCTGCTACCGTATCGACAAAATGCAGCATCTCTTCATAAGACTGCATATCATCAATCCCGATACGATGTTTCACCGTAACAGGAATCGAAACTGCTTTTTGCATACTGTGAATACATTCAGCCACTAGATTGGGTTCTGCCATTAGGCATGCCCCAATTTTGTTGTTTTGCACGCGATCACTTGGGCAGCCTACGTTTAAATTGACTTCGTTATAACCCCAGTCTTCAGCCATTTTTGTACAGGTGGCCAACTCTTGTGGATTAGAACCACCGAGTTGCAGCACAATTGGCTGTTCTTGTTGATTGAAGTCGAGATGACGATTGGCACCGCCATAAATAATTGCACCCGTGGTCACCATTTCGGTATAGAGCACAACATTCGGATTAAAAAGACGTGCAAAGAAACGATAGTCTTTTGTTGTCCAATCCATCATTGGTGCAACAGATATTCGTGGATTATTAATGATTTCAATATTTTCTGATATTTTCATTTAAAAACCGTACCTTATGCACTTTGATGTTTGAGGTTTTGAATAACTATTTTCAATTTTTTCACGCTATTTTTATGTTGATTTACGCCATAATTGCTCCACAATAGATGAAAATCTATAAGGCGTAAATTATGGGTACCGTTACACAACGTAAATTAGTGGATGGCACAGTTCGCTATAGAGCTGAAATTCGAATAAATAGAAAGGGATCTCCTACTTATAAGGAGAGTAAAACTTTTAATTCGAAAAAATTAGCAACGAATTGGCTGGCACTTCGCGAAGCAGAAATAGATGAAAATCCAGAAATTTTGCAAGGCAGGGAAGATGTTATTGATTTAACTCTTAATGATGCGATTACAAAATATCTTTCTGAAGTAGGAGGTGAATATGGAAGAACAAAAAAATATTCACTCAAACTTATTCAGAAGTTTCCAATAGCGCGGCATATTATCACAAAAATAAAATCAACTCACATTGCTGATCATGTAGCTTTAAGAAAACAAGGAATTGAGAGTCTAAGTTTGGAGCCTATAGCACCTAGTACTTTACAGCATGAGTTATTGCATATTCGTGGAGTGCTGTCTCATGCGTTAGCTATGTGGGATATGGAAATAGACTTAAATGCTTTTGATAAGGCAACCTCACAATTAAGAAAAACAAGACAAATCTCTTCAAGTAACAAAAGAGATAGATTGCCAACTAGTGCAGAGCTTAGCTTACTGACTAAATATTTTGCTAATAAATGGCAGAATCAAAGATATAGTTATCCGATGCATTTAATCATTTGGTTTGCGATATTTTCATGTCGACGTGAAGCTGAGCTAACTAGAATACAATTAGATGATTATGATAAGGACAATGAAGTATGGAAAGTTCGGGATCTTAAAAATCCTATGGGTTCAAAAGGCAATCATAAAGAGTTCACAGTCTTAGAATCTTGTAAACAGCTCATTGAGCTTTTGATGGATAAAGCTATTAGAAAAAGAATGTTGGTGCGTGGTTATGATAAAGGTCTACTTATTCCATTAAGTCCAAAAACTATTGGTGGGGAGTTTAGAAATGCATGTAAATTATTAGGTATAGAAGATCTAAAATTCCACGATTTGCGGCACGAAGGATGTACACGCTTAGCAGAACAAGGATTTACGATTCCTCAAATACAGCAAGTAA
>Ga0209958_1000666_pt1 | contig 46957 bp, 48 predicted proteins | sample ThiBio_inoc_plan_FD_183942 | JGI IMG/M metagenome (GOLD analysis project Ga0209958, IMG submission 183942) | Wastewater bioreactor microbial communities from Cape Town, South Africa - Thiocy_inoc_plan (SPAdes) | ecosystem: Engineered > Bioremediation > Thiocyanate > Unclassified | place: South...
TGGCGGAAATCGGCCTGCACTGCTCGATGACCGAGCGCCGCGCCGACGATGCCACCCGCGACGTCGACGCCTGGCTGAAAACCTATTTCATGCGCGACCGCATCGGCGACGAGTACAACGGCACCGTCAGCGCGGTGACCAGCTTCGGCATATTCGTCGCGATCGACGAGATCTTCATCGAGGGGCTGGCCCACGTCTCCGAGCTCGGCCAGGATTACTTCCACTACGACCAGGCCAAGCACATGATGCTCGGCGAGCGCACCGGAAAAAAATATCGCCTGGGCGACCGCGTGCGCATCAAGGTGATGCGCGCCGACATCGAGACCAGCAAGATCGACTTCGCCCTGGTCGAAGTAGTCGAGACGGCGGAAGAGGTCGCCGCGCCGAAAAAGAGAACGGCCAAGGCCAAGGGTAGCAAGCAGAAATGAGCGATAAATCCGTCGACAGGCACGCCGCGGAAAAACTCATCTACGGCTTTCACCCCGTGCTGGCGCGCCTGCGCCAGGATCCCGCGGGCATCTTCGAAATCTACCTCGACCTGACCCGCCGCGACGCGCGGGCGCGCGACCTGGTGCATCAGGCGAAGGACAACGGGGTCAAACTGGCGCAGGTCGAAGCCGACCGCCTGACCCGCCTGGTCGGCAAGACCGCCAAGCACCAGGGCGTGGTCGCCCGCGTGAAGCCGGTTGCACTCACGCACTCGCTCGACGAGGTACTGGAAAACATCCAGGGCCCGCCGCTGCTGGTCATCCTCGACGGCGTCACCGATCCGCACAACCTCGGCGCGATCCTGCGCTCGGCCGACGCCTTCGGCGTGCACGCCGTGATCGCGCCGAAGGACAACGCCGTCGGCGTCAACGCCACCGTGGAAAAGGTCGCCTCGGGTGCGGCGGAGACCGTGCCTTACATCATGGTCACCAACCTCGCGCGCACCATCGAGGACCTGAAGGAACACAATATCTGGGTCATCGCCGCCGACATGGACGGCGAGCAGCCGCTGTCCGGCATCGACGCCAGGACCGGCATCGCCTGGGTGCTGGGGGCGGAGGGCGCGGGCATCCGGCGGCTGGTCAAGCAGAGCTGCGATCAGGTCGCGCGCATCCCCATCGGCGGCACGGTGGAAAGCCTCAACGTGTCGGTGTCGGCAGCGTTGTGTTTGTATGAGACGGTGCGGCAGCGCGGCGGATAGGAACTACAAACCGTGGTTCGCCCCCCGTTTTGGAGCCGCCTCTTATTAAGTCGTAATGTCATCACGCTATGACCGAACAAATTTCAGAGCAGGCCGACAAGTTCGATTTCGCGCGTCATGAGCAGGCTGCTGTTTCAGACTACCTGCGCGTTGTGGGTTTCTATTCTGAGCTTGCCACGTCAGCGAAACGCATCGCCGACGAAGCGCTTAAGCGTCGAGGTATTCAGGTTCATTCAATTGAGGCACGTGCAAAAGATCCCTCAAGTTTTGGAAGAAAAGCTGCGAAGCCTTCAAAGAATGATCCGAATCGGCCAATGTACTCAAATCCGATCGAGCAAATTACTGACCAAGCGGCTATCCGGATCATCACCTTCTTTCCACGTACGATCGAGGAAATCGACGAGATGTTACGAAGTGAGTTTTCCGTTATCGAACACTTCGATAAAGGGGAAAGCTTGATTGAAGAAGAACGTTTTGGCTATCAAAGTGTTCATTACTTGATAACACTCAACCCTGTCAGAACATCGCTACCAGAATATGAGAAGTTTGGGACCGCAAAAGTCGAGGTTCAGGTTAGAACTATCTTGCAGCATGCATGGGCGGAAATTGAGCACGATATTCAGTACAAGTCATCTGTCACAATTCCACGAGACATTAAGAGGCGCTTCATGTCTCTTGCCGGTTTGCTCGAAATTGCGGACCGAGAGTTTCAGGCAATTCAAGATGCCGACCGGGATCTCACAGAACGCGCTGAAAATCTCATTTCGGCCGGTGAACTGCAAACAGTTGAGATAACCCCTGGCGCGCTAAAGGCTTACCTGGATAAGACACTTGGGCCTGATGGACGCATGTCCGACTTCTCATACGACTGGACTGTACGTTTACTGCTTCGGCTTGGGTTCACATCATTGGAGCAGATTGACCAATGCATTAAGCCTTACGATGGCAGTCAGATATCCCGTCTAATTGATGGAACACGGCAGGGGCAACTTACTCGTTTCGAGTACATGTTGCTGGCTGGCATGGGCGAGAAGTTCATCCTGCGGCATCCATGGCAATCGGAGGTCTGGTTCCAGAGTAGTAGACGAAGAATCATCGAGATGCTCAATGAGAAGGGTATCCAAACCGGCTGGTTTGATCCAATACCTGCCGAACCGCCTCAATTTGACCCATTGAGTGACACTGAAGTCATAGGCTCAGACTAGCCCATTGCTTCGATACATGATTAAGGGGCAGGCGTCACGCCAGCTCCTGCAGACGCAACAGGCGCGCTTCCTCTTCCTCCCGCGCGTCGTCTATCTCTCGCATCACCCCCTCAAGATCGACCGGTGGCTTTTCGCATTCAAACAGCCCAGTGAGTTCGGTCTCGGGGTGCAAGTTGCCGTGTTCGTACAGCGCCCAGATCTCCTCGGCGTATTGCGTCGCCAATAGCGCCGGCGCGAACTGGCCGAAGTAGGTGCGCAGGTTGTTCACGTCGCGCGCCAGCATGGCCTGGGCATGGTTGTTGCCGGCTGCATCGACTGCCTGCGGCAGGTCGATGATCACCGGGCCGTCGGCATCGATCAGGATGTTGAATTCGGACAGGTCGCCGTGGACGACGCCGGCGCACAGCATGCGCACGACTTCGCGGATGAGCGTCTGGTGGTGGGCGAGGGCTTCGTCTTCAGTGAACGACACGTCGTTGAGCCGGGGCGCGGCGTTGCCGTCGGCATCGGCCACTAGTTCCATCAGCAGCACGCCTTCATGGAAGTTGTATGGCGTGGGCACGCGCACGCCGGCGGCGGCGAGCCGGTACAGCGCATCGACCTCGGCGCTCTGCCAGGCGGCTTCCTGCATCTGGCGGCCGTATTTGCTGCCCTTGGCCATGGCGCGCGCCTGGCGGCTGTTCTTGGTCTTGCGGTTTTCGGTGTAGTCGACGGCCTGGCGAAAGCTGCGCTGCTTGGCTTCCTTGTAGGCCTTGGCGCAGCGGATGTCGTCGCCGCAGCGCACCACGAAGACCAGGGCTTCCTTGCCGCTCATGAGCTGGCGCACGACGCCGTCGATGAGGCCGTCCTCGAGCAGGGGTTCGAGGCGTTTGGGGATTTTCATCGGGTATCGATCTAGCCGCGCACCTTGCGGTACGCCTCCAGCAGGTGCCGGTGCATCGCGCTGCCTTCGAAGTCGCTGCCCAGTTTGCTCAAGCCGAAAAAGCGTTCGTCCTGGTTGAACAGCGCGAACGCCCGTTCCAGCGTCTCGCGGCCGTACAGCAGGACCAGCGCGGGTTCGAAGGGATTGGGGTCGCCGAGCCGGACGAGGTCGGCGATGCAGCGGTAGACCTTGAGGCGCGCTTCGCTGCGCTGGCCGTACTGGGCGATCCAGGTGCAGCCTTCGAGGATGGCGTCGTCGTCGCCGAGGGCCAGCGCGAGCAGCAGCTTGAGTTCGCCGACGCGCAGATCGGTCCACGGCGAATCGGCATCCGGCGCCAGGCCGATCAGCACCGGCACCAGGCGGTCGTCGGCGAGTTCGAGTTCGCCGATGAGGTCGAGTAGATCGGCGCATTCGTCGTCGCTGAGTTCGGGCAGGCGCGCGAGCGCCGGGCGGATCAGGTTGCCGACGCTGTTGTTCTCGAATTCGAGTTCCTCGAACGGGTAGATCTCGGACACGCCGGGCACCAGGATGCGGCAGGCGTAGACGCCCAGATGTTCGAAGTCGGCGATGTAGATCTCGTGCCCGTCGGCGTGCAGGGCGCCGCACGACCACGCGTAGTCTTCTTCGGTGCTGGTGCCGAAGTTCCAGTCGACGAAGTCGAAGTCGGGGGTGTCGCGCAGGAATTGCCAGGAAATCACGCCGCTGGAATCGACGAAGTGGATTTCCAGGTTCTGCGGGTCGGCGATTTCGGCTTGGTCGAAGCCGGGGGCGGGGAAGCCCGCCAGCGAATCGAGCGCGCGGCCCTGCAATAATTCAGTCAACGCGCGCTCCAGCGCCACTTCGAAGCGCGGATGCGCGCCGAAACTGGCGAAGCAGCCCTGGTCCTCGGGATGCAGCAGGGTGACGTTCATCACCGGATAGCGGCCGCCGAGCGAGGCGTCCTTCACCAGGATGCCGAAGCCGGCGCAGCGCAACGCGCGGATGCCGGCGGCGATGCGCGGATAGCGGTCGATCACGTCTTCCGGCACGTCGGGCAGGCACAGGCCTTCCTCGATGATGCGGAACTTGGTGTGACGTTCGAAGATTTCCGACAGCGCCTGGGTGCGCGCCTCCATCGGCGTGTTGCCGGCCGACATGCCGTTGCTGACGTAGAGGTTGCCGATCAGGTTGACCGGGAAGTACACGGTTTCGCCGTCGGAAAGCCGCTGGTAGGGGATGGCGCAGATGCCGCGTTCGATGTTGCCGGAATTGAGGTCGATCAACTGGTCGGCGCGCACGCTTGCTTCCGGGTTGTAGAGGCCGTGCAGCGCGGGCGTCAGCAGGCCGCTTGGCCAGGCGTCGTCGCCGTCGTCGAACGCGAACCAGCGCTCGGCGGGATTGTGGACGTAGGAGCGGTTGGCGATGGCGTCCCCCAGGTAGAAATGGGTCCAGAAATAGTTGCTCGACAGCCGCTCGAAATATTCGCCCAGCGCGCTCGCCCGCGCCGCCAGCTCCGAGGCGCCCTTGCCGTTGGTGAACAGCAGCGGGCAGTCGCGGTCGCGGATGTGCACCGACCAGACGCCTTCCACCGGATTGAGCCAGGAGCGTTCCTCGATGTGGAAGCCGGTCGCTTCGAGCCTGGATTGCAGGGTGGCGATCGACGCTTCGAGCGAGGCGTCCTTGCCGGGAATGAAGTGCTCGGTGGCGTGCATGAGATGGCTCTTTTCTGAACAGCGAACAGCATAAGCGATGCGTCAAGTGCGGCGTAAAATGAATGCCGACGATCCGTAACCTCGCTGGCTGTCTCCTGCCCATGCCTAAGCGCCTTTCCTGCTTGTTGTTGTTGCCCGGTCTTGCGTTTGCAGGCCCGGCGGCGGCCGCCCAGACTTTCGGCCTGGACGGCGGCCAGGCAGCGCTGGCTGCCCGTCCGCAGGCCGAGTGGGTGCGGCAGGCGCAGACGCTGGAAAAACACGCCGACTGGCCGGGCCTGCTGGCGTGGGGGCAGGCCTGGGCGCAGATCGATGCGGGAAATGCGCTGGCCTGGTTCGTTCAGGGGCGCGCACTGGGCGAACTGGGGCGGTTCGCCGAAGCGATCGCGGCGTATCGGCGGAACCTGCGTCTCGACCCCGGCGATGTGCTTGCGCGCAACAATCTGGGCAATGCCTGGCGCGACAGCGGGCGCCCGCGCGAGGCGATGCAGGCGTATCGCGCGGCGCTGGAGATCGACCCCGGCTATGTCCAGGCCTGGCACAACCTGGGGCTGACGTTTTATCTCGTCAAAGGGCAGGCGGGGGTGGCGCAGGCGCTGCACAAGCTGCAGGCCGCCGACCCGGCGCTGGCCGAGGTCTGGCGTGCACTGGCGGTCGAATATTCGATCACGCGCGACGCACGGGTGGCGCACGAAGCGGTGCGGGTGCTGCGCGGCCTGAGCGCAGCCGAACGCGCGCGCCTGTTCGGCATCCTGTTTGCCGACAGCTGACCGTCACCCCGTGCGCTGCTCGAACTCCGCCACCGCCTGCCGCAAGCGGCTGGCTTCCTGTTCCGGCCGCATCAGGCTGCGCCGGGCACGCGCGTGGCCGAGCAAATCGGCATAGAAATCGGGGTCGGTCTCGGCCATGGCCATCAGCCGGGCCAGCCGCCTTGCGTCGCCCACCGGGAAATACCCGGGGTAATCCTCGCCCAGCATGCCGACGTTGCCGGGCATGTGCGAAGCCAGCACCGGCACCTCCGCCGCCAGGGCCTCGCAGATCACGTTGGCGCCGCCTTCCATCACCGATGGGATGACCATGAGCTGCGCGCGCGACAGCCGTTTCAGCACCGTCTTGTGCGGCACCTCGCCGAGCCAGTGCCAGCGCGGCAGCTTGCTTTGCGCCAGCGCCGCGGTGTCGGCCATCTCCTTGCTCAGGGCGCTGCCCAGATGCGTCACCCGGATGCGCGAGTGTTCGGGCAGATAGGCCGTCGCCAGCGCCACCCGGAACGGGTCTTTTTCCGCGCGCAGGTGGCCGATCACCAGCACCTCGAAGGCGCGGGCAGGCGCGGGCTGGCGGGCGATGTCGGGCGACGACTGGTAAATCACCCGCGTCTTGGCGGCCAGATGCGGCGCCAGCTCGTCGACCCCGCGATCCTGCAGCACGATCAGCCGGTGCGCGAGTTCCAGCGCCTGCCGGGCGTCGCTGTCTTCGTGGATGTCGCGATACAGGTCGGTGCCGGTCAGCGCCAGCAACAGGGGACGGCTCGGAAAGCGCTCGGCAAAGGCGCGGATCGAAGCGAAGCTGCGCCGTGCATGCAGCGCCAGCATCAGGTCGGCCGCGCGTCCATCCCATTCCACCTGCACCCGCACCGTGTGGCCCGCCTCGCGCAGGAAATGCGCCCAGCGTGCGGCGGTGTGCCAGTTGCCGTTGCGGTGTTCGCGGCCATACGGCGTGATGAGGGCGATGCGCATCGTGTGAGTGTAGCTTGCCGGATGAATCGCGGATAATCGGCGCATGACCGAAATGCCCATTACTTCGCGCGACAATCCCATCTTCAAGCGGCTGAAGAAGCTCGCCGAGTCGGCCCGCGCGCGGCGCGAGGCGCAGATGACGCTACTCGACGGCGAGCACCTGCTGGCGGCCTACCTCGACGCCGGCGGCCAGCCGCACACGCTGGCACGCGCCGCCTCGTTCGGCCGGGAGCGGGGCGCGCAGCTGGCTGCGCGCTGTTCCCGCGCCAAGGCCATCGTCTTGCCCGACGCGCTGTTTGCCGAGCTCGCGCCGGTCGCCACGCCGACCGGCTTGCTCGCCGAAGCGGCCTGGCTCGCGCCGGCGCCGTCGGGCGGCATTCCGCTCGTCATCGTGCTGGACGACATCCAGGATCCCGGCAATCTCGGCGCCATGCTGCGTACCGGCGCAGCGGCGGGGGCGACGCTGGCGGTGCTGTCGAAGGGCTGCCACGATCCCTGGTCGCCCAAGGCGCTGCGCGGCGGACAGGGCGCGCAGTTCGTGCTGCCGATGCGGCTGGGGACGGATCTGGTGGCGTGGCTGCGAGGCTTTGCCGGCCAGAGCGTCGCGCTCGCTCCGGCCGAGGACAGCGATTTCTATGCGCTCGACCTCGGCGGGCCGCTTGCCCTCGTCGCCGGCAACGAAGGCGCGGGGCTGTCCGCCGCGGTGCGCGGCGCGGCGCAGCTGAGCGCGCAGATTCCGATGGCGGGCAGGATCGAGTCGCTGAATGCGTCGGCCGCGCTGGCGGTGGCGGTATTCGAGGCCGCCCGGCAGCGCAGGCGATAGGCGGTTTGCGCTGCCGGGGTGCGCCTCAAGCTTGGCCGAACTCCCGCAGCCAGTCGCGGCCCAGCAGCGCGATGACCTGCTCTGCCGCAACCGGCCGGCTGATGAAATAGCCCTGCACGATGTTGCAGCCGAGTTTGCGCAGCGATTCGAGCTGCTCCCTGTTCTCCACCCCTTCGGCGACGGTGCCGAGATCCAGCCCCTTGCACAGGGCGAGAATCGAACCGATGAGCGCTTCGTTGACCGGGGCGTGCTCAATGTCCTTGACGAAATAGCGGTCGATTTTCAGGACGTCGAGCGGGAAGCGCTTCAAGTGGGCCAATGACGAATAGCCGGTACCGAAGTCGTCGACGGCCACGGCGACTCCCAGCGCCTTCAAGGCGAGGATTCTCTCCACGGCCGCGTCGACGTCTTCCATGAAAATGCCTTCGGTCAGCTCGAGCTGCAGCGATTGCGCAGGCAGGCCGGATTGCGCTAGCGCGTCGCGTACATTCGCGAGCAGCGATGGGTGCCAGAATTCCTTGCTGGAAATGTTGACGGCAACCCCCAGGTCGGCGAACCCGGCGGCGTGCCAGCTTGCGGTCTGACGGCAGGCCGCAAGCAAAAGCGACCGCCCGATGCCGACGATCCCGCCGGACTCTTCCAGCAGTTCCAGAAAAACAGCCGGGCCGAGCAGACCCTTGTGCGGGTTGTTCCAGCGGATCAGCGCCTCGACGCCGTGGATGCGCCCGGTTTCCAGGTTGAGCTGGGGCTGGTAATGAAGCACGAATTCGTCGCGCTGCAGCGCATAGTGCAGCTCGGTTTCCAGTTGCAGCCTTTCTTCCGCCATGGCGTTCATCGCCGTGTCGTAAAGCTGGAAGCGGTTTCTGCCGCCGTTCTTGGCGGTGTACATCGCCGTGTCGGCATTCTTCAGCAGGCTGCCGGAGTCGGCGCCGTCGTTCGGATAGACGCTGACTCCGATGCTGCAGCTGCCAAAAATCTCACGCCCGGCGATCTGGTAGGGCTTGCCTACCACGGCCAGGATTTTTTCCACGACCTGCAGGATATGCTTGACCTTGGCGGCATCGATGACCACCACGAACTCGTCGCCGCCCAGCCGCGCCACGATGTCCTCGGCGCGCGTGGCGGCCAGCAGGCGCCCGGCCACCTCGCTGATGAGCGTGTCGCCCATGGCATGGCCGAGGGTGTCGTTGACGCGCTTGAAGCGGTCCAGATCGATGAACATGACGCCCACCAGCGTTTTGCGCCGCTGCGCACGCACCAGCGCCTGCTCCAGGCGGTCCATGAACAGCATGCGGTTGGGCAGGCCGGTCAAGGTGTCGTGGGTGGCGAGATGTTCGCGTTCGCGGCTGGCGCGATTGGTGTAATGAATGACGGCTGCAGCGACGAAGATCCCCAGCAGCAGGGCAACGCCGGACAACAGATACATCCAGAAACGCGCCACCCCGTGCGCCTCGTGCGCCTCGCGGCTGGCCGCCAGCGCGATTTTCTGGGTTTCCGCGTCGAGTTGCGCGAGCACGTCCAGAACATTGTTCTGTGCCGGAATGGCATCGGCGAGGATGCGTTCTTCGGCTTTTCGGCCGACGTCGTTGCGGAACGTGTCGGCAACCCGGTTGTGAATCTGCTGGGCAATGCCGGTCAACCGTCCCTGCAGGGCGATCAGCTCGCGTTCGCGGCTGCTCAGGGGCATGTTCAGCAGCGCTATCCGCGCATTGGCAAAGGCCGAAGCGCCCGCGTCGAACTGCATGATAAACCCGTCCCGCTCGAACGGGTCGTCGCTCTGGGCCAGCCTGAGCATGCTGAGCGTGCGTTCGCGGGCGGCGGTCATCATGGTCTTGGTGAGGCTCAGCTTGCGCATGTGGACATCGACAACCGTGCCGAGGTTGTCGGCGGTCATCCTGAGCTGCTGCAGACCGATGGCGGTAACGAACAGGATCAGCAGCAACTGGCTGACGAAACCCGCGAACAGCGCGCGCTGCCAGGCTGAGGGACGGGCCGGACGCCGCCCGGCCTTCGCAGGGGCGGCGATCTCGGTATGCATGTTGCTCAAACTGTGATTTCTCGGGCGAAATTCCCGGTGCTTGCGGTCGTCAAGCCGTCCGCAAACCTGCTGCGGCGGCGCGTGAACGGGGGTTCGAAAAATGGCCGGACATCTGAAAACTCCTGGTGTTTGAACAAGGGCGGGGATGCGCACCGCAGGCTGCATCGACGCCAAGACGACTGTTCAAACGGCCGGGGGGCGGAAAACTTGAGAGCGGGCGGGCAGCCGGCCGGCGCCGTTCAGGGGTACCGCAGGCGCGCCGCGATTTCCTCCACCGACATGCGGGTGGTGTCGAGGACGGGCAGGGCATGGCGTCTGAAGAGCGTTTCGGCGGCAACCAGCTCTTCGCGGCATTGTTGCGGACTGGCGTAGCGGCTGTCGGGGTAGCGCACCTGGCGGATGGCGGCAAGGCGCTCGGCCGACAGGGTCAGGGCGCGCAGCCGCGGCAGGTGGGCGAGCAGAACGCCGGGCAGCACGGGATGGACAAGGTCGTCCGGGGTGAGCGGATAGTTGGCGACGCGCAGGCCGTATTGCAGGGCGAGATAGAGCGCGCTGGGGGTTTTGCCGACGCGCGAGACACCGACCAGGATGAGGTCGGCCTGGCCGAGGCGCTCGGGGCTGAGGCCGTCGTCCAGGCTGAGCGCAAAGTTGACGGCGTCCATGCGCGCCTCGTAGTCGGGCGCCATGCCGTGGGTGCGGCCGCCGCTGGGGGTGGCGCTCTGGCCGAGCGCGGTCTCGACGGCGGGAGCGAGCAGTTCGAACACGTCGAACAGCCCCGCCCCTGCGCTGCGCAAGACGGCACGCAGCGCAGGGTCGGTCAGCGTGGAAAACACCAGGGCGCGGGGCGCGGCGGCAATGCGTGCGGCGGCGGCCTGGGCTTTCCCGGCGCTGTCGACGAAGGGCAGCGTAATCAGGCTAAACTCAAGACGCGGGAACTGCGCCAGCACGCTTTTGGCGACGGCTTCGACCGTCACGCCGGTGTGGTCGGACACGCAAAATACGCTGCAATCATTCATGGAGCCCACCTATGTCTGCTGACTATATTGTGCCGCTGGATGCCTTGTCGATCGCGGATGTGCCGCGCGTGGGCGGCAAGAATGCCTCGCTCGGCGAAATGATCCGCCATCTGGCGGGAGCGGGGGTCAAGGTGCCGGGCGGCTTTGCCAGCACGGCCCAGGCGTTCTGGGATTTTCTCGATCATAACGATTTGCGCGCGCGCATCCATGCGCGGCTGGCGGCGCTCGACGTGGCGGACGTGACGGCGCTGGCCGCGGCCGGCGCGGAGATCCGCGCCTGGGTGGAAGCGGCCAGCCTGCAGCCGGCGCTGGAAAGCGGCCTGCGCGCCGCCTATGCGGCTCTCGGCGATGCGGTATCGGTGGCGGTGCGCTCGTCGGCCACCGCCGAGGACCTGCCCGACGCCTCGTTCGCCGGCCAGCAGGAAACCTATCTGCACGTGCGCGGCGAAGACGCGCTGCTGGCGCACGTGAAAAAGGTGTTCGCCTCGCTCTACAACGACCGCGCCATTGCCTACCGCGTGCATCACGGCTTCGACCATGCCGAGGTGGCGCTGTCGGCCGGGGTGCAGCGCATGGTGCGCTCGGACCTCGCCGCGGCCGGGGTGCTGTTCACGCTCGACACCGAATCCGGGTTTCGCGACGTGGTGTTCATCACCGCCGCCTACGGGCTGGGCGAAACCGTGGTGCAAGGGTCGGTCAACCCGGACGAGTTCTACGTGCACAAGCCGATGCTGGCGCAGGGCTTCCCCGCCGTGGTGCGGCGCGAACTGGGCGAAAAGGCCATCCGCATGGTGTGGCGCGACGGCGCCACCGCGGTCGAGGAGACCCCGCCGGGACTGCGCCGGCAGTTCGCGCTGAGCGACGCCGAAGTGCTGGAGCTGGCGCGCCAGGCGATGCAGATCGAACGCCACTATGCCCGGCCGATGGACGTCGAGTGGGCCAAGGATGGCGAGACCGGCGAACTCTTCATCGTGCAGGCGCGGCCGGAAACGGTGAAGGCGCGCGAGAAAAGCGGCGGCGAGCGCTATGCGCTGGAAGCCGCCGGCGAGGTGCGTATCAGCGGCCGCGCCATCGGCCAGAAAATCGGCACCGGCGTGGTGCGGGTGATCGCCAGCCCGGCGGAAATGGACCGCGTGCAGCCGGGCGATGTGCTGGTGAGCGACATGACCGACCCCGACTGGGAGCCGGTGATGAAGCGGGCCGCGGCGATCGTCACCAACCGCGGCGGCCGCACCTGCCATGCCGCGATCGTGGCGCGCGAACTGGGCATCCCCGCGGTGGTGGGCACCGGCGAGGCGACCGCGGTGCTGCAGGATGGCGAGACGGTGACGGTGTCGTGCGCCGAGGGCGACACCGGCTACGTGTACGCGGGCAGGCTGCCGTTCACGGTCGAGGCGCTGGCGAACGAGGCGCTGCCCGAGCCGCCGGTGAAGCTGATGATGAACGTCGGCAATCCGGAGCGCGCCTTCGAGTTCGCGCAGATCCCGAACCACGGCATCGGCCTCGCGCGCCTGGAGTTCATCATCGCGCGCACCATCGGCGTGCACCCGCTGGCCCTGCTCGACCCTGCCGGCCAGACGCCGGAGGTGCGCGACGAAATCGAGCGGCGCACAGCGGGCTACGCCGACCCGGTGTCGTTCTACGTCGACAAGCTGGCCGAGGGCATCGCCACGCTGGCGGCGGCGTTCTGGCCGCAGCCGGTGATCGTGCGATTGAGCGACTTCAAGTCCAACGAGTATGCGAATCTCGTCGGCGGCGAGCGTTACGAGCCGAAGGAAGAGAACCCCATGCTCGGGCTGCGCGGCGCGGCGCGCTATGTGTCGGCGTTGTTCCGTCCGGCGTTCGAGCTGGAATGCCGCGCGCTGAAGAAGGTGCGCGAAACGCTCGGCTTCGCCAACGTCGAGGCGATGATCCCTTTCGTGCGCACCGTCGAGGAATGCGCGGCGGTGGTCGACCTGCTGGCGGCCAACGGCCTCGCGCGCGGCGACAACGGCCTGCGCCTGATCATGATGTGCGAGATTCCCTCCAACGTGCTGCTGGCCGACGATTTCCTGCGGTACGTCGACGGCTTCTCCATCGGCAGCAACGACCTCACCCAGCTCACGCTCGGCATCGACCGCGATTCCGGGCTGGTGGCCGAAGGCTTCGACGAACGCAACCCGGCGGTGAAGAAGCTGCTGGCCGAGGCCATTGCCGCCTGCAAGCGCCACGGCAAATACATCGGCATCTGCGGCCAGGGCCCGAGCGATCACCCCGATCTGGCCGACTGGCTGGTGGCCGCCGGGATCGGCTCGATTTCGCTCAATCCGGATACGGTGGTGGCGACCTGGCGGCGGCTGGCCGTCTGACTTCCCGCGCCTTGAGCAAGCGCGCGAATCGGCCGGTCGCCCATCGAAACGCGCCAGCCCGGCCCTAGGCCGCAGAGGGCCCGGTTTGCGCTGCAGGAGTCCTGTCCGCCATGGGCGGAAACCGGGAGGCGTATGCCGTATCGCGGCGCCACGGCGCCACAGCAATCGTGGCGAGGCGCCGCTCCCGCAGAGGATGCCGTTTGAGCCCGCAGATCCACGCCGGTGCAGGAGGCCCGCCTCGGGCCGATGCCGTGGAGATTGCGAAGGCACGGACAATTTTGTCTGTTGCAAAAGACACCCGTGTCAAACCCGAAAACCGGTGTCGTTGCATTTTTCATTGACCCGAAAATCACCGATTGGGACAACGCTATGTTTACAAAGGAAAAATCAATTTGGCACGCAACGTGCTTAATACTGCGTGTCGCCAAGCGGAGGATGGGTGTGCACGTTGCCAGTTTGCTCGATCTGTTTCATGACCGGCCAGCCGGCACGAGCAGCCCGGTCGTCAAGGACGTCGATGTTCCCGGCTTGGGGCGTGTGCATGTGGTGCATGCGGTCGATTGCCTGGGGGCCATGTGCCCGCGGCCGCAGTTGCTGACCATGAAGGTGTTGAGCGAAGTCGGGCCGGGGGAGGTCGTCGAAGTGGTGCTTGACAACCCCACGGCAGTCGAGGGGTTTCCTGCATTGGCGCAGACGCTTGGCTGCACGCATCTCGCCGCGGTGCGGGAGTCCGGTTGCTGGCGGGTTTACCTGCGCAAGGGTTTGTAGACATTGTCGGGCGGCCTGCCGGGGCCGTCGGTTTGACTGAGGAGAGTGTGAGTGAATGTAGCGTCGACGAGTATCGCAACCGAAACGCACTGGCTGCTCCGCAAGAGCAGCGTGCAGGCGATGGGGGTTTTCCTGTTCGTTGCCCTTGGCTCGCTGTGGGCGCTGGCGCAGGACACGCGCTTTGCCTACCTGCTGGTTTATGTCTGGTTCGGCCTCGCCTACGGCGCGCTGCTGCAATACGGCCGCTTCTGCATGGCGTCGGCGGTGCGCGACCTGTTCGCAGTGAAGGTGCCGCGCATGGCGGTCGGCGTGATGATCGCGGTGGCGCTGTATGCGGTCGTGGCCGCCATCGTTTCCCTGGCCGGCTTCAGCACCTTCCATCCCAACGCGATGGGCTGGCACATCGTCATCGGCGCCGCGATCTTCGGCTTCGGCATCGTCTTCACCGGCGGCTGTGCGTCCGGCTCGCTCTACAAGGCGGGCGAGGGCAACATGAACTCGATGCTGGTGATCCTCGCCATCTCCTTCTCGCAGGCCATCGTCGTCAGCGCCAGCGGCTGGTGGGATGCGCTGGTGCCGCAGTCGTGGCTTGACGCTGCCGCGGCCCAGGACATGCCGGCCGAGCTGACGATCACGCAGGGCTGGTTCGACATCTTCACCGCCGGCTACATCTGGGGCCTCAAGGGCACCACCATGGCCGAGGTGCTGGGCATGGCCGAGACCGCTCGCGGCATCATCCTGGCCAACACGCTGCTGACCGCGATCCTGCCGGTCATGATCATCCTGGTCGCGCTGTATGTCCTCTACTACCGCAAGGGCTACCTGCGCCGTTCCGGCAAGGCCAGCCCGTCGCTGCGCGACGAACTGGCGGGCATGTGGGCCATGTGCACGTCATCCAAGAATACCGCCCTGGCCGGCATTGGCCTCGGCATCCTCGCCGGCCTGCACATGTACGTGACCGGCGCGCTGCGCGAGCACTACGGCATCTTCAACTTCGGCGAACTGCTGGTGGCGATGGGCTACACCAGCGGCCTGTCGATCCAGGACACCGTGTTCGACCCGGGCTACTGGTACATCACCACCCAGGAGGCGCAGTGGGGTGGCTGGATCATGCAGAAGCTCGGCATCGACAGCATGGACAGCATCTTCTTCGGCCTCGACAACGGCCTGCCGAACCCGCTCTTGAACGCGCCCGGCTTCATGTCGATCGGCATCATTCTCGGCGCCGCCATCATGGCGCTCTCCCGCCGCGAATTCAAATGGAAACTGCCGAGCTGGGAAACCGCCTTCTTTGCCATCGTCGGCGGCACGCTGATGGGCATCGGCGCACGCCTGGCGATGGGCTGCAACATCGGCGCCTTCTTCGCCACCGTGACCAACGGCGACCCCAGCGGCTGGGTCTTCCTGATCGGCATGACGATAGGCGCCTACATCGGCGTCAAGGTGTTCACCTGGTGGATGGACTGGAGCACCGCCCGCAAGGGATCGGAGTGCGGCCTGTAAGGGCGCGCCCACGGATTTTCGACACACTGGATTAAGGAGCAAACCCCATGGCCATGAGTTTCAACAAGACCGGCGACCACGAATGGGAGCTGAACGTGTGCGGCTACACCTGCCCGCACCCACAGATGTACACCAAGAAGGCGCTGCAGAAGATCGAGAGCGGCGACGTGCTGTCGCTGATATTCGACAACCCCTCGTCGGGCGAGTCGATCATGGCGATGTGCGAAGCCGAGGGCAGCGACCTCATCGATCGGCAGGACGCCGGCGGCTCCTTCGTCTGGAAGATCAGGAAGGCCTGAGCGATGCAGCTGGGCATAGTCATCACCGACGAGCGCTACCTCGTGCACGCCAACGGCCTGCTCGACGCCGCGATCGCGCGCGGCTGGGACCCGCAGTGCTTCCTCACCGACACCGGCGTCAACCTGCTCGCCGACGTCGGCTTCGTTGGGCGCGCCCGGGCGCGCCCGAACAGCGTCGCGCTGTGCGAACACAGCGCCGAGCGCTATGCCGAGGGACGCTTCGACCTGAATTCGCTCGCCGACTTCGTCGTCGTCGGCGGCCAGTACCAGGATGCCGAACTGGTGAAGAAGTGCGACAAGGTTCTGGTTTTCTGAGGACGCGACATGGCAGATCAAAAACGCATTCTGATGGTGGCGGTGCAGAAGCCGGCCGAGGCGCTGCGCATGGCCAGCGGGCTGACCCTGCTGGACGACGCGGTCGCCATCGCCGCATGGGGCAGGCTCCCGGGGGGGAGCGAGGTGGCCGAACAGATGGAGGCGCTCGAGTTCGCCGACGTGCCGGTGGCCGAACTCGACCGCGGAGAGGACGCGCTGGCGACGCTGGCGCGGCAGATCATCGACAACGATGTGGTGTATTGCGTATGAGCACGGGAAAACGGGTTTTGCTGGTCAATCCCGCGGCGGCGCCGGCGATGCCGGGCCTGGCCGAAGCCTTGCGCGCCGCCGGTGCGCAAGTGCGGGAAATGAACGTGGACGATTACGGCGCATTGCTCGATGCGCTGCAACAGGACTGGATGCCGGTGGTGCTGAAAGCGCCGCTGGATTGAAAGTGTTTTGCCCGCGGCCATGGTCGCGGTAGAGGTCGCGCATGACTGGGGCCGGGTTTTCACGTGTCTCCAGCGGGCCGGCCGCTATGGGTGCGTCGCCTTGCCAACTGGCAAGGCTGGCGCGGGCTTGAAAATGGATGGAGGATTCTGGATGAACAAGCAGATGAATAGGGGATGGAGCGGCCTGGCGGCGCTGACCTTGGTGTTGAGCCTGCAGGGTTGCGGCGGGGGAGGCGGCGAGGATACGACCGCCCCGGTGAAGAATATCCCGGTCAATACGCCGGCGGCGATCGCCCAGGTGTCGGACGATAATTACGACAACAACGTCAACGGCCTGATCACCGCAGCGACGCTGAAAAGCTGGAAGGACAACTGGCTCGCCAACCGTCCGGCGGGGGTTACCGGCAAGCTGATCATCCTGCAGGCTTCGGCGGGCCCGGCGGGCGCCGAATACATCAAGCCGAACGGGACCAACGTGTTCACCTATCTGTCGCCGTCGAGCGACTGGATCCAGACGCGCAGCAACGGCGTGATCGAAACGCCCAGCATGGTGCCGGACGGCACCAGCATGGACGCGCTGCTGAAGAAATTCAACATCGATCCGCAGAATGACATGATCGTCGCCGCCATGGGCACCGGCAGCACCAGCAATGCGATGGCGCAGGGCCGCATCTGGTATGCGCTGCGCTACTGGGGCGTGGACAAGAAGAACCTGGCCATCCTCAACGGCGGCAACCAGTGGATCAACGGCAACGGCATGGCTGCTGGCGACTTCCAGGTAGCTGCGAGCGTGGCGCCCAACACCGGCCACGCCTCGGTCAAGGACCTGCTGGTCGACAACACCCAGCTGCAGGCCACGGTGCAGGATCTGCTGGCCGCGGTGGTTCCGTCGGGCGACAGCAACGTGAAGAACGACGGCGTCTTCATCTGGGATGCGCGCAGCCTCGGCCAGTACAGCGCCGGCGAAATGGTTGAACTCGGCGAGGACACCAATTCCGATCTCGCCGGCACTCAGGCGTGTGCGACCGCATACTGCGTGCCGCTCAACCCGGCCAACTACATGTGGACCTTCCAGAACAGCGGCTCGCGCCAGGGGCACCCGTGGGGCACGCTGCAGCTCCAGTACACGCACATGCTCGACTCCACCAAGGGCTTCGCCTACCGGCCCAAGGCGGAACTGGCCGCGCTGCTGGCAGGCGGCACCAACGCCCAGGGCGTTGGATTCGTCGGCGCCGACTATACGCTGGTCGGGGCCGGCAACGCCTACCAGGACGGCGACACCGTCTACGCCTATTGCGAGACGACTTTCCGTGCGATGATCACCGGCGTGGCCAGCGGAGTCATCCTCGGCAAGCCGACCCGTTTCTACGACGGCGCGATGGTGGAATGGAACTCGCTGACCGGCGGCAGCGTCATGACCGATGCGACGGGCAACGCGATCCTGCCGGACAATTCGCCGTGGCGCACCGACGTGAAGTCCTTCTACCGCGCCGCAACCAGCAACACGCTGGTGGCCCAGCGCTACATCACCGACGCGTACGCCAATTCGGCCAATGCCATCGTCAACGCCGACAAGGCCTACAAGTACGGCGAGACCATTCCGACCGCCGGAACGCGTGCGCCGGCAGCGAACCCGTGCGGCGGCTGACAAGCGTCTGAACTATTGCTACTCCTCCTCTGGCCCACGATACTCTCGTGGGCTTTTTTCATGGAGTCAGGGATGTTGAAGTTCACTTCGCATGCGGGTCCGCTGCGGCTGCTGGCGGCCTGCGCGCTCGCGCTGCTGGCGGGCTGCGGGAACAAGCCGGAGGCTGCGGCCGAGGCTTTTCTGCAACGCCACTGGGCCGAGCCGATGCCGCCGCAGGGCACGCCTCCGGCGGCGTTCTCGCCGCTGGAGGCGTCGCTGGATCCGCAGGCCTGCGGGCAATGCCACGCCGAGCAGTACGCGGCCTGGCGCACCAGCCTGCACAGCAAAGCGATGGGCCCCGGCTTGCGCTGGCAGCTGATGCTGATGGACCAGGAGCAGGGCAACCGCTGCCTGCGCTGCCATACGCCGCTGGCCGAACAGAAGGCGCTGTTGGCGCTGGAGCATGGCTGGCCGAACGCGCCGAAGCAGCCGCCGCCGGATTTCGTCCCCTCCGACCTGGGGCATCAGGGCCTGGTGTGCGCCGCCTGCCACGTGCGCGGGCACCGGCGCTTCGGTCCGCCGCCGCGCAACGAGGCGGTCAAGGACGGCCCGCATGGCGGCTTCGTGGTGGCCGAGGCCTTCCAGGACAGCCGCTTCTGCGCGCATTGCCACCAGTTTCCGGACAGCGGCCCGCGCATCGCCGGCAAATTGCTGGAAGACACCTACCGGCAATGGCTTGCCGGCCCGTATGCCAAGGAGGGGGCCGGCAAGCAGACCTGCCAGTCTTGCCACATGCCGGATCGCCAGCATCGCTGGCGCGGCATTCACGACCCCGAAATGACGCGGCGCGCGATCGAGGTGTCGCTGAAACTGCAAGCGCTCGGCGGCGGCCGCTACGAGGCGCGGGCGAACGTCCGCAACCGCGGTGCCGGCCACCATTTCCCGACCTACATGGTGCCCAAGGTCGAGCTTGCGTTTTACCGCCGCGATGTCGATGGCGGCAGCGTCGAACTGGGGCGCCACGTCATCGGCTGGAACGTCGACACGCCGATCACGCAGGAGCTGTCCGATACCCGCATTGCCGCCGGGGAAGCGCGCGATTTCCGGCAGCCCTTCAACGCAGCGGGCGGCGACTGGCGCGTGGAACTGGTCGTGCGGGTGCTGCCGGCCGAGCATTACGAGCGCATCTACCGCGATGCGCTGGGGCGCGCCGACCAGTTGCCGGCAGCGGCGCTGCCGCTGTTGCGGCGCGCGCTCGACGAGGCCGTGGCAACGCGCTATGAGCTGTTGCGCCTCGAGGTCGGGGCGGAGCCTTGAGCATGGCCCTTGCATCGTTGTTCGCTGGGGTTGGCCTGCCCTGGCAACGGCGGCGGCGCCTTCGGAATGAGCGTCCCCGTTGCGGCGTGCCGGAGCGGTGGCAGCGGGGGCCGGCTGCAGCCCGGCGCTGGCCCCGTGCGATTGCAATTTGAAAGATTGCGGTTTGTTCCGCTTGCTGTGCAATCGGATCGGCAGGGCAGTTTTTTGTAAGATCTTGTTATAAAAGAATAATCAACACAGGCACGATACGTGCTTAAGTTTGGGTGTCGATATGACGAAAGGGGACCGGAAACCCATGCGACCAACTGGCGTAGTCACTGCGATGGCCCTTGCCCTGCTGCTGGCGGCACCGGCCATCGATGCGGCCGAGCCGGGGCAGCCCAGGCTCAAGTACCGCGGCAAGGCGCTGGCGTGTACGTGTGCCACGGGCACGAGCGAGGCGGAGATAAGCAAGGCATGGGCCGCCCGGTTTAAGCAGTCGGAAGGTGTCCGTCTGGATGGGCTGGACGGGCTTCCCGCAACGCGTGACGAGCAAAGGAGAAGGGAAGATGAAGCGCAACCAAGGTAGGGGTGGTCTGTTGGGGAAAATCTGGCGCGGCGGTGTCATGCTCTCGCTGCTGGGTCTGGGGGTCGCAATGCTCGCCAGTCTGGCCGGCCGGCACGCTGAAGACTCGGCCGGGCAAGTGGCCGCGGGCTGGGGCGGTGAGGCAACGGTGGCGCTGGCGGAGGGGGTGGCGCAACTGTCGCCGATTGCGCTCGCCAATGCCTGCGGCCTGGGGGCGTCGAGCTGCTTCAAGTGCCATAACGGCAAGCGCGCCGCTGCGCCGGAGATGGATGCCGCCAAGGCGCCCTGGCATGCGCAGCATTCCAAGGTGAACAACTCGTGCGTGGGCTGCCACAAGGGGAACTCGCGCATCATGAAGGAGGAGGTGGCGCACGCGAAGATGCTCGCCAAGCCTCGCGACAACACGGCTGACGCCTGCGGCAGCTGCCACAAGGGCGATCTTGCCAAGGTGCAGGGCGCTTACCACACCATTCCTGGAGCGAAATAATATGAAACTTTCACTGTCCCGCGCCCGTGCGGTTGGTCTCCTCGCCGGTTTGCTGCCGCTGAGCGCGGTTGCCGGCCCCACTATCGAGTTCGGCGAGCAGGGTTCGCTTACCTTTACCTATGCCCTGCAAGGCTGGCTGCAGCACAAGGGGTTCACCTCGGCAACCGATAACGGCTCGTCGAACGACGCCTTTTTGCGCCGCAACCGCCTGACCTTTTCCGGCCAGTACAACGACTTCGTGGGGTTTTATGCCCAGATCGAGGCCGGCAACGACAGCAAGCTCGGCAACGACGACAAGAGCGTCTATTACCGCGATGCGTATGTGACGCTGGACTACCGCGACGACCTGCGCTTCATTGTCGGCCGTTTCAAGAACACCTTCTCGCGGGAGAACCTGGAGGCGTGCCTTGAGCCGCTGACGCTGGACCGTGCGGAAGCGCTTGCCTACACGCCGTTCGGCGGCAGCCGCGACACCGGCCTGGCGATCTGGGGCAACCTGATGGATGCCAAGTTCCAGTATCGCTTCATGATCGCCGACGGCCGCGAAGGCAACGACGTGGCCAAGGACAATCCCCGTCTGACGGGCCGCGTGCATTACAGCTTCTGGGAGCCGGAATTCAGCTATGGCTACCTGGGAACCTATCTGGGAACGAAAAAGGTGCTGACCATCGGCGCCGGCTACGACATGCAGAAAGACGTTGTCTACGGCAACTATCTGGCGCGCAGCGACATCAAGGATTACAAGGCCTGGACCGTGGACGCGTTCATGGAATATCCGACCACGAGCGGGGTCTATACGCTGTCCGGCGCGAGCTTCAAATACGACACCGGCGGCGCCACCAATACCGCGTCGCCCGACCCGAGCCTGCCGATTGGCGCCGATCTCAAGGGCTATTACGTCAAGGCCGGCTACATGCTGCCCAACAAGGTCGGCACCGGCCGCCTGCAGTTCTTCGCGCGCCACGAAAAGTCCGATTACGGCATCACGACCGGCGGCGCCGAGTACTACGACCAGAAATGGAACAGCGTGGGCGCGAACTACTATCTCGACGGACAGAGATTGAAGATCAGCTTCGAATACGCGGACATCGCCTTCGATACCCAGCATCCGACCAACCCGGCGCTGCAGGATTACAATCAGGCTACGCTCGGGCTGCAGTTCATTTTCTGATCGGTCCCTCGCCGTCGTGATATGCGGCCGCCGGGTGACTGGCGGCCGTGCTTTTTTGTGATGCGTCGATCAAACAGCCAAGAGGTGTCGCCATCAAATCGCTGAGCTTGCGGGGGACGGCCAACCGGCGCCCCTCGATCCCGTACTTTCCCGGCTACCCGCTGCCGGCCGCGATTGCGTTGTTGCTCGGCGCGCTGTATGCCTTGCTCGGCCCGTTCCGGGACGAGCCGCACCTGCTCTGGTTGTCCGGCGCCGTGCTGGCCTATCTGGCGGTGCGCCTGCGCGGCGAACGGGCCGCGCTGAGGCGGCTCGAGCTTGGCATTCTGCGCGCGCGCGAAGGCCTGCTGGAGCCGACGCCGGTCGAGCCTCACGCATGGACCAGCGTTGGCCATCTCATCCCGGAATACAACACCACGATCGCCACCCTGCGCCTGATGTTTCAGACCGTGGAGGAATGCCAGGGGCGCTTTCTCAACGAGCGCAACCGCAGCAACACCATTCTGCAGAGCCTGCCGGGCGCCTTGCTGAGCCTGGCCGACGATTTGCGCGTCACCATCGCCAACCGCCAGGCGGACGCGCTGTTCGGCGTGCGGCCGGGTGGATTGATCGACGCGAACCTGTTCGAGCTGCTCGACATCAACGAGCGCGACCGCGAACTGCTGCGCGACGCATTTCTTTACAAGCATGCCATCCGCAATCAGGAAATCGCGCTCAACGTCGGCGGCGGCAAGCGCTTTTTCTCGCTCAACCTCGCCTTCTACAGCGACGAGGAAAACGACATGGGTGGCGTGCTGATCCTGCAGGACATCACCGAGTACCGGCAGCTGATGGAGAGCGTCGCGACGCGTGAGAAGCTGGTGGCGATGGGCCAGTTGGCGGCGGGCGTCGCGCACGAATTGAATACTCCTCTCGGCAACATCCTCGGCTATGCGCAACTGCTCGACCGGGGCGCGGCCGAGCATCCGAAGCTGGCGGGATATGCCCGCATCATCGCCGACGAGACGCAGCGCTGCTCGCATGTGGTGCAGGAATTGCTCGACTACGCGCGCAAGGACAAGTGCAGCGGCGAGACCTGCGACCTGAACCAGCTGGCACGGGAGCTGATCGAGACCTTCATCAACTGCAGGCTGAAGCGCTACCGTATAGAAATCGTGCTGGATCTGTGCCCAGGGCTCCTGATTGTCGAGGGCGGGTGCGGCCAGCTCGATATCGTCCTGAGCAATCTGCTGGTCAATGCCATCGACGCGCTCGACAAAACGCCGTCGCCGCGCATCGTCGTGCGCACCTGGATGGAAGACACCTATGCCGCCATCTCCATTGCGGACAACGGCCCGGGTGTGCCGCTGGATATCCGCAACCGCTTGTTCGACCCGTTCTTTTCCACCAAGGAGGTGGGGCAGGGGTCCGGGCTCGGCTTGTCCATCAGCCAGGCAATCGTCACGAAACGTGGCGGCTTTATCGCTTACGATGCCGCGCATGGCGAAGGCGCGTGCTTCACCGTCAGGATTCCGGCAGTCGATCTGGAGCGTGCAAAATCATGAAACAGGATGCCCCCGTCCTTCGCGACGACGGCAAGGACGCCGCTATGACCGACGCCATGCCGACCATTCTCGTCACCGAAGACGACCGCAACATGCGCGAGCTGATCCTTGCCGTGCTGGCAGAATCGTCGATGGCCTTCAGGGTGGCCAGCGCCGAGAATGCGCACGAGGCGATGGATTTTCTCGAGAACAACGACGCCGCCGTCGTTCTCACCGATCTCCGCATGCCGGGCGCCGATGGCCTTGAACTGCTCAAGTTCGTGAAATCGCGGAATCCGCAGACCCAGGTCGTGCTGGTTACCGGTTACGCCACCGTCGAGTCGGCCGTCGACGCCCTCAAGGAGGGCGCCTACGATTACGTCCAGAAACCGTTCGACACCATCAAGCTGCGCTCCGTGGTGGAAAAGGCGCTCGATTATTTCCTGATCTCGACCGAGAATCAGCGCCTGCGCCGGCAAACCCGTGCCTATGAGGAAAGCGGCGAAATCATCGGCCAATCCCAGGCGAAGGAGCGCGTCGACCGTCTGATCGACGCCGCCGCCGCTTACGACTCCAGTGTGCTGATCTTCGGCGAAAGCGGCTGCGGCAAGGAACTGGTGGCGCGCCAGATCCATCAGCGCGGCAAGCGCAGCGGCAAGCCCTTCGTCGCCATCAACTGCGCGGCGATCCCGGAAAACCTGATTGAAAGCGAGCTGTTCGGCTTCCGCAAGGGCTCGTTTACCGGCGCCGAGCGCAACAAACCCGGCCTGTTCGAGATCGCCGACGGCGGCACCCTGTTCCTCGACGAGATCAACAATGCGCCGATGGCCCTGCAGGCCAAGCTGCTGCGCGTGCTGCAGGATGGCAGCTTCTATCCGACCGGCGCCACCGAACCGGTTCATGTCGACGTCCGCGTGATCGCCGCCAGCAACCGGCAGATTCCCGAGCTGGTGGAAGCCGGCCAGTTCCGCGAAGACCTGTTCTATCGCCTGTCGGTCATGGAGATCAGCGTCCCGCCGCTGCGCGAGCGGCGCGAAGACATCGCCCTCCTGACCTACTACTTGCTGAACAAGCATACGCTGCGCCTCGGCAAGCACATCGGCGGCGTCAGCACCGCCGTGCTCGGCGCGCTGATGCGCTATGACTGGCCCGGCAATGTGCGCGAACTGGAAAACATCGTTCAGCGCATGATCATTCTCGCCGAAGCGGACCATATCGACACCGCCGTGCTGCCGTCGCGACTGACCGAACAGAAGGATCCGCGCGGCCGCGCCCTCGACTATCTGCCGCCGCAAAGCCTGGACGAGGTGGAAGCCTATTTCATCCGCAAGACCCTGCGCGAGACGCACGGCGACCGTGCCCTGGCAGCGGAAATCCTCGGCATCGACAAATCGACCTTGTGGCGCAAGGTCAAGCGCTATGGCATTGAGGAGTAGGGCAGTGAAAGATTTCCCGCGTCATGTCCGGCCCCGCGATGTTTGCGGCAGCCGCCCGGCAGCGTGCGCGCCCAGCTGCGGTTTCCGGGGTGAACGCGATGTCGCTTGACACCCTGGTAGGCGCATTGCGCCGCATTCCCTGGCTGGGCGCGCCGCTGAATCTGCTGCTGTTGCTGGGGCTGGCCGCCTCGCTGGCGCACTGGACCTGGCGCTTTGCCGCGCCGCTGCCGCCGCTGCCGGCAAACAGTGCGGGCGCCGGCAGCGTCCCGGAGGCGTCGCTGGCGTCGCTGCATGCGGCGCATCTGTTTGGCGCGGCGCAGGGGCGGACGGATGCGCCTGCCGAGCAGGCGACCGCGCTTGACCTGAAGTTGCGCGGGGTGTTTGCCGCATTGGGCGGCAAGGCGATGGCGATTGTAGGCGGGGACGGACAGGATCGGGCGGTCGCTCTCGGCGATGAGGTCGTGCCGGGCGTGGTGCTGGATGCGATCGCGCCCGACCACCTGATTCTGCTCAACCGCGGGGTGCGTGAACGCCTCGACCTGGATGCGCTGGGGCGGCCGCTCACGCCGGGCGATGGCGATATGCCGGTCACGCGCCGGGAGTTCGAGCAGGCACTGGCCGACCCGGGCAGGCTCGGGGTGCAGGCGCGCGTCGAGAGCGGTCCGCTGTCCGGCCTGCTGCTGACCTCGGTGGCCGGCGACGGGCTGGCGGCGCGGCTGGGCCTGCAGAGCGGCGACACGCTGCGCATGGTCAATGGCATGCCGGTTGCCAGCATGCAGGATTTCGCGCGGCAATTGTCCGGCACGGCAGGCGTGCAGCGCCTCAGCGTGGTGGGCGAGCGTCAGGGCAGGCCGCTTATTCTTTCTTACAGGCTGCAGTGAAACGATGAACGACATGAATAAAACACGATCGGGCTTGTCTCGCCGTCTCACCCTGGGCGCGCTGCTGATCGCGCTGGCCTGGTCCCCCGTGCAGGCCCAGGCCCAGGCTCCGCGCGATCCGGTGGCGCTCAATTTCGTCAATGCCGACATCCCCTCGGTGATCAAGGCGGTGGGCGAACTCACCGGCAAGAACTTCGTCATCGATCCGCGCGTCAAGGGCACGGTGATCATCACCTCGGCCAGGCCGGTGCCGCGCAGCCAGGTATACCCGATCCTGTTGTCGGCGCTGCGCATGCAGGGCTTCGCCGCGATCGAGAGCCACGGCATGGTGAAAATCGTGCCGGAGGGAGACGCCAAGCAGGATTTCAGCGTGACCCGGGGCAAGCAGATCAACGAGAGCGGCGACCGCATCGTCACCCAGGTGTACCCGCTGCAGTATGAGTCCGCCGCCCAGCTGATGGCGGCCCTGCGGCCGCTGATCAGCCCCAACAATGCCGTCGCGGCGCTCGCCGGCAGCAATACCCTGGTGATCACCGACTACGCCGACAACGTGCGGCGCCTGAACGCGATCATCGCGGCGGTCGACCAGCCGGGCGCGAACGACGCCGCCCTGATCCGGCTGAATCATGTGTCGGCGGTCGACGTGGCGCAGTCGCTGGGACGGCTGATGAACGACGGCGCAGCGGCGGCGGGGCAGCCGGGCAGCGCGCGGCTGACGATCGTGCCGGACGTGCGCTCGAATTCGCTGCTGGTGCGCAGCGACAACCCCGCGCGCATCCAGACGCTGCGCGGCCTGGTTGCCGGCCTCGATGTGGCGGGCGCGGCGGGCGGCCACATCCATGTGGTGTACCTGCGCAATGCGGAAGCGACCAAGCTGGCCGAGACGCTGCGCGGCATTCTGGCAGGCGAGGCGCCGGCCGCGCTGGAGCGTGCCGGCGCGGCGGCCACCACGCCGTCCGCCGCGCCGTCCGCCAGCCCGGCGCCGGCCATCGCGCCGGTTTCCGGCGCCGCGGGCGGCAGCATGATCCTCGCCGACGCGGCCACCAACTCGCTCGTCATCAGCGCGCCGGACGTGACCTACAACGCCCTGCGCGCGGTGATCGACAAGCTCGATGCGCGCCGCGCACAGGTGTTCGTCGAGGCGCTGGTGGTGGAAATCACGGCCGAGAAGGCGGCCGAGTTCGGCATCCAGTGGCAGGATTTGAGCAACATCCGCAAAAGCGGCACCAACTTCATCGGCGGCACCAACCTCGGCGGCCGCAACACCGGCAGCAACATCATCGACGCCGCGGCCAACCTCGGCACCGTGGGGCAGGGGCTGAACATCGGCGTCGTCAGCGGAACGATCAACATCCCCGGCCTGGGCGAGGTACTCAATCTCGGCGTGCTGGCGCGCGCGCTCGAGTCGGACGCCAATGCCAACATCCTGTCGACGCCCAATCTGATGACCATGGACAACGAGGAGGCGAAAATCGTCGTCGGCCAGAACGTGCCGTTCATCACCGGCCAGTATGCGCAGACCGGTTCCACCACGACGCCCAGCCCGTTCCAGACCATTGAACGCCGCGACGTCGGGCTGACGCTCAAGGTGCGTCCGCAGGTGTCGGAAGGGGGATCGATCAAGATGCAGATCTACCAGGAAATTTCCAGCCTGCGCCCGACCACCACGGCGACCGACGTGATCACCGACATGCGCTCGATCGATTCCACGGTGCTGGTCGACGACGGCCGCATCATCGTGCTCGGCGGCCTGATCCAGGACAGCATGCAGGATGGCGTCGACAAGGTTCCGGTGCTGGGCGACATCCCGCTGTTCGGCCATCTGTTCAAGTCGGAAAAGCGCAAGCGCATGAAAACCAACCTGATGGTGTTCCTGCGGCCACACGTCCTGCGCGACACGGTGAGCGCCGATGCGATGACCGGCGAACGCTACGACTTCATCCGCCAGAAGCAGGCCGAGTTCCGTATGCAGCCGCATTTCATTCTACCCGACATGCAGATGAGCCCATTGCCCGAGCTGGCCAATCCGCCGCTGCCCGTGCCCGCCGACCAGCCGCAATCGCCGGCACCCCGATGAACGCCATGGACACATCCGCGCTCCCCGTCCCGGATCCGCAGCTTGCCACGCTGCTGCCCTACGGTTTTGCCCGAATGCGCGGGGTGGTGGCGGGACGGCGCGTCGGCGATGAAATGGAGATATGGCTGCGCGAGGGGGCCGAGTCGACGACGCTCGCCGAGGTGCGGCGCATCCTGAAATGTCCGTTGCAGCCGCAGGTGCTGACGCCGGAGCAGTTCGAGCAGGTCCTGGCCCAGGCCTATGCGCGCGGCGAAAACCAGGCGGCCGATCTGGTCGACGACATGGAGCAGGGGATGGATCTGCGGCAGCTGGCGCAGGACATCCCCGAGGTGGCCGACCTGCTGGAAAGCGAGGACGACGCGCCGATCATCCGCCTGATCAATGCGCTGCTGACGCAGGCGCTGCGCGAGAATGCGTCCGACATCCACATCGAGCCGTTCGAGACGCGCTCGGTGGTGCGCTTCCGCATGGACGGCGCGCTGCGCGACGTGATCGAGCCGAAGCGCGCGCTGCATGCGGCGATCGTGTCGCGCATCAAGGTGATGGCGCAGCTCGATATTGCCGAAAAGCGCCTGCCGCAGGACGGCCGCATCGCCCTGCGCCTGGCCGGACGACCGGTCGACGTGCGGGTGTCGACGCTGCCTACCGGCCACGGCGAACGCGTGGTGCTGCGCCTGCTCGACAAGCAGGCGGGGCAGCTGGAACTGGGACGGCTCGGCATGAGCCCACCCGCGCTCGCCGGGCTCGACGAACTGATCCACCGGCCGCATGGCATCGTGCTGGTGACCGGGCCGACCGGCTCGGGCAAGACCACCACGCTGTATGCGGCGCTCTCAAGGCTTGACGCCGGGGCGCTCAACATCATGACGGTGGAGGATCCGATCGAGTATGACCTCGACGGCATCGGCCAGACCCAGGCCAATCCGCGCATCGACCTGAGCTTCGCCCGGGCATTGCGCGCCATCCTGCGGCAGGATCCGGACGTCATCATGATCGGCGAGATCCGCGACCTGGAGACCGCGCAGATCGCGGTGCAGGCCTCGCTCACCGGCCATCTGGTGCTGGCGACGCTGCACACCAACGACGCCGCCAGTTCGGTGACGCGCCTGATCGACATGGGGATCGAGCCCTTCCTGCTGGCGTCGAGCCTCTTGGGCGTGCTCGGCCAGCGCCTGGTGCGCAGGCTGTGCCCGCTGTGCCGCCAGCCGCACGAAGCGGGCGACAGGGAAATCGCGGTGCTGGGGCAGCCCGCCCTGAATGGGCCGCTGTACCGGGCAGCGGGCTGCCCCAACTGCAATTCGACGGGCTACCGCGGCCGCACCGGGATATACGAACTGCTCACTGTCGACGAAACGCTGCGCCGCATGATTCACGACGGTGCCGCCGAACAGGCGCTGCGCGCCTATGCGATGGCGCATGGCATGGTCAACCTGCGTCAGGACGGAATGCGCTGGGTGCGTGCCGGCGACACCGCGCTGGAAGAAGTGCTGCGCGTGACGCGCGAGAGCTGAGGGAGGCGGACGCATGGTTGCCTTTCGCTACGAGGCCTACGATGCCGCCGGCCGTCTGCACAAGGGCGTGCTGGAAGCCGACACCGCGCGCCAGTTGCGCGCCCGGCTGCGCGAGCGGGGCTGGCTGGCAGCCGAGGTGGCGAGCGTGTCCGACGCGTCGATGGGGCACGGCGGCAGCCGCTGGCACTGGCGGCGCGGCTTGTCCGGCACGCAGCTCTGCCTGGTCACGCGGCAGTTCGCCACCCTGCTGGCCGCCGGCCTGCCGGTGGAGCAGACGCTCAACGCCTTGATCGAGCAGGCCGATACCGATTATCAGCGCCAGGTACTGGCCGGTGTGCGCGCCGAGGTATTGGCGGGACATTCGCTGGCGCGCGCACTGCAGAAATATCCGCGCGTGTTTCCCGAGCTGTACGCCACCCTGGTCGCGGCAGGCGAGCAGTCGGGGCGGCTGGGCGAGGTGATGGAGCGGCTGGCCGACTACACCGAATCGCACCAGGCGCTGCGGCAAAAGGTCGGGCTGGCCTTCGTCTATCCGGCGATCGTCACGCTGGTGGCGGGCACGGTGGTGCTCGGCCTGCTGACTTACGTGGTGCCGCAGGTGGTGAACGTGTTCCAGAACACGCAGCAGACCCTGCCGTGGCTTACGCGCGCGCTGATCGGGGTGAGCGATTTTCTGCGCGCCAGCTGGTGGCTGTGGCTGGCCGCGACCGGCGCGGCGGTGTGGGCGGCGCGGCGCGCGCTCGCCCGGCCGCAGCCGCGCCTGCGTTTTCACCGCTGGCTGCTGCGGCTGCCGTTGGCGGGGGCGCTGGTGCGCGGCGTCAACAGCGCGCAGCTGGCGAGCACGCTGGCCATTCTGGTCGGCAGCGGGGTGCCGTTGCTGGCGGCGCTGCAGGCCGGCGCCGGGGTGGTGAACAACCTGCCGATGCGGCAGGCGGTGGAGGAGGCGGCGCGCAAGGTGCGCGAAGGCGGCAGCCTCTCCCGCGCGCTCGCCGCTGCCAAACTGTTTCCGCCGATGCTGGTGCACATGATCGCCAGCGGCGAGGCGAGCGGCCGCCTGGCGCACATGCTGGAGCGCGCCGCCGCGCAGCAGAGCCAGGAAATGGAAAACCGCGTGATGGGGCTGACCAGCCTGCTGGAGCCCTTGCTGATCGTGGCGATGGGGGCGGTGGTGCTGGTGATCGTGCTGGCGATCCTGCTGCCGATTTTCGAGATGAACCAACTGGTGCATTGATGCGCCAACCGGCATTTACATAAGGACATGGCATGAAATTCAGACTCGTTCATCCGCGCCGCCCCGCGCGCGGCTTCACCCTGATCGAGATCATGGTGGTGGTCGCGATTCTCGGCATTCTTGCCGCACTGGTGGTGCCGAAGATCATGGGCCGTCCGGACGAGGCGCGCATCGTCGCCGCCAAGCAGGACATCGCCGCGATCAAGCAGGCGTTGAACCTGTACCGTCTCGACAATGTGCGCTACCCGACCACCGAGCAGGGGCTGCAGGCGCTGGTGGAAAAACCGGTTTCGGCTCCGATCCCCGGCAACTGGAAACGCGGCGGCTATCTGGAACGCCTGCCCAACGACCCCTGGGGGGCGCCGTACCAGTACCTCAACCCCGGATTGCGCGGCGAAATCGACGTCTTCAGCCTCGGCGCGGACAGCGCGGCGGGCGGCGAGGGCAACAACAAGGACATCGGTTCGTGGGAGTTGTAGGCCAGCGCGGCTTCACCCTGATCGAGATTCTCGTGGTGCTGGCGATCATCGGCATCATGGTGGGTCTGGCGGGGGTGCGCATGATGCCGGACGACGATCGCACGGTGCACGGCGAGGCGCAGCGGCTGGCGCTGCTGCTCGAACAGGCGCGCGATCAGGCGGTGGCGTCGGGCGAGCCGATCGCGTTTTCGGCGGAACAGCGTGGTTACCGATTCTGGTCGCTTGACGCCGAGAACCGCTGGGTGCCGCGCGCGGGCGACGAATTGTTGCGGGATCGCCCGCTGGCGGGCGACGTGCGGCTGGCGGCGCTGCGGGTGAACCAGGCCAGCCTGGCGGCAGGCGAGCGCCTGCTGTTCCTGCCGTCCGGCAGCAACGCGCCGTTCAGCGCCGATCTGGCGCTCAATGCGGCGCATGCGCGCATCCGCGGCGACAGCCTCGGCCGGGTGCGGATCGAAACCCGCGAGGCTGCGCCCGAATGAACCGGCGGCCGCGCGGCTTCACTCTGATCGAGGTGCTGGTGGCGCTGGCCATCCTGGCGGTCGCGCTTGCCGCCGCCAGCCGGGCATCGGCCATGATGGCGGACAGTTCGGCCGAGCTGCGCGAACGCCTGCTGGCCAGCTGGGTGGCACAGAACCGCCTGGCCGAGTTGCAGGCGCGGCGCGCCTGGCCCGATGCCGGCATCCGCGAAGGCGAGGTGGAGCAGGCGGGGGTGAAGATGGTCTGGCGCGAGGCCGTCAGCGCCACGCAGAACCGGGCGTTTCGCCGCATCGAAATCAGCGTTGCCGCAGCCGGGCGCGACGCCCGCGCGCTGGCCCGGCTGACCGGCTATCTGGCCCGCGCCGAGGACAAATGAGACAGCGCGGCTTCACCCTGGTGGAAATGCTGGTGGCGCTGACGATCTTCGCGTTGATGTCGGTGCTGGCCTACCGCGGGCTCGACGCGGCGCTGCAGACGCGCGCGCATCTGACCGAGGACAACCGGCGCTGGCGCGACATTGCCCTGACGCTGGCGCAACTGGAGCAGGACTTGGGGCTGGCGGTGAACCGCCCGGTGCGCGGCAGCGGCGGCCTGCCCTTGCCCGCACTGGTCGGCAACGCGCAGGCCTTCGGCGCCAACGACGCCCAGCTCAGCTTCAGCCGCATGGGAATGGCATGGCAGAGCGGCGTGCTGGCCGACGTGCAGCGCCACGGCTACCGGCTCAACAAGGGCACGCTCGAACAACTGGTGTGGCCGGTTCTGGACCAGGCGCCGCGCAGCGAGCCCGCGGTGCATCCGCTGCTGGAACGGGTGCGCCGCTTCGAGTTGCGCTACCTCGACGGCAGCGGCAACTGGCAGTCGCGCTGGCCGCTGCCCGGGATGGCGGCGCTGCCGGCGGCGCTGGAGGTGGTGCTCGAACTCGACGGCGGCGTCGCGGTGACGCGGGTGTTTGCCCTGCCATGAGGCGCCAGCGCGGCATGGCCGTCATCACCGCCATCCTGGTGGTCGCGCTGGTGGCGAGCGCGGCTTCGTTCATGGCGTGGCAGCAGCAGTTGTGGCTGCGCCAGGTGGAAAATCTCGCCGCGCAGGCGCAGAGCCGGGTGGTGGTGCTGGCGGCGCTGCAGTGGGCGCGCTCGGTGCTGGCGCAGGACGCGCGCAGCAGCAGCGTGGACCACCTGGGCGAGGGCTGGGCGCAGGCGCTGTCGCCGCTGCCGGTGGAAGGGGGCGAACTGAGCGGCGGGCTGAGCGATCAGCAGGGGCTGTTCAACCTCAACAGCCTGGTGCGCGAGGGCAAGGCCAGCGCGGCCGATCTGGCGGCGTTCCGCAAGCTGCTGGAACTGCTGCAGCTGCCGCCCGGCCTCGCCAGCGCGGTGGCCGACTGGATCGACCCCGACGCCGAGGCAACGTATCCGGGCGGCGCCGAAGACATGGATTATCTGGCGCTGGATCCGCCTTACCGCGCCGCCAACCGGGCGCTGACGACGGTGGACGGGCTGTATCGCATCAAGGGCTTCGACGCGGCGCGGGTGGCGCGCCTGCGCGCCTTCGTGACCGCGCTGCCGCAAGCGACGCCGGTCAACGTCAATACCGCGCCGGCGGAAGTGCTGGCGGCGGCGATCGCCGACCTGTCGCTCGACCAGGCGCGGGCGCTGGTGGCGTCGCGCAAGGCGCGGCATTTCACGGATCTTGCCGATTTCCGCGCGCGGCTGCCGCAGCCGGCGGCGCAAGTGAATGAAACGCTGCTGAGCGTCGGCAGCCGTTATTTTCTGGTTACCGGCCACGCCCGTTTCGGCCGCGCGAAAGCGGGCTGCCAGGCCCTGCTGGAACGCGAAGCGACCGCCTGGCCGAAGCTGGTGTGGCAAAAGAATATCTGACCCGATCGAACCCGACCATGAGCCTGCTGCGCATCCATATTCCCCCTTCCTGGCCCGACACCGAGCCGGACGCCCCGTTGCCCTGGTGCAGGCTTGGCGCACGCGGAGAGTCGCTCGGCGCCGGCCTCGCCTCGCTCGCCGAGCTGCCGCTCAGCGAAGCCTGCGAACTGGTGCTGCCGGCGGATGCCGTGCTGCTGACCCGTGCCAGCCTGCCGCGCGGCAGCAAGCAGAAACTGCGGCAGTTGCTGGCTTACGCGATCGAAGACCGGCTGGTGGCCGAACCCGATGCGGTGCATGTGGCCGCCGGCCCGGCGTCGGGCGCTGGCCAGACTGCGCTGGCGGTGGTCGACAAGGCCTGGCTGGCGCGGCTGCTGGCGTGTTTCAACGGGGCCGGCCTGCGCCCGCGCAGCGCCTGGCCGGAAACCCTGCTGCCCGCGTTGCCGGCCGATGGCTGGGTGATGGTGTGGGACGGCCATGGCGGCTTTCTGCGCAGCGGCGAGCATGCGGGCATGAGCCTGGACGGCGGCTCGTCCACAGAGCCCCCCGCCGCGCTTGCGCTGCGCGTGGCGGAAGCGCGTGCGGCGGCAGCCCTGCCGCATCGCCTGTTGCTGCGTCTGCGCGAGGGCACGCCGCCGCCCGACGTCGAAGCCTGGAGCCGCGCGCTGGGCGTGGCGGTCGAGCTGGGGACGGAATGGGCGCCGTTGCGGCATCCGGACCTCATCCGCGGCGGCATCGATCTGCTGCAGGGGGCATTCGCGCCAGCGAGCGTGGTGCGCGGCGGCTGGTCCGGTTTGCGGCTGCCGCTGATTCTGGCCGGACTGATCGCCTTGCTGCAGATCGGGGCGACGGCGACCGAGTGGTGGCTGTTGAGCCGTGAAAAGCAAACCCTCCAGGCGGCGATGGAACAGCGCTTCCGCGAGGCCTTCCCGGACGCGCGCGTGGTCGTCGATGCGCCGCTGCAGATGCAGCGCAAGCTGGCCGAATTGCGCAGCGCCACCGGGCAGATGTCGCCGACCGATTTTCTGCCCCTGCTGGCGCAGACGGCCGCTGCGCTCGACGCCGGCAGCCGCGGCGGCCTGCGCGCGATCCACTACGAGTCCGGCCAGCTCCGCCTCGACGTGCCGGTGGCCGATCAGGCGGCGGCGGAGCAGTTGTTGCAGCGGCTGACCGATGCCGGCCTGAGCAGCCGGCTGCAAGGCGTCAGCGGCGCGGCGCCGCAATCCGTGGCGCATATCGCGGTTACGGGGGGGCGGCCATGAAAGACGCGCTGATTCAGTTCTGGCGCGCGCGCGCGCCGCGCGAGCGCCGGGTCCTTGCCGGCGCGGCGCTGCTGGTGCCGGTCCTGGGATTCGCCTACGGCTGGCTGCCGATGCAGCGCGAGGTGGCGCAACTGCGGCAGGCGCTGCCGCAGTTGCGCGCGCAGGCCGCGCAACTGCAGCAGGAGGCGCAGGAAGTCGCGCGCCTCAAGGCGCGGCCCGCGGCGCACCCGGGGGCGGGCAGCCTCGCGTCCGCCGTCGAACAGCATGCGCTGGCCATGGGACTGCGCGGGCGTATCGAAACCATCGCGTCGCAGGATGCGGGCCGCGTCCGCGTCGTGTTGCCGCAGGTGGGGTTCGACGCGTGGATCGGCTGGCTCGGCGAACTGCAGGCGCGCCATGGAGTGCGGGTCGACTCGGCGCGCATCGAGGCGGGCGACGTCGCCGGGACGGTCCGGGTCGATGCGGTGCTGGCGGGCGGATGATGGCGGATCGCGCACCCTTCCGTTTGCGCTGGCGCCACTACCTGCTGGCGCTGCTGGCGTATCTGACGCTGCTGCTGGCATGGGCGCCGGCCAGCCTGCTGGCGTGGGCGCTGCCGCACTTCACCCGGCAGGCGGTATCGCTCGAACAGGCGACGGGGAGCGTGTGGCGCGGCCAGGCTGCGGCGCTGCGGGTGCGCGCCGCGGGTTTGCCCGGCGACCTGCAGCTTGGCCGCGTGAGCTGGACCGTGCGGCCGCTCGACCTGTTCGCCGCCCGTCTCGGCTATCGGCTGCACCTGGCCGGCGCGGGCATCCATGCGCAGGGCGTGTTGCGCGCCGGCGCGAACAGCGCGGAATTGCTTGAAGCCCGGATCGAAATGCCGGCCAGGCGGCTGGCGCAACTGGCGCCCGACTTCGCGTGGTGGCAACCGGGCGGCCGGCTGGTCTTGACGGCCGACCGCATGGCCTTCAACCCGACGGAAGCCCGGGGCGAAGCCGCGCTGCGCTGGCTGGACGCCGCCTCGGGCCGGTCGCAATCGCGGCTCGGCAGCTACCGTGCGGATATCGAAGGCGTGGAACGCGGCTTGAGGTTCACGCTGTCGACCGAGTCGGGTCCTCTGTCCCTGCAGGGACAGGGCAATTGGGACCGCAAGCGCGGCGTGGTTTTCAATGGCGTGGCCCGTGCCGCAGCGGACAGCAGGGCGGAACTGGGCGGGCTTCTGAACCTGATCGGTCCGGCTCGGCCGGACGGCGACCGTGCGATCCGCATCGGGAGTTGAGACATGGCCCGTGTGTTCCGCAACCAGGCCGCGCCCGTGCGGCGCATGCGGCAGCAGCGCCGCGAAATCGCCATGCTCAATGGCGCATGTTTGCGATAAGCTCCGGACGACGTTTGACGATCCATGATGCCAAGTATGTTTTCTGCCAATGAACTGGTTTGCGAGCGTGGCGAACGCCTGCTGTTCAGGAATCTGGGCTTCGAGCTGGGGAGGGGCGAGGCTTTGCTGGTGGGTGGGGGAAACGGCCGCGGCAAGACCAGCCTGTTGCGCATCCTTTGCGGCCTGTCTGCGCCTGCCGCCGGCACCGTGCGCTGGCGCGGCGAACCCATCGGCAGGACGCGTGAACGCTATGCCCGGGAGATGGCCTACCTCGGCCATGCCAACGGCATCAAGGACGATCTCTCGCCAATGGAAAACCTGCGCATCGCGGCGGCGCTGAACGGCCGTGCGCTGGATGTCGCGGCGGCGACGGCTGCGCTGGAGCGGATCGGCCTGTCGCGTTGCATGGATCTGCCCGCCCGCGTGCTGTCCTTTGGCCAGCGCCGGCGCGTCGCGCTGGCTGGGCTGATGACGGCCGGCGCGCTGCTGTGGATTCTCGACGAACCCCTGACCGGGCTCGACGTCGAGGGGGTCGCACTGGTGGAGCGGATGATCCGCGATCACGTCATGGCGGGCGGCCTGGCGATCATGACGACGCATCAGCCGATGTCGCTCGACGGCCTGACGCCGCAAACCCTTTCGGTCGGGACATGAGCGGAATCGTTGACGCTGCGGTGGCTTTACGGGCATGGCCGCTTTGGCGTGGGCCCCGATGCTGAAATTCCTGTTCACCGTCATTCGCCGCGACGTGTTGCTGGCGGCGCGGCGGCGCGGTGACTGGCTGACCGCGCAATTCTTCTTCGTCATCGTGGTGAGCATGTTTCCGCTCGGCATCGGGCCGGAGCCGGGCATGCTGCGCAGCATCGGGCCGGGGGTGGTGTGGGTCGCCGCCTTGCTGGCCTCACTGCTGTCGCTGGACCGGCTGTTCGCCGACGACTATCGCGACGGCACCCTGGAACAAGCGATGCTGTCTCCCTGTCCCATCGCACTGCTGACCCTGGGGAAAGCCATCGCGCACTGGGTCATCAACGGGATTCCGCTGCTGCTGATTGCGCCGCTGCTTGGGGTTCAGTTCAATCTGCCGGCCGAGGCGCTGTGGATGCTCGTCCTGTCGCTTGCCATCGGCACGCCGATCCTGTCGCTGCTCGGCAGTATCGGCGCCGCGCTGACGCTGGGCCTGCGCGGCGGCGGCGCGCTGGTCACCCTGCTGATCATGCCGCTTTATGTGCCAGCCCTGATTTTCGGTGCCGGCGCGGTGGAGGGGGTGCTCTCCGGCAGCGGCTCGGAAGCGCACCTTTCGCTGCTGGGGGCGTGTCTGGTGTTGTCGCTGTTGCTGGCTCCCTGGGTGAGCGCAATGGCCCTCAGGGTTTCTGTGGAGTAGCTTTTGAACTTATACCACTACGCTTCGCCGTCGACTTTCTATCCCTGGGCCGGGAAGCTGATCCCGTGGTTTGCCGCGCTGGCGTTCATCCTGGCGATAGCGGGGCTCTACCTCGGTTTCTTCGTTGCGCCGACCGACTTCCAGCAGGGCGAAGGCTATCGCATCATTTTCATCCATGTGCCGGCGGCCTGGATGTCGATGTTCATCTACGTCGTCATGGCCTTCTGGTCGGCCATCGGTCTGGCCTGGAACACCCGCCAGTCCTTCGTCATGGCGCGCGCGTTGGCGCCCACCGGCGCCATGTTCACCTTCGTCGCGCTGTGGAGCGGCGCGCTATGGGGCAAGCCGATGTGGGGCGCCTGGTGGGTGTGGGACGCCCGGCTCACCTCGGAGCTGATCCTGCTGTTCCTCTATGTCGGCGTCATGGCCCTGCAGGCAGCGATCGACGACCCGCGCCGCGCCGACCGCGCTGGCGCGCTGCTCAACCTGGTCGGCGTCATCAACGTGCCGATCATCTACTTTTCGGTCAAATGGTGGAACACCCTGCACCAGGGCTCTTCGGTCAGCCTCACCCGTGCGCCCTCGATGGCGCAGACCATGCTCTGGGGCATGCTGATCATGGCGCTCGCCGCCTGGATGTACACCATCGCCGTCGCCCTCGCCCGTGCCCGCACCCTGACCCTCGAACGCGAGCGGCAGAGCGAATGGGTGCGGGCCCGGCTGGAGGAGCAGCCATGAACTGGGAAAGCTGGCAGGCCTTCTGGGCCATGGGCGGCTACGGCCTCTATGTGTGGGGCTCGTTCGGCATGACGCTGCTCTGCCTCGCGGCCGAGATCGGGCTGCTGCGCAGCCATCGCCTGCAAGTCTGGCGGCGGCTCAAGCGCATGAAGACATGGGACTCGCAATGATTTTTCATCCGGAAACAGCATGGCAATGAAACCACGTCACAGAAAACTCGCCTTGATATTCCTGGTCGTCGCCGCGCTTGGGGTTGCGCTGGCGCTGGTGCTCAATGCCTTCAACAGCAATCTGGTGTTCTTTTTCTCGCCCACCCAGGTCGCCAACGGCGAGGCGCCGGCCGGCCGCGCTTTCCGCATCGGCGGCCTGGTCGAGGCGGGGAGCGTGCGGCGCGAGGCGGATGGGCTCACCACGCGTTTCGTCGTCACCGATACCGCACAGTCGATACCGGTGGTCTACACCGGCATCCTGCCCGACCTGTTCAAGGAGGGTAAAGGCGTGGTGGCCGAAGGCAGGCTGGGAACCGACGGACTGTTCGACGCCACCCAGGTGCTGGCCAAGCACGACGAGAACTACATGCCGCCGGAAGCCGCCAGCGCCATCGAACAGGCGCAGAAGGCGCAGCGCACGGTCGCGGAGTGAGAGCGGTCCGGCGCTTCATGCATAACGTTGCTGCTGCGGCAGGAACCCCATGGTTTAACTTGAGGTAGGCACCATGATCCCCGAACTCGGCCATTTCGCCCTGATTGTCGCGCTGCTGCTGGCGTTGACCCAGGCCATCCTGCCGCTGTACGGCGCGCAGCGCGGCAATTTCACGCTGATGGCGGTGGCGCGGCCCGCCGCGCGGGGCCAGTTCGTGTTCGTCGCCGTTGCCTTTGCCTGCCTGGCGTATTCGTTTCTGACCAACGATTTCTCGGTCGAGAACGTGGCGCGCAACTCGTTCTCGCAGTTGCCCGAGATCTATCGCCTGACCGCCACCTGGGGCTCGCACGAAGGCTCCCTGCTGCTGTGGGTGCTGATCCTCGGCTTCTGGAGCACCGCGGTGTCGGTGTTCTCGCGCCACCTGCCGGAGGACATGGCGGCGCGCGTGATCGGCGTCATGGGGCTGATCTCGGTCGGCTTCCTCGCCTTTCTGCTCACCACCTCCAACCCGTTCGAGCGCCTGCTGCCTGCCGCCATGGACGGCAACGACATGAATCCGCTGCTGCAGGACTGGGGCATGATCATTCACCCGCCCATGCTGTACATGGGCTACGTCGGTTTCGCGGTGGCCTTCGCCTTCGCCATCGCCGCGCTGCTTTCCGGCAAGCTGGACGTCGCCTGGGCGCGCTGGTCGCGGCCGTGGACCACCGTGGCGTGGGCCTTCCTCACCCTCGGCATCGTGCTCGGCAGCTGGTGGGCCTACCGCGAACTGGGCTGGGGCGGCTGGTGGTTCTGGGATCCCACCGAGAACGCCTCGTTCATGCCGTGGATCGCCGGTACTGCCCTGATGCACTCGCTCGCCGTCACCGAAAAGCGCGGCGCCTTCAAGGCCTGGACCGTGCTGCTCGCGCTGACCGCGTTCGCGCTGTCGCTGCTCGGCACCTTCCTGGTGCGTTCCGGCGTGCTGTCGTCGGTGCACGCTTTCGCCACCGACCCGGCACGCGGCGCCTTCATTCTCGGCTTCCTCGCCGTCGTCATCGGCGGCTCGCTCGCGCTGTATGCCTGGCGCGCGCCGAAAATGATCAGCGGCGGCGGCTTCACCTGGTTCTCGCGCGAGTCGCTGCTGCTGGCCAACAACGCGATCCTGATCGCGGCGCTGGGTTCGGTGCTGCTCGGCACGCTGTATCCGCTGTTCATGGACGCCATGGGGCTGGGCAAGATCTCCGTCGGCCCGCCTTACTTCAACGCCGTGTTCGTGCCGCTGATGGCGCCGGCCCTGTTTCTCATGGGCGTCGGCCCGCTGGTGCGCTGGAAGGAAGCCAGCCTGCCGGACCTCGCCACCCGTCTGAAGTGGGCGCTCGGCGTGGCGCTTGCCGCCGGCCTGCTGCTGCCGCTGACGCTGGACGGCTTCAATCCCTGGGCGAGCCTGGGATTTTTCCTCGCCGCCTGGATCGCGCTGACGGTGCTGGCGGCATTCGGCGAGCGGCTCAAACACGGTCAGGGCGGTGCGATGCGGAAGCTGGCTGGCTTGCCGCGCAGCTTCTGGGGGATGCAGCTGGCGCACCTGGGCATCGCCGTCGGCGTCGCCGGCATCGCTGCGGTCGCCAACTACTCGGCCGAGCGCGACGTGCGCATGGAGGTGGGAAGCGCTGCCGAGCTCGCCGGCTACACCTTCACCTTCCGCGGCGCCGCCGCGCACGAGGGTCCCAATTACCGCGCCGCCCGCGGCACCGTGGAGGTCAGCCGCAACGGCAAGCCAGTGGCCACGCTGCACCCCGAAAAGCGCGTCTACAACGCCTCGGGCATGGGGATGACCGAGGCCTCGGTGCATCCGAACCTCTTCCGCGATATCTATGTCGCCATGGGCGAACCGCTCGACGGGTCGGACGGCGCCTGGACCGTGCGTCTGTTCTACAAGCCGTTCATCAACTGGCTCTGGCTCGGTGCCCTGTTGATGGTGGCGGGCGGATTCATGGCGGCCTCCGACAAACGCTACCGCATCGCGCTGCGGCGCAGCGAAGTGCCGAAGCATCTCGCGGCGCAGGGAGCCTGAATCATGAAGCGCTGGCTGCCGCTCGTCCTTTTCCTCGTCCTTGTCGGCTTTTTCGCCAAAGGCCTGTTCCTCAATCCGCGCGAGGTGCCTTCGCCCTTCATCGGCCGTACGGCGCCCGCCTTCACGCTGCCATTGGTGGGGGATGCGGGCGCGTCCTTCAGCCCGGCCGACATGAAGGGCAAGATCTGGATGCTCAATATCTGGGCGCCCTGGTGCGTGTCGTGCCGCCAGGAGCACGGCTTCCTGATGCAGCTTGCACAGAGCGGCCGCATCCCCATCGTCGGCCTCAACTGGAAGGACGCGGATCGCGAGGCGCAGGCCTTGCTGGCGCGCACCGGCAGCCCCTATGTCGCCGTGCCGGACGACCTCGACGGCCGGGTCGGCATCGATTACGGCGTCACCGGTACGCCCGAGACCTACATCATCGACCGCGAGGGCATCGTGCGGCTGAAGCACGTCGGCCCGATCGGCCCCGACGTATGGCAGACCAAGTTCGAACCGAAACTCAAGGAGCTGGGCGCATGAAACCTGGCCGCATCAAACCCGCCCTGCTGGCCATTCTGCTGGCGGTTTCGCTGCCGGCGCAGGCCGCCGAAGCGGCGCCGAAGGCGGCGCTGCCCAGCGCGGACGACCCCGTCATCGAGCAGCGCCTGGTCAATCTGGCGGCAGACCTGCGCTGTCTGGTCTGCCAGAACGAGTCTCTGGCCGGCTCGCAAGCCGCGCTGGCGGAGGACCTGCGGCGCGAGATCCGCGCGCAGATGAAGGCCGGCAAAAACGACCGCGAGGTCGTCGCCTATCTCACCGAGCGCTACGGCGATTTCGTGCTGTATCGCCCGCCGTTCAAGCCGGTGACCTGGCTGCTCTGGCTTGGCCCCGTGCTGTTCCTGGGCATCGGCGGCGGCGCCTGGTACCTGACCCTGCGGCGGCGCCGCGACGTGCCGGCCGTCCCGCTGGACGAGAAAAAACGCGCCGCTGCCGCCCAACTTCTGGAAGAAAAATGAACCCGCTCTGGACCGTGTCCCTGTTCTGGATTGCCGCCGCCGTCTGCGTCGTCGTTGCCCTGGCCTTCGTGCTGCCTCCCTTGTTGCGTGCGCGGGGCGGGGCAGGCAAGGCTGTCCGGCGCGACGTCAATATCGCCGTTTACCGGGACCAGATGAAGGAAATGGAAGCCGATCGCGCCAACGGCCTGCTTTCCGATGCGCAGTACCAAAGCGCCAGGCTGGAACTGGAAACCCGCCTGGCCGACGATGCCCTGGCCGCGGAAGCGCATCCCGAACCCGCCCCGTCCGGCAGCCGCAAGCTGGGATATGCCCTGGGCGCGGTGCTGCCCGCCGCCGCCTTCGCTCTCTATTACTGGCTGGGCAACCCCGCTTCCCTGCTTGCCATTGCCGATGCGCAGTCCGTGACGGCCCCTTCCGCCATGGCCGGCGCGGCGAACGGGCATGATTTCATGGACCTGATCCGCAAGGTGGAAGAAAAAACCCGGGCCAATCCGGGTGACGGCGAGGCATGGTCGATGCTGGCCCGCTCCTACGCGGCGACGGAGCAGTGGCCCCGAGCGTTGCAGGCGTACGAAAGGGCGGCCCGGCTCTTGCCGCAGGATGCGTCGGTGCTGTCCGGCTATGCCGAGGCGCTGGCCATCGCCAACCGGTTTGTGCTGGCAGGCAGGCCGATGGAACTGGTGCGGCAGGCGCTGGAGATCGATCCCGAAGACCTCAAGGCCCTGGAAATGGCCGGCTTCAATGCCTTGCAGGAAGGCGACTTTTCCAGGGCCAGCGTGTATCTGAAGCGCATGCATGGCTTGCTGCCGCCGGAATCACCCGTTGCCCAGAGCGTGCTGGCCGCGCTGACCGAAGCCGAACGCCTGGCCCGGCCGGGTGTGTCCGGACTGGCCAGTCCGCCCCCCGCTGACGGCGGAGCGGCGCCGATCGCCGCGGGCGCAACGATCCGGGGCAGCGTTGACGTCGCTCCGGCGCTGAAGTCCAGCCTCGCGGAGACGGACGTGCTCTTTCTCTTCGCGCGCGCGGGTTCAGGCGGTCCGCCGGTCGCTGCGATCCGCGCGAGTGCCGGCCGGCTGCCGCTGGAATTCGAACTCGACGACAGGGCGGCGATGAACCCCGGCAATGCCCTTTCGCAGCACAGGCAGGTGACGCTGGTGGCCCGCCTTTCCCGATCCGGCAACCCGATGGCCCAGCCGGGCGATCTGGAGGGCACCGCCGCCAACGTGACGGTGGGCGCGAGCGGCGTGAAAATCCTGATCGACCGGCGCCGCCCCTGACGCGGCCCGACGTGGTGTCCGGCCGCGATCCGGGCCGCGCCGGCTGGCGCGTCATTGAGCCGTAGCCGGCGATGGAGTAGAATCCGCCATCACCCGCCCCCGCTCATACAAATGACGAAGTATGTGTTTGTCACCGGCGGAGTGGTTTCTTCCCTCGGGAAAGGGATCGCCTCCGCTTCACTTGCTGCGCTGCTCGAATCGCGCGGCATCCGTGTCACCCTGCTAAAGCTCGATCCGTACATCAACGTCGACCCTGGCACCATGAGTCCGTTCCAGCACGGCGAGGTGTTCGTCACCGACGATGGCGCGGAGACCGACCTTGATCTCGGCCATTACGAGCGCTTCTCCAGCGCGCGCATGAGCAAGCGCAACAACTTCACCACCGGCCAGATCTACAAGTCGGTGATCGACAAGGAGCGCCGCGGCGATTATCTCGGCGGCACGGTGCAGGTCATCCCGCACATCACCGACGAGATCAAGCGCTCGATCCGCGAGGGCGCCGACGGCGCCGATGTCGCGCTGGTCGAGATCGGCGGCACCGTCGGCGACATCGAATCGTTGCCCTTCCTCGAGGCGATCCGCCAGATGGGGTTCGAGGATGGTCCCGAAAACACCTGCTTCATCCATCTGACGCTGTTGCCCTACATCGCGACTGCCGGCGAGCTGAAGACCAAGCCGACCCAGCACAGCGTGAAAGAGCTGCGCGAGATCGGCATCCAGCCCGACATCCTCTTGTGCCGCGCCGACCGCGAGATTCCGCTGGACGAGCGGCGCAAGATCGCGCTGTTCACCAATGTGCGGCCGGAGGCGGTGATCGAGGTGCTGGACGCCGACTCGATCTACAAGATTCCGGCGATGCTGCACGAGCAGATGCTCGACGAGATCGTCTGCCACAAGCTGAATATCCTGGCGCGCGCGGCCGATCTCTCCGTATGGAAAAACCTGGTGCATGCGCTGGAGCACCCGCAGCACACGGTCAACATCGCTTTCGTCGGCAAGTACGTCGACCTCACCGAGTCCTACAAGTCGCTGTCGGAAGCGATGATCCACGCCGGCATGCACACCAAGAGCCGGGTGAAGATCCATTACATCGACTCCGAGCAGATCGAAAAGAACGGCACCGATTGCCTCAAGGGCATGGATGCGGTCCTGGTGCCGGGCGGCTTCGGCAAGCGCGGGGTCGAGGGCAAGATCGCCGCCATCCGCCATGCGCGCGAGAACAAGGTGCCGTATCTGGGCATCTGCCTCGGCATGCAGCTCGCGGTGGTCGAGTTCGCCCGCGACGTCGCCGGCATGGCGGATGCCCATTCGACCGAGTTCGAGCCGGCCACCACGCATCCGGTGATCGGCCTCATCACCGAATGGCTGGACCGCACCGGTCAGGTCGAAAAACGCAGCGAACAATCCGATCTCGGCGGCACCATGCGGCTGGGCGGCCAGCCGTGCGAACTCAAGGACGGCACCCTGGCGCGCCGGATATACGGCGCCGCCAGCGTCGTCGAACGCCACCGCCACCGCTACGAAGTCAACAACACCCTCCTGGCGGAACTCGAGGCCAAGGGGCTGGTGGTGGCCGGACGCGCGCCGGGCACCGACCTGTGCGAAATGGTCGAGCTGCCGGCCGCGGTGCATCCCTGGTTCGTCGCTTGCCAGTTCCACCCTGAATTCACCAGCAACCCGCGCAACGGCCATCCGCTGTTCATCGCCTTCGTCAGGGCCGCGCTGGCGCACCAGCAGGAGGGTGACAAATGAAACTGTGTCATTTTGAGGCAGGCCTCGACCAGCCGCTGTTCCTGATTTCCGGCCCCTGCGTGATCGAGTCCGAGCAGCTGGCGATGGACACCGCCGGCACACTCAAGGAGATGTGCGCCGAGCTGAACATCCCCTTCATCTACAAGTCCTCGTTCGACAAGGCCAACCGCTCGTCGACCCAGTCCTTCCGCGGACTCGGGCTGGACGAGGGACTGCGCATCCTGTCCGAGGTGAAGAAGCAGATCGGCGTGCCGGTGCTGACCGACGTGCACGAAGATACCCCGCTGGAGGAGGTCGCGTCGGTGGTCGACGTGCTGCAGACGCCGGCCTTCCTGTGCCGTCAGACCAACTTCATCCAGAACGTCGCGCGCCAGGGGCGCCCGGTCAACATCAAGAAGGGCCAGTTCCTGGCGCCGTGGGACATGCAGAACGTGGTCGACAAGGCGCGCGCGGTGGGCAACGAAGAGATCATGGTGTGCGAGCGCGGCGTCAGCTTCGGCTACAACACCCTGGTGTCCGACATGCGCGGCCTGGCGATCATGCGTTCCACCGGCTGCCCGGTGGTGTTCGACGCCACCCACTCGGTGCAGCAGCCGGGCGGGCAGGGCGCGACCAGCGGCGGCCAGCGCGAGTTCGTGCCGGTGCTGGCGCGCGCCGCGGTGGCCAGCGGGGTGGCGGGGGTGTTCGCGGAGACGCATCCGAATCCGGAATGCGCGCTGTCGGACGGCCCCAACGCGTGGCCGCTCGGCATGCTGAAGGAACTGCTGGAAACGCTGAAGGAAATCGACGCGCTGGTGAAGCAGCGCGGCTTTATTGAACACAAGTTGATGAAAACCTGATCCGCGAAGGACGCGAAGAAACGCGAAGAAAACCCGGAGTTTGGTCTTGTTTTTCCTTCGCGCCCCTTAGCGCCCTTCATGCCCTTCGGGTATTCGCGGATAAGAATTGAATTTGAAGGATAGAAATTGAGCGCAATCATTGATGTCATCGCCCGGGAAATTCTCGACTCCCGCGGCAATCCCACCGTCGAAGCCGACGTATTGCTGGAATCCGGCGTGCTGGGCCGCGCCGCCGTGCCCTCGGGCGCGTCGACCGGCAGCCGCGAGGCGATCGAGCTGCGCGACGGCGACAAGTCGCGCTACCTCGGCAAGGGCGTGCTGAAGGCAGTCGAGCACGTCAACACCGAAATCTGCGAAGCCATCATCGGTCTGGACGTCGAGGACCAGGCCTTCATCGACCGCACCATGATCGAGCTGGACGGCACCGAGAACAAGTCGCGCCTCGGCGCCAATGCCCTGCTGGCGGTGTCGATGGCGTGCGCGCGCGCCGCCGCCGAGCAGGCCGGGCTGCCGCTCTACCGCTATCTCGGCGGTGCCGCGCCGATGGCTTTGCCGGTGCCGATGATGAACATCATCAACGGCGGCGCGCACGCCAACAACAACATCGACATGCAGGAATTCATGGTGATTCCGGTCGGCGCGCCGAGCTTCCGCGAGGCGCTGCGCTACGGCGCCGAAGTGTTCCACGCGCTGAAGAAGCTGCTCGACGACGCCGGCATGGCGACCACCGTCGGCGACGAGGGCGGCTTCGCTCCCAACCTGGAGTCGCACGAGGCGGCGCTGAAGCTGATCGTGCAGGCGATCGAGAAGGCCGGCCTGCAGCCCGGCATCGACGTCGCCATCGGGGTCGACTGCGCCGCGTCCGAATTCCACAAGGCCGGCCTCTACCACCTCGAATCCGAAGGGCTCAAGCTGACTTCCGCCGAGCTCACCGATTACCTGGCGGCGTGGTGTGACAAGTACCCGATCATCAGCATCGAGGACGGCATGGCAGAAGGCGACTGGGACGGCTGGAAAATCCTCACCGACAAGCTCGGCAAGCGTGTCCAGCTGGTGGGCGACGACCTCTTCGTCACCAATGCCAGAATCCTCAAGGAAGGCATCGACAAGGACATCGCGAATTCCATTCTCATCAAGGTCAACCAGATCGGCACCCTGTCGGAAACCTTCCAGGCGATCGAGATGGCCAAGCAGGCCGGCTACACCTCGGTGATCTCGCACCGTTCGGGCGAGACCGAGGACACCACGATCGCCGATCTGGCGGTGGCCACCAACGCGCGCCAGATCAAGACCGGTTCGCTGTCGCGCTCCGACCGCATGGCGAAATACAACCAGTTGCTGCGCATCGAGGAAGAACTCGGCGACACGGCCAGCTACCCCGGACGCGATGCGTTCCGCCAGCGCGGCTGACCACACCGCGGCTAGGCTGGTCGCGCATATTCGCCGCCAGGGCTTGACCTGGGTGCTGGCCGCTGCGATTGTGCTGTTGCAATACCCGCTGTGGCTGGGCGAAGGCGGCTGGTTGAAAGTGCGTGAAAGTGCGCACAGAATCGACACCCAGCAGGCGCTGAACCAGCGTCTGCAGACCCGCAATGCCGGCCTGCTGGCCGAGCTGGGCGACCTCAAGCAGGGACGCGACGCCATCGAAGAGCGCGCGCGCAATGAACTGGGCATGATTGCGCCGGACGAATGGTTCGTCCGGGTGG
>Ga0209958_1000668_pt1 | contig 46858 bp, 43 predicted proteins | sample ThiBio_inoc_plan_FD_183942 | JGI IMG/M metagenome (GOLD analysis project Ga0209958, IMG submission 183942) | Wastewater bioreactor microbial communities from Cape Town, South Africa - Thiocy_inoc_plan (SPAdes) | ecosystem: Engineered > Bioremediation > Thiocyanate > Unclassified | place: South...
AAATCAATCCTGAAGCCAATCATGAACAAGTCTGTTTATTGGGTTGTGGTGTGACCACCGGGATTGGTGCAGTACACAATACGGCGAAGGTGCAAGCAGGCGATAGCGTTGCAGTCTTTGGTCTTGGTGGTATTGGTCTAGCTGTGGTACAAGGTGCCCGCCAAGCCAAAGCAGGTCGTATTATTGTTGTCGATACCAATCCTGATAAATTTGAGTTAGCAAAACAGTTCGGTGCTACTGATTTCCTCAATCCAAAAGATTATGATCAACCGATTCAACAAGTGATTGTTGAAATGACCGGTTGGGGCGTTGATCATTCTTTTGAATGTATCGGCAATACCAATGTCATGCGTTCAGCACTGGAATGTGCACATCGCGGCTGGGGACAATCTGTGATTATTGGCGTTGCGGGTGCAGGTCAAGAAATCTCAACGCGTCCATTCCAGTTGGTGACAGGACGCAAATGGATGGGAACTGCTTTTGGTGGGGTAAAAGGCCGTAGCCAATTACCGAAAATGGTAGAAGATGCGATGAAAGGTGAAATCCAACTTGAACCATTCGTAACACATACCATGCCATTGGACGATATTAATGAAGCCTTTGATTTGATGCATGAAGGTAAGTCAATTCGTACCGTGATTCATTTCTAATTTTAAATGATGGGATTTGATGATGTGAAAAGCATCATCAAATCTTAGGTGGAACTTGATGCCAAAACCACGTTTAAAACTGCATGTGCGAATCTTATCTGATGAGCAGATTGCTTTTGGTCCGGGTAAAGCGGAACTCTTAGATGCAATTCATCGTACAGGATCAATTTCTCAGGCAGCAAAGTCTATGGACATGAGCTATCGTCGCGCATGGCAGTTGGTCGATACCATGAATCAATGCTTTCATTCCAATCTGGTCGACACCCAAACAGGTGGAACGCATGGTGGTGGTGCAGTGGTGACTGAATTGGGGCAAATCGTGCTCAAGAAATTCAGAGCCATGGAGCAGCAAGCAATTCAGGCTGTTGCAACTGAGTTTGAAGATTTAGCCAACTATCTAAAAGTAAATAAATAATCTTATAAATATAAATAATTTAAATAGCACTTCATCATCTTCATTTTGATCCTTTCTGTCTCAATAAAATTTGCTGAGTTATAGCGCATACATATTCTTGTCGGATCTTTTTAGCACCATCAATAAACCATTCAAACCGCCTCAAACTTTAATTAATTTATTAAGCTATTAATTTTTATAATAAAAATATTGTTGGCACACTTTCTGCTTTTATCTATTCAAACTTGTATACAAGATAGGATTCATAAAGTGAGCGAAATAAAAACTTTAGGCTGGACAATTTCTGAATGGCAAACGGCGTATTTAAAGCAAGAGATTCAGTTAGACACGCTAAAAGAACTGGTTGCTGCCATTGATCCAAACGACGTTGCTTGGATTTCGCTGGCCAGTGCAGATTTGCTTGAACAACAGATCCAATCTTTAAAGCAACTGACTCAAGATAGCGACAATCTGCAAAAACAATTTCCGTTATATGGTGTGCCGTTTGCAGTCAAAGACAATATTGATGTGGCTGGTTTTGTCACCACAGCGGCATGTAAGGCACTGAATCGTGTTGCAACACAAGATGCTGAAACGGTTCGATTACTGAAACAAGCAGGAGCGATTGTCGTTGGTAAAACCAATCTTGATCAATTTGCCACAGGCTTGGTTGGCACACGTTCACCCTTTGGGGCCGTACCGAATAGTTTTAAACCTGAATATGTCAGTGGTGGTTCAAGTTCAGGTTCGGCCAGTGTAGTGGCACGTGGTTTGGTCCCATTTTCTCTCGGGACTGATACCGCAGGATCGGGTCGAGTTCCTGCAGCCTTCAATAATATTGTGGGTTTAAAGCCGACCAAAGGTCGTTTTTCCAATCGCGGCCTATTACCCGCAGTAAAAAGTATCGATTGTATTTCAATCTTTGCACTCACAGTGACGGATGCTGAATTGGTGGCTGCTCAAGTCGAAGCTTATGACGCTTTAGATAGCTATTCACGTCAGCATCCTAAAAACGTACCTGCACGTTTCTCTAGTAAACTGAAATTTGCCATCCCGAATCAATTAAATTTCTTTGGTGACGAGCAGGCGGAAAAAGCGTTTCAACACACCATTCAATTACTGGAAAGCTTAAATGCTGAAATTACACCGATTGATTTTTCTGCTTTTGAGCAACTTGCAGCACAACTTTATCAAGGCTCTTGGGTGGCGGAGCGCACCGCTGCGGCTGCCGATTTACTCAAAACCAATGCTGCTGATTTTGATCCAACCGTTTTAGAAATTATTCAACAAGGTGAAAAGTATTCTGCGGTGGATGCCTACAATGCTGAATATTTAAAGCAGGATTTGACCCGAAAAATCCAAGCTAGCTTGGCTGAGTTTGATGCTTTGATCGTACCAACTTCACCGACGATTTATACCATTGAACAAATGCAACAGCACCCGATTGAATATAACGCCCATTTCGGCACGTATACTAATTTCACCAACCTCGCTGATTTAAGTGCCTTAGCATTGCCTGCAGGGTTTAGAGCAGACAACTTACCATTTGGCATCACCTTAATAGCACCTGCTTGGCACGATGCAGCCTTGGTGCATTTCGGCAAAGCATGGCAGAACTATTTAGCACCGAAACTCGGTGCTTTAGATAAGCCTTTATCGACAAATACGCCAACCTTAATGTCTCCTCATCATATTCGTGTCGCAGTTGTAGGAGCGCATTTAACAGGAATGCCTCTAAATTTCCAACTCACCACCCGTGGTGCAGTGCATGTCGAAACCACCAAAACTTCTCAGGATTATGCGCTTTATGCCTTGAATGGCACAGTTCCACCAAAACCAGGTTTGGCTCGCCAGCAAGATGGACAAAGCATCATTGTCGAGCTTTGGGATGTACCTACAGCACGCTTCGGTGAGTTTGTCGCAGAAATTCCAACCCCCTTGGGTATGGGCAATGTTGAATTGGAAGATGGTCGTTGGGTTAAAGGCTTTATTTGCGAACCCTATGGCTTAGGCGACGCAGAGAATATCAGCCATTTTGGTGGTTGGAGAGCGTATATCCAACATCGCAATAACCAAGTAGCAAATGCAGCCAATTAATTTTAGGGGGAAATCATCATGTTTAAGACCGTACTTATTGCAAATCGTGGTGAAATTGCTGTTCGGGCAATTCGAACGCTGAAAAAATTAGGTATTACCAGTGTCGCGGTTTATTCGGACAGTGACCGTTATGCACAGCATGTACAGGATGCAGATGTCGCAATTGCACTAGATGGCTTAAAACCAGCTGATACTTATTTGAGTATCGAAAAACTGATTCAAGCTGCTAAACAAACTGGGGCAGAAGCGATTTTTCCGGGCTATGGTTTCCTGTCTGAGAGTGCAGATTTCTCTCGTGCTTGTGAAGAAAATAATATTGCGTTTATGGGGCCAACAGCAGAGCAGATTCTGGAATTCGGTCTAAAACACCGTGCACGTGAACTTGCTGCAGCGGCTCATGTGCCCATGACCCCTGGTACAGGCTTGTTGGACAGTTTGGAGGAAGCATTAACTGCGGCTGAACGTATTGGTTATCCAATCATGCTCAAAAGCACCGCCGGTGGTGGTGGTATCGGGCTCACTCGTTGCGATACCCCACAGGCATTGGCTGATGCTTACGAAAGCGTGAAACGCCTAGGTGAGCAGTTTTTTAAAGATGCAGGTGTTTTTATTGAATGCTTTATTGATAAAGCACGTCATGTCGAAGTACAGATTTTTGGGGATGGTAAAGGTCAAGTGGTCGCGGTTGGTGAGCGTGATTGCTCATTGCAACGTCGTAATCAAAAAGTGGTTGAAGAAACGCCAGCTGCGAACTTACCTGAAGCAACCCGTAAAAAGCTCCATCAAGCCGCAGTTGAACTGGGTCGCTCTGTGAATTATCGCAGTGCTGGAACGGTTGAGTTTATTTATGATGCGCAAAGAGATGAGTTTTATTTCCTTGAAGTGAATACACGTTTACAGGTAGAGCATCCAGTCACGGAAATGGTGACAGGTCTTGACTTGATCGAGTGTATGCTCAAAGTCGCGGCAGGTGATGCCTTGGATTGGGATTATCTCAGCAATATCCAACCGCAAGGTGCTGCGATTGAAGTTCGTGTCTATGCTGAAGATCCTGTTAAAAATTTCCAACCAAGCCCAGGTGTGCTCACAGAAGTCTCATTTCCCGAAGGTATTCGTGTCGATACTTGGGTGAAAACAGGTACCGAAATTTCCCAGTATTTTGATCCAATGATTGCCAAGATTATTGTGCATGCTGAAGATCGGGCTGCTGCAATTGAAAAATTAAAAGTGGTTTTGGCTGAAACGCGTTTAAATGGTATCAGCACCAATCTGGATTATGCACGCGCGATTATCTCAGACCAACGTTTTGAATCCATGCAAATCTGGACCCGCATGCTGGATGATTTTGATTATTCACCAAAAGTCATTGAAGTGGTACAAGCGGGTACATTGAGCTCAATTCAAGACTATCCGGGACGAACAGGCTATTGGGATATCGGTGTACCACCATCGGGTCCTATGGATGATTATGCATTCCAACTGGCTAATCGCATTGTGGGCAATGATGCCAAAGCAGCGGGTTTTGAATTTACCTTGGTTGGGCCAACATTAAAATTCCATGCTGATACCACCATTGCACTGACGGGTGCAAGCTGTACTGCCGTGTTGGATGACCAACTCATTGCTTTTTGGCAACCGATTAAGGTCAAAGCAGGTCAAATTTTAAAAGTTGGTCAAGTGGCTTCAGGCTGCCGTACTTATTTAGCCGTGCGTGATGGTCTTGATGTACCCCTATATTTAGGTAGCCGTTCAACCTTTGCATTGGGCAATTTTGGTGGTCATGCTGGTCGCACTTTACGTGTTGGTGACATGATTAAAATGGTTGATGCTGAACTTGCCAGTGCGGAATTACCGCTGGCAACGGAGACACCACAAGCCTTATCCAAAGATCTCATTCCAGAATACAGCAATGAATGGGAAATCGCCGTGTTGTATGGACCGCACGGTGCACCTGATTTCTTTAAACCTGAATATGTGGAAGAGTTTTTTGCCTCTGAGTGGACGGTTCACTTTAACTCAAACCGTTTAGGGGTCAGACTTGCAGGTCCGACACCGAGCTGGGCAAGAGAGAATGGCGGTGAAGCAGGCCTACATCCATCCAACGTGCATGATTGTGAATATGCCATTGGTGCGATCAACTTTACCGGCGATTTCCCTGTGATTTTGGCAAAAGATGGTCCTAGCCTTGGCGGTTTCGTGTGTCCGGTGACCATTGCCAAAGCTGAACTGTGGAAAGTAGGCCAGTTGAAAGCCGATGACAAAATCCGTTTTTACCCAATTACAGTCGAGCAGGCCAACGAGCTAGAACGTAAGCAAATTGACAATATCCAGAACTTTGCCGCTGCTGCCAAAGTTGTTGAAACGATTGAGCCGGCTCAAGATATCTTTACCACCATTTTGGCTCAACGTGAAGAAACAGAACTATCGCCAAAAACCCTCTATCGCCAAGCGGGTGATAGCTATATCTTGCTTGAATATGGTGAAAATGTTTTAGATTTGGCGCTACGTTTGCGTGTACATCAACTGATTCAAATGATTCGCGATGCCAATCTTGCAGGTGTTTTAGAACTGTCACCGGGTGTACGTTCACTACAAATTAAATATGATGGTCTGGTGATTCCTCAAGCTGAGCTGATTAGTCAACTGCTTAAATTAGAAGATCAAATGGGTGATTTAAGCCAACTTAAAATTCCATCGCGCATTGTTCATTTACCAATGGCGTTTGAAGACAGTGCGACTTTAGGTGCAGTGGAACGTTATCAAGAAAGTGTTTGCGCCAAAGCGCCGTGGTTGCCGAATAATGTTGATTTTATCCAACGTATTAATGGTCTAGTACATCGTGATGAAGTCAAAGATATTATTTTTGATGCCAACTATTTGGTGTTAGGTTTGGGTGATGTTTATCTAACAGCACCATGTGCTGTGCCGATTGACCCACGTCATCGTTTGCTCAGTTCTAAGTATAATCCTGCACGTACTTTTACTGCGGAAGGTACTGTTGGTATTGGTGGGATGTACATGTGCATTTATGGCATGGACTCACCAGGTGGTTATCAGTTGATCGGGCGAACGCTGCCGATCTGGAACAAGTTTAAAAAGAATAAGCAGTTTGGTGATAAACAATGGTTCTTGCAGTTCTTTGACCAGATTAAATATTTCCCTGTGACAGAAGCTGAATTGAATGAATGGCGCGCTGATTTTGAAAATGGCCGTGCTCAGATTCAGATTGAAGAAACTGAGTTTGACTATGCAGACTATGTACAATTCTTGGACAATGAAGCGGAAAGTATTGCGGCATTTAAGGATAAGCAACAACAAGCTTTTAGCACTGAGGTGAGCCGCTGGAAAGAAGAATTTGCTGCGCAACCTGAACAACATATTGAGCAAGCCAATCATGTTGATTACAGCCATCTTTCTTCTTTAAATGCATCAATGACAGGTAATATCTGGAAGATCTTTGTGGAACATGGTCAAGAGATCAAAAAAGGTGAAACTATTGCTATTATTGAAGCCATGAAAATGGAATTACCTGTGTATGCGGAAGAAGATGGTATTGTTAAGGCCATTATTTGCCGAGCAGGGCAAACCGTACATAGTGGCGAGCCATTGGTCTATATGGAATAAGCTTGAATGAAAGAAGCGAACATCAACATAAAGAACACAAGCAAAAGCTCAGACAATTTGTCTGAGCTAGTTTACCAACGCATCAAGAATGACATTTTTGATTTCAAATTGATGCCAGGTGAACGCTTTACTGAGTCTGAAGTTGCCAAAGCCTATGATGTGAGTCGTACCCCAATCCGACAAGCCTTATATCGCTTACAACAAGAAGGCTATGTTGATGTGAGCTTTCGGAGCGGTTGGCAGATTCGGCCGCTCAATTTTCGTTACTATGAAGAGCTTTATGATGTGCGTATTGTTTTGGAAAAAGATTCGATTCGTAAACTCTGTCAGATTGACCATCACAATTCAGTTGAGTTGTCGGTGTTAAAAGACCTGTGGTTAGTGCAACCTTCTGAGTATTTAAAAGACATTAAACAACTTTCACAGCAAGATGAAGATTTTCATTGTGCTTTGGTCCGTGCTTCAGGCAATAATGAAATGGCGAGGATTCATCGGGATTTAAGTGAGCGTATTCGGATTATACGCCGTTTAGATTTTTCCAAAGATTATCGGGTTGATGCAACTTATCAGGAACATCAAAAAATCTTAGGTTTTATTTTCGATCGACACACTGAACAAGCGATCAATGCAATTGAAGCGCATATTATGCAAAGTCGTGATGAAGTGAAAAAGATTACCTTACAGATGCTGGATTCGAGTCAGTTTTATTAAAAGCTTTAAATTTTATAGATGCGCATTCACACGGGGGAATAAGACCGTTGTTAAAACTGTTTTTGTTATGCCTAATTCTGCATAAAACTAACAGTTTTTATGGCTTTGCTATTTAATAATAAAAATCACATTTCCAATCATCAAATGACACATGATGAATGACCAAACACTGATCAATTTATTTCTAAAACTTATCCCAAAAGAAGGCTTTTTTGCTACAGCCATTGATGGCATTACCTTGATGCGTGTTGATCACAACACACCACCGATTGCCGTCTTGCAAGAACCAACCTTAGTGTTTGTTTTGCAAGGGCAAAAGCGTGGCTATATTGGTACAGAAACTTATTCATTCAAGCAAAGCGAATGCCTGATTGTCTCGGTGTCGATGCCTTTCGATTGTGACACCATTGCCAGTCCTGAAACACCGATGATTGCGATCAACATGAAGTTAGAGGCAGATACGGTCAATGAGCTACTGGCTAAAACCTATTTTGAAAATTACCAGTTTAGGCCACTTACCACAGGAATGAGTGTGATCCAGTATGATCAAACGATATCAAATGTCCTCATTCGTTTATTAAATACCCTGAGGTCTGAACAGGATGTATTGATCTTGGGAGATCAAATTAAAAGGGAATTGCTCTATCGTGTTATTCAACATTCAGGTGCTGATGCCTTAACAGGCTTGGTCGCTCAGGGTAATCTCAGACCGATTTATAAAATTTGTGAATATATTCAACATCATTTTACTGAAAAATTAACGGTAGAGATGCTCGCAGAACAGGCCAATATGAGTACTTCTGCATTTCATAAAGCCTTTAAACAAGTCACACAATATCCACCATTGCAATATTTGAAAGTGGTTCGATTGCATAAGGCAAAACAATTGTTGCAAAACGCAGACCAAAGTGTGGCTCAAGCGGCTTATGCTGTTGGATATCAGAGCTCTTCTCAATTTAGCCGAGAATTCAAAAAGCAATTTGGTTTTCCTCCAAAGCATGCCGATACTAATACTCAAATGGAGTCATGATTAAATGAATCAAAATAGCGTAGAACAAATGAAATATATCGAAATTACACAAGCGGGTGGTCCAGAAGTATTACAAGTGACTCAAGGCCCTCGACCAGAGATCAAAGCAGATGAAGTGCTCATTGAAGTCTACGCAACAGGAATCAACCGACCTGACATTCTACAGCGCCAAGGCCTGTATCCAATGCCTAAAGGTGTAACCCAAATTCCTGGGCTAGAAGTATCGGGCGTGATTGCTCAAGTTGGCGAACACGTCACCCAGTTCAATGTTGGTGATAAAGTCTGTGCACTGACGAATGGTGGTGGATATGCAGAATATTGTGCAGTTCCAGCCAATCAAACCTTGAAAATCCCAAAGAATCTGAGTTTTGTCGAAGCTGCGGCCATCCCTGAAACCTATTTTACCGTTTGGGCCAATCTGTTTCAGATTGGACAGTTGAAAAAGAATGAAACTGTACTAATTCATGGCGGGGCCAGTGGTATTGGTTCCACAGCAATCAGCTTATGTCATGCGATGGGCATCAAAAACTTCTCCACGGTTGGGAGTGATGACAAAGTTGAAAAATTAGCTTCGGTGTCACAGGTGATTAACTACAAAACACAGGATTTTGAAAAAGAAGTTTTGGCTCAAACGGATGGCCAAGGTGTAGATGTGATTTTGGATATTATCGGCGCTGCTTACTTTAATCAAAATCTGAGATTATTAAAGCGTGATGGTCGATTGGTGATTATCGGTTTTATGGGGGGACGAAAAGTCGATGGCTTTGATATACAGGAGTTAATGTTAAAACGGGCTGTTGTCACAGGTTCGACCATGCGTGCTAGAACTAATGCTGAAAAAGCTCAAATTACCCAAGAACTTGAGCAGTTTGTTTGGCCTTTAATTGAAACTGATCAATGCAAACCAATGATTTACAAAACTTTTGCATTTGATGAAGTGGCTCAGGCTCATCAATGTCTAGAAAGCAGCCAACATACGGGCAAAGTGGTACTCGAAATTAAATCTGAATTTGCCTAATTGTGTTCAATCCATGCCTGTTCATACTCAAAACTTGAGTGTGGCAGGTGACTCAAGCAGTATGCATATAAACATAACGACCTGATGAGGAATCTCAAAAATGACAACAAATCCTGATGATCGCAACCCAAGTCCAGACCATGCAGAAGACAATGCTTTTTTCCCATCACCATATTCACTGAGCCAATACACCTCAGCAAAAACAGATTACGATGGCACGACTTATCCAAACCCATACAAAGGCGACAAACGGATTTTAATGATTGCAACAGATGAACGTTATATCTTGATGCAAAACGAAAAATTCTTTTCTACGGGAAATCATCCTGTTGAAATGTTATTGCCAATGTTCCACTTGGATAATGCGGGCTTTGCCTTTGATGTGGCAACACTTTCAGGCAATCCAGTCAAGTTGGAAATGTGGGCCATGCCGAATGAAGAACAAGTGGTCTTAGATACTTATAAAAAATATGAAAAGCAACTCAAAGCGCCGTTGAAGTTAGCAGATATTCTGGAACAAGCTTTAAGTGCAGATTCACCTTATGCAGGTATTTTTATTCCGGGCGGACATGGTGTTCTTGCTAAGATTCCTGAAAGCAAAGAAGTCAAACAGCTATTAAAGTGGGCCATTAAAAATGATAAATATGTGATCACGTTATGTCATGGGCCAGCCTCATTGCTTGCAGCAGCTGTAGATGAAGATCCGCATGATTATATTTTTAAGGACTACAAGATTTGTGTGTTCCCTGATTCCCTAGACAAAGGTGCAAATATTGATATCGGCTATATGCCAGGACAATTGCCTTGGTTAGTGGGTGAAAATCTTGAAAAGCTAGGTGTCGGAATTTTGAATAAAGGCATCACAGGGCAGGTCCATCAAGATCGCAAATTATTGACGGGTGATAGTCCATTGGCTTCGAATAATCTTGGAAAACTCGCCGCAACAACTTTATTGGCAGATCCTAATCTTTAATAAACCTTACTGTTGGAATACCTAAAAGCCTAGCTATTGCTAGGCTTTTATTTTTGATGAGTTTATTGGAATATCCCGAGACATATTTTTACGGATCTGTTTTACTCCAAAAGCTAGATTTTAATACTTATTTTTTGTAGAAATGAACATTGAACTGACACCAAAATTACATTTATGTCATTCAAAACTATTTAAAGTTGTACAACGTTATTATCTTCTTAAGCAGGACTTTAACAGGTTTAAGATGAAGATATTACTAGTCGAAGATGAGCAAAGAATTGGGAGTTATCTTAACCAAGCATTATCAGAATCTGGTTATATGATCGACTGGGTCACAGATGAAATAACAGGTAAGCATCTCGCGTTATTGTTTAGTGAATATGATTTAGTGGTCTTGGATGTCATGTTTGCGGGTTTAAATGGTTGGAACATTCTGCATGATGTGGGCAAGAATGGAAAAACCATGCCTATTTTGTTTTTGATTGCGCGAGATCAAATTGAAGAGAGAGTGAAAGGGCTTGGCCTTTCTTTTACCTTGGTCGAGCTTCTCACACGGATCAAAGGTCTATTGAGTAGAGAGCAGCGGAATCATGAAATTAACCGAATCTGTGTCGCGGATCTTGAACTTGATTTATGGAAACGCAGTGTCAGTCGGGCAGGTCAACGTATTAATCTGACCAGTCAAGAATATGCGCTAATGGAACTGTTTATGAGTAGACGTGGAGAAGTTTTACCAAGATCGCTAATCGCATCGCAGATTTGGGATATGGATCACGAGAATGATACTAAAATAGTTGAAGTGGCCATTAGCCGCCTAAGAAATAAAATTGACCGCAATTTTATACCCAAGCTGATTCATAATATTTATGGAATGGGTTATGTGCTTGCAGAATGGAGAGGATCAAGGGCGAGTCATGAAGCTGTAGAGAGCTTTGAAATCAACCATTGATTGTCCAAATGATATTTTAAATTGAGCAGATACTTCCACTTGTCAGTTAATTGACAACTCAGGCCACTCATTATGATTAAAGTAGAAACAAAGAAGGAATCGAATGAATTTAGGCAAATAAATGAAAATATGTATTTATGGTGCAGGCAGTATAGGATGCTATCTTGGTGGTCGTTTAGCTGCAGCAGGAGCCAATGTTGATTTTATTGTACGCCCGAGAATACAACAACAGTTGCAACAATCTGGGTTGACTGTTTCGGACTATCTAGGTAAAAACAATATTGTTCCAGCGAGTAAGCTACAACTTAGCACTGATCCAAACATTGCTGCTCAGGCTGATATCATTTTCGTCTGTGTTAAGTCAGGGGCGACAGAACAAGTCGCTCATGAGTTAAAAGAGATTCTAAAGAAAAATACCATCATTATTAGTTTTCAGAATGGTTTAAGTAATGTCGGAATTTTAAAGCAGGTTTTATCTGAACATACAATTCTTGAAGGTATGGTGCCTTTTAATGTCGCTGCTTTAGGAAATGGCGTTTTTCATCAAGGTACTGAGGGGGCGCTGCATGTAAAAAAACATGTTGGCTTGAATGAGCTTGTCGCTGCATTTCATAACGCTCAGCTTGAACTGAAACTTGAAAAAGATATGCAGGCGATTCAATGGGCAAAATTATTGCTCAATCTAAATAATTCAATCAATGCATTGTCGCAACTACCACTCAAACAACAACTTTCAATTCGCGCCTATCGTCAATGCTTGGCAATGGCGCAGATCGAAGCCTTAAGTCTTCTTAAAATTGCTAAAATTCAACCTGCTCAACTGACAGCGATACCAGCACATCTTGTCCCATATGTATTAAAACTGCCAAATTCTATTTTCACTCTGCTGAGTAAGAAAATGTTGGCAATCGATCCACTGGCTCGATCTTCAATGGCAGATGACCTTATGGCAGGACGAGCAACGGAAACTGACTGGATTAATGGAGAGGTTGTTCGTTTAGCAACGCAACTAAATTTAAAAGCACCAATCAATCAGAAGTTGATTGAGTTAATTAAACAAGCTGAAATCAAACCAAAAGCATGGTCAGCTGAAATACTTAAGAATCAATTGGAAATGGTGGCTGGATCTTAAATAAAAGTCATAGCGTATTCATTTATTGGCTATACGCTATGATCTTGTTTACCCTTGATAAGGTTAGGCTTTTATCACTTCATTAGCACCAAATCGCGTAATTAAAGTTCCAAATATGGTTGCGAAGATATACATAAAAATTGAGTAGACCGCAGCAGGCATGGCAATGGTGGTGCTTGCCATAATGGTGAGTGCAATGGTCATGGCAAGCGTACTATTATGAATACCAATCTCAAAAGCACAGGCTCTCGCTTGATAAGAGCTGATTCCAAACAACCGTGGCACAAAATAACCAATGCATAGACTAATTGCACAGAATAAGGCAGTTGCAAAGCCAATTTGCCCGATATATTCGATCAGATTATTTCGCTCTTTGATAATTGCACCCAAAATAATAATCAGAAGGAACACGACAGCGAAAATTCGCACAGGACGGTTCAGTTTTTCTGCGGTATGCGGCGCATAATGACGGATCAGCATCCCAATACAAACAGGGACTAGGATGATGGCAAAGACTTGCAGTACTTTTGCAAATTGTAGTCCGACTTGTTGGCCTTCATTCAAGAAATGCAGAATCGAAAAATTGACAATAAACGGTAAGAAAATGGCGGCAATAATGGCATTAATTGCGGTTAAGGTGATATTGAGTGCAATATCACCTTTATATAAATAGCTGAATAGATTTGCGGTTGATCCGCCAGGTGAAGCTGCAAGTAACATCAAACCGACTGCAAGAAGAGGCGGCAAAGCCAATATTTTACAAATTAAAAATGCAATGCCGACCAATAAGACAAGTTGACAAAACAAAGCAATGATCACCGCTTTGGGATGTTTGCTCACTCGTGCAAAGTCTTTGAGTGTGAGCTCCAAACCCAGCCCAGCCATGACAATCGCCAAGGCGATCGGCAGAAAAAGTGTGATTAGTCCAGAATCCATAAGTCGTCCTTCTTTTTTAAATCAATATTATTTTTCCAATTTTCTAGTTGTTTTGTCCGATCAAATCACAACTTGGCGGTATCTAAATTGATATAGTTCACATTTGAGCAGGACAGATAAACAACAGCATTTAGCGATACTTTAAATTTTTACTGTGTAAAGAATGAATTAGCACATTTAGGTTATTAATTCTAATGATTTCTTTAGCTTAAATACTTTATTCGCTTTTGCAGAAACTATTTGTGCGATAGCGCACAATTTGATTGAATAAAAATATGAAAATTAATAGGAGAAAAATCACTTTTATTGCAAAAATTACATTTCTATAACGCTTCGGATTTTTTGTATTTTACTATTTTTATGCTCATTAAGAGCTAAGAAAAGTAAGCTGATTAAACTAAATGGTAAAAATAAAAATGAAGCTAAATTTAATAATTTATTTAAATTAAACAATAATGTAGGTTTAATTTTTTACAAATGAAAACACGAATCATTTATACTTGTGCTAGAATTTCACAAATCTTTAATAAAAGCTTTATACCATTCCAACAATTGGCAGAAATAGAAAAATGATATGCACAAATGGTCAATGACATATTATTCCATTAAGAATGATAATTTGCGCCAATTATTACATTGTAACTATTTATTTATGCACAATTAAGTGAAAAGTTACGTGAAAAGATGACCATTTAACCGTGGCTCAAAATAAAAACTGTATATTACAAAATAGCGGAATAAATATGGATAACGTAGCTCAGCTAGAAACTGATACTAATTTCCAAAGTCGAAAAAAAATAACTTGGGTTGTATTTAGTGTACTCATCTTATTTCTGATCTTAGGCATCGCGTATTATTTTTTGGTCTATCGATTCTATCAATCTACCGATAATGCCTATGTTCAAGCGGATGTCACTTGGGTGATGCCAAAAATCTCAGGTGAAGTCATCGAGTTGATTATTAATGACAATCAGTTTGTGAAAAAAGGAGAGGCTTTGGCTATTTTAGATCATCGTGATTATCAGGCACGTTATGATCAGGCGAAATCAGTTGTCACCTTAAAACAAGCCGCGCTTGCTGTGCAGCAACAGAATGAAAAGTCCGCAAAATCATCGATTAGTGAAGCCAATAGTGGGGTAGTTGCTGCACAAGCAGATTTAACTCGCTTGAAAAAAGATTTTAATCGTTATCAAGATTTACTCAAAGACGGGGTGATTACCCGACAAAATTTTGAAGGCATACAATCCCAATATTTAACGGCTCAAGCGCAGTTGAGTAAAGCCCAAGCCTCAGTCAATGCCGCAGAGGCACAGTTAGGGAGCTTACAAGCCAGCCGTGCGCAGTTATTGGCTGATATTCAGAATGCCAATGCGACTTTGGATCTTTACCAGATTGATCTTTCATCCTCAAAAGTGATTAGCCCAGTAACAGGAAAAGTCGGCAGTCTTTCGATTCAGAAAGGTTCTCGTGTTTCACCACAAACACGTTTAATGGCAATTATTCCTGAGAAAAGTTTGTATGTACAAGCAAACTTCAAAGAAACCCAAATCGAGAAAATGCATATTGGGCAAGAAGTTAAATTAAAAATAGATGCTTACCCGAGTTTGACCTACACAGGAAAAATTGAAAGCTTTTCCCCAGCATCTGGTGCAACTTTTTCCTTGATGCCACCCGATAATGCGACGGGGAATTTCAATAAAGTGGTGCAACGTATTCCTGTCCGGATTGCAATTGATTCAAGTCCACATATTGACCTTATAAAACCTGGAATGTCCGTCAGCGCGACTGTTGATTTAAGAACTTAATCAGAAAAGTTTTGGGTATAGGAAAATGAATAAACCGAACCAAGATGAGTGGATGTTTGCGCCAAAAACAGCTTGGCTGATTTTTGCTGCCATGATTTTTGGTAATTTCATGGCAATTCTGGATATTCAAATTGTTGCAAGTTCTTTGAATGAAGTACAGGCAGGTATGAGTGCCAGCCGTTATGAAGTGACATGGGTGCAAACGGTTTATTTGATTGCTGAAATTATTGCAATTCCAATGTCCAGTATCGTCTCTCGGGTGCTCTCGACTCGAATTTATTACACCATTTGTGCGATAGGATTCACGATTAGTTCTTTGCTGTGTGCTTTGGCATGGAATTTGGAAAGTCTGTTGGTTTTCCGTGCCATTCAGGGTTTTATGGGCGGAGGTATGATTCCAACTTCAATGACGGCGTTATATCTGCTGTTTCCTGAAGCAAAACGTGCCTTGCCGTTGGTGATGTTTGGCATGATCAGTACTTTAGGTCCAGCTATTGGCCCAACTATTGGTGGTTGGTTGACCAATAACTTTTCATGGCACTGGATGTTCCTGATTAACATCATCCCCGGTATTTTGATTGCGACGATTATTTACTCTGGTCCAAATATAGACCGCGCCAATTATTCACTCATCAAAAGCATGGACTGGTTCAGTTTGATTGGTATGGCCATGTTCTTAGGCGGTTTGGAGTATTTCTTGGATGAAGGGGCGCGACATGATTGGCTCGCCGATACTGGTGTGCGTGTTGCGTTTATCATTTGCCTGATTGGTGGGATGATCTTCTTCACACGCAGTTTTACCCAGCCTAAACCTTTGCTAGATCTGAGTGTATTTAAAAACAAAAACTTCACTTTAAGCTGCGTCATTACTTTTGTGATTGGTATGGCTTTATACGGCTTGGGCTATATGATTCCTGTATTTCTTGGACAAGTCCGAGAAATGAACAGCAGTCAAATCGGACATATCATGATGGTGACTGGGATTGTGATGTTCTGCTTTGCGCCTTTCCTTGCGTGGTTGATTCCAAACTTTGATACCCGAAAAACTGTTTTTGTTGGGATGATCTTGGCAGGTTTTGGCGTTTGGCTTAATTCACATCTCAGTATCCACAGCGATTATGACTTTATGTTCTGGCCACAAATCTATCGTGGCATTGGTCTGATGATTTGTTTGATCGTTGTCTCACATTTGGCAATGAGTACGCTGCCACTAACCAAAGTTGCCGATGCCAGTGGTATTTATAACCTGATGCGTAATATTGGTGGAGCAGTTGGTCTGGCATTGATCAACTCATCGCTCGATTGGCTGACCGCCGTGCATGTGACGCAATTGAATCAGTATATGAACCCACAGAACTGGATTTTCATTGAAAGATTAGACCAGTTGACAGCGCAATATCAAGAAGTAGGGAGTAATGCTCAACAAATCGCGCTCAGTGTGATCTACCGAGATATTCATTACCAAGCACTGACATCAAGTTTCAATGATTTATTACGTATGCTGTCCATCATCATGTTTGTGGCGGCTTTCTTAACCATTTTTATGGATAGGGGGAAGAAAATGGACATGTAGATATTCAATGCTAGAGGGTTGTTTCATATAACGAAAAAATAATCGGGGCATCGTATACAACAACATACCCCGTCATAAAAAGAACAGCGATATGAGTTTTTATATTTCTTTATGAGATAGGGGAACGTGCATATCCAAATTTAGAGGTTGAAGCAGATGATTAATACAACATATAAACTGATTTCAAGATTCAACAATAAAGAATCTACCTATGGTCAATATGTCGAGAAAGAACAGATCGATATTGATCGGCTAAAAGTCATGTATTCGATTTACGAGCAATATTATGAAAATACCAAGTTTTCCATCTTTGCGGATGATTTCAAAAAGAAAAGTGGTGCCATCTTAATCTTTAACTCGGAAACCGATGAAATCGTTGGTTTTTCTACTGTGGTGGTTCAGCATTTTTACTTGAATGGAAAGGACTATACGGTACTGTTTAGTGGTGACACCGTGATCCTTAGAGCATTTTGGGGCACTCGTACCCTGCAAAGTACCATGCTCAAACTGATGATCAAATTACGTGTCAAATATCCATTTAACGAACTGTATTGGTTATTGATTTCTAAGGGCTACAAAACCTATCTACTGCTTGCCAATAACTATTATGTGTATTACCCAAATATCAATGACGAGAACCAGCACCTTTCCAGTGTGATTGAGCATTACTGCGAAAACTTCTTTGGTGAATATTATGACAAAGAAGCGGGATTGTTGAATTTTGGTGATGATTATCAACCGCTTAAAGGTGAAGTCGCGCCGATTACTGAGGAAATGAGAACAAAAAATCCCAATATTCATTTCTTTGAACAAAAGAATCCGACATGGACGGTAGGAACTGAGTTGCCTTGTATTGGCCGCTTGGGGTGGAAAGATATTGCACGTTTCCCAGTTAAGTTAATGACCAAGCCTGCCAGTAAAGGTCGCTGTGAGGCGTTGTTAAAAAACTCAGCCAATCGTCGAGAGGTTCTACAATGAAGCATACCGAATTGCTGACTTCTGGTTCACACCTAATTTTAAAACAATGGTGCGATGTTTCTGACCGAGATTTTAAAAAGCAGTTTAATCGTCTAGAAGAAACTCAACGTCAAATCCTGAGTTCAATCTTGCAAAGCTCTCATTTTGCAAAAGAACAAAGGGTTCATGATTATGCACAATTTGTGAATGCGTTTCCTGCTTCACGTTATGCTGCATGGCGTGAGAATATTCAGCGTTATCGAGACCAAGAATTACAACTCTCAAGCAGTAAACTGGTTCGTTTCCAGCCCACCAGTGGTTCAAGTGAACAAATCAAATTTATTCCGTATACCAAACTGTTTTTAGATGAACTAGATCACGCGATTGCGCCATGGATGGCCAGTCTCTATCGCAAATGTCCCCAACTTCGTTCAGGCACTCATTATTGGTCAGTTTCATGGTTGCCAGAAAGTCAGCGTGAAGTGCTTAAAGATAAAAACCTCAATGATGACAGTGCATTACTGGGTATAGGTAAGCGCATTTTATCTAAATTTACCCAAGCAGTGCCAAGCAATGTCGCCTTTGCAGCCAATGCCGATGATGCTTTATTTGCAACGATTTGCTATCTGGTTGCCAACCGTAATCTGGTTATGATTTCAGTATGGAGTCCGACCTTTGCTTTGCAACTCCTAGATCGTTTAGAGTCTATGCAGCAAGAGGTGATTGAAGTTTTAGAAACAGGTCGATGGGGAGCGCGCCAAGCTTCATTAAAAGAAGTCAAGGCGCCATTTAGTCCAGAAAGTGTAAAGTGTTTGATGGACAGTTCAAATGGTGAACACATTGATTTTAAAAGGTTATGGCCAATATTGAGTTTAGTGTCGAGTTGGGATACCGCCGGTTCCAAAGCTTGGGCAGAAAAACTAAAACAACGTCTTCCATCAGTACAATTTGAAGGCAAAGGCTTATGGGCAACCGAAGGTGTAGTCACCATTCCATATAACGATCATTATCCACTGGCTTATCAAAGTCATTTCTATGAATTTGAATATTTAGAAGGCGAAAAAACGGGACAAATCATTCCATCTTGGAAGTTGAAGATTGGAGATGTGGTCAGTCCAATTATCACATCAGGCAATGGTTTATTACGTTATTGCCTTGATGACTGCTTACGGGTGACCAGTTTTCTGGAACAAGTACCGTGTTTTGAGTTTCAAGGCCGCCGTTTTGGGGTGGATTTAGTGGGAGAGAAGCTTGCCCCAGAAACGGCACAACAGTTGCTTTCACAACTGAATGAAACCGACTCTAAAGCAATCTCGTTGTTGGCGATTGATACAGAACAACAGGTCAAACCATTTTACTGCGTTCTGTTTGAGGGCGAGATTCATCACAGTATTAATGATGATTATATTGATCAGATTTTGCGTCAAAACTTTCATTATGAGTTGGCACGTAATCTTGGACAGTTGGATCAGCCTCAGATTCGTCAAGCCAATAATGGTTGGAATGCTTATAAAAAGTTGGTGATGTTTGACGGTATTATCGAAGGTAATATTAAGCCTGAACCACTTAAGAAAGTTACCTTGAATAGTTTGGAACAACTATGAAGAAAGGGATGACGCAATTTAACCATCGATTTTTAAAGTCTCAATACGCACTTTGTATGGGATTGTTGTTGGCATCCAGTCTGGTGGATGCCATGACTTTAGATGATGCATTATCCGCCAGTTTAAGACATGAAAGCCAATTGGAGGTCAGTCGCTTAAGTGTCAATCAATCCACAGCGATGCTTGAACAGGCCAAACAACGTGATGGGCTCAAAGTGAATTTGGTTGGACAACTTGATTATGAGCGGGTTGAAACACCGACTAACGTCATGTTTCCAACTGAAGGAAACCGAAAAGGTCGTAGTTTGCAATTACAAATGGATTACCCTATCTACACATCAGGACGACATCGCTTGGGAATTGATGTTGCTAAAAATCAACTTTCTGCACAGTCGCTAGGACTTTCAGATCAACGATCTGAAACGATTTTGAATACAGTGATGGTCTATACCGATGTACTGAAAAAGAAAGCGATTCTGGATCTGAGAAAAAAAACCATGTCTAACTTGCAGCGTTCGCTGTATGAGTCACAGCGACGTTTTGATGTGGGGATGATTACCCGTGCGGACTTGGCACAAGTGCTGGCTCAGGTGGCACAAGGTCAGGCCGATATTACGCAGGCCCAATCCAATCTTACGGTGAGCGAAGCGCAGTTTTCACAAATAACGGGTTTAAGTGCAGATAATTTAAGCCCGGTTAAGCGTCTCCCTGAAATTTCTAGCAGTCTGGATGAGATTTTGGCGCAAACCAAAAGTCATCCAGCTTTATTACGGGCCAAATATGAAAAGCAGGCAGCTGAAAAGCAATATGCCCTAACCAAGCGAGAACTGTGGCCGACGGTTATGCTTACCAGTCGTGCGGGTGCGCAGCACGAGGCCAGTTATATTGGTTCGGAAAGTAATAATTACATGGTCGGAGTGCAGCTTAATGTGCCGCTTTATGACGATGGTTTGAATCGCGCCAATACGCGTAAAGCACAAGCGGATGTTGATCTGGCCAACCAAAAAATTCGTAGTCTTGAATTGGATTTGAATCAACGTACACGGACCACCTATGCACAGTTGCAAACCATCCGTCAAAACAAAGATGCACTGCAAAATGCCATTGATGCCGCTTCTATTGCCTTTGTTTATACCCGTAAAGAGTTTGAGTTGGGTACGAAAACCACTTTTGATTTATTGAATACTGAACAGAAGTTATTGGATGTTCAAACTCAGAAAACGGTCAACGAGCAGGATGAAATTGTCTTTGTGTATCAGCTCTTAGACCAAATGGGACATCTCAATGATTTGGTATCTACACAAAATACACAACAGGTGAATAATTAATGAAAACAAATCCACCAAATACTCAAAATAATCCGTTGATTACCCGCGAAGCAACCTTGGCTGATGATCAAGCTTTACGTGAGCTGATTGCGGTGCCGATGACCACCAAAGGGGTGCAAATCAGTTTTCAGCGTGAACCCAGTTATTTTAAGGCTTCTGATATTCTGTATCGACATAAGCTGCATGTGGTGATTGAAGATACGCAAAGTCAGAAAAATGTCGCCTGTTATAGCAATGGTCATCGTCCATGCTATGTCGATAAAACGGTACAAAATGTACGCTATGCCAGTGATTTGCGTGTTGATCCAAACTATCGTGGTAAATCCTTGGTCAAGGCTTTGGGTGTACATGTCAAACAAACCATGCACCAACCTGATTTTAGCCAGATGATCATCTTTAATGATAATTATGCGGCACGAGCGGCAATACAAACTGGAAAAACAGGAATTCCTGATTATTATGATGAAGGACTGATAGAAACGCTAACGCTGACCCATCTTGGGACAAAGGCAAAAATTAAAGCCTTCTTAGATCAGAAGGCTCAAGCTGAGACAGCGAACTGTGAAATTCAGTCACGTGCAGCGCAGCCAGAAGATATTACTGCTATGAATCGATTTATTGCAGAGATGTCGCAGCATTATAATTTTATCCCAGCTTATAATTTCGAAGAATTACACGCAGGGCATCACTATTTTACTGGCTTGAAGCTTTCAGACTTTCAGTTGTATTTTCAAGATGAGAAACTCGTCGGAATGTTTGGGTTATGGGATCAACATGGCCTGAAACAAACCAAAATCTTGCATTACAGTTCAGCCATTGGCGTACTGCGTCCGATCTATAATTTACTGACAAAAGTCACTAAAGGCATGCCATTACCTAAACTCGGTGATTCCTTAAAATATCATGTGTTACACAGCTTATTGTGTCATCCACAGCAGTTAGCACTGCATCATTTAATGCTTGGAGATGCGCAAAAACTCTCTAAGCAACGCGGTGTAGGAATTGTCAGCTTTACCTTATCGCATCAAGATCCACGTTTTCAGCTGAATCAGTTTTATAAAGGTGAACGCTTAACAGGCATGCATGGCTTTATTAGTTTTCTGGGTGATCCACGTCCAAACTTTGATAAGAACTTGATCCCGTATTTAGAGGTTGGACGAATTTGATTGGAGCAATAAAAAAACGCCTTAAAGCGCGTAAATGATTGGGCTTTGAGGCGTTTTTTTATATGTAAATAGATTAGGTTTTCAGTCCTTGAGCATACTCAACCAGTTGATCAATCACTGTTCCCCAACCTTCAAAGAAGCCCATATCTTCGTGTTGCTGGCGAGTTTCAGCAGTACGGTGTCTGGCAATTGCGGTATATTTAGTTGCGCCATTGCCTGCATCTTCTAGCAACAGAATCGCAGTCATAAATGGATTCTCAGCAGGTTTCCAGTCCTCAGTATAGGTATCGGTAAATACTAATTTTTTGCCATCAATCACTTCTAGATAAACACCTTCATTCTTTATTTCATTGCCATCCACATCAAAGATGGTATTGAATTTTCCACCCACTCTTAAATCAATTTCACAGGCTTTAATCGAGTGAGGGCGAGGAATAAAGAAGTGTTGAATATGTTCAGGTGTGGTCCAGCATTCCCAGACCAGTTCACGCGGAACATCAATCACTCTTTCTAGTTTTAAATCAGTTTTTGGATCCAGTTTCATTTTCTCTTTTCCTTTTTAATTCGAGTGCGTAACGATCAAATTGATTAAGTCTTTGTTCCCAGATTGCCCGTTGCTCACTTAACCAATTTTGCATGGGGGTGAATGCATCGGGTGTCAGAGCGCAAGTTCTGATTCGTCCATTTTTTTCTGAATGAATAAGTCCTGCTTCTTCCAATTTATTTAAATGTTTTAGAAAAGATGGCAGGGCCATGTCATGTTGTTCAGCAAGCTCAGTGATCGATGCCGTCCCAAAAGACAATCGCGTTAAGATATCTCTGCGCGTTGGGTCACTGAGAGCACTGAATAACAAATCGAGTTTAGAATCATACTTAGCCATAAAGCTAAGTATTGCACAAAAAATATTCATCTTGCAATAAAAAACTTAGCTTTTTAGCTAAGTTTTTTATTGATGTTTTTATTGCTCTATTTTTCTTGTTTGTTGGTCAAAATAACCCCAATAAAACTTAGACTACCACCCACCAGCATTGACCAAGTGATGGGTTCATTCAGAATAAGAAATGCCAGTAAGACTGCAAATACAGGCACCAAATTATTAAATACGATGGTTCGAGATGCGCCAATGCTGTGAATCGCTTCGGCATACCAGACAAATGTCAGTACAGTACCAAAGGCACCTAGAAATACAATTGATAACCAACTGCGAACAGAAATATGCGGTAGAGAAAATTGCATAAATTGAGGCATAAGACTGATGAATAGAAAAAATGTTCCCCAAAGCACTGAATACGTGGTCATGGTTAAAGCGGGTGCACGGGTCTGCTTAAAGCAGATTGTGTAAACGACCCAACTTAAGACCGCGCCACACATCATCATTTCACCCGTGCCAAAAGATTGAGTGAATGCAGTAAAAAACTCACCTTTGCTTACGACGATGAGTGTGCCGACTAAAGCGAGACATACACCTAAATAATTTATTTTTTGAAGCCTTTCCTGAAAGAATATCCGCATCGCCAAGATGGTTAAGATAGGGGATAAACTCACAAATAGTGCAGTTCGACCGGCTTCAATTCTGGATAGAGCAGCAAAGAAAAATAAATTATAAGCAAGTACACCCGTCAATCCCATCAAGATGGCGTAGACATGTTGTTGTACAGAAAGATTGGGAAACCCTCCTGTGCTTTTCAACAAGATCAAGAGCAGTAAGATTGCAGCAAAGCCAAAGCGTAATAATGCAGATAAGTTTGGAGAGAGTTCCGCAGCAACAATACGTCCTGCGATGAAGGTACCACCCCACATCATGGCAACACAGATTAGCTTAAAATAAACAGTGGAGCTCGAAAGAGAAATGGCTAAATGACGCATGCAATTTTTAATCAATATAGAATTGAATCAAATCCTAAAACTAATTTATTTTTATAGTAAAATGAGCTTTTACTCATGAATGCATCATGATGACGCTGACCCAACTCGAAATATTTTCAAAACTCGCGCAACTAAAAAATTTTACGCATACTGCACAACAACTGAATATTTCACAGTCAGCGATTTCGCATGCACTGAAAACGTTGGAAAAGAAGTGGGAAACCCAACTGTTTTATCGAAATAACAATGAAGTAGAGCTGAGCGCAGCAGGACAACGCTTACTACCTTATGTAAATGAAATCTTGAATGTTTCTAACATTATTAATCAAGAAGTAATGGACCTAAAAGGTCTAAAAGCGGGAACGTTAAGGATAGGGTCCTTTGGTGCATCATCTTCCAATGTGCTGATTCCACTGATTTTAAAACAGTTTGCTCAGCAATATCCTGATGTTGAGGTGTTGATGATGGAAGGTACGGATAAAGAAGTATTGCAATGGATAGATGAGCGCAAAGTTGATCTTGGCTTTGTAGTCTTGCCTGAAACCCGCTTTGATAGCTTTGCTTTGTTGGAGGATATCTTTGTTGCTTTATTGCCAAAAGATTTAGAAATCGCACAAAAGCCAGCAGTGCAATTGCAAGAGCTGATTGATCATCCTTTTATCCTGACCAGTGCGGGCAGTCAAAATCATGTCATGGAACTATTTAAGGCTGCACAACTCACACCACAGATTAAGTATAACTTGGCGCAAATCCTGTCGATTTTAAATATGGTCAATCACGGTGCTGGAATTTCGATCGTGGCGGATTTAGCCCTAGACAACAATATTCTTCAGCTATATCCCAATGTGGTAAAACGACCATTATCTCCCAATATCAAACGCTCAATAGGACTCGCGGTCAAAAACAAGCAACAGATGACACCGATTGCAAAAGCCTTTGTTGAGATTGCCATGCAGCTTTAAGTTTGGGGCAATATGGTAAAACCTGTTTAATTGTTCATAAAAAGGCTAGAAAAACAGACAAAAGTTATCAATTACACAAAATACTTCTATAATAGCGCCCATCAATACTAAGGTCAGTGTTTAGATAGAGTCATAAGACGACCTTAGCCACAGTTTTTTAAGTCCATTTGTGATCCACGATTCGGCTTATAGATTAATATTTTCAATCTTATGTACTTGCAAAACATAAGAATATTTAGGTGCTCGCATGGAAATCAAGGTTAATTATCTCGACAATCTTCGCCAAGAAGCGAAGTTTGATGACTTTACGGTAATCGCCGATCAGCCGATTCGTTATAAAGGCGATGGTTCTGCACCAGGTCCATTTGATTATTTCCTTGCTTCATCTGCGTTATGTGCAGCTTACTTTGTCAAAGTGTATTGCGCTGCGCGTGACATTCCAACCGACAACATCCGTTTATCACAGAACAATATTGTTGATCCTGAAAATCGCTACAAACAGATTTTTAAAATTCAGGTTGAATTACCCGCTGATATTTCTGAAAAAGACCGTCAAGGCATCTTGCGTTCAATCGATCGCTGTACAGTTAAGAAAGTGATTCAAACCGGTCCAGAGTTTATCATTGAAGAGGTTGAAAGCATTGATGCAGATGCACAAGCCTTATTGATGCCAAGCCTTGCCTCTGAAAGCAGCACCTACATTGCGGGTAAAGATCTGCCATTAGAAGAGACCATTGCCAATATGTCAGGGATTTTGGCAGGTCTAGGCATGAAGATTGAAATCGCATCTTGGCGCAATATCGTACCGAATGTCTGGTCCTTGCATATCCGAGATGCACAATCACCAATGTGCTTTACCAATGGTAAAGGCTCAACCAAAGAAAGTGCTTTAGCTTCGGCTTTAGGTGAGTTTATTGAGCGTTTAAACTGTAACTTCTTCTATAACGATCAATTCTGGGGTGAGGACATTGCCAATGCAGAATTTGTGCATTATCCAGATGAGAAGTGGTTTAAACCGGGTCCAAATGGCGAATTACCAAAAGAAATTTTGGATGAATATTGTCTCGAAATTTATAACCCAGATGATGAGTTACTCGGTACGCATTTATACGATACCAACTCAGGGAATACAGAACGTGGTATTTGCTCATTGCCATTTGTACGCCAATCTGATGATGAAATTGTCTATTTCCCATCAAACCTGATTGAGAATTTATATCTCAGTAACGGTATGAGTGCGGGCAATACATTAGCAGAAGCTCAGGTTCAATGCTTATCTGAAATTTTTGAACGTGCGGTTAAACGTGAAATTCTGGAAGGTGAAATTGCATTACCCGATGTGCCGCAAGAGGTATTGGCCAAATACCCAAGTATTGTGGCAGGTATCCGAGGCTTGGAAGAGCAAGGTTTTCCAGTCCTTGTCAAAGATGCATCGTTAGGCGGTCAATTCCCTGTGATGTGTGTGACTTTAATGAACCCACGTACAGGCGGTGTATTTGCCTCATTTGGTGCACACCCAAGCTTGGAAGTGGCATTAGAGCGTAGTTTAACTGAATTGTTGCAAGGTCGTAGTTTTGAAGGTTTGAATGATTTACCGCAACCGACATTCCAAAGCAATGCAGTGACAGAACCAAACAACTTTGTTGAACACTTCATTGATTCAAGTGGTTTGGTCTCTTGGCGTTTCTTTAGTGCCAAATCAGATTATGACTTTGTCGAGTGGGACTTCACTAATGAGGGTGAAAATTCAAATGCTGAAGAAGCTGCAGAATTGTTCGGCATCCTTGAAGAAATGGGCAAAGAAGTCTACATGGCCGTGTATGAGCACTTAGGTGCAACCGCATGTCGTATCTTGGTGCCTGATTATTCTGAAATTTATTTGGTAGAAGACCTGATTTGGGACAATACCAACAGAGCCATCTTATTCCGTGAAGATATTCTTAATCTACATCGTTTAGATGACGAACAATTGGAAGCCTTGGTTGAGCGTTTAGAAGAATGCGAACTGGATGATTATACCGAAATTACGACCTTGATCGGGATTGAGTTTGATGACAATACGGTATGGGGTCAGTTAACTCTGCTTGAGTTAAAACTGTTGATCTATCTTGCTTTAGAGCAGTTTGAAGAAGCGAAAGAATTGGTTGAGACTTTCTTGCAATACAATACCAACACGGTAGAACGTGGTTTGTTCTATCAATGCATGAATGTGGTGTTGGAAGTCTTACTCGATGATGAAATGGAGCTTGAAGACTACGAAACCAATTTCCGCCGTATGTTTGGCAATGAGCGTATGGATGCTGTGGTTGGTTCTGTTGAAGGTACGGTCCGTTTCTATGGTCTTACACCAACCAGTATGAAACTGGAAGGGCTTGATCGTCATTTACGTCTCATCGACAGCTATAAAAAATTGCATAAAGCACGTGCTAAGGCAGTTGGCTTAAATGGCTAAAACACTATAGGTATCGTTTTAAAAAAGTGCATGTTGATCATGCACTTTTTTATTTAGGGCCGATAAAACTTTGTTTTTTAATCACTCAAAATTTTAATCAATTGATGGCTTGACCTTGCAATTATTGGAAGGACTACAGTGTCTTTCATAAAGGTAACTGTGCCACATGAGATAGAAACCCTCATCTATTGACGGTGTCACTCCCTTTATTTTTATCCATATAGCATGTCAATCACATCTGAAATGAATGTGATGCTGCTGAATAGAAAGGAAATAATAATGAGTGAACAACAATCGGCAATAACGCCTACCCCAAATGATTCAAGTGATATTTATAGTCTCTCTACGCGTGCTTATATGGAACTAACCAGCCGTATGCATGTAGATATGCAAATCAATTACACCGGCAATGCCGACATCGACTTTATGCGTGGAATGATTCCACATCATCAAGTGGTGGTAGATATGGCCAAGGTCGCCTTGAAATATTGTTATGATCCAGAAGTTCGCATGCTGGCAAAAAACATTATGTTGGCACAAGAGATTGAAATTAAAGTGATCAATGCTTGGTTGCAACGGCATCTATTATAAAGCCTTCGATCTTATTCTTGATTTGATAATTCCATTAGTAAAAGGCTGAATCACAACTGCTTTTTATTGATTACAGCTTTTTCTAATTAGAAAGAAAGGTAGCGAATATGCCGAAGATAACCGTTCTCCCACATGAAAAAATCTGTCCAGAAGGCAGCATTATCGACATTAAAACGGGTGGAAACCTGTGTAGAACTTTACTCGATCATGGGATTGAAATTGAACATGCATGTGATCTTTCAGGAGCCTGTACCACTTGTCATGTCATTATTCGAAAAGGCTTTGAAAGTTTGCAGGAAATGGATGATGTTGAAGCAGACTTGCTTGATCGTGCTTGGGGGTTAAGTCCAGAGTCTCGACTGTCTTGTCAGGTGAATATTCAGGATCAGCCTTTAGAAATAGAAATCCCCAAATATACCATCAATTATGTTTCCGAAAAGAAGGAATGATTAGATGAAATATTGTTTATTTTAATGTGTAAAAGGCTTGACCTTACAATGATAGGAAGCTTTATAGTGTGTTTATCTTGTTAAATAACCGAATGGAGTTTTGCAATGGAATTTCACGTTGAAAATATGACTTGTGGAGGTTGTGCACGTGGCGTGGCTCGTGCAATTCAGGCCGTTGATGCAAATGCGAAAGTGATTACAGATCCACCAAATCGCAGTGTTAAGGTTGAAACTACAGCATCACAGCAACAAGTGGCCGAAGCTTTATCTGAAGCTGGTTTTCCACCACGTTAATCTACTCTTGAATCAAAAGCGGCTTAAATAGCCGCTTTTTTGTGTCAAAAGAATGGAAAAAAATAAAAGGCGATCACAAGATCGCCTTTTGTTCGGTATTACTTGCGCCCAGTGAGGGGGGAAAGTGAGAGCAGATCATTATGATGATGGATGTCCTTCATTTCATGACTTGGCTCTTTTAAACCTTCCAGAATCGGACAGTCGGGGCGATTGTCACCCGCACAGCAATCAACCAAGTTCTGTAAGGTTTGCGCCATTTGCTGTAAGTCTTGGATACGCTGTTCCAACTTTTGGATATGTGCCTGAGCCAATTGTTTTACATCGGCAGAGTGCCGATTACGATTATTCCATAAATCCAGTAAATCGGTGATTTCTAGGACGGAGAAACCCAGCTCGCGACTACGTTTTATAAATTTCAATCGTTCCACATCATTATCAGAATAAGAGCGGTAACCTGCATTGCTGCGTCCTGCCGCAGGAATCAAACCAATTTGCTCGTAATAACGAATCATCTTGGCGGTTACACCTGAAGCTTGAGAAACTTTACCAATATTCATAAGATCCTCCATTAGCTTTTGTGCACAGATGGTGGTTGGAAACGGCGTAAACGTAGAGCATTACCGAGCACAAAAACACTGGAAAGTGCCATCGCACCAGCGGCAAAAATTGGTGACATTAAGATGCCATAAGCGGGGTATAACACACCCGCGGCCACTGGAATCAATAGAGTATTGTAGGCAAAGGCCCAGAACAAGTTTTGGTGAATATTGCCAATCGTTGCTTTAGACAAAGCAATTGCATTGGCCACGCCTTGTAAGTTCCCAGATATCAGTACGACATCTGCAGATTCAATCGCGACATCTGTACCTGTGCCAATCGCAAGACCAACATCTGCTTGAGCCAGTGCAGGTGCATCGTTAATACCATCCCCCACAAAGGCAATATTGCCATATTTTGCTTTCAGTTCCTGAACAGCATTGACTTTACCTTCAGGTAGCACTTCAGCAATCACTTCATCAATCCCTAGTTGTTTGGCAATGGCATGTGCGGTACGGGCATTGTCACCCGTAATCATTGCTACTTTTAAACCCAGTTGATGCAGTGCTTGAATGGCAGCAGGTGTGGTGTCTTTGATTGGATCGGCAACCGCAATAATCCCTGCCAAAGCACCATCAATTGCCACATAAAGCGGAGATTTTCCTTCATCACCCAAACGCTGTGCTGTATGGAAAAATGGGGTGATATCCAGACCAAGTTGAATCATGTAGCGGTCTGCACCGATATAAATGTTCTGGCTTTCATTTACAGTGGCGTTGACACCCATCCCCGTGACTGAATCAAAGCGGTCAACCTTTGGCAAATCTAAACCTTCATTTTTTGCCGCATCGACAATTGCTTTGGCAATTGGATGTTCAGAAAGTGACTCTACTGCAGCAACAAGGCTGAGCACATCATTACGCTCAAAAGCGGATGTTACCTCAAAATCAGTCAGTACGGGATGACCTTCGGTCAAGGTGCCTGTTTTATCAACAGCAACCACTTGAGCATCTTTTAACAGTTGTAGTGCTTCACCTTTGCGGAACAGGACGCCAAGTTCCGCACCACGTCCAGTACCAACCATAATCGAGGTGGGGGTTGCTAGGCCCATGGCACATGGACAGGCAATAATCAGTACAGCCACTGCATTGACCAGTGCAAAAGTTAAAGCAGGTGATGGGCCAAAAATCAGCCACACAAGGAAGGTGAGTAGCGCTGCAAGCATGACCGCAGGCACAAACCATAGAGTAACCTTATCGACCACGGCCTGAATCGGCATTTTAGAGCCTTGTGCCTGCTCGACCAGACGGATAATCTGCGCCAACATGGTGTTGCCACCGACAGCGACGGCTTTAAAACTTAAAGTACCGTTCTGGTTAATGGTTCCACCCACTACTTGGCTACCAATATTTTTCTCAACAGGAATCGGTTCACCCGTGATCATTGATTCATCGACAAAGCTTTGGCCTTCAATGACTTCACCATCGACAGGGATTCTTTCACCTGGTTTTACAATGACAAAATCACCTGCAAGCACTTGGTCAATTGGAATATCGACAAGCTGATTATCGCGAGAAACATGGGCAACTTTTGCCTGTAAGCTGACTAAGCGTTGAATGGCTTCAGAGGTCCGTCCTTTGGCTTTCGCTTCAAGAAAACGACCGAGTAGAATTAAAGCTACAATCACTGCTGCAGCTTCGTAATAAACATTCACCGTGCCTGCAGGTAAGAACTTTGGTGCAAAGGTTGCAACCAATGAAAATAGGTAAGCTGCCAAGGTACCGACTGCCACCAAGGAGTTCATATCTGGGGCTAAACGGACTAGAGCGGGAAGCCCTTTACTGTAAAAACGACGACCTGGAATAAACAGGACTAAGCTGGTTAAAACGAATTGTAAGTACCAACTATTTTGCATGCCAATAGTTTGTTCAATCAGATGATGTACACCCGGAATCAAGTGTGAGCCCATTTCCAAGATAAACACAGGCAATGTTAGAACTGTGGCAATAATCAAATCACGTTTGAGTTCTGCGCGTTCTTGGTCCTTTTTCTCCAGTTGTTCACTTTGATCTGGAATAGATGCCTGAATTTCTTTGGCATCGTAACCGGCTTTATCAATCGCAGCGATCAGGCTTTCAATGCTGGCTGTACCTGTTACAGTGGCGCGTTCTGTTGCTAAATTGACGTTGGCAGTACTTACGCCATTCACCGCATTCAAGGCTTTTTCGACACGACTGACACATGAAGCGCAGGTCATGCCTTCAATCGATAATTCAACCTTATTTGCAGGGACGTCATAGCCTGTTTGCTCAATGGCTTGAATCAGTACTTGTCGGTCTACAGGCTTGGCAAGGGTGATATCGGCACGTTCTGTGGCTAGATTCACTGATGCAGACTGAACGCCGTCGACTTTTTTGAGTGCTGTTTCGACACGTCCAACACAACTGGCACAGGTCATGCCTTCGACTTGAAGGCTGACATTCATATTATTAGACGATGTTTTTGTTTGCGTTTCCATAAGATAGACCTATAGAGATAATCCAATTGCTAAAAGCATAGACCTTGACATTATAGTAAGGTCAAGAGGGGATTTTAAATATTTAACAATTCATATCATGCATGGAAAGCAAGAAGACGAGTATTTTTGAATCGTCACCATAAAAGGAAGACCATTATTATGCTTTTAGAACACGATTTAAGTTCATCAGAATTTACGCTTTTATCTGAAATCATATGGAAATTAGGTTCAGAAAAAGGTCAGCGAACATTAAGACAAAACATTCTGGCAGATATTGCGACTTTATTACGTGCAGATTTTGCTGCATCTTATATCTGGGATTCAAAACAGCATTTATCCAAACAAGGCCTCATGTGGCAGATTGATCCCAAAGCCATCGTGGAATATGACAGCATTTGGCAGCACAACGATCCAATCACGTCACAACTTCGTCAGCGCCAGCATCCAACTTTCGTCAATGAAATCATTTCACTTTCTAAGCTCAAGCAAACCACCTATTACAATGAGTTTTTACAGCCCTATGGGCTCTATCATGGTCTGAATGTGTATTTTGTCCGAAATGGAATAGATCTAGGTGATTTACGTATTTGGCGTGCTCAGGATTCAATAATGTTTAGTGAGCGAGAAAAGAGAATCTTGAACTTGCTAGAACCGTATATGACGCAAGCTTTGCCAACAGATCTCTCGTCTCAATATGCTTTAACCGCGAGAGAGTCGCAGGTGGTGCTGTTAGTGAGTAAGGGCTTGGGCGATAAGCAGATTGCGAAGCTGTTAGATATCGGTTTTACCACGGTGAGGACGCATTTAAAAAGTGCCATGAAAAAAATGGATTGCCATAATCGTACCGAAATGGCGGTACTGATCCATGCTTAAATGTATCCTCAATTTTGAGGATATCTAATAAACTTAAAACGGTACAAATTATAAAAATAATTACTTAAATGGATTTTAAGTCAGAATGTTAAACATCAATGAACAACTAAACCTAGATCAACCTGTTAATTTTGATAAAGCAACAATCAAGGAAATAACAGCTTTGATTCGCGAACGCAAAGTTTCCTGTGTAGAATTGGTCCATCTTTATTTCGAAAAGATTGATGCACAGCAGTCTCTAAATGCTTTTATCAGCCTTGATCAAGCGGCAGCAATTGAGCAGGCGCAGTTTTGGGATCAATATATTGCAGAAGGTAAACCTTGCCCTGCATTAATCGGGGTATTGGTTGCAGTAAAAGATAATATTCATGTTGCAGGTTTTGCCAATACGGCGGGAACCCCTGCGTTGGCTCAGTTTAGACCCAAAGCAACTGCACCCGTGATTCAAGCATTGATTGATCAAGGTGCGATCGTTGTAGGTAAAGCTAATATGCATGAGCTGGCATTTGGGGTCACAGGCTACAATACTGCAATGCATCTTGAAGGGGGTGTTGGCACCCGAAATGCTACCAATCCTCTACATATTGCAGGTGGTTCTTCTTCGGGGAGTGCTGTTGCTGTAGCAGCCGGTATGGTTCCGATTGCCATGGGAACGGATACAGGAGCGTCAGTCAGATTACCCAGTGCATTGAATGGTTGTGTGGGGTTTCGTCCAACGCTAGGACGATATGCTCAAATAGATATTACGCCTATTTCCCATAGCCGCGATACGGCAGGCCCAATGGCACATTCGGTGTCTGATATCATATTGATTGACCAATTGATTAGCCAGCAACAGATAACAGCTTCTATACAGACGCACCCGATACGGCTTGGGATATGTACATATTTTTGGGAAAATCTGGATCAAGACGTACAACAACAAGCGCATCGAGCACTGCAACTTTTAAAAAATGCAGGGATTGAAATCATCAGTGTAGAAATGCCTGAATTAGGCCATTTGAATCATCATATTTCATTTCCTGTGGTGATCTACGAAGGCAAATATGATTTGATTCAATATTTAGAAAATAATCAGATTGGGCTGAGTTTAGAAGCGGTGGTCGATCAGATCTCTAGTCCAGATGTACAGCAGCTTTTTAAGCAGAATATTTTGCCTGAATTAATTGCTGATACGACTGGAGAATCAGTGTCAGTGGGGGCGTTATATCAGCAAGCGCTTAGCGAGGCACGTCCTCAGTTGCTTGCGTTGTATCAGAAAACGTTTCAAGATCATCAACTGGATGCTTTAATTTTTCCAACGTCACCGATTGTTGCACCTTTGGCGAATGAGCATGTGAGCTCAATTGAAAATTTCCAAAGGCTGATTCGTAATACCGATCCAGGCAGTAATATTGGCTTACCAGGACTGAGTTTACCCATCGGTTGTGGTGAAAAATCAAAATTACCTGTCGGATTAGAAATAGATGGTTTACCGAATACAGATCATGACATTCTTGCGATTGGGCAAGTACTAGAACAGATTTTTAGCAGTTTAAATCATCGCTAAAATAGGTCTGAAGACAACTTATTAAAACCTGTCTAATCGAGGACAGGTTTAAGCAAATAGATAAGCAGCGATATGTCCCTGATTGAATAACAGCACAAGATACAAATCAAAATGGCAAATACTGACCTGAAAATCTAGTATTAAGCTGACTTTATAAAAATTGGTTTAAGTTTATTTTATGTTTTTAAAGAAATTTTTAGCTGTTTGTATTTTAAGCAGTATGTTTGCGATGAACGGTTGTCAAAAAAACGAGCAACATTCCAAAGAAAAAGTTGAAGATGTCAGTCAATCTGGTTTAAAACTCGATGCAGCACAGATGATGATGCATTTACATGCATTTGGACAAATTGCCAAACAGCATGGTGGCAATCGTGCTGTGGGTACGCAAGGTGGTTTGGCAAGTGCAGATTATATTTTAGATCAAGCCAAGAAAGCAGGTTTTAGTACAGAGCTTCAGACTTTTGAAAATCGGGAAAAGACCAAAGGTAAGAATATTATTGTAGAGATTCCCGGTGAGTCAAAACAAAGCATAATTCTGCTGGGAGCACATTATGACTCGGTCAAAATGGGACCTGGCATCAATGATAATGCTTCAGGTGTAGCCTTATTGCTCGATTTGATGACACAATTATCGAGCCAAAAAGTAAAACCGAAACACACCATTCATCTGGCATTTTGGGATTCGGAAGAAGTAGGGATTGCAGGTTCTCAAGCTTATGTAGAGAAACTGACTGCTGAACAGTTAAAAGCCATTAAAGCCTATATCAATGTGGATATGGTGGGGACTAAAAACCCTGAAATTTTGATTGCAGATGGTGATAAATCCTCTGTAGATGAGATGGAAAAAATGCTGAAAGAACGTGGCATGCAGGAATCTGACTATAAACCACTACTTGATAGTTTACGTGGCCTGCCAAGCCATAGCGGTGATTTAGCATTAGAGAATTCGCTCAAGGCATTTTTCAAAGCAAAAAACCTAAAAATTAAAGAAGATGTCTCGACCTTAACCGCCAGTGATACGGCTCCGTTCTTAGGTAAGGTTCCAGTGACTTCTGTCATCTTGTTTAATGAGCAAATGAAAGGGGATGAACTGGAGTTCGCGCCGTGCTATCACAAAGCATGTGACACCATTGAACAGGTCGATCAAAAGTCAATGCAATTGGCGGGTGATGCGGTCATTCATTTATTAAAGTTTTTAGATAAACAATAAGATCAAATTGAGCAATAACACCAAACTCGATAGATTATGTACGGTGTTGTCATATATAGAAATGACACAATTGTCATTCTCTGGTCATGCTGTTGTTGGGCTGCTTGTTCTATCTTATAGAGAGTTAAGAGAGAACAGGTAAATAGAAATGAAAGCATTGATTAAACTCATCTTCATCCTATCGTTTGCATTAACAGCGAGCTTAAGTTATGCAGATGGTGGTTTAATGTTCTTGGAAAAAAACCAAGAGCGTAATGCAACTCTACAAGGTGGCAATGGTCAAAATCAGGCAAACTAAGATTTAATTTTGAAAGGACCATGAAACTTCTTATAAGTTCTATGGCCCTTTCTTTTTATTCACTGCATTTTAAAAATCATTCGGAATACAATATTTTCTTCTTCCATAAATACATCAATTGCCGCATCATGAATTTCGATAATGGATTTGGTAATGGCCAGTCCTAGCCCTGTTCCATCTTCGGCTTTGTGTCGGGATGAGTCCAGTCGATAGAAGCGGTCAAAGAAACGAGACAGTTGTAAAGGGCTTAAAGCCTGCATTTCAGCAGACACTTTATTTTTAATCTGAATAATCGAATGCTGATGATCTTGGCTCAGTTTGACTTCTAAAATTGAGTCAGGCTCACCATATTTAATTGCATTCGAGATTAAATTATTAAAGGCTCGACGAATCATTGCGGGTTCAGCATGAATAGATGCCTGACCTATTTGCTTTAACTGGATGTGTTTTTCTGAGGCAAAGGCTTCAAAGTATTCAAATAGCACCCGCATTTCTTGCTTTAAATCGATTTCTTTTTTGTTTTTTAATGCAAGGTTATGATCCGATTTTGCAAGAAACAACATATCTGAAATCATTTTTGCCAGATGTTCATATTCTTCCAGATTGGAAAATAACACGTCTTGATATTCTTCCACGCTTCTTTGTTTGGTTAAACAAACTTGGGTTTGCATCATCAGGTTATTGATTGGTGTTCTGATTTCATGGGCCAAATCACTTGAGAACGCAGAAAGTTTATCGACTGAAACCTCCAAGCGGTTAAGCATGTCATTGAATGCAGTTGCTAAAGGGGTGAGTTCAATCGGCACATTGCTGAGATCGAGGCGATTGGAAAGATTATTTGCAGAAATATTTTCTGAAAGTTTTGCCATTTTCCGAATTGGGCCGAGACCTTGCCAAGTGGCTAACCAGCCTAAAAACATCAGACCAATCACACCGAGTAACCCAATCATGAGCAACTGCTGTTTAAAAGAATGCAGGAAATAGTAATTATCGGTGACTTCTATTGCGGCAATAATTTGCATGTTTTGATCGATTTGATCATAGCGAAGGTTTTTATTGACCATGATGCCTTGATAACTCTGATCCTTATTTTTCCAATTAACCCATTGTCCATTTCTATTTTGGATCAATTGGCTGAGATCGGTGTGGTCATTTTTTTTATTATAAATGGTTTGACCATTGGCGAGTTTGATCTGGATCACTAGATTATCATGCCCAATCAATGCCTCATCTAAGCTGTCTTTAAAATTGCTTGGTTTCTGTTGAAATAAATTTTCAATCAGCTGAATTTTGCCTTCGATTTCTTTTTGGTTTTGTTGGTAGAAATAATTGACGACATGTTGATTGACGAATATCCCCATAACGATCAAGATCAGAATCGTGAACAATGTTGAAATAAAGCTGATTCGAAAACCGATCGAACGAAATAATTTATTTCTCATCTTCAATCTCTAAGACATAACCCATACCACGGATATTTCTAATCAGTTTGGGGCTAAAATCGGTATCAATTTTATTTCTCAGTCGACGAATTGCAACTTCAACCACGTTAGTATCGCTATCAAAATTGATATCCCAAACCAGTGCAGCGATCAGAGATTTAGGTAAGACTTCACCTTGACGGCGCATGAATAGTTCCAATAATGAAAATTCTTTGGCGGTCAGATCAATCCGTTGTCCAGAACGCACCACACGGCGTTTGATCAAATCGAGATGCAAGTCTGCAACTGCATAGAAAGTTTGTTCTTCTTTAATTTGACCACGTTTCAACAGGGTTTTGATTCTGGCGAGCAATTCTGCGAAGGCAAAGGGTTTAATCAGAAAGTCATCTGCACCAAGTTCCAAACCTTTGACGCGATCTTCAATCTGGTCTTTGGCCGTAAGAAACAGGACAGGGAGGAATGTATTTACTTTACGAATTTCAGTGAGGATTTTCCAGCCGTCTAGTTTAGGCAACATCACATCTAAAATAATCAGATCATATTGTTCTGTTACAGCAAGATGGAGCCCTGATATACCATCTTGACTCCAATCAGTTACATAACCTGCTTCAGTTAAGCCTTTTTGGAGATAATCACCTGTTTTTTGTTCATCTTCAACAAGAAGTATTCGCATGCTTTCATCGAGCCCAAAGTTTTATCGTGTCATTTTAGCGTCAAAGATAATCAGATATTTATAAATGACAAAATTGTAATATTGCGGTCAGCTTCCTGACCTTAACGATTTAATACTTTCACAAATAACCGGGCGATACCCGTTGAATTTATTTTTGTGGAACATGTTTAGCGATCTGTCGTTTTAGCCAATAATCTAAACTGAAATAGCGACCACCACCGAGAACAATCAAGGCAATCAGCATAATCAGATACGTCGCTGCAAACTCAATGCCATTATTCAAAATCACAAATGAACCACTGGATGTTAGCCAGTCATAATTGCCATAGTTTTCTAGAATTCCTCGAGCTGCTTCCAGTTTTTCAGCAGAGGCGAGTACTTGTGCATTGGCAAAGGGTGCATTGGGATCGGCAATGGCTTGCCAACCGTTTGGTAGGTGTACAGTGACGATTGCTACCAACATGGTAACGATCAATGGAATACTAATCCAACGTGTCAAAAGACCGAGCGTTAAAAGCACAGCCCCTACAAGCTCCGTCGAAGTTGCCAGTGCTGCCATGATATGCGGAAAGGGTAAACCCAAGCCCCAATCGCTATTGCCAAACCATTCCACTGTATCTTGAAAATGCATCAGTTTATTTGTACCAGCCATCCAGAAGACTGGAACTAAATACCAACGTAAGGCAAGTGCCGCGATGCCATCCGCATGTTTGAGTGCTGAGCACATGTTTTGATAGTGCTGAGTAAGAGCATACAAAAAGTTCTTCATGATAATTTCACACCGAATCGGATTGAATGATCATTAGTCGGGTGAGGATTCAATTTCTTACATAATTTTTTTTTATTTGCACTGTAATAAATCGAGATTTACGCCGTCTAACTTTATGTACCTTTGTACAAACCGAGCATTTACCTTAAAAGGAATAGAAAAATGAGCAAACTTAATTCGATGACTTCAGTTGCAGCGTTATTGGCATTATCTGTTGCTGGCGTGACCCAAGTGGCTGTTGCAGCAACGACAACGACTACAGAGGCCCATGCAAGCAAAGCTGCTGATGGAAAATGTGGTGAAGCGAAATGTGGTGCCAATAAAGCTAAACAACAGCAAAAATCTGCTGAAGCTAAATGCGGTGCAGCAAAAAAAGCAGCAGACGCCAAGTGTGGCGCAGCCAAGAAAGCTGCTGATGCAAAATGTGGTGCGGATAAAAAAGTGGCTGACGGCAAGTGTGGGGCTAAATAATCCCTTCAATCATGGATGATGTCGATTTAAAACCTAGATCGGCATCATTCTAATCATAGGAGTTTAAGCATGGCTGAATTGGCTGGTGTAGGTCTGGGTTTGAGGCGTGAGTTTATTGATGCTTTTTTAAATGCAGATACTCATCCAGATTTTATTGAAGTTGCTCCTGAAAACTGGATGGGCTTTGGTGGTCGGCATGCCAAACTTCTAGCCCAATGTGTTGAGAAAGCACCTTTAATTTGTCATGGATTGTCATTATCCCTTGGTGGACCTCATCCACTCAATATTGAATTTATCCAGCAGGTTAAAAATTTTCTTCAACGCTATCAGGTACAGATTTACTCAGAACATTTAAGTTATACCCATGATGGCGGCTATTTATATGATTTATTGCCGATTCCGATGACCGAAGCGGCTGTGAATTATGTGGCAGAACGTATTTTACGGGTACAGGATATTTTAGGGCAGCGTCTGGTGATTGAAAATGTCTCCACCTATTTAATGCCCAATGCTGAAATGCGTGAAGCTGAATTTGTACGTGAAGTATTGCTCAAGGCAGACTGTGAATTGCTATTGGATGTGAATAATGTCTATGTAAATAGCATTAATCATGGCAGTGATGCCTACGCTTTTATTGATGCGATGCCCAAAGACAGGATTAGTTACTTACATGTTGCTGGCCATGAACAAGTTGAAAAAAATCTATTGATCGATACACATGGTGCAGCAATTAGTGATCCAGTTTGGCAGCTCTTACAATATAGCTATCAAGTTTGTGGAGTTAAACCAACGTTACTGGAACGAGACTTTAATATTCCATCTTGGCAACAGTTACAAAATGAATTGACCCATATCAAAAATATGCAACAGGAGGGTCGTGATGAAGGCAAAGCCAATATCCTTTCAGACTACGCAGCGACAGTTCTGTGATTGGATACGTGATCCCGAGTTAGAGCCACCACAAAACTTTGCTGTTCATCGTATGCAGGTTTATCGTGACCTGCTGTTTAATAACATCTGTTCATTTATCAATTTGGTCTTTCCGGTCGCACAAGCCATGTTACCTCAACAGCAATGGCAGAACTTATTGGCAGAATTTTTTCAAAAATCACAATGCCAGTCGCCGTTATACAATGATATTTCCTTGCAGTTTCGAGAATACTTCACCGAACAACAACATCCGATATTACAACAGTATCCTTGGTTAGCAGAGCTATTGCAGTATGAATGGTTAGAACTTTATTTGGATACAGTCGAAATAGAAAGTCCTATTCTGGCAGAAGATCAAGATTGGCAATTGATCACCCAAGTTTGGATACTGGCCTATCAATATCCTGTTTATAGCTGGACAACAACTATGATGCTTGAACAGGTGGAACATGCGCCAAGTGCTATTATGGTGTGGCGAGATGATCTAGATCAGGTCTGTGTTAAACCTTTATCACCTTTATTCGCGATGCTCATCGAACAAATGAATCAACGTAATGTAACTGGATCAGATCTTTATCAACTGACCCAATCAGCACTCCCTGAATTTTCTCAGCAAGAAATTCAAACACAAATTTATTCGTTAAAAGCTTTATTAACTCGGTTAAGATTAATTCATATTCCTCATAATAATGATGAGATACAGGGATGAGTTCAGCTTCAGTAACCAATCATGATGATCTATTCCATCAGTTGCACAATCCTGCTTTTTTACAAGATTTAAGACAACAGATGCTGAAATTTGCAATTTTACAACTGTCTTCAATACAGCAAGCTGAAGATGTTGTTCAGGAAGCACTGACCAGCGCGTTTCAACATCTAGACTCATTTAGCGGACGGGCGGCATTTAAAACCTGGGTGTTTGCCATTCTTAAAAATAAGATTATTGATTTGATTCGGCAGAAATCTCGTTTAGTCAGCATGAGTGAGTTGTTTAAGGATGAAGAAAGTGAGCTGAGTATAGATGAGCTATTTGATGCTTCTGGACATTGGCATAAATATGAAGCACCACAAGCATGGCAAAGCCCTGAAGAAATGATGGAGCAGCAAGATTTCTGGATTATTTTTGATGCTTGTCTCAATCATTTACCTGCCAAATATGCACAGGTATTTATGCTACGTGAGGTGATCGAGCTGAGTTCCAATGAAATTTGTGAGAAGCTGGAACTGACGGTTTCACATTTTAATGTATTGATGTATCGCAGCCGCACCCGACTACGTGAATGCTTAGAAAATAAATGGTTATTGCAGGAGGATTGCTCATGTTGACATGCCGCCAAGCCACCCAATTATTATCCGAGAAACAGGATAGAGCATTGCTGTTACGAGAGCAGAGTAATCTGCAATTGCACTTATTTGCTTGTCGTTCTTGCCGTCGTTATGGCAAACACATGAAAACTTTAAGTGTGTTATCAAAACAATTTAAAAATGTTGATCATTAAGCTTTTAAACTACTCAGTTTAGGCTATATTAATGTGCTCTAGGGGATATAAGAGATTAATTTCTAAAATAATATTTTTTAAGTTTTTTGCACAAAGATAAAGAATAAGCGCTAGGCCTGAATGCTATGGGCTTCACATAAATTTCATATCGAATTGACTAAGATTATAAGCATAAGAAGAGATGGGTTAGGAACAATCAATGTTAAAGTTTTTTCTGGGATGGATAGACAGTTGGTCAATTACACATTCTTCTGAATTAACAGAATTCGAAGCGTCTAAAACCAGCAAAGATACTCAGATCCAATGGTTGCGAATTATTCCGTTTATTTTATTGCATATTGCTTGCTTAGCTGTGTTTTGGGTGGGCGTTTCATGGTTCGCTGTCTGGTTTATGGTTCTCTTCTATATGATTAGAATGTTTGCAATTACAGCATTCTTCCATCGGTATTTATCACATAAAACATTTCAAACATCACGCTCAGTACAGTTTATTTTTCTTCTGATTGGGACCATGAGCGCACAACGTGGTCCACTCTGGTGGGCGGCACATCATCGTTATCACCATCGTTTCACCGACACTGAACATGACCCACATTCATCGACACATGGGTTTTGGTATAGCCATGTTGGATGGTTCTTGAATCAGCAGAACTTTTCCACTCGCAAAGAAATTATTAAAGATTGGCTAAAATTCCCTGAGATTGTTTGGTTAGACCGTTTTAGTTTTGTCATTGTTTTAATAACCGCTTTTGCGATTTATTTGCTAGGCGATTGGTTAGCCTTTGCTTATCCCAATTTGGGTACTTCAGGACCACAGTTGCTGGTTTGGGGATTTGTGGTTTCAACGCTGTTATTGATTCATGCGACTTTATGTATTAATTCGCTCGCTCATCTTTATGGGCGCAGAGATTTCGATACCAAAGACAACAGTCGTAATAATCTGTTTTTGTCGATCATCACTTTAGGTGAAGGTTGGCATAACAATCATCATTATTATGCTGGCAGTACACGGCAAGGTTTCTTTTGGTGGCAAATTGATATCACTTATTATGTTCTGAAAGGGATGTCTTTTTGTGGACTCATATGGGCGATTAAGCCTGTACCTCAACGGATATATGATGCACATAAAACACATCTGAATGATTTGAAAAATAAGATCGATAAAATGAGTGACGGAGGTATTTCATGAGAATTGCAATCGTCGGCTCTGGTATATCTGGTTTATATGCAGCTTGGAAACTCTCAAAAAAGCATACTGTTACCATCTTTGAAAAAGAAAACTATTTTGGCGGGCATACCGATACGCATGAATTTCTTATAGATCGAAAAAAAGTAGCTATAGACAGTGGTTTTATTGTTTTTAATCGCTATAACTATCCACTATTTAGTGCGATGCTTGCCGAGCTTGGCGTCAAAGCACAGAACAGTGACATGAGTTTTTCAGTCAATAATCAGGTGACGGGGCTACAATATAATCCTTCCAAAAAATGGTCATTATTAACGAGACCACAAAATTTTCTAAATAAAAACTTTCGTTTAATGCTATCGGATTTAGTTCGCTTTTATCGAGAAAATAAAGAGATTGCTGTTGATGAACTTGATACAAATTTAAGCATTGAAGAATATCTCAATAAACATGGTTATTCACAAGTGTTTAGAGATGAGCACTTATATCCAATGTGTGGGGCACTCTGGTCAAGCCCTGTGGAGCAGATTGGCAAGATTCCGTATAAGTTTGTCGTGAGTTTTTTTCAGCATCACCAGATGTTGCAATTAAAAGATCGTCCACAATGGCAAACGGTCAAAGGCGGATCAGCATCTTATATCTACGCGATTCAGCGTGAATGCCCAACACTCATTTGGAAGAAAACTGAAGTACAACATGTAACAAGAAGTGAAAATCATATTTCAATTATAACGGCTCATGGGCAGGAGCAATTTGATTGGGTAATTTTTGCCAGTCATGCCGATGATACTTTAAAGTTGCTTAAACAGCCTTCCGAGAAAGAGCATGACATATTAGGGTGCTTTGCTTATCAAGATAACGTGATGGTCGTCCATGCTGATAGATCAATCATGCCAAAATCCCAATCGCAGTGGGCCAGTTGGCACGTTCATGTTACAGCTCAAAAAGAAGCTTCGGCGGATAGCGTTCATTACGGGTTTAGCTACTGGATGAACAGTTTGCAGAATCTGGACTGCAAGACGCAGGTTTTTTCTACGCTCAATCCAAATATGCCCATCGCCAAAGATCATATTTATGTTGAACGACATTATCGGCATCCTGTGTTCAATCAAACTGCGATTGCAGCACAATCTCGTTGGCATGAGATAAACGGCTACAAGCGCAGTTCATTTTGCGGTGCTTACTGGGGATGGGGATTTCATGAAGATGGTGCGAGAAGCGCTGACCGCGTCGTGAACCATCTGATGTCAATTGCTGATGAAGATATGGGGGGAGTCGATGTTAGAAGCTCAACTTGCAGTTGCGAAAGCTAAAATCAGGCATCGCCGTTTTAGCCCCAAACCTCATCAGTTTGAGGCGACATTGAGCTATTTATATTTTGATCCAGATCGAATAGCGGAAAACCTCAAACAATCAAGGTTATGCTCTACAAACCATTGGAATATTCTCAATATATCAGATCAGGATTTCCTTAAAGGCTATAGCGGTAATTTGCGAGAGAAAATAACAAAAATTTTATTGCAGCAAGCAGATACGATTTTGACTCCGCAATCAGAAATCCGTGTCTTGGCTTTACCACGAAGCTTGGGTTTTAGTTTTAATTCGGTTGTGTTCTATTTCATTTTAAATCGTCAAAAACAGCCTGTCTTCATACTGAGCGAGATAACCAATACACCTTGGAATGAACACAAGGTTTACGTACATGATTGCCAGCAGAAGTTGAAAAATCATAGTCCTTATGAAAGTTATGAGTTTGATTTCGAGAAAAGTTTTCATGTCTCGCCATTTATGCCAATGGATATTCAATATAAATGGAAATTTAACTTCTCTAATACTCAAAATGTGATTCATATGCAGCTTTATCAAAACCAACAATTCATTTTTGATGCAGCGATGCGGTTTGGATTAGCGCACATCACACTTCCTTCACAGCTTAGTCGTTATGCTATTCAACATATATTTGAACCTTTCAAAATGTTAGCTTCAATTTATGTACAAGCATTTCAACTATGGTTCAAAAAAGTTCCATTTTATCGACATCCCAAAAAGAATAAGGATTTAGAACGAGATGATAAAAACGCTAATTTTCGGTGAACAAGACACACTTCCATTGGTTTTACGCGGCTTGCTCAAACTTCGACATGGACAAATTCACTTTCGTGGTGAATGGAATGGAACTGTCGGTGAAGTTTCTGATCTGGAAGTAACTGTAGATATTCATCATAAAGATCTAATTGATCTCATTTTTAAAAATGGTGTGCTTGGTGCCGCGGAGGGCTATATTCGTGGCTATTGGAGTAGTGAAAATCTGGTCGAACTCATTCAGATATTGGCAAGAAATCGCGACGTTTTGGATAAGATCAATCAAAACCTTATATCACAAGCCAGCCAATTGTTATTAAAAGCATGGTATAGATCCCGCAAAAATTCGTTGGCAGGCAGCCGTAAAAATATTGCGGAGCACTATGATTTAAGCAATGAATTTTTCAAATTATTTCTTGATTCTTCCATGATGTACTCCAGTGCAGTATATCAGCACCAAGAAATGACGCTAGAGCAAGCTTCCGATTATAAAAAAGACTTGATCTGCCAAAAGTTACAGCTTAAACCCATGGATCATCTGGTTGAAATCGGCAGTGGCTGGGGAGGCTTTGCGATCTATGCCGCTCAGCATTATGGTTGTAAAGTGACCACGATTACCATCTCACAAGCGCAATATGATGAAGCAATCCAAAGAGTTGCTGATGTTGGTTTAAGCCATCGAGTTAATGTTCAACTTAAAGATTATCGGCTGTTAGAGGGTAAATTTGATAAGTTAGTTTCGATCGAAATGATTGAAGCTGTTGGTGAGCAATATTTATCTGGTTACTTTAATCAATGTAGATCCTTATTAAAACCAAATGGTCTTGGGCTGATTCAAGCCATTACGATTGAAGATGCACGATATAAAAAAGCACTACATAGCGTAGATTATATTAAGCGCTATATTTTTCCTGGGAGTTTTATCCCATCGATCAGTGTGTTAACACAAGCGGCTTCCAAACATAAATTACGCTTGAAACATCTGGAGGATATTGGCCAAAGTTATGCTGAAACCATTCATCAATGGCGGGAACGTTTTTTAAATGCCAGAGCACAAGTGCTGGACTTAGGTTTTGATGAAAACTTTATTCGAATGTGGGACTTTTATTTGTGTTATTGCGAGGGAGGCTTTAAAGAAGGGGTCATTAGCGATGTACAGCTTTTATTTGAAGCAAGTCCTTATTAATTATCCACTGATTTAAGGTATCAAGGAGACAGTGATGTTATGGCAATTGTTTTTACTTGATGCTGTGCTCATGAGCATATGTTGGTTATGGGCAAGCCACAATCATCGTGCTGGCATAGTGGATGTTGCTTGGAGTTTTTGCATCGCGCTGAATATTCTGATAACTGCATGGTTAGTAGATGATGCACTGGTAAATGTCAGGCTGTTTATTGGGGTATTCAGTTCAATCTGGTTTATACGTTTAAGTTGGCATTTATGGCGTCGGTATCAAGCGGAATCAGTAGAAGATCGCCGATATGCCAATATGCGTCGTGCGATGGGGAAATATCAACATATTGGTTTTTATTCCTTTTTTATGTTTCAGGCGGGTTTGGCAATCTTATTTAGCATCCCGATGTGGAGTTTGCTACATGTACCGAGTGTTGTATGGAGTCCACAGACTCATGTTTACTTGATTATTGCTGGAGTGGTGATGCTGATTGCATTTCTAGGTGAAGTGGTCGCAGATCAGCAATTGTTTCATTTCAAGCAACAAAAACAAAATGATGGCAAAACCATGGATCAAGGTCTGTGGCGCTATTCGCGGCATCCCAATTATTTTTTTGAATGGATACATTGGTTTGCATATCCAATAATCGGACTGGCAGCAGGGTTATACAGTCTATGGATATATCCAGTCTTGATGTGGCTATTTTTGTATTACATCACCGGTATTCCATTTAGTGAACAACAAGCATTAAAAAATCGAGGTCAAAATTATCTCGATTACCAAAAACGAACTTCAATGTTTATTCCGTGGAAACCAAAAGAGTAGGTACGCACATGGACTTTATTATTAATCAATCATTAAAACTTGTTGAAAGTGGTTTGGTACCTGATCAGGCGATTCGTGCAGCAATTCGTGCTCTCAGTAAGAAGCGTTTGATTCAAGAAGGTCGCTATGACCCCGAACAAGGTGCTCAACGTTATATGGATGTGCTGAAAATGTTGAAGCGCAGCCAAATTGCAATTGAAACCGATAAAGCCAATGAGCAACACTATGAATTGCCCACGGCTTTTTTTGAGGCGGTTTT
>Ga0209958_1000671_pt1 | contig 46511 bp, 39 predicted proteins | sample ThiBio_inoc_plan_FD_183942 | JGI IMG/M metagenome (GOLD analysis project Ga0209958, IMG submission 183942) | Wastewater bioreactor microbial communities from Cape Town, South Africa - Thiocy_inoc_plan (SPAdes) | ecosystem: Engineered > Bioremediation > Thiocyanate > Unclassified | place: South...
CTTCGAGCTGGGCCTGCCGGTCGAACAGCTTCCCTTGGGCCTGACCGAGTTCTGCACCCCCCATTGCCGCCCGCAACCGCCGCGCCAGCGCGTGCGCGGGCCGGTGCTGGGCGTCATCGACGGCGGCCTGGCCATCGCCAACGCGGCCTTCCTCGATCACCGGGGCCGCACGCGCGTGCGCCACTTCTGGCGGCAGGACAACTTCTATGGCGGCCGCTGGCCCGGCTCGCCCGACAACCGCCGCGTGCCGCTGGACCCGCGCCGCGCCGGCCCCCGGCCGCCCGACCTGGGCTACGGCCACGAGCTCGACCGCGAGACCATCGACCGCGTGATGGCGGAGTACACGCGCGACGGCCAGGTGGACGAGGACGCGGTGTACCGGTACTTCCAGCTCTGGGACCTGGCGCGCCCCGTCAACCACGGCACGCACGTCACCGGCCTGGCCACCGCGCCCGGCGGACCGCTCGACCCCGGCCTCAACGACGCCGCCAGCCGCAGCGCCATCGTCGCCGTGCAGCTCGACTGGGCCAACGTGCTCGATACCTCGGGCGGCGCGATGAACGTGAGCGTGCTCGACGGCCTGCTCTACATCGTCTCGCGCTGCGCGGCCGACGCGGACATCGTGGTCAACGTCAGCTGGGGCACCCTGGCCGGGCCGCACGACGGCAGCTCGCTGCTCGAAGCGGCCATGGACGAGCTGGTGGACAAGCTCGGCGGGCGCCTGCGCATCACCCTGCCTGGGGGCAACGGCTACCAGAGCCGCACGCACGCCAACGCCGCGCTGGCGCCCGGCGAATCGCAGGCGCTGCACTGGCGCGTGCAGCCCGACGACCACACGCAGAGCTTCCTGGAGATCTGGCTGCCCGACGGCGCCGGGGGCGTGAGCCTGACGGTCGCGCCGCCGGACCGCCCCGACCAGACGGTCACGCTCACGCAGGGCCAGTCGGGCATGTGGGCGAATGCGCAGGGCCTGCCCACCTGGTCGCTGATCTACCCGTCGAGCAGCGCGCTGGGCCGGGGCACCTGCGCCCTGCTGGCGTTGGAATGCACGGCCAGCCACGACCCTGAGCACCCGCTCGCGCCCTGCGGCGTGTGGAACGTGACCCTGCGCAACCGGGGGCGCACCCCCGTGGTGTTCGACGCCTACGTGGAGCGCGACGACGTGGCCCTGGGCGTGAGCACCGGCGCGCGACAGTCGTACCTGGAAGACCGGCACTACGACACCCTGGGCAACCTGAATGGCTGGGTCGACCAGCCGGGCAACCCCACGGCCATCCGCCGCAGCGGCGTGTTCAACAGCCTGTCCACCGGGCAGCGCACCATCAGCGTGGGGGGCACGCGCGTGGCCGACAGCGGGCCTCAGGAACTCGCGCGCTTCGCGCGCTACTCGCCGCAGCGGCCCGACCCCGGCCCCGCCCGGCCGCAGCGCCCCGGTGTGAAGATCACACCGGAAACCCTGGCGGCCTGCGACAGCAACACCGCCCTGTGGGGCGTGCGCGGCGTGGGCAGCCTGAGCGGGAGCACGGTGCGGCTGGCAGGGACCAGCTCGTCGGCCCCGAAGGAAGCGCGCCGCCTGCTCAACGACCTGGGTTGAGACCGACCCCGCCGGGCCGCGGCCTCGGGGGCCGTGGCCCGCGCGGCGGCGCGGCGGGGGGCCCATGCCCCCTGCCGGCTCACCAGCGCGCCGGCAGGTTCTTCAGCAACCAGAGGCGCCGCTCGCGCACGGCGACGTAGCCGCCGTTCTCCAGGTCCTTCAGCAGCCGGCTCACCATCTCGCGCGAGCAGGCCAGGTGCTGGGCGATCTGCTGGTGTGTCAGCCGCTCGCGCAGCGGGCGCGCGCCGTCGTCCTGCGGCGCCAACGCCCAGCCGTTGAGCAGCTTCACCAGACGGCCGTAGACGTCGATCAGCGCCACGCTGCGCGCGCTTTCGGTGGCCAGGCGGGCGCGCCGGATCAGGCGCGCCATGAGCTCGAAGGCGAATTCCGGGTGCTCGGCGATGTAGGCCAGCAGGCGCTCGCGCGTGATGACCGAGCAGGTGCTGGCCTCGGCCGCTTCCACGTTGGCCGAGCGCGGGCCGCCGTCGAGCGACATCTCGCCCACGTATTCCAGGGGGCCGTACAAGCCCAGGGTGAGTTCGCGGCCGGAGGCGTCGGCCACATAGGCGCGCAGGCGGCCCTGCAGCACGATATAGAGGGTGTCCCCGGTTTCGCCTTCCTGAATCAGCAGGGCGCCGCGCCGGTAGCGGCGTTGGATGCCTTGCGCGGCCAGTGCTTCGATGTGCTGCGTGTTCTGCGAAGAGAGTGTCGAAGCGCTGGCGGGGGGCATCCGGTGGGGTCTAGGGGTGGGAGTAACCCGCCGGATTGTGCGCGACCGGCGTGATGATGCGCAAGGCAGGCACCACGGGGGGCAGGCTGTTCACGCGCTGCAGCAGCCGGCGCACGCTGCTGGCGCCGGCCTTCTCGCGCAGGGTCTTGACCTGGCTGCGCACGGTGGAGATGGCCACACCGTTCTCGGCGGCGATTTCCTGCACGTCCAGGCCGCGGCACAGGGCCAGCATCACCACCTCTTCGGTGGGGCTCAGGCTCAGGGCGCGGGCAAACATGCGCACGGCCAGGTTGTCGCTGGCGCTCTGGCGCGACAGCAGCACCAGCACGGTGGGCGAGTCGTCTTCCAGCGGGTGCGACAGCGGCGTGAAGGCCATGGACAGGTCGCGCTCGCCTTCGCGCATCAGCAGCAGGCGGCGCTGGCCCCGGCTGGCCGCGTCCAGCGCCTGCTGGATGCGCTCGCTGTGCTCGGCGCTGCTGCCCATGAGGCTGCCGCTGCAGGCGCGCAGCACGCGCCGCTGCGCCAGTTCGTGGCGCGCCAGGTGGTTGGCGTGGAGGATGCGCCCTTGCGGGTCGAGCAGCAGCATGCCGTAGTCCACCTCGTCGAACACCCTCAGCAGGTGCGCCTGGCTCAGCGCCCGGGCCTCGCCCGTGGCGTACTGCGTGCTGTTGCCCCAAACCGTTTCCGTTGCCTGTCGCATATGAATACCTCCGTATGACTGGAAGTGTTCCATTCGCCGGCGCCGAAAGCTGTGCCGTGGTGGGGCCGAAACCTGTGATCCATTCACATTCCGCCCCCCCGCCGGCGGGAGCGGATCAGCGCTTGAGCGCGGCGTCGCGGATGGCGCTCAGCGTGCCCCGGGTGGTGATCACCTCGGGCGACAACGGCACCACGATGAGCGTTCCGCCAGGGTGCGCGAGCGCGCGCCGCAACGCCGGTTCGACGTCGGCGGTGCGCTCCACGCGCTCGCTGGCGTAGCCATAGGCGCGCGCCAGGGCCGCGAAATCGGGGTTGTTCAGGTTCGAGCCGCTCACCCGCGCCGGGTACTCGCGCTCCTGGTGCATGCGGATGGTGCCGTAGCTGCCGTTGTCCAGCAGCAGCACGATGCTGCGCGCGCCGTGCTGCACGGCGGTGGCCAGCTCCTGCCCGTTCATGAGGAAGTCGCCGTCGCCCGCGATGGTGAAGGCGGTGCGCCCGGTGAGGAGGGACGCCGCGATGCCGGCCGGTACGCCATAGCCCATGGCGCCGTTGGTGGGCGCCAGTTGCGTCTTGTGGCCACGCGCCAGGCCCGGGTAGCGGTAGAAGCGGTGCAGCCAGCTGGCGAAGTTGCCCGCGCCGTTGGTGAGCACCGCGTCGGCCGGCAGCAGGCGCTGCAGCGTGTGCACGATGGCCGGCATGTCGATCGGCCCGGGCAGTTGCACGCCGCCGTTGGCGGGGTCGACGTTGGCCAGGTAGTCGGCGTGGCAGGCCTCGGTCCAGGCGGACCAGGGCAGGCTGGGCGGCGGGCTCAGCACCTCCAGGCTGCGCGCGGCGGCGTTCATGCTGGCCTGAATGGCCAGCGCGGGCTGGTACACCCGGTTCAGTTCCTCGGCGCTGGCATGGATGTGCACCAGCCGCTGCCGGGGCAGCGGCGCCTCGATCAGCGTGTAGCCGCCGGTGGTGCTTTCGCCCAGGCGCGGGCCCAGGGCGATGAGCAGGTCGCTCTCGCGCACGCGGCGCGCCAGCGCGGGGTTGATGCCCAGGCCCACGTCGCCCGCGTACTGCGGGTGGTGGTTGTCGAAGGTGTCCTGGAAGCGGAAGGCGTTGGCCACGGGCAAGCGCCAGGCCTCGGCGAAGCGCTGCAGGGCGGCGGCGCTCTGCGGCGTCCAGCCACCGCCGCCGGCGATGACGAGGGGCCGCTCGGCCGCCAGCAGCAGCGTGCGCAGCTCGCGCAGCGCGCCCGGGTCGCTCCAGGCCTGCACCGGCTCCACGCGCGGCAGCGGCACGCTGTCCACGCGCTGCGTGAGCATGTCCTCGGGCAGCACCAGCACCACCGGGCCGGGGCGGCCGTTCATGGCGGTGGCGAAGGCGCGCGCCACGTACTCGGGAATGCGGCGGGCGTCGTCGATGCGCTCCACGCGCTTGGCCATGCCCTTGGTGGACGGGCCGAAGAAGGCGGCGAAGTCCACCTCCTGGAAGGCCTCGCGGTCGCGCGCGTCGCTGGCCACGTCGCCCACGAACAGCACCATCGGCGTGCTGTCCTGGAAGGCGGTGTGCACGCCGATGGAGGCGTTGGTGGCGCCCGGCCCGCGCGTGACGAAGCAGACGCCGGGCCGGCCCGTGAGCTTGCCCTGGGCTTCGGCCATGAAGGCGGCACCGCCCTCCTGCCGATTGGTGACGAAGCGGATGCGCTCCGCGTGCGCGTGAAAACCGTCGAGCACGGCCAGGAAGCTCTCGCCCGGCACGCCGAAGGCGTGCGTCACGCCTTGCTCGATCAGGCATTCGACCAGCAGGTGGCCCGCGAGCCGGGTGGCCGCGCTCATGCGGTGGCCACCCGCTTGCCCACGCCCAGCGCGGCGTAGGCGGACAGGGCCAGCACCACCGCGCCGCCGGCCAGCGTGGCCGCGTACCAGCCGTGGTCCATGAGCACACCGAACACCAGCGGCGCGAGCGCAAAGCCCACGTCCAGGCCCGAGTAGACCGTGCCGTACACCCGGCCGGTGGCGCCCTTGGGCGTGGCACGTTTGATGAGCATGTCGCGGCTGGGCCCGGCCACGCCGAGCGCGAAGCCGGTGATGGCCAGCACGGCCATGGTGCCGAACTCGCCGAACCAGCCGGTGGCGCACAGCAGCATCAGCAGCGCGCCCAGGCCCATGCCCCAGGCCAGCACCGTGTCGCTGGAAATCTGGTGCCGCTGGCCATAGACGGTGACGAAGCCGCCGACGAACATGCCGAAGGCCGAGCACAGCATGTAGGCGCTGACGGTCAGCGTGGCCGCCTCCATCGAGGTGCCGTACAGCGCCTGCAGGATGGAGGGCACGAAGCTCTGCACCACGGCCAGGGTCATGGTGGAGAGCAGGAAGAAGGCGAAGCACCACCACACCACGGGCAGCTTCAGGAAGGCCAGGTCGTGGGGGCCGGCGGCGTGCGCCGCGGGGGTGCGCACCACCACCTCGGTGCGCAGCTTGTCCCGCTGCCACCAGAGCAGCGCCAGCACGCCCGTGTACAGCAGGGCAGCCGAGTAGTAGGCCGTGCGCCAGTCGCTCAGGCTGGTGATGCCGACCAGGAAAACCGGCGCCAGCGCCCAGCCCAGGCTGCCCGTCACGCCGTGCACGCTGAAGGCATGGCCCAGGCGGGCGGTGGACACGCGCTGGTTGAGGATGGTGAAGTCACAGGGGTGGAACGGCGCGTTGCCCAGGCCCGCGAGCACGGCCGTGGCCATCAGGCCCCAGTAGCCCGTGGCCTGCGAGGCCACCAGCGAGGCCAGCAGGAAGCAGCCGATGGCGGCGAACAGCACCGGGCGGGCGCCCACGCGGTCGACCAGGAAGCCCGACAGCGCCTGGCCCACGCCAGAGATGATGAAGAACACCGTCATGAGCAAGCCCACGTCGGCGAAGCCCAGGCCGAAGTCGCGGATGAACACGGGGAACAGCGGCGCCAGCAGCATGTGGGAGAAGTGGGAGGTGCCGTGCGCCAGGCCGACCAGCCCGATGACGGCGGCGTCTTGCCTGAGGGGAACGGGGTTCGCGGGCGGCAGCGTGCCCAGCGCGGTGGCAGCGGAAGTCATGGGCCGAGATGGTACCCAGGCGGCACCCGACCCGGGCGCCCACGGGCTTTCGCCGGGAGGTGCCGCGCCACCGGCTTGGTCGGGCCGCTGGCGCCGCCCCTTGAGGGGCACGCCGGGCGGCGGCAGAGGTGGGCCCTTATTGCACGCTGACCGGCTCGAGCACCGGCGGCGCGCCCGAGGCCAGCACCGTGTCCAGCGCCGTCTGCACCACCGGACGGGCCTCCACCGGACGCAGCCAGCGGTTGCGGATGAGGCGCACGCAGACGCGCTTGGTCATGGAGTGCGCCCGGCCGCCGCGGCTGGTGAACATGAACAGGGTGCCGCGCGTGCTGGCCCAGATGAGCTGGGCGCGCAGCCACTCGCCGTGCGAGTACATGTCGACCCAGGTGCCTTCGCGCAGCGACATCAGCAGCTGCTCGGCGTCCATGGCCGGCTCCTCCAGCGGCGCGTGGTCGGAATCCCCCTCGCCGTGCAGGCTGCCCAGGTCGGAGGCCAGGGTGTCCTCGAAACCGGCGTTGGCCAGCTCCTTCTGGCCCAGCCAGGGTTGCGCCGCCGCCTTGGGCAGGCGCTGCTCGGGCGTGGCCGGCGCGAATTCGTCGAGCCGGGTGGGGTCGAAGGCGGGCTCCAGCGGGATCGGGTCGGAATGGCCCGAGTCGCTGCGCACCTTGGCGCGGCGCAGGCCCAGCACGGGTTCGTGCAGGCGCATCAGGGCGTCGAAGAAGGGCTGGGTTTCCTCGCGCGACTTGCCCAGGGCGTCCAGCCCCTGGTGCAGGGTCTTGATGAGGCCGGGCACGATGCGGAACAGGTCGGCCGGGCGGCGCAGGGTCACTTCCTTGCGGATGCTCCAAAGCAGGTCGGTGACCGCCTTGCGGTAGGCGTTGAGCTCGGCCTGGCTGTCGGGCAGGCCCATTTCGGCCTGAGCCAGCACCAGGGCCCAGCTGCCGTAGATGAAATCCAGAATGAAACCCGGCGCGTTCTCCACGTCGGGGCGCTGGCTCAGATCCCAGGCGGTGCGGTCGGCCAGGGCCTGGCGCTCTTCGGCGTGGCGCAGGGCGTGCAGGCGGTCGTTCTGCAGCTGCTGTTCGCGGTCGTCTTGCGAGCGCCAGTGGCCGCGCAGCTTGTCGAGCGCCTCGCCAAAGGCCTTGGGCTCCTTGCTGGCGCGCTCGTTGAGCTGGCGGAAGGCATCACGCACCGGCCCAAAGAAGGATTCGAACTCCTCGCTGAACTCGTCGTTGTAGCGGAAGCTGCGCTGCGCCACGCTTTCGACGAGGCGGCGCGCGGGGTGGGCGTCTTCGTTGAAGTAGCGCGGCTCGGTCAGCGCCTGGCTGAGCAGCGCGGGCTCCAGCGCCACCACGGCCTCGCGCACCGGCGCCAGCAGCAGCGGGTCGCGCGCCACCTGGTTGACCAGCTTGCGCACCACGTCCAGGCCGATGGCCTGGCCCACCGAGCGGGCCTGGCGCTTGAGGTCGAGCAGCGCGCGCGTGCGCGCGACGGCGCTGGCGAAATCGCCCCAGGCCTCGGCCTTGAGCTGGGAGCCGATGCTGACGCCGCGCGCCGGGCGGTCCACCACGGGCAGGTCGCGAAAGCGCGTGCGCTCCTCTTCCAGCACCGCGTCGTCGAGCACGGGCAACGAGGCCTCGGCCTGCATCGCGGCCATTTCGCGATCGAGCTGGCGGAAATACTGCTCGTTCAGCGCCTGCGCGTACTCCTCGCCGCCCTGCTGCAGGAACTGCTGCATCACGTCGTGGTCGAGCGTGGGGTGGGCGCGCGCCAGATCGCCCATGGCCGGCATGAAGGGATGGACCGGCTCGGGCCGGGCCGGCGCGGCCTCGGTGGCCACGCCACCGGGCGTGAAGCCGAAATCGAGCAGGTCGCGCTTGGGCTGCGCGGGCCGCGTGGCCTGCGGATCGGCCACCAGGCGCACGCGGTAGCTGGCCTCCTGCACGTTCGCGCGCTGCAGCATCAGCGCCAGGCTTTCGTACAGGCCGCGCAGCTCGCGGCCCAGCACCGGGGCCAGGTGGCGCATCCAGAGTGTGCGCACCTCGGCGTCGCTCTCGCTGGCGGTCAGCATCTCGCGCAGCACCCGCACGTAGACCGAGGGGCGCAGCGGGTTCTTCTCGGCGTGCACGGTGTCCAGGCCGATGAGCGAGCTCATGCGGGCGTCGAGCACGGCCAGGGCCTGCTCCACCTCGGGCAGCAGGTTCTGCAGCAGCTTGGCGGACTCGATCGACTCGGCCACCGCGTTGTCGTCCACCAGCGCCAGCAGCTCGGTGTTGGACAGCAAGGCCAGGCTGGAGGTATTGCCTTCGTTGTACCCGGTGTGAAAGGCCGCTTTCAGGCGCTGCGCGAAATTGGGGCCCCAGCCATTGCGGTGCTTGAGCAGCGCGAACCAGGACCGCGCCGCGCGGTCGCGCGCGGCCACCTCGCGCATGTCCTTCTCCTCGGCCTGCAGGGAGGACACGCCCACGTCGATGCAGCGCCCCAGCATGGGCGCGGCGTGGCGGACGGCTTCCTCGAAGCACTGCTCCAGCAAGGGAGAGGGAACGGTCATGTCGGCAAAGGGGCCAGGGGAGCGGCGGTCACCAGTGATGAAAGCATCACGTGATGCAGGTCACGGTTATAGCCGCCCGGGGTGTGAACGAAGTGGTGATCGGCCGATTTCCGGACAGGGGTAGCCCCTGGGGCTCCAACCGGTCGCCCGGGGCTGCCGGACGGCCCCGCAGGCGGGCGCCCGCGCCTGGCCCGGAACTTGTATGCCTGGGTGCCTGGCGCGGTTTCACGGTGAAGTCACGCCACCCATGCACGCTTCAGGAACATGGAAGGCCATCTCTACACGAAGACGCCGCGCGCCTGGGAGGCGCTGGCCCGCCCCGACGGGCTGGACCGCCGGGCGCACACCCTGCTGCTGATGGCCAACGGCCGGCGCAGCTTGCGCGAACTCTCGCGCCTGCTGGACGAGGACGTGCACGAACTGGCCCGCCGCCTGACCGCGCAGGGCTATCTGCTGGACAACCAGGCACCGGCGCTGGCCGACGCGGACGACGAGGCGGCCTGAGGGCCGGCCGCGCCGCCACGCGCGGCGGCGCATCAGGCCATGGGCAGCGGCTCGCCGAACTCGAACACGCCCGGGTTGCGCACCGGGTCCACGTCGACCGGAATGGCCGACTTGGGCGGGTAGCGGCCCTCCAGCAGCAGCTTGGACAGCGGGTTCTCAATGCGCTGCTGGATCGCGCGCTTGAGCGGGCGCGCGCCAAACACCGGGTCGAAGCCGACCTTGGCCAGCTCGCCCAGCGCCGCCGGCGAGACCTCGAGCTTGAGGTCCATCTTCTGCAGCCGCGCCTGCAGCGCCTGCAGCTGGATGGCGGCGATCGCCTCGATGTTCTTGGCGTCAAGCGCGTGGAACACCACGGTCTCGTCGATGCGGTTGAGGAACTCGGGGCGGAAGTAGCCCTTGAGCTCGCCCCACACGGCTTCCTTCACCTCGTCGTAGGGCTGGCCGACCATGGACTGGATCATGTGCGAGCCGATGTTGCTGGTCATCACGATCACGGTGTTCTTGAAGTCCACGGTGCGGCCCTGGCCGTCGGTGAGGCGACCGTCGTCGAGCACCTGCAGCAGCACGTTGAAGACGTCGGGGTGGGCTTTCTCCACCTCGTCGAGCAGCAGCACCGAGTAGGGCTTGCGGCGCACCGCTTCGGTGAGGTAGCCGCCCTCCTCGTAGCCCACGTAGCCGGGCGGCGCACCGATCAGGCGCGCGACCGAGTGCTTCTCCATGAACTCGCTCATGTCGATGCGCACGAGGTGGTCTTCGCTGTCGAACAGGAAGCCCGCCAGCGCCTTGCACAGCTCGGTCTTGCCCACGCCGGTGGGGCCGAGGAACAGGAAGGAGCCGGTGGGCCGGTTCGGGTCGGACAGGCCCGAGCGCGAGCGGCGGATGGCGTTGGCCACCGCGCTGATGGCCTCGTCCTGGCCGACCACGCGCTGGTGCAGGCGGTCTTCCATCTGCAGCAGCTTGTCGCGCTCGCCCTGCATGAGCTTGCTCACCGGAATGCCGGTGGCGCGCGCCACCACCTCGGCGATCTCTTCGGCGCCGACCTGGGTGCGCAGCAACTGCGGGCGGCCGCCGGCCTTCTTGCCGGTCTCGGCCGCCTGGGCGTCCTTCAGGCGCTTTTCCAGTTCAGGCAGCTTGCCGTATTGCAGCTCGGCGACCTTGTTGAAGTCGCCCTTGCGGGTGAACTCCTCGATCTGGTGGCGCAGCTTGTCGATCTCTTCCTTCACCTGGGCCGAGCCCTGGGCCTGGGCCTTCTCGGCCTTCCAGATCTCCTCCAGGTCGGCCAGCTCGCGCTTGAGCCGGTCGATCTCCTCGTCGATCAGGCCCAGGCGCTTCTGCGAGGCCTCGTCGGTTTCCTTCCTGATGGCCTCGCGCTCGATCTGCAGCTGGATGAGCCGGCGGTCCAGCCGGTCCATGGCCTCGGGCTTGGAGTCGATCTCGATCTTGATCTTGGCCGCGGCCTCGTCGATCAGGTCGATGGCCTTGTCGGGCAGGAAGCGGTCGGTGATGTAGCGGTGGCTCAGCTCGGCCGCGGCCACGATGGCCGGATCGGTGATCTCCACGCCGTGGTGCACCTCGTACTTTTCCTGCAGGCCGCGCAGGATGGCAATGGTGGCCTCCACCGACGGCTCGTCCACCAGGATCTTCTGGAAGCGGCGCTCCAGCGCGGCGTCCTTCTCGATGTACTTGCGGTACTCGTCCAGCGTGGTGGCGCCCACGCAGTGCAATTCGCCGCGCGCCAGCGCGGGCTTGAGCATATTGCCCGCGTCCATGGCGCCTTCGGCCTTGCCGGCACCGACCATGGTGTGCAGCTCGTCGATGAAGACGATGGTCTGGCCTTCGTCCTTGGCCAGTTCGTTCAGCACGCTCTTGAGGCGCTCCTCGAACTCGCCGCGGTACTTGGCGCCGGCCAGAAGAGCGGCCATGTCCAGGCTGAGCACGCGCTTGCCCTTCAGGCTGTCGGGCACCTCGCCGGCCACGATGCGCTGGGCCAGGCCCTCGACGATGGCGGTCTTGCCCACGCCGGGCTCGCCGATCAGCACGGGGTTGTTCTTGCTGCGCCGCTGCAGCACCTGGATGGCGCGGCGGATCTCGTCGTCGCGGCCGATCACCGGGTCGAGCTTGCCCGCGCGGGCGCGCTCGGTCAGGTCCATGGTGTATTTCTTGAGCGCCTCGCGCTGGCCCTCGGCCTCGGGGCTGTTGACCTGTTGGCCGCCACGCACGGCGGCGATGGCCGCCTCCAGGCTCTTGCGCGACAGGCCGTTCTCGTTGGCGATGCGGCCCAGTTCGCCCTTGGCGTCGGCCACGGCGAGCAGGAAGAGTTCGCTGGCGATGAAGGCGTCGCCGCGCTTGATGCCGTCCTTTTCGGTGGCCTGGAGCAGCTTGGCCAGCTCGGGGCCGACCTGCACCTGTTCCTGGCCCTGCACCTGGGGCAGCCGCTTGACGGCCGCCTCGGCCGCCTGCACGAGGCCGGGCACGTTCACGCCGGCGCGCTGCAGGATGGACACCGGCCCGTCGGTCTGGCGCAGCATGGCCAGCAGCAGGTGCACGGGTTCGATGTAGGCGTGGTCATTGCCCAGCGCGAGCGACTGGGCGTCGGCCAGGGCTTCCTGGAATTTGGTGGTGAGTTTGTCGAGACGCATGGGAGGGGCGCTCCGAAAATGTGGATTGCCAGGCACATGGCGGCGATGGGGCCATTTTCAAGCCGGCCCGGCCCCCTGCCAACGCCCGCGCTTGATCCAGGTCAAGCCGGCCCGCCTCGCCAGCCTCAGCGGCGCCAGTAGGCGTAGGGCCAGGCCAGCTGGAAACCCGCGCGCTGGTACAGCGCCAGCGCCGGCGCGTTGCCGGCGTCCACCTGCAGGAACACGCGTGGAATGCCGCGGCGCAGCGCCTCACCGGCCATGGCGCGCAGCACCATGCCCGCCAGCCCGCGCCCGCGCTGGCGCGCCGCCGTGCGCATGCCGTGCACGCCCAGCCAGCCATGGCCGACGCTGGCGGCGCCGCAGGCCAGGGTCTGCCCCGCCTCGCTCAGGCTGACGAAGCGCGTGCCTTGGGCGCGCGAGAGCGCGCGCGAGCGGCTGGCGCCGTCCACCGGGTCCAGGCCCTCGCCGAGGAACATGGCGAGCCAGGCGGCGTCCGGGGCATCGGCCAGGCGCAGCTCGACGCCGTGCGGCGGGTCGGGCAGGCGGCGCAGCAGCTCGGCCACCTCGGCGATGTGGGTCTGCGTGGGCTGGGTCCGCCGGAAGCCGCGTTCGCCCAGAGCCTGGGTGAAGGCCGCCCACTCGGGCCATTCGGGCAGGCGCCAGGCCACGGGAAAGCCACGCGCGCGGTAGCGCTCCGCGATGGCGTCGATGAGGGCGGGATCGGGGGCCGCGTGCGACAGCGGCACCGCGCACTGCGCGCGCCCCACGGTGCCGCGGTCCATGGGCAGCAGCCAGCCCGTCAGGCCATCGTCGAGCCGCTCGGGCGCCACGGCCTGCACCGTGTTGCGTTCGATCGCCTCGACGGTGCCGCTGTCCATGCCCTGGGTCCTCAGGCGTTGTTCGCCGGCAGGCCCCAGCGGGCCAGTGCGGCGTCGTCGCTCACGCGCGCGTCGACCCAGCGCGCGCCCTCGGGCGTTTGCTCCTTCTTCCAGAACGGCGCCTGGGTCTTGAGGTAGTCCATCAGGAACTCACAGGCCTGGAAGCTCTGGCCCCGGTGGGCGGCGCTGACGACCACGAGCACGATCTGGTCCAGTGGCTGCAGCGGCCCCACGCGGTGGATGACCCGCGCACCGAGGATGTCGAAGCGCCGCAAGGCCTCGTCGATCATGGCCTCGATGGCCTTTTCGGTCATGCCAGGGTAGTGCTCCAGCTCCATCGCGCTGACGGCCAGGCCGTCGTTGCGGTCGCGCACGGTGCCGATGAAGCTGCAGACCGCGCCCACGCCCTTGTCCTGCAAGCGCAGCAGCGCGACCTCGGTGCTCAGGTCGAAGTCGGCGGTCTGGATGGAAACGCGCGCGGCCATGCTCAACCGCCGGTCACGGGCGGGAAGAAGGCCACCTCGGCGCCGTCGGCGAGCGCGGCGCTTTCGTCGGCCATGGCCTGGTTGAGCGAGACGCGCACGGCCTTGCCGCGCGCCAGCGCCTGAGCGTGCGCGCCGCCGCGCGCGATGAGTTCGTCGCGCAGCGCCGCCAGCGTGGGCGCGGCGGTGCTCAGGCGCTCGGCGCCGGTGCCGATGGCCTCGCGGATGGAGGCGAAGTAGCGCAGCTGGATGGTGTTCATGCAAGCAGGTCCGACAGGGCGATGAAGCGCACGGTGTCGCCCGGCGCGATGGTGGTGCCCGAGGGGTTGTCGACCAGGCCGTCGGCCCAGACCACGGAGGTGAGCACGCCCGAGCTCTGGTTCGGGAACAGCTCGACGCCGCCGCTGGCGTTGCGGCGCGCGCGCAGGAACTCGCGGCGCCTGTCGGCGCGCGGCAGGCTGAAGTCGGCGCGCAGCGGCAGTGCCGCGGGCAGGCGCAGGGCGCGCGGATCGGCGATACCCTGCAGCTGCAGCAGGAAGGGGCGCACGAGCAGCAGGAAGGTGACGTAGCTGGACACCGGGTTGCCCGGCAGACCGATGAAGTGGCAATGGCTGCCCACGCCCTGCCCCGCCCCCGCGTCGCGCCGCACATGGCCGTAGGCGAAGGGCTTGCCGGGCTTCATGGCGATCTGCCAGAGGTCGAGCCCGCCCAGTTGCTGCACCGAGGGCTTGATGTGGTCTTCCTCACCCACGGACACGCCGCCGCTGGTGAGGATCAGGTCGTGGTGGTCGGCCGCCGTCTTGAGCGCGGCCAGCGTGGACTCGCGCTGGTCCGGCACGATGCCGAGGTCGCTCACCTCGCAGCCGAAGCGCTGCAGCAGTGCGCGCAGGAAGAAGCGGTTGGAGTTGTAGATGGCGCCGGGTTTCATGGCCTCGGGCGGCACCTCGCCGGGCATCACGAGCTCGTCGCCGGTGGAGAACAGGGCCACGCGCGGGCGGCGCACCACCCGCAGATGGGGCAGGCCCAGGCTGGCCGCCAGTCCCAGGGCGCCTTCGTCCAGGCGCTGGCCGCGCGCCAGCACGGTGGCGCCGCGCGCCACGTCCTCGCCCGAGCGGCGCACCCACTGGCCGGGTTCGGGAATGCTGTCGATGTGCACCGCGTGCAGGTCGCCGCCGACCTCGCGCGTGTCTTCCTGCATGACCACCGCGTCGGCGCCTTCGGGCATGGGGGCGCCGGTGAAGATGCGCGCGCAGGTGCCGGGCTGCAGCGGCCCGCCCGCGTGGCCGGCCGGGATGCGCTGGCTGATGGGCAGCACCACGCCTTTGTCGGTCACGTCGGCGCAGCGCACGGCGTAGCCATCCATGGAGGAGTTGTCTTGCGGCGGCACCTGCAGGGCACTCACCAGGTCCTGCGCCAGCACGCGGCCCACGGCGTCGATGGTGGGCACCGTGTCGGTGTCGGCGAGGGGCGTGGCGCGGCCGAGCAAGGCGGCCAGGGCGTCATCCAGGGCCATCAGGGGCGCGCGGGCCGGAGCGTTCATGGGGCGTCGGGAGGTCTGTAGTGGAACCGGCTGGCATTGTCGACCAGCCACGCGGCCACGTCATCGGGCGCGTTCAAATCCAGCACCGGGCGTGCGGGTGGTTCGGGCAGGGCCGCGGGGCTGTCGGTGGCCACGGCCAGCACCCGGGGCTGCGCCGGGTAGATCACGGGCTGGCCGCTGGCCTGGCGCCAGACCTCGATCTTGGGCAGGCTGCTGCCCTTGAAGCCCTCGACCAGCACCCAGTCCACCTCGGCGCTGAGCCGCGCGATGAGCGCGTGCACGTCGTGCGTGGCCTCGGTCTCCAACTCGCGCATGAAGACCACCCGCCGGGGCGACGCGGCCACGATCTCCACGGCGCCGGCCTCGCGGTGGCGCCAGGTGTCCTTGCCGGGGTGGTCGATGTCGAAGCTGTGGTGCGCGTGCTTGATGACCGAGACGCGGTGGCCACGCAGGCGCAGGGCGGGAATGAGCTGTTCGACCAGCGTGGTCTTGCCAGAACCCGAGAAGCCCGCGAAGCCGACGACGTTCACCGGATCGCCCTCCGCGCCGCGCACGGCGGGGCTGGTCGCCTGGGGAACGGCCCGGCGGCGCTCATGCGGCCGCGGTGCGCTCGGCGATGTAGGCCTTGACCCGGTCGACGTCGGCCGGCATCACGGTCACGCGCTTGGGCAGCGACTCGATGCCCACGTAGGCGGCCGGGCGCTCGGGCTCGTGGCCCAGGGCCTCCACGATGGTCTCGGCGAACTTGATCGGCAGCGCGGTTTCCAGCACCACCATGGGCACGCCGGGCTCGAGGTGCTCGCGCGCCACCTTGACGCCATCGGCGGTGTGGGTGTCGATCACCACGGCGTGGCGCCGGTCGACCTCGCGGATGGTGGCCAGGCGGTCGGCGTGGGTGCTGCGCCCGCTTTGGAAGCCGTAGTGCGCGGCGGCATCGGCGAAAACGGCATCACCGCTCAGGTCGAAGCGGCCCTCGCGCGACAGCGCGTCGGCGAACAGCGCCTTGCAGCGCGCCGGGTCGCGGCCCACGAGGTCGAAGACGAAGCGCTCGAAGTTGCTCGCCTTGGAAATGTCCATCGAGGGGCTGGAGGTCTCGTGCGTGTCGGCGCTGCCGCGCACGCGGTAGACGCCGGTGCGGAAGAACTCGTCGAGCACGTCGTTCTCGTTCGTCGCCACCACCAGCCGGTGGATGGGCAGGCCCATCTGCCGCGCCACGTGGCCCGCGCAGACGTTGCCGAAGTTGCCGCTGGGCACGGTGAAGCTCACGCGCTCGGCGTTGTGGTTCGCCGCCGGACCGCCCCCAGGCGAATCAGCCCCCTCGGGGGGCTGCGAACCACGCGCAGCGGGGAGCGTGGGGGCTCCGCTGGTGGCCTGGAAGTAGCCGGCGAAGTAATAGACCACCTGGGCCAGCAGCCGCGCCCAGTTGATGGAGTTGACCGTGCCGATCTTGTGGCGGCGCTTGAAGTCGAGGTCGTTGCTGACGGCCTTGACGATGTCCTGGCAGTCGTCGAACACGCCCTCGATGGCGATGTTGTGGATGTTCGGGTCCGTCAGGCTGAACATCTGCGCCTGCTGGAAGGGGCTCATGCGGCCGTGCGGGCTGAGCATGAAGACGCGCACGCCGCGCTTGCCCTTCATGGCGTGCTCGGCCGCGCTGCCGGTGTCGCCGCTGGTGGCGCCCAGGATGTTGAGCGACTCGCCGCGGCGACCCAGCTCGTACTCGAACAGCTGCCCCAACAGTTGCATGGCCATGTCTTTGAAGGCCAGCGTGGGGCCGTTGGACAGGGCCTCGAGGTAGAAGCCGTCCTCGAGCTGCTTGAGCGGCACGATGGCCGGGTTGCCGAACACCGCCTCGGTGTAGGTGCGCTCGCAGAGGGCACGCAGGTCGGCCGCGGGAATGTCGTCGATGTAGAGCGAGAGGATCTCAAAGGCCAGCGCCGCGTAGCCGCCGGGCTTGCCTTCGTTGAAGACCGCGCGCAGGCGCTTCAGCGCGGCGGCGTCCACCTGCGGGTAGCGCTCGGGCAGGTACAGGCCGCCGTCGGGCGCCAGCCCTTCCAGCAGGATCTCGCAGAAGCGCTTGCGTTCGGCGTGGCCGCGCGTGGACAGGTAACGCATCAGCGGAGCTCTTCCTTGCGGATGCGCACGATGGGCGACAGCACCGTGGGCAGGGCCTGCAGCTCGGCCAGCACCTTGTCCATGGTGCCTTCGCGCGTGTCGTGCGTGAGGATGATGAGGTCGGTGCTGGTGGCGCCCTCGCCGCCCACCTCGTCGGCCTCGCGCTGCAGCACGGCGTCGATGCTGATGCCGTTGAGCGCGAGCACGCCCGTGACCTTGGCGAGCACGCCGGCCTCGTCGGCCACGCGCAGGCGCAGGTAGTAGCTGGTGACCACCTCGCTCATGGGCAGCACCGGCAGGTCGCTCAGGGCGTCGGGCTGGAAGGCCAGGTGCGGCACGCGGTGGTGCGGGTCGGCCGTGTGCAGGCGCGTCACGTCCACCAGATCGGCGATCACGGCGCTGGCCGTGGGTTCGCTGCCCGCGCCCTTGCCGTAGTACAGCGTGGTGCCCACGGCGTCGCCGTGCACCACCACCGCGTTCATCGCCCCCTCGACGTTGGCCAGCAGGCGCTTGGCCGGCACCAGACAAGGGTGCACGCGCAGCTCGATGCCGCGCGGCGCGCGCTTGGTGATGCCCAGCAGCTTGATGCGGTAGCCCAGCTGCTCGGCGTAGCGGATGTCGGTGGCCGACAGCTGGGTGATGCCCTCGACATAGGCCTTGGGGAACTGCACCGGGATGCCGAAGGCGATGGCGCTCATGATGGTCGCCTTGTGCGCCGCGTCCACGCCCTCGATGTCGAAGGTCGGGTCGGCTTCGGCATAGCCCAGGCGCTGCGCCTCCTTGAGCACGACCTCGAAGTCGAGCCCCTTGTCGCGCATCTCCGAGAGGATGAAGTTGGTGGTGCCGTTGATGATGCCGGCGATCCACTCGATGTGGTTGGCCGAGAGGCCCTCGCGCAGCGCCTTGATGATGGGGATGCCACCGGCCACGGCGGCCTCGAAGGCCACGATCACGCCGCGCGCCGAGGCCGCCGCGAAGATCTCGGTGCCGTGCACCGCGAGCAGGGCCTTGTTGGCCGTGACCACGTGCTTGCCCGCCGAGATGGCCTCCATCACCAGGGCCTTGGCGATGCCATAGCCGCCGATGAGTTCGATCACGATGTCGATGTCGGGATTGGCGATCACCTCGCGCGCATCGCCCACGACGGTGACGCCCTCCCCCACCACGGCCCTGGCGCGCGCCACGTCGAGGTCAGCCACCATGGTGATCTGGATGCCGCGGCCGGCGCGGCGGCGGATCTCTTCCTGGTTGCGTTGCAGCACGTTGAAGGTGCCGCTGCCCACGGTGCCAATGCCCAGCAGGCCCACTTGAATCGGTTTCATCGGTCGGTGAAAAAGGAAAAACTCAGTTGCCGTGGCGTTTTCGCCAGTGTTCAAGGAAGCGCGCGACGCGGCCGATGGCCTCGCGCAGGTCGTCCTCGTGCGGCAGGAAGACGATGCGGAAGTGCTGGTTGTCGGGGTAGTTGAAGCCCGATCCCTGCACCAGCATCACGCGGGTTTCCTGCAGCAGTTCCAGGAACAGCTGCTGGTCGTCCTGCACGGGGTACATCGCCGGATCGAGCTTCGGAAACATGTAGAGCGCCGCCTGCGGCTTGACGCAGCTCACCCCCGGGATCGCCGTGATGAGTTCGTAGGCCAGGTCGCGCTGGCGGCGCAGGCGCCCGCCCTCCTGCACCAGGTCGTTGATGCTCTGGTAGCCGCCGAGGGCGGTCTGGATCGCCCACTGGCCTGGCACGTTGGCGCACAGGCGCATGTTCGAGAGCATGTTCAGGCCCTCGATGTAGTCCTTGGCGGGTTTCTTGTCGCCCGACACCACCAGCCAGCCCGCGCGGTAGCCGCAGGAGCGGTAGCTCTTGGACAGCGAGTTGAAGGTGAGCGTGAGCACGTCGTTCGACAGGCTGCCGATCGGCACGTGCTTGACGTCGTCGTACAGCACCTTGTCGTAGACCTCGTCGGCGAAGATCACCAGGCCGTGCTGGCGCGCCAGGCCCACGATCTGCTGCAGCAGCTCCTTGGGGTACAGCGCACCGGTGGGGTTGTTCGGGTTGATGACCACGATGCCCTTGGTGGCCGGCGTGATCTTGCGGCGGATGTCCTCGATGTCGGGCATCCAGCCCTTGGACTCGTCGCACATGTAGTGCACGGGCGTGCCACCCGACAGACTGGCCGCCGCCGTCCACAGGGGGTAGTCGGGGGCCGGCAGCAGCAGCTCGTCGCCGTCATCGAGCAACGCGTTGGTCGCCATCACGATCAGCTCGCTGGCGCCGTTGCCGAGGTAGATGTCCTCCAGGGTGACTCCCTGGATGCCCTGCAGCTGGGTCTCGTGCATCACCGCCTTGCGCGCCGCGAAGATGCCCTTGCTGTCGGAGTAACCCGCCGAATTCGGCAGGTTGCGGATCATGTCCTGCTGGATCTCCTCGGGCGCATCAAAACCGAACACCGCCAGATTGCCGATGTTGAGCTTGATGATCTTGTGGCCCTCTTCCTCCATCTGCCGCGCCGCGTCCATGATGGGACCGCGGATGTCGTAGCAGACGTTGGCGAGCTTGGCGGATTTCTGGATGGTCTTCAAAGTCCCTCCGAGGGCGGAAGCCTGGCACGGGAAGGCTAAGATGGATGCCGCGCCGGTCACGAGCAAACTTGCGATTTGACCACAGTTCTCCAGCTCGCCCAGGGCGCGAACGCCCCATGAAACTGCACGCCGACACGCCCCACCAACTCGCCATCACCGCCCTCGGCGAGGGCTGGATCGCGATCAACGGCGAACGCCACACGGCCAGTGTGGTGCTCACGGCCAGCGGGCAACTGCGCCCCTGGAACTGCCAGCGCTTCGAGGACCTGGGCCCGGGGCACTTCGAGGAACTGCTGGACCCGGCCGGCGTGGCGCCGGAATTGGTGGTCTTCGGCAGCGGCGCGCGGCTGCGCTTCGTCGCACCCCGGCTGCTGCGGGCCCTGCTGGAACGGGGTATTGGCGTGGAAACCATGGACACAGCGGCCGCCTGCAGGACCTACAACATCCTGGCCGGCGAAGGGCGCCGCGTTGCGGCGGCCCTCCTACAAGAAGGTGGTTCCCAGCCCGTATCCGGGTAATCGGGCCCCCAAAGAGGTAAAATACTGGGTTGTTGCCCGGTCAGACCTTCCGTATGCATGCGCAGCGTCGGTCCGGCCACTCGGGCAGCCAACGCAACACCATCCACTTACGTCAGGGGTCTCCACAGCATGGCCGTCGTTGTCAATAAACCCATCCCCGAGTTCGAATCCCTGGCCACCGGCGGCGTCAAGGTCAGCCACCAGAGCCACCTCGGTCAGACGCTCGTGCTGTATTTCTACCCCAAGGACAATACGCCTGGCTGCACCACCGAGGCCATGCAGTTTCGCGACAAGTACAAGGATTTCGTCAAGGCCGGCGCCCAGGTGTTCGGCGTCTCGCGCGACAACATGAAGTCGCACGATGACTTCAAGGCCAAGCTGGAGCTGCCCTTCGAGCTCATTGCCGACACCGAGGAAAAGATGTGCCACATGTTCGGCGTGGTCAAGAACAAGATCATGTACGGCAAGAAGGTCAAGGGCATCGAGCGCAGCACCTTCCTGATCGGGCCCGACGGCGTGCTGCGCCAGGAGTGGCGCGGCCTGAAGGTTCCCGGCCACGTCGAGGAAGTGCTCAAGGCGGTCAAGGCGCTCAAAAAGGCCGCCTGAACGCCTGGTGGTGCGGCGCAGCGACACCCCGCTGCCCCACCGCGTCACCGCGCTTTCGGTGACATGCGGAAGGTGTATAGTGATTCGCATGTCTTCGGGCATCTTCCCTGTCCACCGCTGTTTCCGCCCCCTCCGACGCACGCAAAGCCGCCCGGTTTTCCCGGCGGCTTTTTGTTTTTTCGAGCCCGCGCGCTGAACGCCAAGCCCACATGCCCCTGCCCCCCGCCCCCTCCAAACGCGCCGCCCTCCTCGCCCCCGACGCCTACACCCTCAAGGCCTCCAACGCCAACCTCGAAGATTTCGACGAGCGCACCGGCGGCCTGAACATCCTCCCGGATGACGATACGCTGGCGGCGCCCGCACCGGTCGACGCACCCGCCCCGCGCAAAACGCGTCCCGCGCCGGCCGCCAAGACCCGCCGCGCACCGGCCCCCGCCCTGGAACTCAAGGACCGCGCCGAGCGTCCCGAGCCGGCCGCGCCCGCCTCCACCAGCCTCGCTCCCTCCTCGCCCGTGGCCGCCCCGCGGCGCCGCGCCGGCGGCAAGGTGGCCAGCGGCGGCCCCGCCCGCCTCTTCGTCCTCGACACGAACGTGCTGCTGCACGATCCGATGAGCCTCTTCCGCTTCGAGGAACACGACATCTACCTGCCGATGATCGTGCTGGAAGAGCTGGACGGCCACAAAAAGGGCATGACCGAGGTCGCCCGCAACGGCCGCCAGACCAGCCGCACGCTCGACGCCCTGGCCGCCCAGGCCGGTGGCGACATGACCAAGGGCCTGAAGCTCTCCGCCACCGGCCACCAATCCGCGCGCGGCCTGCTGTTCTTCCAGACCGAGCCGCTGCTGAGCGAGTTGCCCCCGTCCCTGCCCCAGGGCAAGGCCGACAACCAGATCCTCGGCGTGGTGGCTGCGCTGCGCCAGCGCCACCCCGATCGCGACGTGATCCTGGTGTCCAAGGACATCAACATGCGCGTGAAGGCGCGCGCATTGGGTCTGGCCGCGGAGGACTACGAGAATGACAAGACCCTGGACGACGGTGAGCTGCTGTACCCGGGCTCGCTGGCCCTTCCACAGGACTTCTGGACGCGCCAGAGCAAGACCATCGAAAGCTGGCAGAGCGGCAGCCACACGTTCTACCGCGTGAGCGGCCCGGCGGTGGGCCAGTTCCACATCAACCAGTTCGTCTACTTCGAAGCGCCGGGCGAGCCCTCGCTGTACGCGCGCGTGACCGAGATCCGCGACAAGACCGCGGTGCTCAAGACGCTCAAGGACTACACGCACCTCAAAAACGCCGTCTGGGGAGTCACCAGCCGCAACCGCGAGCAGAACTTCGCCCTCAACCTTCTGATGGACCCCGAAATCGACTTCGTGACGCTTGCCGGCACGGCCGGCACGGGCAAGACGCTGATGGCTCTGGCCGCCGGCCTCACGCAGGTGCTGGACGACCGGCGCTACACCGAGATCATCATGACCCGCGCCACCGTCAGCGTGGGCGAAGACATCGGTTTCCTGCCCGGCACCGAGGAAGAAAAGATGGGCCCCTGGATGGGCGCGCTGGACGACAACCTGGAGTTCCTGGCCAAGGGCGACGGTGGCAATGCGGGCGAATGGGGTCGCGCGGCCACCAATGAACTCATCCGCAGCCGCATCAAGGTCAAAAGCATGAACTTCATGCGCGGCCGGACCTTCATGAACAAGTACGTGATCATCGACGAGGCGCAGAACCTGACGCCCAAGCAGATGAAGACGCTGATCACGCGCGCGGGCCCGGGCACCAAGATGATCTGCATGGGCAACCTGGCGCAGATCGACACGCCCTACCTCACTGAAGGCTCCTCGGGCCTGACCTACGCGGTGGACCGCTTCAAGGGCTGGCCGCACGGCGGGCACATCACGCTGGCGCGTGGCGAACGCTCAAGGCTCGCCGACTTCGCCTCCGAAGTGCTCTAAGGCCCGCCTTCATTCGGGTGGCGCGCCACCGTCGGCCTCGGCCAGGCCCACCAGAACGGAGAGCAACAGCCGGACATCGGCCTCACGGCGCACGTCGACGTCGATGACCGGCACGCGCCAGCCCGCCGCCTCCAGGCCAGCGCAGTAGGCCTCGACGCCGGGCGAAGGATGCGTCTCCAGCCGCCCCACGCCCACCACCGTGGGCAGGGGCCCGATGGGCCCGGCCAGCACTCGCAGGTGCCACTCCACCTGGGCAATGGGGTCGGTTTGGCTGTTGTCGACCAGCACGATCAAGCCCAACGCGCCGGCGGCGGCGGGGGGCAGGCCATCCAGCGCCCTCCCGCTTCCGTCGAGGCTCATGGGCACGGCGATGCCCTCACCAATGGATCGGCTGGCGGTGGCCTTGCCAGCCCCCCTGGGCCCGGTGATGACAATCTTGAATTCGGCGGGTCACCACAACCGCCACTTCTCGCGCAAGGGTTTGAACCGGCCCCAAGCCGCGCCTTCGCGGGCCACGTCCAGGGGATGGGTGGCCTCTTCCAGTTGGCCCAGGCCCAGCGCGTCACCCGTGAGCACGAAGGCCCGGACCACAGGCAGCGGCAAACCTGCACGCTCGGCCAACTCCAGGGCGGTGTATGGCCGGCGCCACAGCAAGGCCGCCAGGTGCGGGTGGCCCGGCGCCATGAGCCCCATGGCCTGGGGCCAGCGCCGCAGGCGCCAGGCGCCGCGCAAGGGCGGATGGGGCGCGCGCGCCTCCACCATGGTCGCGCTCAGGCGCCACAGGAACACGCTCAGCGAATGCGTCTCGGCCCCTTGCAGCGCGTCTTCATCGGCCGCCGTGCACGGGCGCAGCGCACCCAGATCATGCGCGTGCGAGAGCAGCTGCTCGACCGGAACGGTGGCCTGCATGGACTGCGACACCGCATCGAGCCGGAGCAACTGCCCTCCGCCGATCGGCAAAACGCTGTGACCACAGCTCCGAAGCGCCGCTCGCAGACGCTCGAACAGTGAGGACAACCACCGCTGGCGATCCAGGGGGTTCGAAGACCGCCGCCGGGGCAAGGCCTGTTGCAAGGCCGTGATGACGCTGATCATGCGCAAGGGAGAACTGATGGTGATCGGGCCGCCCCACCCGAGCGGCACGGTGGCGGCGTCGGTGACCACGACGGTGGTGCGGCCCGGGCAGGTGCTCAATGCCGCCGGCGAGGCAAAGACCACATGGCAACCGGCGACGTCCTCGCTGTACCGAAGCCCCATGCCCAACGCCCCGTCCAGCAAGCGCACCAGCGCCCGCAGGATGGTGGTGTCCTGGGCTGGCAGGGCCAGCGATCCGATCGTCACGCCCTCGGGGACTGGGTGGCCCCGCCAAGTGGCGGGGCTCGGTGGCACCACGGCGGGCACATCCAATGGTGGCGACTGGCTGATCATGCGTCCTCCCTGCATCAAGAGGCGCGAACTATGTGCGTCCTCCTACCGGTACTGGTGTGACCGGGCCATAGAGAACAGCAGATGGTGAGAACTTAGGGCGTCAGGGTGGTCGGGCGCCCGCGCCTCTCGGGCGTGAAGGGACTCAGTAGTCGCCGCCGCCCACGAGCGATTCGAAACGGGTCAACATATTCAAGAACGCCAGCTTGACCGTTCCCGTGGGGCCGTTTCGCTGCTTGCCGATGATGATCTCCGCCACACCCGGCTCTTTGCAGGCATCCTTGGTGTAGTACTCGTCGCGGTAGATGAACATGATGATGTCCGCGTCCTGCTCGATGGCGCCCGATTCACGCAGGTCGCTCATCATGGGACGCTTGTCGGTGCGCTGTTCGACCGAACGATTTAGCTGCGACAGCGCGATCACCGGGCATTGCAGCTCCTTGGCCAGCATCTTCAGGCCACGCGAGATCTCGCCGAGTTCGGTGGCGCGGTTGTCGCCGCCGTCGCTGCTGGAGCCGCTCATGAGCTGCAGGTAGTCGACCACGATCAGACCGAGCTTGCCGCAGGTGCGCGCCAGGCGACGCGCGTTGGCGCGCAGCTCGCTGGGCGTGAGACCGGGCGTCTCGTCGATGTGCAGCGACACGTTGCGCAGCTTCTCGATGGCCTCCGTCAGGCGCGGCCATTCGTCGTCGGTGAGCTTGCCGGTGCGCAGGTGGCCCTGGTTGATGCGGCCGATGGAGCCCACGATACGCACCGCGAGCTGGGCCGCGCCCATTTCCATGGAGAACACGGCGACGGGCAGGCCCTCGTTCAGCGCCACATGCTCGGCGATGTTGATGGCGAAAGCGGTCTTGCCCATCGAAGGACGCGCCGCCAGCACGATCAGATCGCCCCCCTGCAGGCCCGCGGTCATGCGGTCGAGGTCGATGAAGCCGGTGGGCACGCCGGTCACGTCCTGCGGGTTGTCGGCCATCTCCTGCACGCGATCGAGCAGCTCCACCACCAGCCGGTCCATCGACTGGAAGCCCTCCTTCATGCGCGAGCCTTCCTCGCCGATCTTGAAGATCTTCTGTTCGGCTTCGTCGAGGATCTTGGCGACCGGCTTGCCCTGCGGGTTGAAGGCGGAGGTGGCGATTTCGTCGCTGGCGGCCACGAGCTTTCGCAGCACGGCGCGCTCGCGCACGATCTCGGCGTAGCGGCGGATGTTGGCCGCACTGGGCACGTACTGCGCGAGCGAGTTGAGGTAGGCCAGCCCGCCCGCCTCGTCGGCCTTGCCCAGGTTCTGCAGGTGCTCGAACACCGTCACCACGTCGGCCGGCTTGGACGCATTGACCAGCGCAGCGATGGCCGAGTACGTCAGGCGGTGTTCGTAACGGTAGAAGTCGGAGTCGTTGAGCAGGTCCGCGACGCGGTCCCAGGCGCCGTTGTCCAGCAACAGGCCGCCAAGCACGCTGGACTCGGCTTCGATGGAGTGCGGCGGAACGCGGAGCTGCGCGACCTGGCGGTCACCGGTCTCGTCGAGGCCGCTGCCAAGGTCAGGAAATGGGCTGGAGAAGGCGGTGGACATGCGGCGTCAGGGCAAAGGGGAATGGTACGCCCCCGGGTAGTCCTCGTCAGGGGACAACCCTGTGGAGAACCGGTGGGAATGCGGTGCATGCCCGGTGAAAAGAAAAAGCCGCTGCCCGAGGACAGCGGCTTTCTGGCGGACTGGGGGTCCGCGGCGATCAGGCGGTTTCGCCGAGCACCGAGACGGCCACGTCCACCGTGACGTCGGTGTGCAGGTTGATCTGCACGGTGTAGTCGCCCACGGCCTTGAGCGGGCCATTGGGCATGCGCACCTGCGACTTGACCACGTCCTTGAAGCCTTGCTTGTGCAGCTCGTCGGCCACGTCGTGGTTGGTGACGGAGCCGAACAGACGGCCATCCACACCAGCCTTCTGCGTGAGCTTGAGGGTGGTGGCGGCCAGCTTCTCACCCACGGCCTGAGCGGCGGCCAGCTTGGCGGCGGCGGCCTTTTCCAGTTCGGCGCGGCGGGCCTCGAAGGCCGCCAGGGCGTCCTTGGTGGCGCGGCGGGCCTGGCCGGTCGGGATCAGGAAGTTGCGGGCGTAGCCGTCCTTGACCTTGACGACATCGCCGAGGGCGCCGAGGTTGTGGACTTTTTCGAGAAGAATCACTTGCATGTCGGGCTCCTCAATCAGACGCGGTGCTGATCGCTGTAGGGCAGCATGGCCAGGAAGCGCGCGCGCTTGATGGCGGTGGTGACCTGGCGCTGGTAGATCGCGCGGGTGCCGGTCAGGCGCGCCGGGATGATCTTGCCGTTTTCAGAAATGAAGTCGCGCAGGACGTCGATGTCTTTGTAGTCCACCTCTTCGACCTTGGCGACGGTGAAGCGGCAGAAGCGCTTGCGCTTGAAAAGCAGCGACTGGGTGTTGCGCTTGGGGCGCTTGTCTTTGTTGAAACGCTTGGGTGCAGCCATGATGGGCCTCTCCTATGTCTTGCTGAATGCCTGGATGTGGAAGACCACGCCTTTGCCGTTGCGCGCGTTCGCGAGGAACCCGTCGAAGTCCGCCAGTTCGTTGAGCGCCTGCTTCTGCAGGGTCTCGGCCAGGGGCCCGAAGGCCACGGCACGGATCTGGAGGGCGACGGTGCGGGGTGTGTCCAGTTCGGTCTGCTGCGACTCGTGTTCGAGCACGAGATTGAGCACCGGGATGCCTGCCGGTGTGTAGCGCAGGTTCTGCACCTGCACCACCGCGGCCTGCAACTGGAGACGGTTCACCCGATTCCCGCGAACCTCACGCCAGGGGCGTCAGGCGGATTGCTCCTGCGATTGCTGCTGGGCCTTGCGGGCCTCTTCGCGCTCGACCGTCTTCATCATGGACGACGGGCCGGTGTCGGCTTTCTTGCGCTGCACGCTCAGGTGGCGCAGCACCGCGTCGTTGAAGCGGAAGGCGTGCTCCAGCTCGTTCATCACGGCCTGGTCGGCCTCGATGTTGACGCAGAGGTAGTGGGCCTTGGACAGCTTGTTGATCTGGTAAGCCAGCTGGCGGCGGCCCCAGTCTTCAACGCGGTGGATCTTGCCGCCACCGGCGGTGATCATGCCCTTGTAGCGCTCCAGCATGGCCGGAACCTGTTCGCTCTGATCCGGGTGGATCAGCAAGACGATCTCATAGTGACGCATGGACTCTCCTTGTGGATGCCCCCGGCCGATCGGAAAACCCTGGCCTGGGAGATTGACAGCCGCCCCCAGGCGTCAGCAGGGGTGCAGCAAGGCAAGCCCGCGATTATACAAAAGTGAAAAGCCCGGGCCACCTGCCGGTGGTCCGGGCCTGGGACCGCCCGCCTTCGCGGCGGGCGGGGACCTATCGGGCGCCGTTCAGGCGGCCTTCAGGTTGGGGTAGCGCACGTGCTCCACCAGCTCCTGGATCTTCTTGCTCGGCGCCGGGGTCACCAGGCTGACCAGGACGATCACCGCGATGCCCAGCGGCACGCCGAACACGCCGGCCGAGATCGGCTGGATGCCCCACCACAGCTCGATCGGCGAGGTGACGCCGAAGATGCCACGCAGCCAGGGCTGTGTGGTGGCCATGTAGTAGAAGGTGATACCCAGGCCCGCGATCATGCCCAGCGAAGCGGCGATGCCGGTGGCGCGCTTCCAGAAGATGCCGAGCACCAGTGCCGGGAAGAACGCCGAGGCAGCGAACGAGAACGCCGCGGAGACCAGGAACAGGATGTCGGCCGGTTTCTGGGCGGCCACATAGGCGGCGGCCAGGGCCACGACCAGCAGCAGCGTCTTGGAGATCGTGACGCGGCGGGCCGTCGAGGCGTTGGGGTCGATCATCTTGTAGTACAGGTCGTGCGACAGCGCGTTGGCGATGGTCAGCAGCAGGCCGTCGGCCGTGGACAGCGCCGCGGCCAGGCCGCCGGCCGCCACCAGGCCCGAGATCACGTACGGCAGGCCACCGATGGCGGGGGTTGCCAGCACGATGATGTCGCCGCCGATGCTCATCTCGTTGAGCTGCAAGATGCCGTCCTTGTTCACGTCGGTCACCGACAGCAGGGTCGGGTCGACACGGTTCCATGCCGCTATCCACTCCGGCAGGTTGTTGAACGGTGTGCCCACCAGGACGTTGAACACCTCGAACTTGACCAGCACGGCCAGGGCCGGCGCGGTGAAGTACAGCAGGAAGATGAAGAACAACGACCACGTCACCGAGGCCCGCGCCTCCTTCACGCTGGGCACCGTGTAGTAGCGCATCAGGATGTGCGGCAGCGCAGCGGTGCCCACCATCAGGCAGAAGATCAGCGCGAGGAAGTTGCGCCGCGATTCGTCGAAGGTCTTCTTCGCGGCCGCGTCGCCGTTCGGGTCGCCGACGTACTGCGCGGCGTGGCGCGGCATGCCATTGAGCGGCTTGGTCTTCGCGTCCGCAGCGGCTTTGGCGCGCGTCCAGGCGGCCTTGGCGGCGGCCTCGTCCTTCGGCAGGTCCGCGACGGCTTTCTCGGCAACCGCGATCTCGGCGGTAGGCGCATTGGCGGCGCGCAGGTCGGCCAGCTTTTTGTCGGCAGCGGCCTTGTCGGCGGCCAGCGCGGCGGCCGGGTCCTTCAGCTTCTCGGCCAGAGCGTCTGAGCGCTGCTTGAACACGTTGCGGACCTCGATCTCCTTCGGATCGTTGATCAGCCGCGTCTCGGCTTCGGTCACCTTGACCAGTTGCTGCCCATAAATGAGCTGCGGCACGGGCACGTTGGTCTGCTTCACCGACAGCCAGACCACCGGGATCATGTAGGCAATGATCAGGATGATGTACTGGGCGACTTGCGTCCAGGTCACCGCGCGCATGCCACCCAGGAACGAGCACACCAGGATGCCGCCGAGGCCCAGGAAGATCCCGAGCTCGAAGGCCACGCCGGTCAGGCGCGCCGTGATGATGCCCACGCCGTAGATCTGCGCCACCACGTAGGTGAAGGAACAGAGGATGGCCGCAAGGATGCCCAGAAAGCGCGGCAGGTTGCCGCCGTAGCGCTCACCCAGGAAATCGGGAATGGTGAACTGGCCGAACTTGCGCAGGTACGGCGCCAGGAACAGCGCCACCAGACAGTAACCACCGGTCCAGCCCATGATGAAGGCCAGGCCCCCATAGCCCGTGAGGTAGAGCGTGCCCGCCATGCCGATGAAGGACGCGGCCGACATCCAGTCGGCGCCGGTGGCCATGCCGTTGTACACGGCAGGCACGCGGCGCCCGGCCACGTAGTACTCGGCCGCATCGGTGGTGCGGCTCATGATGCCGATGCCGGCGTAGAGCGCGATCGTCGCGATCAGGAAGATGAAGCCGATCCACTCGCGCGACAGCCCGAGCTGCTCGAAGATGGCCAGTGCAACCACGAAGACGAAGAAGCCCCCCGTGTACCACTTGTAGACCTTGTTGAGCTGCTGCTTGAAGGCAGCGTTGGAGCGGGCGCCACCGGCGCCGCCTGTTTCAAACATGCCTGCCATGGTTTACTCCTCGGCCTCGTCGACACCGTGTTCGATGTCGAGCTTGTTCATGTACCAGGCGTAGAAAGCAATGATGGCCACATAGACCACCAAAGCCCCCTGCGCACCCACCCAGAAGCTGAACGGCCAACCGAAGAAGTTGAAGTGCAGATCCCGGGCGAAGTAGCCCACCACGAACGTCACGACGAACCAGATTGCAAGCAATATGGCCGTGATGTTGAGGTTCTTCCGCCAGTACAGGCGGTGCTTCTCTGTCAATTGCATTGCATCGACCTCCATCAACAAACCCTCACGGGCACGTCACGGACACCACCCGTCTCCTCATGGGTGACCTGCACGCCAAGTCCATGTTGTCGGCACCGCCTTGCGGACGGTGCCCCTTTTTGCGGCCGCTCGGCGGCAGCGCGCCTCAGGTCGGTTCTTGAACCAGCCCTGTCTCGCGCTCCAGCTGGGCGGCCACCTTGGGCTCGAACCGTTTGAGGTGGCGAATGATCTTCGCCGCCTCTTCGGGCTCTTGCCGATCGACATGAACCCGCGCGAGCTGATACCAGCCGTACGGGCTCATGGGCTGCAGTTGGGTGTTGCGCTTGAGCGCGACCACGGCGTCGTCGAAGCGCCGCTGGCGGATCAGGCACAAGGCCAGGCCGTACCAGGCCCGGTCCATCTTTTCTTCAAGGGCGATGGCCTGGCGAAACGCCGCCTCGGCGTCTTCCAGCAAGCCCAGTTCTTCGCGCAGGAAGCCCAGGTTGAACCAGCCCGCCGCCTGCTGCGGCCGCACGGCGACCACGCGCTCGAGCGCCGCCACCGCGCCGGCCTTGTCGCCCTGCTCCGCCCTAAGATGGGCGAGCGTCGCCCAGGCGTAGGCGTCGTCGGGATCGATGGCCAGCATGCGCTCCACGCGCTCGAGCGCCGCCGCACGCCGGCCGAGGGCCAGCAGCAGCTTGATCTGCCAGCGCAGGAAGCGCAGTTGCATCGAGGCGTTCATTTGCACAACTCCACACCGATGCGCAGGCAGTGCTGGATGCGCAGCGCCGTCACCACGATCCACGCAAAGGCCAGCACGAGGAAAGCCACCAGCGGCACATGGCGGTCCAGCACGATGCTGCGCGGCGTGATGAAGCGCGCCATCACCACGAAGGGACGGCCGATCTGCGCCAGCAACTGGTAGAAGAAGTTGGTGTCGCGCTTGGCGCCCGCCAGCAGGCCCAGCACCCACTGGCCGAACAGCGACATGAGCGCGATCTCGCAGATCAGTTTGGCAATGGACAGGAACAGCAACATGCGTGAGTGACACCTTGGGTTGGCGCCATTCTTTCGCTGCCCCTTACGGTTTACTTACGATTCCTCACACCAAGCGCCCCACAGCGGGTGATCCCTGTGAGGGTTATCCCTAGATCGCAAACCAAAAAAGGGCTCCGAAGAGCCCTTTGCCTGGCCGGGAGGACCCGGTCACGCGAATTCAGTCGGCGGCGAAGATGTCCTTCTTGTGGTTGTCGGGCACGAACACCGCGCCGATGAGCACCGTGGCCAGGGCGATGACGATGGGGTACCACAGGCCGTAGTACGGATCGCCGGTGTGGGCAATCATGGCGAAGGCCGTCGCCGGCATCAGGCCACCGAACCAGCCGTTGCCGATGTGGTACGGCAGGGACATGCCGGTGTAGCGGATGCGGGTGGGAAACAGCTCGACCAGGGCCGCGGCGATCGGGCCGTACACCATGGTCACCAGGACCACCAGGTAGGTGAGGATGATCACCAGCGGGAAGGCCTGTGCGTTGAACACGCCGAAGAAGCCGTCCACCTTCACGATGCCGGGCGCGGGCTTGTCGGCGGCGGGGTAGCCGGCCGCGGCCAGCGCCGCGTTCACGCTCTTCGTGAACGCGGCGGGCACGGCCTTGGCGTCGTCGCCGCTGAGCTTGGCGGCCTCATAGGCAGGTATCTCCGTGCTGCCGATCTGCACCTTCGCGGGCACCACGCCGGACTGGTACTGCACCGAGTAGCTCACCGAGTTGCGCGCCAGCAGCGCCTTGGTCACGTCGCAGGAACTGGTGAACTTGGCGGTGCCGGTGGGGTTGAACTGGAACGAGCAATCGGACCGGTCGGCGATGATCGTCACGGTGGTGTTCTGCTGGGCCGCGTGCAGCGCCGGGTTGGCCAGCCGGGTGATGGCGTTGAAGACCGGGAAGTAGGTCAGCGCGGCCAGCAGGCAGCCCGCCAGGATGATCTTCTTGCGGCCTATCGTGTCGGAGAGCGAGCCGAACACCACGAAGCCGCCGGTGCCCAGGATCAGCGCCCAGGCAATCAGCATGTTGGCGGTGAACATGTCCACGCGCAGGATGGTCTGGATGAAGAACAGCGCATAGAACTGGCCCGTGTACCAGACCACCGCCTGGCCGGCCACAAGACCCAGCAGCGCCAGCAAGGCGTACTTGCCGTTCTTCCAGTTGCCGAAGGCCTCGGAAATCGGCGCCTTCGATTGGGCGCCTTCGGCTTTCATCTTCTTGAAGGCGGGAGACTCTTCCATCTGCAGGCGAATCCACAGCGAGACCCCGAGCAGGAAGATCGACAGCAGGAAGGGAATGCGCCAGCCCCAGGTGGTGAAGGCCTGTTCACCCACCACCGAGCGCACCACCAGGATCACCATGAGCGAGAGCAGCAGGCCCAGCGTCGCGGTGGTCTGGATCCAACTCGTGAAGAAGCCGCGGCGGCCATGCGGCGCGTGCTCGGCCACGTAGACCACGGCCCCGCCGTACTCGCCACCGAGCGCCAGGCCCTGCAGCATGCGCAGCGCGATCAGCAGCACGGGCGCTGCCCAGCCGATGGAGTCGTAGCTGGGCAGCAGGCCGACGACGAAGGTCGAAATGCCCATGATCAGGATCGTGATCAGGAAGGTGTACTTGCGGCCCACCAGGTCACCGAGGCGGCCGAACACCAGCGCTCCGAAGGGCCGCACCAGGAAGCCCGCCGCGAAGGCCAGCAAGGCAAACACGTTGCGCGTGGCCTCGGGAAAGGAAGAGAAAAACTGCGCGCCGATGATCGCGGCGAGCGAACCGTAGAGATAGAAGTCGTACCACTCGAAGATGGTGCCGGCCGATGAGGCCAGGATGACCCGCTTCTCTTCGCGGGTCATGGGACGTTTTCGGGGGTCCGGCGCACGGCTTGCGCCGGCCGCCATGGCTGCGGTGTTCCTGTTCACATGCGTCTCCTCATTCAATGGGCTGGAAGGCCCGATGGCTTCCAGAGCCGATTTGTAGAGACGCGCGCTTACCAGCCCCTGACCCGGAACTGACTTCAAACTGACCCAGAACTGAAGGAGGAATTAAAGCGGCACCGATTGCGGTGCGCGACCGGCCCAGGCCGATGCGACTACGCCCCCGCCACGCGGCGGCGCGTCAGCAAACTCAGGACCAGGATGACCGCAAAACCCAGCGGCACACCGAACACCGCCGCGGACACCGGCTGGATGTCGAACCAGAGCGACTGGCCGGCCGGCAGCCGCAGCACGGCGCGCACCGCCGGGGCGTTGACCACCATGTAGCCCACCGTCACGCTCAGGCCCGCGAGCATGCCGGCCACCGCGGCAGCGCCTGTGGTGCGCGACCAGAAGATGCCCATGATCATGGCCGGCACCAAGGCAGAGGCCGCGAGCGAGAACGATGAGGCCACCAGCGGCAGGATCTCCGCCGGCCTGAGCGATGCCACGAAAGCCGCGACCGTGGCCACGCTCAACAGCGCGAACTTGGAGAGGATCACGCGCTGCTCGGGCGCCACATGGCGCCCGAACTCCTGCAAGTAGGTGTCGCGCACCAGCGAGTTGCTGATGGTCAGCAAGAGGCCATCGGCGGTGGACAGCGCGGCGGCCAGACCACCCGCGGCCACCAGGCCGGACACCACGTAGGGCATGCCGCCCAGCTCGGGCGTGGCGAGCATGATCAGGTCGGCCCCCAGCCGGATCTCGCCGAACTGCAGGATGCCGTCGCCATTGATGTCGCTCACCGAAAGCAAGGAATCGTCGTAGTGCGACCACTGCGCGATCCACGACGGCAGCGCGTTGAAACTGCTGCCCACGACGTTCTGCATCAGCTCGTACTTCACCAGTGTGGCCAGCGCGGGCGCGCTCAGGTACAGCAGCGCGATGAAGAACAGCGACCAGGCCACCGAGGCCCGCGCGGTGGCCACGGACGGCGTGGTGTAGTAGCGCGTCAGCAGGTGGGGCAGCCCGGCGGTGCCCACCATGAGGCAGAACATGAGCGCCAGGAAGTTCGCGCGGGACGACTGGAAGGCCCGGCGCTCGGCCTCGCTGCCATTCGGATCGCCGACATAGGCCTGCGTGTGGGGCGGCAGCCCGCCCAGGAAGCGGGAACGGTCCTGGCTGTCCTTCATGGCGCGCGTCCATTGCTCGCGCGCGTCGGCCGCGTCCCGGGGCAAGGCCGACAGCGCCCGGCGCGCGGCGACGACGCGCTCGACAGATGCGTTCTGGGCCACCAGCTCGCGCACGCGCTCTTGCGCGAGCATGCGCTGCTCCCGCAGCGATCCCTCCACGTCCTGGAGCCAGCGCTGGTACTGGCGGGCCCGCGCCTGGAACTCGGCCTGCACCGCCCGCTCCTGCGGCGAAGCCTGCAGGTCCTTCTCGAGCGCTGCGATCTTCTCGAGCTGCTTGCCGTAGGCCAACGGCGCCAGGGGGTTGCCCAATTGCTGGTAGGCCAACCAGGACACGGGGACCAGAAAGGCCAGCAACAGGATCACGTATTGCGCGACCTGGGTCCAGGTGATGGCCCGCATGCCGCCCAGGAAGGAACACAGCACCACCCCACCCAGGCCCAGCATGATGCCGATCTCGAAATGCACCCCGGTCAGGCGCGAAGCCACCAGGCCGATGCCATAAATCTGCGCCACCACGTAGGTGAAGGAACACAGGATCGCCGAGAACGCCGCCAGGCGGCGCGGCCACCGGCCGCCAAAGCGGTGCATGAAGTACTCGGGCACCGTGTAGAGCTTGAGCTGGCGCAGGTGCGGCGCGATGAGCAGGCCCACGAGGCAGAAGCCGCCGGTCCAGCCCAGCACGAAGGCCAGTCCGCCAGCTTGCACGTCGGTGCCGCCGAAGCCTTGCAGGTAGAGGCCGCCGGCCAGGCTGATGAAGGACGCCGCGCTCATCCAGTCGGCGGCCGCGGCCATGCCGTTGTAGACCGGCGGAATGCGCCGGCCCGCCACGTAGTACTCCTCGGGGTCGGCGGTGCGCCCATAGACGCCGATGCCGCCGTACATCATGACGGTGGCGAACAACATGATCGGCCCCAGCCAGCGGCGCGACAGGCCGCTCTGCTCGGCCCAGGCCATCAGCAGCAGGAAAGCAATCAGCGCCACCACATACAGCGCCAGGATGCGGTGCAGGCGGCGCTGGTAGGCGGCGTAGGCTGGGCCGTCAGCCACCGCCGCCCCCGTCGTCCGGCCCGTCCCCGCCGCCCTCGCCGTCGCGGGCCTCCAGGCGGTTCATGGCCCAGGTGTAGACCGCCAGGATGGCGATGAACACCAGCACCGCCCCTTGGGAGGCGATCCAGAAATGCAGGGGCCAGCCCATCACGGAGAAGCTGAGCTCTCGCGCGAAGAAGCAGGTGCCGAAGGACACCAGCACCAGCACCGCCAGCAGCACGGCCTTCAGGGCCAGTGCGCGGCGGTCGTGGCGCGGGTTCGTGGCAGGCGCGGGAGGCATCGCGGGATCATCGCATTGCGCGCGCCCCCCCGCCTTAGGTGTTTGCGCGGGCTGCCCCGCGCGCTCAGCCCCGCGCCAGCAGCTGCCAGGTGTCGATCACCGTGTCGGGGTTGAGCGAGATGGAGCTGATGCCCTCGTCGCGCAGCCACTGCGCGAAGTCGGGGTGGTCGCTGGGGCCCTGGCCGCAGATGCCCACGTACTTGCCCTCGGCCTTGCAGGCGCCGATGGCCAGCTTGAGCAGCGCGCGCACCGCCGGGTCGCGCTCGTCGAAATCGTGCGCCAGCAGTTCCAGGCCGGAATCTCGGTCGAGGCCAAGCGTGAGCTGCGTCAGATCGTTCGAGCCGATGGAGAAGCCGTCGAAGTACTGCAGGAAGTCCTTGGCCAGCACGGCGTTGCTGGGGATCTCGCACATCATGATGAGCTGCAGACCGTTCTCGCCGCGCTTGAGGCCCTTGGCCGCCAGCAGCTCGGTCACGCGCTGGGCCTGCGCCAGCGTGCGCACGAAGGGCACCATCACCTGCACGTTGCTCAGGCCCATGTCCTCGCGCACGCGCTTGAGCGCCTCGCATTCCATGGCAAAGGCCTCGGCGAAGTCGTGGCTGATGTAGCGCGCCGCACCGCGGAAACCCAGCATGGGGTTTTCTTCGTCGGGTTCGTAGCGGGAGCCGCCCACCAGCTTGCGGTACTCGTTGCTCTTGAAGTCCGACAGGCGAACGATCACCGGCTTGGGCCAGAAGGCCGCGGCGATGGTGGCCACGCCCTCGGCGACCTTGTCGACGTAGAACGCGCGCGGCGAGGCATGGCCGCGCGCCACCGACTCCACCGCCTTCTTCAGGTCGGCGTCGACGTTGGGGTAGTCGAGTATGGCCTTGGGGTGCACGCCGATGTTGTTGTTGATGATGAATTCCAGCCGCGCCAGGCCCACGCCGCCGTTGGGGATCTGGGCGAAGTCGAAGGCCAGCTGTGGGTTGCCCACGTTCATCATGATCTTCACGTCGAGATCGGGCATCTCGCCGCGCTTGACCTCGCTGATCTCGGTCTCGAGCAGGCCGTCGTAGATGTTGCCGGTGTCGCCCTCGGCGCAGCTCACGGTGACCAGGGTGCCGTCCTTGAGCCGCTCGGTGGCGTCGCCGCAGCCCACCACGGCCGGGATGCCGAGTTCGCGCGCGATGATGGCCGCGTGGCAGGTGCGCCCGCCGCGGTTGGTGACGATCGCGCTGGCGCGCTTCATCACGGGCTCCCAGTTGGGGTCGGTCATGTCGGTGACCAGCACGTCGCCGGGCTGCACCTTGTCCATCTCGCCGATGCTGTGCACCAGGCGCACCGGGCCGGTGCCCACCTTCTGGCCGATGGCGCGGCCGCTGGCCAGCACCGAGCCCTTGCCCTTGAGCTTGTAGCGCACCTCGGTCTTGCCGGCGCTCTGGCTTTTCACCGTTTCGGGGCGGGCCTGCAGGATGTAGATCTGGCCGTCGGTGCCGTCCTTGCCCCACTCGATGTCCATGGGGCGGCCATAGTGCTGCTCGATCACCAGCGCGTACTGGGCCAGCTGCGCCACGTCGGCGTCGCTCAGGCTGTAGCGGTTGCGCTGCTCCACGGGCACGTCCACGGTCTTCACCAGCTTGCCCTTCAGCGGGCCGTCGGCGGCCTTTTCCTCGGCCGTGCTGAACACCATCTGGATCAGCTTGCTGCCCAGGTTGCGGCGGATGAGCGCGCGCTTGCCGGCCTTGAGCATGGGCTTGTGCACGTAGAACTCGTCGGGGTTCACGGCGCCCTGCACCACCGTCTCACCCAGGCCGTAGCTGCTGGTGATGAAGACGACATCGGAAAAGCCGCTCTCGGTGTCGATGGTGAACATCACGCCGGCCGCGCCCAGGTCGGAGCGCACCATGCGCTGCACGCCGGCCGACAAGGCCACCTCGGCGTGGGCGAAGCCCTTGTGCACGCGGTAGCTGATGGCGCGGTCGTTGTAGAGGCTGGCGAACACCTCCTTCATCTTGTGCAGCACCTCCTCGATGCCGACCACGTTGAGGAAGGTTTCCTGCTGGCCCGCGAAGGACGCGTCGGGCAGGTCTTCGGCGGTGGCCGAGGAGCGCACGGCGAACGAGGCCTTGGCGTTGCCCTCGCTCAGGGTGGCGAAGGCCTCGCGGATGGCCCTTTCCAGGTCGGCCGGAAAGGGCTGGGCCTCGACCCAGGCGCGGATCTCGGCGCCGGCGGCGGCCAGGGCGCGCACGTCCTCGGTGTCGAGCGTGGCCAGGCGCTGGTTGATGCGGTCGGCCAGGCCGCCGTGCTGGAGAAATTCGCGGAAGGCGTGCGCCGTGGTGGCGAAGCCGGTGGGCACCTTCACACCGCTGGGCAGCTGAGAAATCATCTCGCCGAGGCTGGCGTTCTTGCCGCCGACCGACTCGACGTCGCTCATCCGCAGCTTCTCGAAAGGCACGACCAGGGCGGTCGCCTCGAACAGGTTGGACATGGAAAAACTCCTAAGGTTGAAAAACCGGGGTTCCATGCACCAGCGTGTGACCTGTGGTTGTGTTGTGGGTCGGCCACCGGGCAAGGCGGAAATCTTGGGGGGCGCCACGGGCCCGGATAATGGCCCGCCACGCAACAGCAGCGGATTGTAAGGACGCCCCTCCCATGTCCCACCGAACGGTCTTTTTCGTCTCCGACGGCACCGGCATCACCGCCGAAACCTTCGGCAACGCCATCCTCGCCCAGTTCGAGGCCACGGTGCGCCGGGTGCGCCTGCCCTTCCTGGACAGCGTGGACAAAGCCCACCAGGCGGCGCGCCAGATCAACCACACCGCCGAGGTGGAGGGCCGGCGCCCGCTGGTGTTCACCACCGTCGTCAACGCCGAGGTGCTCGACGTCTTCCAGCACCACTGCCGCGGCATGCTGCTCGACATGTTCGGCACCTTCGTGCAGCCGCTGGAGGAAGAGCTGGGGATCAAGAGCAACCACCGCGTGGGGCGCTTTTCCGACGCGTCCAAGAGCAAGGCCTACCACGACCGCATCGAGGCCATCAACTACTCGCTGGCGCACGACGACGGCCAGAGCGACAAGGACCTGGAGAGCGCCGACGTGATCCTGGTCGGCGTGAGCCGCAGCGGCAAGACGCCGACCTCGCTGTACCTCGCCATGCAGTACGGCCTGAAGGCCTCCAACTACCCGCTGATTCCCGAGGATTTCGAGCGCCGCAAGCTGCCACCCGCCCTGGCCACGCACCGCAAGAAGCTGTTCGGGCTCACCATCGCGCCGGATCGCCTGAGCGAAATCCGCAACGAGCGCCGCCCCAACTCGCGCTACGCCGACCTGGAGAACTGCCGCATGGAGGTGGCCGAGGCGGAGGCCATGATGCGCCGCGAGGGCATCCGCTGGCTCTCCACCACCACCAAGTCCATCGAGGAAATCGCGACCACCATCCTGCAAGAGGTGCGGCCCGAACGCCTCGAGTACTGAGCTCAGGCCGCCGTGGCTTCCGCCACCGGCTGGCGGATCAGGTAATCGAAGGCGCTCAGGGCCGCGGTCGATCCCGCGCCGGCGGCGATCACGATCTGCTTGTACGGCACCGTGGTGCAGTCGCCGGCCGCGAACACGCCGTCCACGTTGGTGTGGCCCTTGGCGTCGATCACGATTTCGCCGAAGCGGCTGAGCTCCACCGTGCCCTTGAGCCATTCGGTGTTGGGCACCAGGCCGATCTGGACGAACACGCCTTCCAGTTCGACGTGGCGCTGCTCGCCGCTGGCGCGGTCCTTGTAGCTCAGGCCGTTCACCGTGCCGTTGGCGCCGGTGATCTCGGTGGTCTGCGCATTCGTGTGGATCGCCACGTTGGGCAGGCTCTTGAGCCTGGTGACCAGTACCGCATCGGCCTTGAGCGCGTCGGCGAATTCGATCAGCGTCACGTGCTCGACGATGCCGGCCAGGTCGATCGCGGCCTCCACGCCCGAGTTGCCACCGCCGATCACCGCCACGCGCTTGCCCTTGAACAGGGGGCCGTCGCAGTGCGGGCAGTAGGCCACGCCCTTGTTGCGGTACTCGGCCTCGCCGGGCACGTTCACGTTGCGCCAGCGCGCGCCGGTCGACAGGATCACGCTGCGCGCTTTCAGGGTGGCGCCATTGGCCATGACCACCTGCACGGGGCCGCCCGGCTCGCTGGCGGGCACCAGTTTCTCGGCGCGCTGCAGGTTCATGATGTCCACGCCGTAGTGACGCACCTGGGCTTCCAGCGCGGCGGCGAACTTCGGGCCGTCGGTTTCCAGCACACTGATGTAGTTCTCGATCGCCAGCGTGTCGTTCACCTGACCGCCGAAGCGCTCGGCCGCCACGCCCACGCGGATGCCCTTGCGCGCCGCATAGACGGCCGCGGCGGCGCCGGCCGGGCCACCACCAACGATCAGCACGTCGAACGGGTCCTTGGCGTCCAGCTTGGCCGCTTCGCGGGCGTCGGCGTTCACGTCGAGCTTGGCGACGATCTCCTCCAGCGACATGCGGCCGCCGCCGAACTCTTCGCCATTGAGGAAGACCATGGGCACCGCCATCACCTGGCGCTGCTCGACCTCGGCCTGGAACAGCCCGCCATCGATCACCGTGACCTGCACCGCCGGGTTGCGGATGGCCATCAGCGACAGCGCCTGAACCACGTCCGGGCAGTTGTGGCAGCTCAGGCTCATGTAGACCTCGAAGCGCAGGTCGCCCTGCAGCGTGGCGATGGCGTCCAGCGTTTCCTGCTCGGCCTTGGGCGGGTGACCGCCGGTCCACAGCAGGGCCAGCACCAGCGAAGTGAACTCGTGGCCCAGGGGAATGGCGGCGAAGCGCACGCCCGTGGTCTCGCCTTCGCGGGCGATCACGAACGAGGGCTTGCGCGCGTCCGTGCCGCTGTCGTCGTAGCTCACCTGGTCCGACAGGCCGGCGATGGTCTGCAGCAGTTCGCGCAACTCCTGCGACGGGGCGGAACCGTCGAGCGAGGCGATGAGGCGGATGGGCCGCTGCAGCTTGCCCAGGTAGGCCTGCAACTGGGCCTTGAGGGTGTCGTCGAGCATGGGGGACTCCTTTCGATTCAGCGTTTTGCGAGGAACCCTGGGCGCATGGCACCCAAGGTTCAACGCAAAACCCTCAACGGGTTTTCAGCGGATCGCGGCGATCAGATCTTGCCGACGAGGTCCAGCGAGGGCGTCAGGGTCTTGGCGCCGTCGTTCCACTTGGCGGGGCACACCTGGCCCGGGTTCTTGGCCACGAACTGGGCGGCCTTGAGCTTGCGCAGGGTTTCCTTCATGTCGCGGGCGATCGCGTTGTCGTGGATCTCGGCGGTCTTGATCACGCCCTCGGGGTTGATGATGAAGGTGCCACGCAGCGCCAGGCCCTCTTCCTCGATGTGCACGCCGAAGGCACGGGTCAGCTGGTGGGTGGGGTCGCCCACCAGGGGGAACTTGGCCTTGCCCACGGCGGGCGAGGTCTCGTGCCACACCTTGTGCGAGAAGTGGGTGTCGGTGGTGACGATGTAGACCTCGGCGCCCAGCTTCTGGAACTCGGCGTAGTTGTCGGCCGCGTCTTCCACTTCGGTCGGGCAGTTGAAGGTGAAGGCCGCCGGCATGAACACCAGCACCGACCACTCGCCACGCAGGCTCGCGTCGCTCACAGGCACGAACTTGCCGTTGTGGAAGGCCGTGGTGGAGAAGGGTTGAACGGTGGTGTTGATCAGGGACATGGGAACTCCTGGTTGCGGTTGAAGGAAATGGGGAAAACGGTGACGGCGCCAAACGCAGTTCAACGCGACGGGGACAATCATAGTCGATGACTATGGAATGATCGGATTAATAGTCTTTATCCCCCTCATAGGGAATTTTGTGCTTGGCACCAGCCGGCGGCCGGTTGTTCCCGGGGCAAACCGCGCACCCAGCACCCGCTGATGCACCCACACAACGACGTGTGAAGAAATTTTGCATGTATTGTTAATGAGAACCGTTTTCATTAGCAATAATAGGCCACAGCCAGCCACCGACCCAGCGCCTCCCCCATCCGTGCCCCGGCACCTGAGCGCCGTGACGAGGAAGCCAGCCAGCCGACTCACCACAACAGCCTCAAGGACCGACCATGGCTCGCTACCGCCGCCGCACCGCCCGCCCATCCACCCAACTCCTGGCCCTGCTGGCCGCCGCCCTGCCCGCCGCGGGCATGGCGCAGACCGCGCCCGCTACCACCCTGCCGACCGTCACGGTGAAAGAAGCGCCCGAGGTGCCGTACAGGGCCGAGAAGTCGGCCAACGAGAAGTTCACCGCGCCCCTGCTCGACACGCCCAAGACGGTGCAGATCATCAAGAAGGAAGTGATCGAGGAGCAAGGCGCCGTCACGCTGATGGAAGCCCTGCGCAACACCCCCGGCATCACCATGCAGATGGGCGAGAACGGCAACACCTCGGCCGGCGACACCTTTCAGCTGCGCGGCTTCTCGCTGCAACAGTCCACCTTCGTCGATGGCATCCGCGACCTGGGCGCGGTCACGCGCGACACCTTCAATCTCGAACAGGTCGAGGTGGTGAAAGGCGCCGCCGGCGCCGAGACCGGGCGCGGCGCCAGCGCCGGCTTCATCAACCTGATTTCCAAGCAGGCCCATCTGGGCGACGAGAGCAGCGTTTCCGGCACCGTGGGCACGGGCGACCGCCGCCGCGCCACGGTCGACCTGAACCGACAGCTCAGCGACACCTCGGCCTTGCGCCTCAATGCCATGGTGCAGGACAGCGGCGTCGACGGCCGCGACTTCGTGGAGAACAAGGGCTATGGCGTGGGTCTGTCGTATGTGACCGGCCTGGGCACGCCCACCCGGGTGCATCTGTTCAGCCAGCACCTGCGCCAGGACAACGTGCCCGACGGCGGCATTCCCGCCATCGGCTACGAAGGCTACACCTCCGTCATCGGCCCCAAGGTGCGCCGCGAGAACTTCTACGGCAGCGTGAACGACCGCGAGAAGGTCGACGCCGACATGTTCACCGTGAAGGTCGAGCACGACCTCGGCGAGGCCACGACGGTCCGCAACGTCACGCGCTACGGCAAAACCCACATGGACCGCACGCTCACCGGCATGAACACCGGTGGCGCGGGCATCGGCAACACGGGCGGACCGCTCTCCGCCTGGACCGTGAACCTGTCGCGCCAGCGCGTCGATCAGGAAAACAGCATCCTGGCCAACCAGACCAGCCTGAACACCCGGTTCGACGCGGGGGGCATGCAGCACTCGCTGGCCGCCGGCGTGGAGTTGCTGCACGAGAAGCAGACGAACTTCAGCCACGGCACCGCGACCGGTACCGCGCCGGCCAACCTGTACAACCCGGACCCGTACCGGGCCATGGTCAACTTCGGCCCGCGCACGGGTGACGAGTCGGGCACCACCACCAACACCATCAGCGTCTACGCCTTCGACGACGCCAAGATCAACGAGCGCTGGTCCATCAACGGCGGCGCGCGCGTGGACGTCTACAAGCTGAGCTCGAGCGCCGCCGTCGGGGCCACCCCGCTCGAGGACTCGCGCAGCCTGGTGAGCTGGAGCATCGGCGGCGTCTACAAGCCGGCGGAAAACGGCAGCGTGTACGCGTCCTATGCGACCTCCTCCACCCCGCCCGGCGCCTTCACGCAGTTGAGCACCAGCGCCACCAGCATCAACAACCCCGCGTTCGACCCGCAGAAGACCAACACGGTCGAGCTGGGCACCAAGTGGGATTTGCTCAACAAGCGCCTCAACGTCGCGGCCGCGGTCTTCCGCACGGTCAACGACAACCAGACCACGGTCGACCAGGTCACCTTGGCCACCGTTCAGGAAGGCAAGACACAGGTACAGGGCATCGAGCTGTCGGCCACGGGCCAGATCACCCCGTTCTGGCAGATCACCGCCGGACTGGCCAAGACCAGCACCAAGCAGATCGACGTGCGCAACGCCACCGGCGTGGCCACCGACCGCGTGCGCTGGTCGCCGGACCTGAGCGCCACGCTGTGGACCTCGTACCAGTGGGACAAGCTGACCATGGGCCTGGGTGCGCGCTACGTGTCGGAAGCCAAGCGCTTCGTCAACACCAGCGGCGCCCAGGGCAACATGCCCAACGTGCCCTCCTACTGGGTGGCCGACGCCATGGCCAAGTACCAGGTGAATTCCAAGCTCAGCCTTCAGTTGAACATCTACAACCTGTTCGACGAGGAGTACCTGATGACCCTGAACAACGGCGGCGGCCGACTCGCCCTGGGCGCGCCCCGCTCGGCCACGTTCACCGCCAACTACAAGTTCTGATCGAACCCGCCGAACCCCAGAAAAGCGCCAGGCTTCGGCCTGGCGCTTTTCCTTTTCGCCCTGGCCGCGGGCGCAGTCAGTAGATCTGCGGCACGTAGATTTCGCCCGGCACCTGGTGGCGGCGATAGCCCTCGTGGCGGATGCGCTCGGGCAGCGTGATGCCGGGCCGCTCGACCTCGTGGTACGGGATCAGCGAGAGCAGGTGGTGGATGCAGTTCAGCCGCGCCGTCTTCTTGTCGTCGGCCGGCACCACCCACCAGGGCGATTCGGGGATGTTCGTGCGCGCCAGCATCTCCTCCTTGGCCTTGGTGTAGAGCTCCCAGCGGCGGCGGCTCTCCAGGTCCATGGGGCTGAGCTTCCACTGCTTGAGCGGGTCGTGGATGCGGCCGAGGAAGCGCGCCTCCTGCTCCTCATCGGAGATGGAGAACCAGTACTTCACCAACTGGATACCCGAATGCACCAGCATCTTCTCGAACTCGGGCACGGTGCGGAAGAAGGATTCCAGCTGCTCGTCGTCGCAGAAGCCCATGACCCGCTCGACGCCCGCGCGGTTGTACCAGCTGCGATCGAACAGAACGATCTCGCCGCCCGCGGGCAGGTGCGTCACGTAGCGCTGGAAGTACCACTGCGTGCGCTCACGGTCGTTGGGGGCCGGCAGCGCCACCACGCGGCACACGCGCGGGTTCAGGCGCTGCGTGATGCGCTTGATCACCCCGCCCTTGCCGGCCGCGTCGCGGCCCTCGAACACCACCACCAGCTTGTGGCCGGTGCTCACCACCCAGTCCTGCAGCTTCACCAGTTCCGCCTGCAGGCGGAACAGCTCGCGAAAGTAGACCCGGCGCGCCTCCTTGCGCTGAGCGGCGGCCTCCGGGTCCGCGCCTTCGTCCAGGCCGCGGTCCTCGATCTCCATCTCGAGTTCTTCGTCGTAGCCGTCCATGAGGTCGTCACTCAAGCGGCGCATCAGGTCGTCGTTGCCGTTCAGAAGCATGGGGCGGTCCTTTCCCTACTGAACCACCCAGTATTGCCTCGATGCGTGACATTCACATGACAGTCACACGAAGCCCGCGCACCGGGCTGCGTTATGCCCGCCAGCGCCACAGCACGGCCAGGGCTGCGCTCGCCACGCCGATGGCGGCGACGGCCGGCCACCCGCCATGCGCGAAGGCCAGTGCGCCAACCACCGAGCCGCTGGCCATGCCCACGAACATCGCCGTGATAAGCATGGCGTTGAGCCGGCTGCGCGCGGCCGCGTCGAGACCGTAGACCGTGCTCTGGTGCGCGATGAGCGCGGCCTGGAAGCCGAAGTCGAGGCCGATGGCGCTGAGCACCAGCAGCAGCAACTGCGCCGACGCCGGCAGCACCTCCATGCCCAGCATCAGCGCATAGGTCAGCGCTGCTACACCGGCACCCAGCAAGGCCACGCGGCGCGGGCCGTGCCGGTCGGCCAGGCGGCCGGCGAGTGGCGCGGCCAGCGCCCCCGCCGCGCCGGCGAGCCCGAAGGCCCCGGCCGCGCCGCTGCCGAGGCCGAAGCGCGCGTGCAGCATCACGGCCAGCGTGGACCAGAAGGCGCTGAAGCCCAAGCCCAGCAAGGCCTGCGCAAACGCGGCGCGGCGCAGCGGCGGGTGCCGGCGCCACAGGCCGGCGAGGGAGGCCAGCAGCTCGCCATAGCCCAGCCGCGTGGCCGGCTGAAAGGCGGGCACGCGCCAAAACACCACCAGCGCCAGCAGCACCACGCTGACGGCGGCCAGACCGAACATCGCGCGCCAACCCAGCGCCTGCGTGACCAGGCCGCTGACCACGCGCGACAGCAGGATGCCCAGCAACAGCCCCGTCATCACCGCGCCCACGGCCCGGCCACGGCTGTGTTCCGGCGCGATCGAGACGGCGGCGGGCACGAAGTCCTGCGCGAGCGAGGCGGTGACGCCCACGAACAGGCTCGCGGCCAGCAACACGGCGACACCCGGTGCGAATGCGCTGGCCAGCAGCGCCAGCGCGAGCAGGCCCGCCTTCACCAGCATCACGCGGCGCCGGTCAAAGCGGTCGCCCAGCGGCGCCAACAGCAAGATGCCGGCGGCGTAGCCGAGCTGCGTGAGCATGGGCACTGCCCCGATGGCGCCCTCGCCGGCCTGCAGGCTTCGCGCCAGCTCGGGCAGCATGGGCTGGCTGTAGTAGATCGAGGCGACGCTGAAGCCGGCGCCGGCCGCGAGCAGCGCGGGCAGGCCGGCCGGTGTGGCACGGCCATCCCTCTGGTCATGCGTTGTAAGAATGGAAGACAAGAGAACTCCTGAGCAAAAAAACGGAATAGCTCGAATTCTTCTCGCATATTCGCGCCCGGGATAGACTGTCCGGCGAACTAACTTCATACGTTCAACGCATGAAAGAAGCCCCTCTCGCCCTCGACCGCATCGAACTGCTGCAGACCTTCGTGCGCATCGTCGAGAGCGGCAGCCTCTCGGCGGCGGCCCAGCGCCTGGACACCACGCAGCCCACCGTGAGCCGCCGCCTGCAGGCACTGGAGCGCCACTTCGGCGTGCGGCTGCTGCGCCGCTCCACCCATGCGGCCACGCTCACGCCCGACGGCGAGCGCTGCCTGGCCATGGCGCGCTCGCTGATCGACGAATGGGACGCCATGCAGGAGGAGCTGCGCGGCTCGCGGCGCGCGGCCAGCGGCACGCTCAAGGTGCTGGTGCCGCACGCGCTGGGGCAGGAACAGCTGGTGGCGCCGCTGGCGCAATACCTGCGCGCCCACCCCGAGGTGCGCGTGGAGTGGCTGCTCGCCGACCGCGAGGCGGATTTCGTCGCCGAGGGCATCGACTGCGCGATCCAGGTCGGCAAGGTGCGCGACCCCAACCTGGTGGCCGTGCCGCTGTTCGAGCTGCCGCGCATCGTGATCGGCGCGCCCGCGCTGCTGGACCGGCACAAGGCGCCGCGCGCGCCCGAGCAACTGCGCGAGCTGCCCTGGCTGGCGCTGCAGACCTACTACCGCGACCGCGTGGTGCTCAACCCCGTGGGCGGTGGCGCCGCGTTGCGCTTCGACATCCGCCCGCGTCTGCGCACCGACAGCCTGTACGCGCTGCGCAGCGCGGTGCTGGCGGGACTGGGCGTGGCCGTGGTCTCGGCCTGGCTGGTGGCGGAGGACCTGCGCGAGGGCCGGCTGGTGCACTTGGTGCCGGGCTG
>Ga0209958_1000673_pt1 | contig 46316 bp, 44 predicted proteins | sample ThiBio_inoc_plan_FD_183942 | JGI IMG/M metagenome (GOLD analysis project Ga0209958, IMG submission 183942) | Wastewater bioreactor microbial communities from Cape Town, South Africa - Thiocy_inoc_plan (SPAdes) | ecosystem: Engineered > Bioremediation > Thiocyanate > Unclassified | place: South...
CCGCCAGTCCCCACCTACCCGCCCTGTGGTGCCGGTCGCTGGTCGAGCGCGGCCTGGACGCCGAGGCCGACATCCTCATGGAAAGCGCTTGGCGTGGTGACCCTCGAACACCTCAGGAAGCCTTGGAGCTGCGACGGCGGGCCTCCCGCTCGAACGCCCCTCACCACGAAGGCTGGGCGGACCTGTGCCTGGCTGTATACGAATGGACCGCTGGCGACTCGCGCCGCGTGGCCCATCTGGTGGACCGCGCCTTGACCCACTTCGATCACGTCACCACCACGCCTCAAGCGGTGCGGGCCGGGGCGACGGCCGAACACCTCATGGCGGTGGTGGGGGTCGACTGGGCGCCGCCCGCGTGGTGGCGCAGCCTGCGCGACGCGCCCGCGGTGGACGGCTCGGCAGGCATCCGACGCTGGCACCGCCTGGCCAACTTGCACCGACAGATCACGCGCGAGGCGTCCGGCGGGCCAGCCTTCCACCGCAGCAGCGAAGCCGGCAGCAACGTCTCGCCGGGCTGCGAAGGCCTTCAAGCCCTGTTGCATGCCCTCTCCGGCCTGACACGGCACGCCGATGGCGACCTCGACACCGCCTTGAGCGAATGGACCCGCGCCCAAGAGCTCGCCGAACGCTCGCCCTGGCTCACACCCCGGATCCTGTGCCGGCTCGCGCTGGGCGATCTGGCCGCTCGGCTGGGTGACGAGGCGCGCCTCGGCGCCTGTCTGCAAGGCTTCGACGCCCTCCCCCTCACCGGCCTGACCCGCTGGAATGCCACACGCGATTGGTTGTTGGCGCGGCGCCTGCGGCTGAACGGCCTGCCCCATGAAGCGTGGCGGTTGGTGGAGAAAGCCCTGCCGGTGCTCTCGCACTGCAGCCTGTGGTTTCGTGACGAGGCCTGGCTCTTTGCCATCGACACCGCTTGGCATACGCGCTCGCGCACGGCACTGCAGGGTTTGCGCGAGACCCTGGGTGGCCACACACAGCGCGACAACCGCAGCATCACCGCCATCGTGCTGGCCACCGACGCCACCATTGCCTTGCTCGACAACGATGTCGCCCACGCGCACCAACTCATCCTGCGCGCCTGGCAAACAGCGCCTTCGTCGGGCGCCAAGCGCCAGCTCGCCATGGCGGCGGCCACCGCCATGCTGTGGCGCCGGCCGGCCTCGTCTCAAACCCTTGATCAGGCCCTCCTGCAGGCCGGAGCCTGGCTGCAGCGCTCGGCGAGCGGCCTTCGCCTGAGCCAGCTGCACCGTCGGCCACACAGCGTGCCCATCACGGTGCAGGCCCCGTCGTTCTATCGGGTGACGGAACCCGCCGAAGACAACACCGGCTGGCTCTGGGCCCCCTGAACGCCGGTAGGCCGCGCCGGCCCCGCCCCGCTATCGGCGGCGCCTTCGGGCCCGGTCGGCGCTGCCGCCGTGGGGGTGGGAGAGCCGATATGGGGCAGACCGCGTTCTCGCGCCAGCGTGACCTGGCGCTGGCGCTCGGCCAGGCGCTCCCGGTCCGCGTCGCCGCGCCGGGCGTGGCAATGGGGGCAACTCACCCCTTCTTCGTAGAGCGGTGAGGCGCGGTCGGTCTCGTCGAGCGGCCATCGGCAGGAGCGGCACAGCGCGTGCCCGCCCGGCTGCAAACCGTGGCCCACACTCACCCGTTCATCGAACACAAAACACTCGCCACGCCAGCGGCTCTCGGCCTCGGGCACGGTTTCCAGGTACTTCAGGATGCCCCCCTGTAGGTGGTACACCTCCTCGAACCCTTGCTGGCGCAACAGGGCCGTGGACTTCTCGCAGCGGATGCCACCGGTGCAGAACATGGCCACACGCGGCTTTACCGGGCCTTGCAGCGCCGGCTGGCTCGCCAGCCAGGCGGGCAGCTCCGTGAAAGCGCCGATACCCGGGTCGACCGCTCCCTCGAAGCTGCCGATCTTGACCTCGTAGTGATTGCGCGTGTCGATCAGCAGCACGTCCGGCTGGGCGATTAGGGCGTTCCAGTCCTCGGGCTTCACGTAGCGGCCGGCGTGCTCTTGCGGCCGCAGGCCGGGCACGCGCAGGGTCACGATTTCACGCTTGAGCCGCACCTTGAGGCGGTGGAACGGCGGCCGCTCGGACCAGGAGGCTTTGTGCTCCAGGTCGCTCAGGCGTGGATCGCGCCGCAGCCAGGCCAGCACCGCCTGCACGCCCGCCTCAGGCCCGGCGATGGTGCCGTTGATGCCCTCGGGCGCCAGCAACAGCGTGCCCTTGACCTGATGCTCCCGGCACAGCGCGATGAGCGGTTCACGCCAGTCGGCGTGGTCGGGCAGGTCGACGAACTTGTAGAGGGCGGCGGTGAGGTACGGTGCGGTCACCGAGGGATTATCCCGCGCGGCCTCGCGGGGCTCACAGCGGTTCGACCCGACGGACGTCGGGCCGGGCCAGCCACTCCCCCAGTTCTTCCGCCAGCTGCCGCGCCGCCTTCACCGCCGCGCCCCAGGCCTTGACGCGCGCGGCCAGGTCCTGGCCGTAGCGCCCGAAGTCGCTGCGATCGGGCAGCTTGCCGCCCGGCAGGGCCTGCTTCACCCAGTCGGGGTCGGGCGCCAGCACCAGCATGTGGTCCAGCGCGGCGCTGCTGCGGTGGCGGCGCTTCCAGGCCTTGTCCAGCCAGCCCGGCACCACCGCCCGCTGGAAATGCGGGTACAGCACGATGGGCGCGGCGGCGTCGTGCCGGTAGTGCAGGTGCAGGTGGTAATCGGTGATGCCGCCGTCCCAGTACGGCCCGTGCGGCGCGCCCGGGATGTCCACCACCGGGCGCAGCACGAAGGGAATGGAGCAGCTGGCCTGCAGGGCCTGCATGAAGTTGTGCGGGCCCATCGGGATCTGGCGCGTGCGCAGGTCGTGGGTGGCGAAGGGCAAGGCGCTGGTGGTGCCGGCCGCCGCGTCCGGCCCCGAGAACACCACCCGCTCCAGCCACTGGCCGAGCGCCGGGCGGCGCACGGCATTGGCCGCGTAGGCGCTCAGGTAGCCCAGGGGCGTGCGCCAGCGCCCATCGTGCGCGAGCAGGCGCCGCCCGCGCGAGGTGACGATGTGCAGCCGCCAGCGCGGGTGCCGCAGCACGGGCTCGACGCGCCCACCGTAGAAGGATTGAAGATTGAGCGAGAACTGCTCGCTCACCTGCTGCGCCGTGGGCCGGCGCTGGCCGGGCGGCAGTTCATAGTGCTGGTGGATGTAGTCGTGCTCAAGCCGCTCGAAGCTGCCCACCGCGTCGGGCAGGCAGGCCGTGGCCATGCGCCAGGCGCCGATGGAGGCGCCCACCAGGTGGATGGGCTGCGGCGCGTCGGCCAGCCAGTGGCCGAACAGCAGGCGGTCGATGGGCCCCAGGATCAGGCCCTTGGGTCCGCCGGCCGCGGCGGGGACGACACCGACGTCCGAGGGGCGCAGGCCCCGCTCACTCAGGTGCTCGAGGGCGGAAGGTCCGGCATAGAGGCGCAGGGCTCGCATGGGCCCGGATTGTCACCGAGCGCTATGGCCCCGGCCCTCAGTGGGGCACGGAATCGCTGGCCGGCTCGACGCGCGGCTTGGCCTCGTCTTCCACCGGGTGCCGGGAAATCGAGGGAATGCGCTCGGCCACCACGGTGTCCGGATCGATGCCCAGCACCACGCCCACCGGGTCTGGGTAGGTGTTGATGAGCAGCTCGCCGCGGAGGTCCTGCTCCTCGGCGCGCGCGCGCCAGGAGCCGATGTGGATGACGCCGGCGATCGGCTCGTACACGTCGTTGTCGAAGGGCGCCGTCTGGTGCTCGATGGCATTGATCATGCGGCGCGGGAACTTCCATTCGCGCGCCAGCGCCGCGCCCACCTCGGCGTAGCTGTACCCGAACAGGCTGCGCTCGGCCTTGGCGCGCTTGAGGTCGAGCATGGGAATGTTGCGGTCCAGTTCGATCATGGCCTCGGGCATGCCCACGTGCATCACCAGCTCGCCGATGGCGTGGATCAGGCCGGCCGTGAAGGCGGTGTTCTCGTCGATGCGGATGGGCAGCGCGATGTAGCGCGACAGGTTGGCCGTGTTCAGGCTGTAGCGCCAGAACTGGTTGAGGTTGACGCCGCCCACCATGTGGAAGCTCTCGCCCAGGGCGCTGGCCACCACCAGCGCGCGCACCTTGATCAGGCCCAGGATGTTCATGGCCTCGCGCGCGTTGGTCACGTTGCGCGACAGGCCGAAGAAGGCCGAGTTGGCCGTTTTGAGCAGCTTGGCCGTGAGAACCGGGTCCTCTTCGATCAGCGAGGCCACCAGCATGGGATCGACGTCGGCCTGCTCGAAGGTTTCGATCAGGCGCCGCACCACCTTGGGTACGGACGGAAGGGCCTGAGGCTGCTTGAGCAGTTTTTCGAGATGCATGGCGATCCTCTTGCGGCTGGAACGTCGGGTGTTTGCTTTGTTTATCGTTACCGGCAGGCGTTTCTTTAGAACTATCGACGACATGGGGCGCGATCAATCCAGGAAGGCCGACAGCGCGTCGGTGAACTCCCATTCGGCCGGGTCTTTGCCCAGCACGCTGCCCAGATCCAGTCCCAGGGTCAGGCCCACCATGTCGGGGAAGGTGGCGGCCAGGCCGCCATCGTCGAGCTGGATTTCCTCGGCGCGCGCGCGCCAGGACGCCAGGTGCAGGATGCCGGCCAGCGGGTCGTACACGTCGCCATCGAACGGCGCGGTCTGGTGCTTGAGCGCGCTCACGATGGCAGGGGGAAAATTCCAGCGCTCCACCATGCCCGCGCCGACCTCGGCGTAGGTGTAGTCGAAACGGTTGCGTTCGGCCTGGGCGCGCTGCAGGTCCAGCGGTGGCGTGCCCATGTCCAAGGGGGCGATCTCATCGGGCATGGCGATGTGCATCACCAGGTCGCCGATGGCGTGGATCAGGCCGGCCGTGTAGGCATTGGACTCCTGCTGGCGCAGCAGGCCCGCCAGGGATTTGGAGATGTCGGCCACGCGCAGGCTGTAGCGCCAGAACTGCGGCAGGTTCACGCCGGGCACGTTCTTGAAGCTGGAGCCCAGCGCGGCGGCCATCACCAGGGAGCGCACGTGCGTCATGCCCAGCATGGCCACGGCCTCCTGGGCGCTGCCGATCTTGCGGCTGGCGCGGAAGAAGGAGGAGTTGGACAGGCGCAGCACCCGGGTGGTGAGCGAGGGGTCTTGCCCCACCAGCTCGGCCACCCGCTTGGGGCTCGGGTCGTCCTTGTTCATCTCCGACATCAGGTCGGCGACGGTGCGGGACATCGCCGGCAAGGCGCCGGGGTAGTTCAGGAGCGCTTCAAGATCCATGGCGGGCGGTGGGGATGAATACCTCGGGCTGACATCGACCCCCCCGCGGCGCTGCGCGCGTCCCCACAAGGGCCGCACCGACGGCCCGGCACGGCCGGTACCGCGGCGCCCCCGATCAAGGCACGCCAGCCAACGAAGTTGTCGCTTCCTGCCCTATCGGCAGGTGGCCGCGGAACTTGATGCGCCGCTCAGCGCGGCTTGGCGCCGCGCAGCTTCTCGAAAGCCGAGGCCATGGCCGAGGGCGCAGCCACCGCGTCCCGCCCGCCCGAGTAGCGAGCGAAGCCCTCGCGCCCGCCGCGCGGCCCGCCCGCACCCGCCCCGCCGCCGTCGCGCCGCGCGGGCGCGGCGTCGAGCTTCATGCTCAGTGAGATGCGCTTGCGCGCCGTGTCGACCTCCAGCACCTTGACCTTCACGATGTCGCCTGTCTTGACGACCTCGCGCGCGTCGTTGACGAACTTGTGGCTGAGCTGGCTCACGTGAACCAGGCCGTCCTGGTGCACGCCCAGGTCCACGAAGGCGCCGAACTGGGCCACGTTGCTCACCGTGCCCTCCAGGATCATGCCTTCACGCAGGTCCTTGATGTCCTCCACGCCCTCGTTGAAACGCGCCACCTTGAAGTCCGGGCGCGGGTCGCGGCCAGGCTTCTCCAGTTCTTTCAAGATGTCTTTCACGGTGATGGCGCCCACGCCGTCCACCGCGAACTGCTCGGGCTTGAGCCGGCCTTGCCAGTCGGCGCGGCCCATGAGCTTGTTCACCGGCTCGCCCACGCTGGCGATGATCTTCTCGACCACCGGATAGCTTTCGGGGTGCACGCCGGTCATGTCCAGCGGGTTGTCGCCGTCGCGGATGCGCAGGAAACCGGCCGCCTGTTCGAAGGTCTTGGCGCCCAGGCCGCTCACCTCGAGCAGTTGCTGGCGGCTGCGGAAGGCGCCGTGCGCCTCGCGCCAGCGCACCACGGCCTTGGCCTGGGAGGCCGACAGGCCCGACACGCGCGACAGCAGCGGCGCGCTGGCGGTGTTCAGGTCCACGCCCACGCCGTTCACGCAATCCTCGACCACGGCGTCCAGCGTGCGCGCCAGCTCGCTCTGGTTCACGTCGTGCTGGTACTGGCCCACGCCGATGCTCTTGGGGTCGATCTTCACCAGCTCGGCCAGCGGGTCCTGCAGGCGGCGCGCGATGCTGGCCGCGCCGCGCAGGCTCACGTCCACGTCGGGCATTTCCTGGCTGGCGTACTCGCTGGCCGAATAGACCGAGGCCCCGGCCTCGCTCACCACCACCTTCTGCACGGCCGGGAAGCGTTTGAGCAGGTCGGCCGCCAGCTTGTCGGTCTCGCGGCTGGCGGTGCCATTGCCGATGGCGATCAGGCTCACGCCGTGCTTCTCGCACAGGCGGCCCAGGGTGTGCAGGGCACCGTCCCAGTCGCGGCGCGGCTCGTGCGGGAACACGGTCGCGGTGTCCACCAGTTTGCCGGTGGCGTCCACCACGGCCACTTTCACGCCGGTGCGGATGCCCGGGTCCAGGCCCATCACCACCTTGGGGCCGGCCGGCGCGGCCAGCAGCAGGTCGCGCAGGTTGGCGCCGAACACCTGGATGGCCACGCCCTCGGCGCCTTCGCGCAGGCGGGCGAACAGGTCGCGCTCGCTGGACAGGCTCAGCTTCACGCGCCAGGTCCAGGCCACGCACTTGCGCAGCAGGTCGTCGGCGGGGCGGCCCTGGTGGCTCCAGCCCAGGTGGCGCGCGATGCGGCCTTCGGCCAGGCTGGGCTGGCCGGGCTGCGGGTCCTCGGGCAGGGCCAGCTTCACGTCCAGGATTTCCAGCCCGCGGCCTCGGAACATGGCCAGCGCGCGGTGCGACGGCACCTTGCCGATGGGTTCGCGCTGGTCGAAGTAGTCGCGGAACTTGGCCACCTCGGGCGCGTTTTCATCCTTGCCGGCCACCAGCTGGCTGGTGATCTGGCCTTCGGCCCAGAGCCACTCGCGCAAGGCCTGCACCAGCGCGGCGTCTTCGGCCCAGCGCTCGGACAGGATGTCGCGCACGCCGTCGAGCACGGCCGCCGCAGTGGTGAAGTCGCTGCCGTCCTCGCCCTTCTCGCTTTTCACGTACGGCGCGGCGGCGGTGGCCGGGTCCAGCGAAGGGTCGGCCCAGAGGGCGTCGGCCAGGGGCTCGATGCCCGCCTCGCGCGCGATCGTGCCCTTGGTGCGGCGCTTGGGCTTGTAGGGCAGGTAGAGGTCTTCCAGTTCCTGCTTGCTGTCGGCGCCGTCGAAGGCCGCGCGCAGCGCGTCGGTCATCTTGCCCTGCTCCTCCACGCTCCTGATCACCGCCGCGCGGCGGTCTTCCAGCTCGCGCAGGTAGGCCAGGCGCGCGTCGAGTTCGCGCAGCTGTATGTCGTCGAGGCCGTCGGTGGCCTCCTTGCGGTAGCGGGCGATGAAGGGCACCGTGGCGCCGCCGTCGAGCAGCTCGATGGTGGCCCGCACCTGCTGCTCACGAATCTTCAGGTCTTGCGCCAGGCGCGCAACGATCTTCTGCATGGGTCTCCCGGTGGCCCCCCAAGGGGTGCCTCACTTCACGAAGCGCGGGAGTTTGCCACAGGCCACCACCCCATCCGGTTCCTTTGCGAGCCATCAAGGAATGCACCTCGGACGCCGGCGAAGGCCCGAATACTGCCGCGGCAGTATGTGGCCGACCGCGCGCCGTTCCTAGCATGCCGCGCCTGAGCCCGTCGGCGCTCATGCAGCGGATGAACCATCGGCCCTTCCCCCGAAAGCACGGCATGAAGAACGAAGCCAGGCACCTGCCCAAAGTGCTCTGCGTGGACGACGAGGCCCCGCTGCGGCGCTCGCTGCGCTGGCTGCTGCGCGGCGAGTTCGACGTGGTGGTGGCCAGCGACGGCGCGCAGGCGCTGGCCCTGCTCGGCGCCCAGCGCTTCGATGTGCTGCTGTCCGACCAGCGCATGCCCGGCATGTGCGGCACCGAGCTCCTGCGCCAGGCCCGGGAAGCCTCGCCGCACACCGTGCGCCTGCTGCTCGCGGGCTGCGCCGATTTTTCCTCGGTGGTGTCCGCGCTGAACGAGGGCGACGTGTTCCGCTGCATCAGCAAACCCTGGAACGACGCCCGGCTGATCCGCAGCGTGCAGGACGCGGCCCGCCTGTCGCGCCTCACGCGCCTGGCCTGGAGCGACTTCCAGGACACGGGCACCGACGGCGGCGCGCCCGCGCGGCACGAAGAAGTGCTGCTCGTGCAGGCCGACGCCGGGCTGGCCCGCGCCTGCACCCAGGCCTGCGCGGCCCAGGCAATGCCCCCCGCCCGCCTGCTGCTGGCCCAGGACATGGCCGACGCGCTCACCCTGCTCGCGCAGCGCCGGCCGGCGGTGCTGCTGCTGCAACAGGCCGGCGACCCGCGCGGCGCGCTGGAACTGGTGCGGGCCGCCAAACGGCGCACGCCGGCCCTGTCGGTGGTGCTGGCCAGCGCCTCGCACGACCTGAACGCCCCGCAGCAGCTCATCGACGAAGGCCTGATCTGCCACTACCTCGGCCTGCCGGCCGACGGCGCCCACCTGGCGCTGATGCTGGAGCGCGCCATCGAGCGCCACCTGGTGCTGCGCCGCAAACCGCACTGGCTGGCGAGCGCGCGCCGCCAGCGCCGCGACGAAAGCCGGCTGGGACTGGAAGCCCAGCGAGAAACCGCGCCGCGCCGGCACCACCGCCACTGGCTCCTGCGCTGGTGGCCCGGCGCCGACGGGGACTGAGCGGCGGCCCCGGCCCTGCGCGGGCCAACGAAGCCCCCTTCAGCGCGCCAGCCAGGCCTCGGTGTCGACGAGTGTGGCGTACGACGAACCCAGCGCCGCCATGAAGGCCCCGTGCACCTGCGCGGCCGGCACCGTCTGACCACCGAAGATCAGATCGCGCGTGGCGCAGGCGTCGTGCACCACGGTCACGGCGTAGCCCTGGTCGGCGGCGGCGCGCGCGCCGGCGTCGATGCACATGTGGCTCATGGCGCCCACGATCACCAGCTCGCGCACGCCCAATTCGTCCAGCAGCGCCTTCAGCGGCGTCTCGCGGAACGCATTGGGAAAGTGCTTGACGATCACCGCCTCGCCCTCGGCGGGCGCCACCGAGGCGTGGATCTGCACGTTGGGCGTGCCTGGCGTGAACACCGGCGCGTCGGGCCGGCCGGCCTCGTGACGCACATGGACCACCGGCACCCCCTGGGCGCGCGCCTTGGCGATCACGCGCGCCGCGTTGGCGCTGGCCGCCTCGATGCCGACCAGGGGCAGTTTGCCGGTTGGGAAGTACTCGTTCTGCAGGTCGATCACGACCAGGGCGCGGGAGGGCATTCGGGGCTCCGTGGGTTCAAGCGTTGTTGGTCCCGGATGGGGACCAGCGAATGATCCCGGGGGGCCAGCCCGGCGCACAGTGGCGTCATCGACATTCCAAAGGGCAGAATCGACACATGCCCTCCCCCGCCCCCACCGAAATCGGTCTGGTGCTCTACCCCGGCGCCCAACTGGCCGCCGTGCTGGGCATGAGCGACCTTTTCGACTACGCCTCGCGCACCGCCACCCCGCGCGTGGGCGGCGCCGCCCACGCCCTGCGCGTGAGCCACTGGCAGTTGCATGAGCAGGGCCCGCCCTCGCGCGTGTTCGACAGCGCCCCCGGTCAGGCCGGCACGCCCGCCGTGCTGGTGCTGCCACCCAGCCTGAACCCGCCGCTGGCGCGCGAGGCCGCCGCGCCCTTCGGCGCCTGGCTGCGCGAGCGGCACGCGGCCGGCGTGGCCCTGGCCTCGGTGTGCGCGGGCGCCTTCGTGCTCGGGGAGACCGGCCTGCTGGCCGGGCGCACCATCACCACCCACTGGCGCTACGCCGAGGCCTTCCAGGACCGCTTCCCCGGTGTGCGGCTCGACACCGACCAGCTCATCGTCGACGACGGCGACATCCTCACCGCCGGCGGCGCCATGGCCTGGACCGACCTGGGCATGCGCCTGATCGACCGCACCCTGGGGGCCACGGTGATGGTGGAGACGGCGCGCTCGCTGCTGGTCGATCCGCCCGGGCGCGAGCAGCGCTACTACAGCGCCTTCTCACCCCGGCTGCGCCACGGCGACGCCGCCGTGCTCAAGGTGCAGCACTGGCTGCAGGCCACCGACGCGAAGGACATCGCCCTGACCACGCTGGCCGCGCGCGCCGGGCTGGAGGAGCGCACCTTCCTGCGCCGCTTCCAGAAGGCCACCGGCATGACCACCACCGAGTACTGCCAGCGCCTGCGCGTGGGCCGGGCGCGCGAGATGCTGCAGTTCGGCCGCCTGCCGGTGGACCGCATCGCCTGGGACGTGGGCTACGGCGACACCAGCGCCTTTCGCAAGGTGTTCATCCGTTTCGTGGGCCTCACGCCGGGCGAGTACCGCCGGCGCTTCCACGCGGGTTGACGGGACCGATGCAGGACGACCTGTTCGGCGGACCACCTTCACCGCCCGCCTCCCCGCCGCCAGCGCCCGCCGATGCCCCACCCGCGCGCCGCCGCGGCGGCGCCGGCGTCTTGCCCGCCGAGCACAGCGAGGCCCTGCGCGCCCTGGCCGCCGCCCTGCCGCCGCGCCTGCGCCTGGGCACCTCGTCCTGGACCTACCCGGGCTGGGCCGGCCTGGTCTGGGACCGCGAGTACCCCGACGCCACACTGTCCAAACAGGGACTCGCCGCCTACGGCCAGCACCCGCTGCTGCGCTGCGTCTGTATCGACCGCAGCTTCTACCGCGCCCTCACCGAGCTGCAGTTCCGGCGCTACGCCGAGCAGGTGCCGAGCGATTTCCGCTTCGTCGTGAAGGCCCCCGCGCTGGTCTGCGACGCCCAGGTTCGCGGCGAGGACGGCATGGGCCGCCAGCCCAACCCGCTGTTCCTGAACCCGGCCGTGGCGGTGAGCGAGTTCATCGAACCCGCCCTGGCCGGCCTGGGACACAAGGTCGGCGCGCTGGTGTTCCAGCTGAGCCCCCTGCCCTTCGCGCAGTTGCAGCGCCTGCCGCTGCTGCTGGAGCGCCTGCGCGCCCTGCTCAAGGCCCTGCCGGACGTGCGTGGCGCCACGCCCGACGGCGTGGTCGCGGTGGAGGTGCGCGACCCCGAGTGGCTGTCGCCGCGCATCGCGCCCGCGCTGGCCGAGGTGCTGCGCGAGGCCGGCGCCACCTACTGCCTGGGCCTGCACGCCAAGATGCCGCGCATGCAGGACCAGCTGCCGCTGCTGCGCGCCCTGTGGCCCGGCCCCCTGGTCTGCCGCTGGAACCTCAACCCCCTGCATGGCGCCTACGGCTACGAAGACGCGCAGCGGGAGTACAGCCCCTACGACCGCATCCACGACGTGGACGAGGACACGCGCGCGCTCATCGTGCGCACGGTGCGCGGCGTCACCGGCGCGGGACAGAACGCCTACGTGACCATCAGCAACAAGGCCGAGGGCTGCGCGCCGCTGTCGGCGCTGGCGCTGGCCGAGCGCCTGGCCGAACCGCCCCTCAGCGACTGAGGCCAGGCGGGGGCGGATCGAACAGGTCGGGCTCCAGCGCGCCCTCGATGCCCAGCATGCGCAGCTTGGTCACCGCCCCGCCGCGCGCCGAGAAGCCGCCCGGCTGGCCGCCCGCCGCCATCACGCGGTGGCAGGGCACGATGGGCGCGAAGGGGTTGGCCCCCATGGCTTGCCCCACGGCGCGCGCCAGTTGCGGGTCGCCCAGGGCCTGGGCCACCTCGCCATAGGTGCGCGTCTGGCCCGGCGGGATGCGCCGCGCGACGTGGTAGACCCGCTGGTGGAACGCGCTCACGCGCGCCATGTCGAGCACCACCTCCAGCAGGTCGCGCCGCTCGCCCGCCATCAGGGCCACCACCCCCGCGATGGCGTCTTGCACCGGCGGCGGTGGCTCGGCCTCGGGCGGCTCACCGGCGCAGTGGCCCCACAGGCGCCGGCGCGTGGCCGCGTCGTCGGCCTCGGGCAGCTGCACGGCCACGATGCCCGCCGGCCCCCAGGCGATGCCGCAACGGCCGATGGCGGTGTCGAACAGGCAGTGCCCGCTGGCGGCCGCGGCGTCCATGCGGCCTCAAGCTTCGCGCAGCGCGGCGCGCAGCTGCGCCCCCACTTCCGGGCGTTCCATGAAGGGGTCGGGCGGGTTCTGAACGTTCACGATGGCCTCCATGCGCGAGCGCACATTGCCCAGGGCCTTGGGGTGACTGAAGACGTAGAAGCGGTCGGCTTCGATGGCCTCGAACACCTTGTGCGCCACCTCGGGCGCCGTCACCTTGCCCGACCCCACGGCCTTGTCCGTCATGGCCTGGCCGATGAGCTGGCTTTTCGTCAGGCGCTCGCCGGCCAGCTCGGCCGGCTGGTTGCGCTGGCTCTGGCTGATGCCGGTGGGCACGAAGTAGGGGCAGAGCACGCTGGCGCCGACCTGTTCGCTGACCAGGCGCAGGTCCTGGTAGAGCGTTTCGGTGAGCGCCACCACCGCGTGCTTGCTGACGTTGTAGATGCCCATGTTGGGCGGCGTGAGCAGGCCCGCCATGCTGGCGGTGTTGACGATGTGGCCGCGCCAGGCCGGGTCGGCCTTCGCGGCGGCCAGCATCATGGGCGTGAACAGGCGAACGCCGTGCACCACGCCCCAGACGTTCACGCCCAGCACCCACTGCCAGTCGCGCACCGAGTTCTCCCAGATCAAGCCGGCCGACCCCACGCCCGCGTTGTTGAAAACGAAGTGCGGCGCGCCGAAGGTCTGCTGCACCTCGGCGGCCAGGGCCTCCATCTGCGCGGCGTCGGACACGTCCACGCGGCGCGCCAGCACCTTCGCGCCGCTGGCCGTCATCTCGGCCTCGGCGCGCGCCAGGGCGTCGGCCTGCACGTCCACCAGCACGAGGTTCATGCCGCGCCGGGCGCCGATGCGCGCGCACTCCAGGCCGAAGCCCGAGCCCGCGCCGGTGAGCACGGCGGTCTTGCCGTGGAAGTCCTGGATCATGGTGTCGTCTCCTGTGGTGTCGTGTGTTCAGCGGCGCAGCATTTCGACGTGCGGGATGCCGTCCTCGTCGTAGGGCGGGCCCTCGGTCTCGAAGCCGTGCTGGCGGTAGAAGCCCTGCAGGTGCGCCTGCGCGCCGATGCGGATCGGCTGTTCACCCCAGAGCGCGTGCAGCTGGCGCACCGCCTCGCGCATGAGCGCGTGGCCCATGCCGGTGCCGCGCGCGGACGGGTCGCTCACCACGCGGCCGATGCTGGCCTCGGCGAACTTCAGGCCGGCCGGCACCAGGCGCGCATAGGCCAGCAGGACGCCGTCGCGTTCGCCCAGCAGGTGGTGGCAGGCGGGGTCGGCGCCGTCCATGTCCTGGAACACGCAGTGCTGCTCCATCACGAACACCTCGGTGCGCAGGCGCAGCAGGTCGTACAGCGCCTGGGGCTTCAAGGCGTCGAAGGCTTCGCAGCGCCAGTTCAGCGCGCCGCTCAAGCCCGAACCTCGCGCAATACGTAGCCCACGCGCGGAAAGTGCACGTGCACCGTGCCGGCGCGCTCGTCCTGGCGTTCGATGGTGTAGCGCGTGCGCGTGGCCGCGCGCAGCAGGCCTTCGCTGGTTTCGGTGCCGAAGGCCTCGGCGGCGATGCTGACGCGGCTGCCCAGCGCAATGCCGTGGTCGTCCTGGAAGGACTCGTCGGGCCCGATGGGTTCGGGCGTGGCGGCGTGCGCGATGCCCACGGCGTCGGCGCTGCTCAGGCGCTCGCTGCGGCCATGGCCGATGGCGGCCAGTCGGACCATCCACTCCAGCACGTCGGGCGTGGCGTCCAGGATGCTGGCCAGGCCCGGGTTGAGCGTGCGCGTGAACCACAGCGGGTGGTAGGCCGCGAAGTCGGCGATGCAGGGCACCTCGCCCAGCAGGTAGGGCTGGTCGTCGAGCATGTTGGCCAGGCGGCGCAGGTAGCTGCGGTAGGCGCTGGTGGCGTCGGCGGGGCGCAGCAGCGTCATGTTCTGGCGCATGGCGGCGCGGTCGCTGGCGCAGGCCTGGCCCTCGCCGGCCGGGCGGCTGGCGAACATCGCCGCCGCGCCCTTGGGGCTGAGCGTGTAGCCCATGGAGGCCCAGAACAGGGAGGAATCGGCCCACTGCGCCACGGTGCGCGACAGGCCACGCGCGTGCGCCGGGAACAGCGGGGGCTCGGGCTCGCGGTGTTCCAGCACGTCGGCGATGAGGGCGGTGTCGCAGTAGATGTCGGCGCCGATCTGCAGCAGCGGCGTCTTGCGGTAGCCGCCGGTGAGGGCCACCACGTCGGGCTTGGGCATCACCGCGGGAATGTGCACGCTGTGCCAGACCAGGCCTTTGTGGCCGAGCATGAGCCGCGCCTTCTCGGCGAAGGGCGACATGGGGTAGTGGTGGAGGATCAGGTCGTGCATGGTGGTGGCGTGCATGGCCGTGGACTCGTTCATCGGGTCAGCGCGGCATGGCCCGCTCGATGATGGCGTCGACCCCGGTGCCGGCGGACAGCGAACCGAAGCTGTGGCCCCAGTGCCCGCCCAGCCGCGAATCGCAGAAGGCGTTGAACACGGCGGCCGGCGCGGTCTGCGCCAGCAGCGCGGCCTGCACGGCCAGCGCCACGTCCTGCGCCAGGCGGCGGGCCTCCATCTCGGTGGCCATTTCTTCCACGCGCAGCGGCAGGCGCGCGGCCAGGTGGTCCAGCGCGGCGTGCTGGCCCCTGGCGGGCGCCAGCTCCTGCGCCAGCGCGGCAGCGGCATCGGCCTTGCGGATGGCCCGCAGCAGGTCCAGCGCCATGATGTTGCCGGCCCCTTCCCAGATGGAGTTGAGCGGCATCTCGCGGTAGATGCGGGCCATGATGCCCTCACCGCCCTCTTCCACGTAGCCGTTGCCACCCAGGCACTCCATGGCCTCCTGCGCGAAGTGGCTGCCGCGCTTGCAGATCCAGAACTTGGCCACCGGCGTCAGCAGGCGGGCCATCACCTGCTCGTGCGGGTCGTGCTGGCGGTCGAAGGCGCGCGCCAGGCGCAGCGCCAGCGCGGTGGCGGCCTCGGATTCGAGCGCGAGGTCGGCCAGCACGTTCTTCATCAGTGGCTGGTCGATGAGGAACTTGCCGAAGGCCTTGCGCTGCGTGGTGTGGTTGAGCGCGATGGACAGGGCCTGGCGCATCAGCCCGCTGGTTCCCAGGGCGCAGTCCAGGCGCGTCATGGTGCCCATGGCCAGGATCTGCGGCACGCCGCGCCCTTCCTCGCCCACCAGCCAGGCCGTGGCGCCCAGGAACTCCACCTCGGAGCTGGCGTTGGCCTTGTTGCCCAGCTTGTCCTTCAGGCGCTGGATGCGGATGGCATTGAGCGAGCCGTCGGGCAATACGCGCGGCAGGAACAGGCAGCTCAGGCCGCTGGCCGTCTGCGCGAGGATGAGGAAAGCGTCGCACATGGGCGCCGAGAAGAACCACTTGTGGCCGGTGACCGCGAAGCGCTGGCCCCAGCCGTCGCGGCCCGCGGGCTCGGCGCGCGTGGTGTTCGCCCGCACGTCGGAGCCGCCCTGCTTCTCGGTCATGCCCATGCCCATGGTGGCACCGGGCTTGTCGCGCCAGAGCTTCAGCGCGGGGTCGTAGTCGCGGCTGGTGAGCTGCGGCGCCCAGTCGCGGTAGATGGCGGCGTTGTCCTGCAGCGCGGGCGTGACCGCGTAGCTCATGGAGATGGGGCACAGCACCGAGGGCTCCAGCTCGGTGAACAGCATGAAGCCGGCGGCGCGGCGCAGGTGGGCGTTGCCGCTGGCCTGTTCCGCGGCGCCAAAGGCGGCGCCGTGCAGGCCGGCGCCCACCGCCTCGCGCATCAGCGCGTGGTAGCTGGGGTGGAACTCCACCTGGTCGATGCGCTCGCCCACGCGGCTGTGGGTCTTGAGCTGCGGCGTGAACACGTTGGCCAGGCGCGCATGGGCCTGCATCCCGGCGCTGCCCACGGTGGCGCCCAGGGCGCGCAGGCCGGCGGTGTCCAGCCCCGGCGCGTTGAAGGCCAGCGCGGCCTGCAGCGCGCGGTTGGTGTCGAAGAGGTTGACGTCCACCAGCGGCGCGGGCTGGTTGAAGACTTCATGCGTGGACAGCATGTCGGGCCTTTCTCGTGGCAAAGATCAGGGACCAGGTCTGGCGGACATCGCGCACCTCGGCGGCGTGGAGCGCGCCCTTCTCGCGCAGCAGGGCCTCGCGAAACGCCTCACCGAGCGCCGGCGCCACGTGCATGGCCGCCTCAGACCAGCTTGACCAGCTGCTTGCCGAAGTTCTTGCCCTTGAGCAGGCCCAGGAAGGCCTCGGGCGCAGCGGCGATGCCCTGCGCGACGGTCTCGCGCGGGCGCAGCTTGCCGGTGCCCACCAAGGTGCCCAGCTCCTTGAGCGCCTCGGGCCAGACCTCCATGTGCTCGCTGACGATGAAGCCCTCGACCTTGAGCCGGTTGACCAGGATGAGCGCCGGGTTGGCCAGCGGCAGCGGCTGGCCGTCGTAGCCGGCGATCATGCCGCACACGGCGATGCGGCCGAAGGCGTTCATGCGCAGCAGCACGGCGTCCAGGACCATGCCGCCCACGTTCTCGAAGTAACCATCGATGCCGTTCGGGCAGGCCTCCTTGAGCGCCTTGGCCAGCGAGTACATGTCCTTGTGCAGGCGGTAGTCGATGCAGGCGTCGAAGCCCAGCTCTTGCACGGCGTATTGGCATTTCTCGGGTCCGCCCGCGATGCCCACCGCGCGGCAGCCGCGCGCCTTGGCCAGCGCACCGAAGGCGCTGCCCACGGCGCCCGTGGCCGCGCTCACCACCACGGTGTCGCCGGCCTTGGGGTTGATGATCTTCACCAGGCCGTACCAGGCCGTCACGCCGGGCATGCCCACGGCGCCCAGGTAGTGGCTCAGCGGCACATGGGTGGTGTCCACCTTGCGCAGCGCGCCGGGTTGCTCGGCATCGACCACGCTGTACTCCTGCCAGCCGCCCATGCCCACCACCTGATCGCCGACGGCGTACCTGGGGTGCTTCGATTCGGCCACCACGCCCACGGTGCCGCCGATCATCACCTCGCCCAGGGGCTGGGAGGCGGCGTAGCTCTTGCTGTCGTTCATGCGGCCGCGCATGTACGGGTCCAGGCTGAGGAAGTGGTGCCGCACCAGCACCTGGCCGTCTTTGAGCGGGGGTGTCTCGGTGCTGACGAGCTTGAAGTTGTCGACGGTGGCCTCGCCCTTGGGGCGGTTGTCGAGCAGGATCTGGCGGTTGGTGGGCATGGGGGTCTCCCGTTGGGTCAGTCGGTGGGGATGCGGTTGAGCGGGTTCACGCGGCCCGGTCCCGTGGGCAGGCGCGGCACGAACTTGAAGGTGCCCGTGGCGTGGCTGCACAGCTGGCCGCCGGCGTCGAGCACGCGGCCCTCGGTGAAGGCCATGGTGGCGGTTCGGTGCAGCACCAGGCCGCGCGCCAGCAGCGGGCCCTTGGCGGCGCGCACGAAGCTGGTTTTCATCTCGATGGTGACGCAGCCCATGTCGGGCTGCAAGGAACGCGCGGCGTGCGCCATCACCACGTCCAGCAGGGTCATGCCGACGCCGCCATGCACCACGTCGAAGGAATTCAGGTGCTCGGGCGCGGGGTCGTAGGCCATCTGGGCTTCGCCGCCCTCCATGCGCTCGAGGCGAAAGCCGAGCAGATCGACAAAGGGAATGCGTACCGAGAATTCCATCAACCGCCCGTGATGATCGAGACGCCGCCGTCCACGGCCAGCCATTGGCCGGTGATGTGCTTGCCGGCGTCGCTGGCGTACAGCACGGTCAGGCCCTTCAGGTCCTCGTCGTCGCCCAGGCGGCCCAGCGGGGCGTGCGCGGCCAGCTTGTCCTCGCCCATGGCCTTGAGCGTGCCCTGGGTCATCTTGCTGGGAAAGAAGCCCGGGCAGATGGCGTTGACGCGGATGCCATGCTCGCCCCACTCGGCCGCCAGTGCGCGCGTGAAGTTGATGACCGCGCCCTTGGAGGTGTTGTAGGCGATGGTCTTCATGCCGCGCGGGTTGCCGCCCAGACCGGCGATGGAAGCCGTGTTGATGATGCTGCCGCCCTTGCGCGGGATCATGCTGCGGCGCGCGACCTCCTGGGCCAGGATGAAGTAGCTGCGCACGTTGAGGTCCATGACCTTGTCCCAGGCGTCCACCGGGTGGTCCTCGGCCGGCGCGCCCCAGGCCGCGCCCGCGTTGTTCACCAGGATGTCGATATGGCCCAGGCGCCGCATCGCCTCGTCGACCAGCCGGCGGCACTCGTCTTCGCTCTGGCCGTCGGCGGCCAACCATTCGGCGGCGATGCCGGCGGCCGTGAGTCCCGCGCAGGCCTCCTCCAGGTCCTTGGCCTTGCGCGAGCTGATCAGCACGCGCGCGCCGGCCTCGCCCAGCGCGTGCGCCATCTGCAGGCCCAGGCCGCGCGAGCCGCCGGTGATGAGGGCGGTGCGGCCTTGGAGGTCGAAGAGCTGGGAGAGGGTGCGGGTCATGTCTGGTCTGCCTCGTGTGTTGTTCGGGGTGGGGGAAACCGGGTCATTGTGGACCGTGGCGCGGCGCCTGTGTGTCGCCCGGGTGGCGCCGGCGCGCCGGGCTCAAAACGCCTCTTCCGGCAGCTCGGCGCAGGTCGGGTCGCGCCGGCTCACCACGGCGAGCCAGGCGCCGGTCTTGGGCAGCTCGTAGTGGAAGAAGAAGCGCGCGGCGGCCAGCCGCCCGGTGCGCGCCGCGCCCTCGGGCGCGGCCTGCGCGGCCAGGGCCACGTCCAGCCAGACCCAGGCCAGCACCGTGTGGCCGAAGGCCTGCAGGTAGGGCACGGCGTTGGCCAGGGCCTCGGCGGGGTTGCCCGTGGCCCAGGCGGCCTGGGTGGCCGCGCCCAACTGCGCCAGGGCCTGGCCCAGGGCGTTGGCGTGCGCGGCCAGAGCGGGCACCTGGAGGGCGCGCTCGATGGTGGCGTTGAAACGCTGGGCCAGCAGCTGCAGGCCGCGGCCGTTCTCCATCAGCACCTTGCGGCCCAGCAGGTCCATGGCCTGGATGCCGTGCGTGCCCTCGTGAATCATGTTCAGGCGGTTGTCGCGCCAGTACTGCTCCACCGGAAAGTCGCGCGTGTAACCGTAGCCGCCGTGCACCTGGATGGCCAGGCTGTTGGCCTCCAGGCACCACTCGCTGGGCCAGCTCTTGGCGATGGGCGTGAGCACCTCCAGCAGCAGCCGCGCCTCGTCGGCGGCCTCGGGCGCGCCGGTGTGCTGCTCGTCCACCAGGCGCGCGCAGTACAGCTCCAGCGCCAGCGCGCCCTCGCAGTAGCTCTTCTGCGCGAGCAGCATGCGCTTGACGTCGGCGTGTTCGATGATGCGGCTCTGCGGCCGGCTCGGGTCCTTGCCCTCCGGCCCCACGGGGCGGCCCTGCGGGCGGTTCTTCGCGTAGTCCAGGCTGGCGTGGTAGCCCGCCATGCCCAGCATTGTGGCCGCCATGCCCACGCCGATGCGGGCCTCGTTCATCATGTGGAACATGCAGCGCAGGCCCTCGCCCGGCTGGCCCACCAGGTAGCCGATGGCGCCGGCCGCGCCCCGCACCGGGAAGCGGCCCTCGCCGAAATTGAGCAGCGTATTGGTGGTGCCGCGCCAGCCGCACTTGTGGTTCAGGCCAGCCAGGGCCACGTCGTTGCGCTCGCCGGTGAGTCGCGCATCGGCGTCCACCAGCTTCTTGGGCACCACGAACAGCGAGATGCCCTTCACCCCCGGCGGCAGCTTGCCGTCCGGCCCGGGGATCTTGGCCAGCACCAGGTGAACGATGTTCTCGGTCAGTTCGTGCTCGCCGGCCGAGATCCACATCTTGTTGCCCTTGAGCCGAAAGCGCGGGCCCAGCGGGTCGTCCATGAAGCCCTCGCCGTCGGGCACGGCGCGCGTGGCCACGTCGCTCAGGCTGGAGCCGGCCTGCGGTTCGCTCAGGCACATGGTGCCGGACCAGCGGCCCGCGAACTCGTTGAGCGCGAACACGCGCTTCTGCGCCTCGGTGCCGTGCGCCATCAGCAGGTTGGCGTTGCCCACGGTGAGCATGCCGCTGCCGATGCTGACCGAGGCCATGGCGAAGAAGGCGTTGGCCGCCGCCTCCACCGTGTAGGGCAGCTGCATGCCGCCGATGGCGTAATCCTGCGCGGCGCTGAGCATGCCGCTCTCGGCATAGGCCTGGTGCGCGTCGTGCGTGGCCTGCGGCAGCACCACGCACTCGCCGTCGAAGTGCGGCTCCTGCGTGTCCACCGTGCGGTTGAAGGGTGCGTACTTTTCGCGCGCGATGCGCTCGCAGGTGTCGAGCACGGCGTCGAAGGTCTCGCGGCTGTGGTCGGCGAAGCGCTCGCGCTGGTTCAGCGCCTCGACCCCCAGCCAGTCGTTGAGCAGGAAATCGACGGTGGGGCGAAGGCTCATGACAGGTCTCTCGTCAGGTTCTGGGTGGCAAGGCGGCGATGGTGCCCTGCGCCACGGCGCACAGCTTCTCCTCGCCATCCCGCAGCACGAACACGTCGCAGCGGCACACGGCCTGGTTGCGGCCGGTGTGCACCGCCTCGGCGCGCGCGATCAGGCGCTCGCCCACCGCGGGCCTCAGGTAGTTGATCTTGAATTCGCTCGTGACCACGGGCACGCGCATGGCCGTGCCACCCGCGTAGGTGAGTGCGTTGTCGGCGGCGTAGCTCACCACGCCGCCGTGCACGAAGCCGTTCTGCTGCTTCACCGCCTCGCCGATCGGCACCTGCAGCTCGCAGCGCCCGGGCGTGAGCGCGGCGAGCTCGGCGCCGATTAGGCGCGAGAACGGCTGCTGCGCGAGCAGCTCACGTCCCATGGCCAGGAACACCTCGGGGCTCACGCCGGCGGCGTCCATGGCGGCGCGTGCGCTTACAGGACCTCGAACACGCCGGCGGCACCCATGCCGCCGCCGATGCACATGGTCACGCAGACGCGCTTGGCGCCGCGGCGCTTGCCTTCGATCAGCGCATGGCCGGTCAGGCGCTGGCCCGACACGCCGTAGGGGTGGCCCACGGCGATGGCGCCGCCGTTGACGTTCAGGCGGTCAGCCGGAATGCCCAGCTTGTCGCGGCAGTAGATCACCTGCACCGCGAAGGCCTCGTTGAGCTCCCACAGGTCGATGTCGCTGACCTTCAGGCCCAGCTTCTTGAGCACCTTGGGCACGGCGAAGACCGGGCCGATGCCCATCTCGTCGGGCTCGCAGCCGGCCACGGCGAAGCCCAGGAAGCGGCCGATGGGCTTGAGGTTGTGGGAAGCGGCGTACTGCTCGCTCACCACCACGCAGGCGCCGGCGCCGTCGCTGAACTGGCTGGCGTTGCCGGCCGTGATGACACCGCCGGGCAGCGCCGGCTTGATCCCGCTGATGCCCTCTTTCGTCGTGCCCTCGCGCAGGCCCTCGTCGGCGCCCACGGTCACCTTCTTGGTGATCAGGCCCATCGTCTTGTCGGCCACGCCGGCGGTCACCGTGATGGGGGCGATCTCGTCGTTGAACTTGCCGGCGGCCTGGGCCGCGCAGGCCTTTTGCTGGCTGGCGGCGCCGTATTCGTCCATGGCGTCGCGCGAGATGTTGTAGCGCTTGGCCACCTGCTCGGCGGTCTGCAGCATGCTCCAGTAGATCTCGGGCTTCTTCTGGTCCAGATCGAGGTCGCGCAGCATGTGCAGGTTCATCTCCTGCTGCACGCAGGAGATGCTCTCCACCCCGCCCGCCACGTAGACATCGCCCTCCCCGGCGATCACGCGCTGGGCGGCCAGGGCGATGGTCTGCAGGCCGGAGGAACAGAAGCGGTTGACGGTCATGCCCGACACGCTCACGGGCAGGTCGGCCATCAGCGCGATCTGGCGCGCGATGTTGGCGCCGGTGGCGCCCTCGGGGTTGGCGCAGCCCATGATCACGTCCTCGACGGCGGCGCCCTCCACGCCCGCGCGCTCCAGCGCGGCACGGACGGCGTGGCCGCCCAGGGTGGCGCCGTGGGTCATGTTGAAAGCGCCCTTCCAGCTCTTGGTCAGCGGCGTGCGGGCGGTGGAAACGATGACGGCGTTGCTCATGTGATATCTCCTGATTCGGTGCGGGCCATCAGCCGTTGAAATTCTTGCCTTCGGCGACCAGCCGCTGAATGAGCGGGGCGGGCTGCCAGAAGGCCGCGTCGTCGAGCGGGTTCTTCTGGAAGCGCTTCATGGCCTGCATCACGTTGAACAGGCCCACCTCGTCCGCGTACTTCAGCGGGCCGCCGCGGTGCACCGGGAAGCCGTAGCCGAAGATGTAGACCACGTCGATGTCGCTGGCCTTGTTGGCGATGCCCTCTTCCAGGATGTGCGCGGCCTCGTTCACCAGCGAGAACACCAGGCGCTGCACGATCTCCTCGTCGGAAATCTTGCGCGGCGTGATGCCCAGCGCCTGGCGGTGCTCGGCGATCATCTGCTCGACCTCGGCGTTCGGGATGGCGTCGCGCTTGCCCGGCTTGTAGTCGTACCAGCCTTTGCCACCTTCTGGCCGAAGCGGCCCTTCTCGCACAGCAGGTCGGCGGTCTTGCTGTATTTCATTGTCGGGCTTTTCCTGGTAGCGGCGCTTGCGGATCGCCCAACCGATGTCGTTGCCCGCCAGGTCGCCCATGCGGAAGGGCCCCATGGCGAAGCCGAACTTCTCGATCGCGCGGTCGACCTGCGCGGGCGTGCAGCCCTCATCGAGCAAGAAGCCACCCTGGCGGCCGTACTGCTCGATCATGCGGTTGCCGATGAAGCCGTCGCAGACGCCGGACACCACCGCCGTCTTCTTGATCTTCTTGGCGACGGCCATCACGGTGGCCATCACGTCCTTGCCGGTCTTGTCGCCGCGCACCACCTCCAGCAGCTTCATCACGTTGGCGGGGCTGAAGAAGTGCAAGCCCACCACGTCCTGCGGGCGTTGGGTGAAGGCGGCGATCTTGTTCAGGTCCAGCGTGGAGGTGTTGGACGCCAGGATCGCGCCGGGCTTCATCACCTCGTCGAGCTTCTTGAACACGGTCTCCTTCACGCCGATGTCCTCGAACACGGCCTCGATCACGAGGTCGGCGTCCTGGATGTCCGCGTAGTCCACCGTGGTCTTGAGCAGGCCCATGCGCTGGTCGAGCTTGTCCTGCTTGAGCTTGCCCTTCTTCACCTGGGCCTCGTAGTTGCCGCGCATCACGCCGACGCCGCGGTCCAGGGCCTCCTGCTTCATCTCCAGGAGGGTCACGGGAATGCCCGCGTTCAGGAAGTTCATGGAGATGCCGCCGCCCATGGTGCCGGCGCCGATGACGGCCACCTTGTCGATCTTGCGCTGGGGCGTGTCTTCCGGCACGTCGGGGATCTTGCTGGCCGCGCGCTCGGCCATGAAGAGGTGGCGCAGCGCACGGCACTCGGGCGTCCACATCAGGTTGATGAACATCTCCCGTTCGGTGGCCATGCCCTGCTCGAACTTCTGCTTGGTCGCGGCCTCGACCGCGTCCACGCACTTGGCGGGTGCGGGGAAGTGCTTGGCCATGCCCTTGACCATGTTGCGCGCGAACTGGAAGTAGGCGTCGCCGTCCTTGTGTTTGCAAGGCAGGTGGCGCACCAGGGGCAGCGGGCTGCCGTCCGCGTGCTTGGCGGCCACTTCCCGGGCCAGGGCGAAGGCTTCTTCCAGCAGGGTTTCGGGGCTGCTGGCCATCTTGTCGAACAGCCGCTGGCCGGGCAGTTGGGCCAGCATCTCGCTCTTCACGGGCTCGCCGCTCACGATCATGTTGAGCGCGGCCTCCACGCCCAGCACGCGCGGCAGGCGCTGCGTGCCGCCGGCGCCAGGGATCAGGCCCAGCTTCACCTCGGGCAGCGCGATGTTGGCGCCCGGTGCGGCGATGCGGTAGTGGCAGCCGAGCGAGAGCTCCAGCCCGCCGCCCATGGCCACGCTGTGGATCGCGGCCACCACGGGCTTGCTGCAGTTCTCCACCGCCAGGATCACGCTCAGCAGGTTGGGTTCGGCCAGCGCCTTGGGCGTGCCGAACTCCTTGATGTCCGCGCCGCCCGAAAAGGCCTTGCCGGCGCCGGTGAGCACGATGGCCTTGACGGCCGGATCGGCCTGCGCCTGCTCCAGACCGTTCGTGATGCCCAGGCGGGTGGCCAGGCCCAGACCGTTGACCGGCGGGTTGTTCAGCGTGATGAGGGCGATGTCTCCGTGGACCTTGTACTCAGCCGTCATGTGGGTTCCTTCGATGGCGGTTTTGGGAAAAGAACGATCGTTCGATTTTGGCATTCTAGAAAGACCCTTCGGGGGCGCCAAACGGGTTTGTCGCGGTCGGGACAAAACGCCCGGGCGCACCTTCTCGCTACGCCTGGCACCCCGCACCGCCAAAACGAATACGGCTGTGCTAATCGGCCCGCGCTTTGCCGCTGCCCGCTTCAAAAGCCGGAGCAGCGCGCGCGCCGCCGAACTGCGTAGGACCCACGCGACACCGGGGTTTCTCGGCGCGTCACGTGAGACAAGGGCCATTGACAATCTCAAAGTGCCAACTTTGGCACACCTCGCCGCCCCCGTTCGTCGCCTTTCGTTTGGAGAACCCCATGGACCTGATCAACACCCTCGCCAGCCTGGCCCCCACCCCCAGCAACGCACACCCCATCGGGCGGCCCCTGACCCCCTGGTCCGCGCCCGGCACCACACCCTGGCGGACGCCCGAGCCCCTGAGCGCGCTCGTGCTGCCCACGCGCGCCGACCGCATGCGCATCGCCCACCTGCGCGACCTGGCCGACTTCAAGTCGGAGTACCTGCTGGACCCGGGCCTGGCCGCGCTGGAAGACAGCAAAGACGACGCGGGCGTGGTCATGGCGCTGATGCGCGGCCACGAGGCCATCGCCACCATCCGCTTCATTCCCTCGGGCCACGGTTTGACGCTGACCGAGCGCTTCTGGTCCGACCTGGTCACCAACCCCGCCATCCTGGGGCCCAACAGCTGGGAAGTCGGCCGCCTGGTGATGGCGCCCGAGCACCGCCGCGCCGACCTGCTGACGCCGCTGCTGCGCCTGTCCCTGATGGAGCTGATGCGCCGCGAGCCGGTGGAGCACATGCATGGGTCCTGCGTCATGCGCATGACCCGCCTGTACCGCCGCTTCGGCTTCCAGATCCACGCCCTGCGCAGCCAGGCCGGCCTGGACTGCGCGCTGGTGGAGGCGACGCTGGAAGCCTCCATGCGCGCCTTCCACATCGACGAACCCGTCACCGCACCCGCCCCGCTGGAGGCCCGCGGCGAGGCGCTGCTGCTACAGTGAGCCGAGCACCGGCGGCCCGTGCGACAGCGGCGGGCCGCGCCTCCCCCCGGGCCGGCAAGGGGGATGACATCGCGAGGCGAGGAGACGCATGAGCAAACGCGGGGGGAGTCTGTTCGACCGCTACCGGGCCCACCACGAGCTGGACCGGCCACTGCTGCAATGGATCGGCGTGGTGGGTGTCGTTGCCTTCCCTATCCTGTACCTGCTGCGCCGCGCGGCCGCCGACAGCGGCTACGACGACCTGTGGTGGCGCCTGCCCGCCGTCGTCCTGTGCCTCGGCCTGGCCCTGCGCCGCTGGTGGCCCGAGCGCCTCAAGCCCTACTACATCGTCTACTCGTGGTGGGTGGTGTTCTACTGCCTGTCCTTCCTCATGTCGTACACCATGCTGCGCAACGGCGGCGGCACGCCCTTCGTGGTGAACATGGTGATGTGCGCGGTGCTCATCGTGCTGCTGGCCGACTGGCGCAACAGCGTCGCCATCCTGCTGCTGGGCTACGCGCTGGCGCTGGCCCTGTTCTTCCTGCTGGCGCCCCACCCCGTCGTGCCGCGCGACTTCGTCTTCGCCGCCGGCGGCTCGGCCCTGCTGGTGGCGGGCGGAGCCCTGTCGCATCAGGGCCAGAAGCGCGTCGAGCTCGAGCGCATGCGGCGCGTGTACATCGGCCTGGCGGGGTCCGTGGCGCACGAAATGCGCACCCCGCTCGCCCAGGTGCGCCACGCGCTCGACAACATCGCCAGCGCCCTCGGCCGCCGCGGCGCGGGCCAGCCCGTGGCGCTCACGCCGCCCCAGGTGCAGCAGATGCTGACCCATGTCCAGCAAGGCCACGAGGCCATCGCGCGCGGCCTGCAGGCGATCGAGCTCACCCTCAAGCAGTTGCAGCCCGACGCGCCCGACCAGGGCCGGCTGCACACGCTGTCGGCCGCCGACGCCGTGCGCCAGGCCGTGGACCGTTTCGCCTACGACGCCGCCGATCAGCGCGGGCGCGTGCAGGTGGTGGTCGAGCAGGACTTCCGCTTCCGCGCCGACCCCACCGCGGTGGAGCTGGTCTTTTTCAATCTGCTGAAGAACGCGCTGTACTACGCCCCCCTGCACCCGGAGATGACGGTGCGCTTCACGATCAGCACCCGGCCGGTGCCCAGCGTCGTGGTGCGAGACAGCGGTCCGGGCATCGTGCCCGAGTTCGTCTCCCACCTGTTCGAGGAATTCCAGACCACCGGCAAGGCCGAGGGCACGGGCCTGGGCCTGTCCTTCTGCCGCCGCGTCATGCGCGGCCTGGGCGGCGACATCGAGTGCCGCTCCGAGTGGGGCCATTTCACCGAGTTCACGCTGCGCTTCCCGCTGGCGCCCGCCGGCGCGCCGGTCACCACGGTGGCCCCGGCCAGCGTGGCCCTGGCCGGCCGCAGCGTGCTGATCGTCGACGACCAGCCCCTCAACCGCACCATCGCGCGCGCCCTGGTGGGCGAACTGGGCCTCACGGTGATGGAGGCCGAGCACGGCCAGCAGGCGCTGGACATGCTGCAGGCGGGCCAATTGCCCGACGCCATCCTCATGGACATCAACATGCCGGGGCTCGACGGCATCGCCGCCACGCGGCGCCTGCGCGCCCTGCCCGGCGACGCCGGCCGCGTGCCCGTGCTGGCGCTCACCGCCAACGACTCGGCGGCCGTGCGGGCCCGCGCGAGCCAGGCCGGCATGCAGGGCGTGCTGGGCAAGCCCATCGACCCCGCCGCGCTGCAGCGCGCGCTGAGCGCCGCGCTGGAAGGCCGCAGCACCGCGCCCGCGGCGCCGCCACCGGCGCCCGCGGCCGACCTGCTCAGCACCACGCGCATCGAGAACTTCCGTCGCCTCGGCCTGCTGGACGACCTGCTGCCGCGCGCCTTGCTGGACCTGCGGCGCCACGTTCAATCACTGGAGCAGGCGGCCACCTCGGACGACCGGGAAGGCGTGTCGGCCGCGCTGCACGCCCTGGTGGGCCTGGCCGGTGAGGTGGGCGCCCAGGCCCTGCACGCCCGCGCGCGCGAACGCTACGCGGGTTGGCTGGAAGGCCAGCGGCCCGGCGGCGAGGCTTGGACGCGGGAACTGCGGGAGCTGCTGGAGGCCACCGAGCGGGCGCTGTGGCAGTACTGCGGCGTGCGCGCCGAGCGCGTGCCCCCCCTCGCCTGAACGCTGCCGCGGCCAGTGCGCGTGCGGCCGCCATCCGGCCGTTGTACCAGGCCTGCGACCTCAGGGTCGGTCGCTGGCCCCTGGGCTAGACCTCCAGCCACTCCTTGCGCACCGCCGGATCGGCCTTGAGCTGCTGCGGCGTGCCGTCGAAGACGATGCTGCCGTGCCCCATCACCAGCGCACGGTCGGAAATGCTCATGGCGATGGTGAGCTTCTGCTCGATCAGCAGCACCGAGATGCCGCGCGCCTTGAGCTTCTGCAGGTACTCGGCCACCAGCTCCACGATCTTGGGCGCCAGGCCCTCGGTGGGTTCGTCGATGATGATCAGGTCCGGGTCGCCCATCAGGGTGCGGCACAGGGTCAGCATCTGCTGCTCGCCGCCCGAGAGCACGCCGGCCTCGGTGTGCTGGCGTTCCTTCAGGCGCGGGAACATGGCGTACATGTCGTCGAATCCCCAGCGCGAGCCCTTGCCGGCCCCCTTTTGCCCCAGCAGCAGGTTCTGGTGCACGGTGAGCGTGGGAAAGATGTCGCGGCTCTCGGGCACGTAGCCCAGGCCCAGGTGGGCCACCTCGTAGGCCTTGCGGCCGACGATCTCCTGGTCCTTCCACCGCACGCTGCCCTCGCAGTCCACCAGGCCCATGATCGCCTTGGCGGTGGTGGAACGGCCCGAGCCGTTGCGGCCCAGCAGCGCGACGATCTCGCCGCTGCGCACCTCGAAGTCCACGCCGTGCAGCACGTGGCTTTTGCCGTAATAGGCATGAAGGTTCTGGATCTTCAGCATCAGTGCCCCGCTCCCTGCGCCTCGGCCACGTGCGAGCCCAGGTAGGCCTCCTGCACGCGTTCGTTGGCGCGCACCGCCTCGGGCGTGTCGAAGGCCAGCACCTCGCCGTACACCACCACGGCGATGCGGTCGGCCAGGCCGAACACCACGCCCATGTCGTGCTCCACGGTCAGCAGGGTCTTGCCTTCGGTGACGTCCTTGATCAGGCCGATGAAGCGGCTGGTCTCGCTCTTGCTCATGCCGGCCGTGGGCTCGTCAAGCAGGATCACGTTGGCGCCCCCGGCGATGGTGATGCCGATCTCCAGCGCGCGCTGCTCGGCGTAGGTGAGGTTCATGGCCAGCACGTCGCGCTTGCGGTCGAGCTGGATCATGTGCAGCAGCTGCTCGGCGCGCTGGTTGGCGTCGGTCAGGTTGGCCAGGAACTTCAGGAAGGTGTAGCGGTAGCCCAGGCTCCACAGCACCCCGCAGCGCAGGTTCTCGAACACGCTGAGCTTGGGGAAGATGTTGGTGATCTGGAAGCTGCGCGACAGGCCCGCGCGGTTGATCTCGAAAGGCCGCTTGCCGTCGATGCGCTGGCCGTTGAGCAGCACCTGACCGCTGGTGGGCGCGAAGCGCCCGCTGATGAGGTTGAACAGCGTGGACTTGCCCGCGCCGTTCGGTCCGATGATGCCCACGCGTTCGCCCGCCTTCACCGACAGGTTCACGCCGCGGATGATCTCGGTCTTGCCGAAGCTCTTGCGCAGGTCCTTGAGCTCCAGCGCCGGGGTGGATGTGGTGCCGCTCACAGCGCCTCCCTCTGCTTGATCTGGTTTTCGATGTCCTCCTGGATGGCGCCCCAGCGGCGCGCGAAGCCGCGCCGCGTCCATTCGAAGAGGCCGAAGCCGCCGAACGCCAGCGCCAGCGCGCCCAGCCAGCTGGTCCAGCCACGCGCGTGCAGCGTCAGGCCCAGGAAGTTCAGCTCGTCGCCCAGCGTGGTGCTGAGCTGCAGGTGGTAGACCATCTCGATGATGGCCGCCACGCCCAGCAGCATCACCACGGCCGAGGCGATCAATGCCAGGTAGCTGCCGCCGAGCTCGCGCAGGCGGCCATGGGCGGCCACGCGCACGTTCATCATGATCAGGCTGGCGATGCCGCCGGGCGCGTACATCACCATGAACAGGAAGATCAGGCCCAGGTACAGCAGCCAGGCCTTGGTGAGCTCGGACAGCAGGATCAGCGCCAGCACCATCAACACGCCGCCGATGATGGGGCCGAAGAAGAAGGTGGCGCCGCCCAGGAAGGTGAACAGCAGGTAGGCGCCCGAGCGCGCCGCGCCCACCACCTCGGCGGTGACGATCTCGAAGTTGAGCGCGCCCAGGCCGCCCGAGATGCCAGCGAAGAAGCCCGCGATGATGAAGGCCAGGTAGCGCACCTTCTGCGTGTCGTAGCCGACGAACTCCACCCGCTCGGGGTTGTCGCGCACGGCGTTGAGCATGCGGCCCAGCGGCGTGCGCGTGAACGCGTACATGGCGGCCACGCAGACGAAGGTGTAGAGCGCGATCAGGTAGTACACCTGCCGCTGCGGCCCGAAGGTGATGCCCATGAAGGGTTCGCCGGCCATGCGGTCGCCCGACACGCCGCCCTCGCCACCGAAGAACTCGGGGATCATGAGCGAGAGCGCGAACACCAGCTCGCCTAGGCCCAGCGTGATCATGGCGAAGGTGGTGCCGGACTTGCGCGTGGTGACGTAGCCGAACAGCACCGCGAAGCCCAGGCCCGCCACGCCGCCCACCAGGGGGATGAGCGAGACGGGCATGTGCATCGCGCCCTCGGTGACGCGGTTGAGCGCGTGGATGGCCATGAAGGAGCCCAGGCCGGTGTAGACCGCATGCCCGAAGCTGAGCATGCCGCCCTGCCCCAGCAGCATGTTGTAGGACAGGCAGGCGATGATGGCGATGCCCATCTGCGAGAGCACCGTCAGGCCCAGGCCGCTGCCCCAGATCAGTGGCGCCACGATCAGCAGCAGGGCAAAGCCGCCCCAGGTGATCCAGCGGCCGGTGTTGAAGCGGCGTGGCGCCGCCAGCGTGGAGGTGGTGGTGTTCATGGCTCAGCTCTCCCGTTTGCCCAGCAGGCCACGCGGGCGGAAGATCAGGATCAGCACCAGGAACAGGTACGGCAGGATGGGCGCCACCTGCGACAGCGTGAGCCGGATGTAGGAGTTGTTGCGCAGGCCCTCCGACAGCGGCACGCCGATCTGCTCGAACAGCGTGAGCAGCGAGTACTCGAAGGCGACGGCGAAGGTCTGGATCACGCCGATGAGCAGCGAGGCCACGAAGGCGCCCGACAGCGAGCCCATGCCGCCCACCACCACCACCACGAAGATCACCGAGCCCACGGTGGCGGCCATGGCCGGCTCGGTGAGGAAGGTGCTGCCGCCGATGACACCGGCCAGACCCGCGAGTGCCGAGCCGGCGCCGAACACCAGCATGAACACGCGCGGCACGTTGTGGCCCAGCGACTCCACCGCCTGCGGGTGCGTGAGCGCGGCCTGGATCACCAGCCCGATGCGCGTGCGCGTGAGCAGCAGCCAGACCGACAGCAGCATCACCACCGCGACCAGCATCATGAAGCCGCGCGTGGCGGGGAACGGCGAGCAGACCACGCGCACCGCCGCGTCGGTGGCGCTGCACAGCTCGGGCGCGGCCGCGCCCCAGACCAGGCGCAGGCCGTCCACGGAATGGTTGATGAGGGTGAAGGCCGGGCCCTGCAGCAACTCGGGCGGACGGAACTCCACCGCGATGCGGCCCCAGATGAGCTGAACCAGCTCGACGATGACGTAAGACAGGCCGAAGGTCACCAGCAGTTCGGGCACGTGACCGTACTTGTGCACCTTGCGCAGGCACTGGCGCTCGAAGGCCGCGCCCAGCAGGCCCACCACGATGGGCGCGATCACCAGCGCCGGCCAGAAGCCCACGAACTGCGCCACCTGGTAGCCCACGTAGGCGCCCAGCATGTAGAAGCTGGCGTGCGCGAAATTGAGCACGCCCATCATGCTGAAGATCAGCGTGAGCCCCGAGCTGAGCATGAACAGCAGCAGCCCGTAGCTGAGCCCGTTCAGCATCGAGATGATGAAAAACTCCATTCCCTCAGACCTTCATCGTTGAAATTGAAAGAGCCCGAAACGGCACCCCGCCTCGGGCTCCTGCGGCGTGACGTGCCTCGACCCAGAGACACCGCGGAACCGGCCTTGCCGGGCCGCTGGTGTCGCCCCCTTGAGGGGGTCGCGCGAAGCGCGGCGGGGGTGCGTCACATCACGGGCGCTTCATCTGGCAGCTCGTCGGGGTGCTCGACACATAGTTCGGGTACTCCGCCACCGGCGCCAGTGTCATGCCGGTCTTCTCGGGGCTGTAAGGGTGCTTGGCGTCCGCCTTCTGCCACACCGACATGTACAGCGGCTGCTGCAGCTGGTGGTCGGTCTTGCGCATTTGCACCTCGCCGTTGAAGCTCTTGACCGTGAGGCCTTCCATGGCGGCGGCCACCTTCACCGGGTCGGTGGACTTGGCCTTGGCCATGGCAGCGCCCAGCATCTCGTAGATGCGGATGGTGGAGCCGGTGTAGAAGTCGTCGTTGTACTTCTGGTTGAACTCCTTCATCCACTTTTCCATCTGCCCACCCATGTTGTAGTGGTTGTAGGCGATCTGGTAGACGCGGCCGGCACCGTTGGTGCCCAGCGCGGTGGGCGTGCCGGTGACGCCCGCGTAGTAGGTGAAGAACTTGCCGTTGTAGCCGTTCTCGTTGGCGGCCTTGATGAGCAGCGACAGGTCGGAGCCCCAGTTGCCGGTGATCACGGTGTCGGCGCCCGCCGCCTTGATCTTGGCGATGTAGGGCGCGAAGTCGCGCGTCTGCGCCAGCGGATGCAGGTCCTCGCCCACGAACTGGATGTCGGGGCGCTTGCGGCCGATGGTTTCCTTGGCGTACTTCACGACCTGGTGGCCGTGCGAGTAGTTCTGGTTGAGCAGGTAGATCTTCTTGATGTCCGGCTGCGTGGCGATGAAGCTGGACATGGCCTCCATCTTCATGGACGTGTCGGCATCAAAGCGGAAGTGCCAGTAGCTGCACTTGCTGTTGGTGAGATCGGGGTCGACCGCGGAGTCGTTGAGGTACAGCACTTCCTTGCCGGGGTTGCGCGCGTTGTGCTTTTCCACCGCGTCAGACAGCGCCAGCGCGACCGAGGAGCCGTTGCCCTGGATGATGTAGCGCGCCCCCTGGTCGATGGCGGCCTTCAAGGCGTTCAGGCTCTCCGCCGGGCTGAGCTTGTTGTCGATCGCGGTGATCTCGAACTTCACGCCGGCCGGGTTGCCCTTGCCGCTGAACTTCTCGGCGAAGAACTGGTAGCCCTTGAACTGGCTCACGCCCACCGGCCCCAACAGGCCGGTCAAGGGGTCGATGCGCACCATCTTGACGGTTTCGCCCGCCTGGGCGAAGGACGCGCCGGACGCCACCAGCAGGGCCGCCGCGGCCAGGGCCTTCATGCTCGATTTCATGCCTTGTCTCCTTGATGAGGGTGTTGAACCACAAAACCCGAGCAGCGTAAGGCGCGGTGGCGCGGAGGCGCTTCAGGGATTGCCCGGACCCCTATCCCCTGGGCGACACCCGCGCCCGCCCCCTGCACCGTTGCGGGGCGGCGCGGGCCCACCCTCACACCCCCGGCAGCACGTAGTCGTGGAGCTGCTGGCGCAGCACCATCTTCTGCATCTTGCCGGTGGCGCCCAGCGGGATCGCGTCGACGAAGACCACGTCGTCAGGCACCTGCCACTTGGCGATCTTGCCTTCGTAGAACTTGAGCAGCTCGTCGCGCGTCACGTCGGCGCCGGGCTTCTTCACCACCACCACGATGGGCCGTTCGTCCCACTTGGGGTGCTTCATGCCGATGCAGGCGGCCATGGCCACGGCCGGATGGGCCATGGCGATGTTCTCCACGTCGATCGAGCTGATCCACTCGCCGCCGGACTTGATCACGTCCTTGCTGCGGTCGGTGATCTGCATGAAGCCGTCGGCGTCGATGGTGGCGACGTCGCCGGTGGGGAACCAGCCGTGGCCCTGGGCGTCGTAGCGCAGCGGGTCGCCGCCCTCGCCCTTGAAGTAGCTGGCGATGATCCAGGGCCCGCGCACCAGCAGGTCGCCGAAGCTCTTGCCGTCCCAGGGCAGCTCGTCGCCGGCCTCGTTCACGATCTTCATGTCGACGCCGAAAATGGTGCGGCCCTGCTTGAGCCGCACCTTGAGCTGCTCGTCGGCCGGCAGCGCGAGCTGGGCGTTCTTGAGCGTGCACACCGTGCCCAGCGGCGACATCTCGGTCATGCCCCAGGCGTGCAGCACGTCGACGCCGTAGAGGTCGTTGAAGGCGCTGATCATGGCCGGCGGACAGGCCGAGCCGCCGATCACCGTGCGCTTGAGGGTGCTGAACTTCAGCTGGTTTTGCTGCAGGTGCGCCAGCAGCATCTGCCAGACCGTGGGCACGCCGGCGGCCATGGTCACGCCCTCGGCCTCGATGAGTTCGTAGACCGACTTGCCGTCCAGCGCCGGACCGGGGAACACCAGCTTGCAGCCCACGGCCGCCGCGGAGTACGGCAGGCCCCAGGCGTTGACGTGGAACATGGGCACCACGGGCAGGATGCTGTCGCGCGCCGAGCAGCCCATGGCGTCGGGCATGGCCGCCCCGTAGGCGTGCAGCGTGGTGGAGCGGTGCGAGTACAGCGCGGCCTTGGGGTTGCCGGTGGTGCCGCTCGTGTAGCACATGCTGGAGGCGGTGTTCTCGTCGAACTCGGGCCAGGCGTAGCTGTCCTTCTGCGCGCCGATCCAGGCCTCGTAGCTCTGCAGGCCGGGAATGCCGCTGTCGGCGGGCAAGGCGGACGCATCGCACAGGGCGATCCAGTGCTTCACCGTCGGGCACTTGCTCCACACCGCCTTGACCAGCGGCAGGAAGCTCATGTCGAAGCACAGGGCCTTGTCTTCGGCGTGGTTGACGATCCACACCAGTTGCTCGGGGTGCAGCCGCGGGTTGAGGGTGTGCAGCACCCGGCCGGTGCCGCTGACGCCGAAATACAGTTCCAGATGGCGATAACCGTTCCAGGCCAGCGTGGCCACGCGATCGCCGAAGCCCAGGCCCAGCGCGTCCAGGGCGTTGGCCACCTGGCGCGAGCGGCGCGAGACCGCCCGCCAGTTGGTGCGGTGGATGTCGCCCTCGACCCGGCGCGAGACGATTTCGGTGGCGCCGTGGTGCCGCTCGGCGTGCACGATGAGGTTGGAAATCAGCAGCGGTTGGCTCTGCATCTGGCCCAGCATGAGTCGGTCTCCGAAGTGGTTGGAATCGTGGCGGCCATGCTAGCCCGGCGCGCAGCGCCCGGCGGACGGGGTTGTCCCGGAGGCAACACCCCCCGGTGGACGGCCGTGCCGCGCGCTCAGGCCGCGCCGACCGCCGGCTGCACGCCGCGCTCGAAGGCCAGCTCCACCGTGGTGCCGTGGCCCAGCGCGGACTGCAGGCGGATGGCGCCGCCGGCGGCCTGCATCACGCGCTGGCAGAACATCAGGCCCATGCCGTTGCCGCCGGTGGCCGCGCGCGTGGTGACCGGCTCGCGCGTGAGGCGCGCCAGCACCTCGGGCGCGATGCCGGGGCCGTTGTCGATGAAGCGGATCCAGGCGCGCGGGGCGCCCGGCCCCGGCGCGCAGTCCACCTCGATGCGCAGGCGCGGTTCGGCCGTGTCGCGCAGCGCCAGGATGGCGTTCTTGGTCAGGGTGCACAGCACCAGGTACAACAGGTCACGCCGCCCGGGCAGGCGGAAGTCCTGCCGCAGCTCGGTGCTCACCCAATGGCGTTCGCGGTCTTCGAAGGGGTACTCGTCGACCAGCGAGCCCAGCAGGCTGGCCGCGCTCACGGTCTGCGGGGCGGCGCCCGGGTAGGCGTCGCGCGCCGACTGCACGAAGGTGGCCACCAGCGACTGGCAGTACAGCGCCCGTCGCTCGGCGCGCTGCAGCGCCGCCAGCAGCTCCTGCGGGCCCAGGCCCTCGAAGCGCACCGTGCCCGGGGCGTCGCCCGGCTCCGGCGGTCGGTGGCGCTCCAGCACCGCCGCCACGCTGCCGCGCACGGTGGCCAGCGGCGTATTGAGCTCGTGCGCCAGGAAGCCCAGGGTTTCGCGCAGCGCGGCGGCGCGGCCCTCGTTGAGCGCACGCTCCAGCGCCTGGTGGCGGTAGAGCGACAGCGCCTCGCGCAGGGCCTCGCGCGTGGGCTCTTCCTCCAGGGGCTTTTCCAGGATGCGCATCACCTGGCCCTGGTTGACCGCCGCGATGGCCACGTCTTTCTCGGCATAGGCCGTGACCAGCAGGCGCACCAGGTGGCGGTGCTCGCGCCGCACGAAGCGCAGCAGCTTCATGCCGTCCTGCTCGGGCATGCGGTAGTCGGTGATGAGGGCCGCGAAGCTCTCTCCGCGCTCGGTGAGGATGGCCAGCGCTTCGTCCACGCTGGCGGCGGTGGATATCTCGAATTCGTCGCCAAAGCAGCGCGAGAACCACTGCCGGGACACGGCTTCGTCGTCAACGAACAGGATGGCCTGGGCGTCAGTCCGCATTGTTCTTCTTCATGGTTGTTATTCCCCCTGGCGCCAGCGTGCGGCCGACGCATAACCGGCGCCTATTATCAAGTGCGGCCCGGTGCTGGCAATCCGCCATGGCCCTGGTGCCACGCCGGAATACCCCCTGCGGGGACAATTCACCAGATGAACGACACCGCGCTCGCCGCGCCCGCGGCGCTGGACCTCGCCCGGCCCTGGCGCCACCGCTTCGCCGACCTGGGGCCGGCCTTTTACACCGAGGTGCAGCCCACCCCGCTGCCCGACCCCCACCCGATCGGACTGAACGCCCCGCTGGCGGCCGCGCTGGGGCTGGACCCGCAGCGCCTGCGCCAGGCCGACGCCGTGCGGGCGCTGGCCGGCTCGCTGCCCATCGAGGGCACGCGCCCCCTGGCCACCGTCTACAGCGGGCACCAGTTCGGCGTCTGGGCCGGCCAGCTCGGCGACGGCCGGGCCATCCTGCTCGGCGAGCTGGACACGCCCGAGGGGCCGATGGAGGTGCAGCTCAAGGGCGCCGGCCTCACGCGTTACTCGCGCATGGGCGACGGCCGCGCCGTGCTGCGCAGCTCCATCCGCGAGTACCTGTGCAGCGAGGCCATGCATGGCCTGGGCATACCGACCACGCGCGCGCTCAGCCTCACCGGCTCGCCGCAGCCGGTGGTCCGCGAGACCGTGGAAACCGCCGCCGTGGTGGCGCGCGTGGCGCCCAGCTTCATCCGCTTCGGGCACTTCGAGCATTTTTCGGCCAACGGCCACACCGCCGAGCTGCGCCGCCTGGCCGATTTCGTCATCGACAGCTGGTACCCCGAATGCCGCGACGGCCAGGGCAATGCCTACGCCCGGCTGCTGCAGGCCGTGAGCGCGCGCACCGCCGAGCTGATGGCCCAGTGGCAGGCCGTGGGCTTCTGCCACGGCGTGATGAACACCGACAACATGAGCGTCCTGGGCCTCAGCATCGACTACGGCCCCTTCCAGTTCATGGACGCCTTCAACCCGGCGCACATCTGCAACCACAGCGACCATGGCGGGCGCTACGCCTACCACCGCCAGCCCAACGTGGCCTACTGGAACCTGTTCTGCCTGGGCCAGGCCCTGCTGCCGCTGATGGACGAGCAGCAACAGGCGCTGGACGCGCTGGAGCCGTACAAGACCCTGTTCCCCGCCGCGCTCACGCGCCGCATGGGCGCCAAGCTGGGCCTGGCGGACACCCGGGACGGCGACGCCGAACTGGTCGAATCGCTCATGCAGCTCATGGCCCAGGACGCGGTGGACTTCACCATCCTGTTCCGCCGCCTGGGCGACGCCGCCGAGGGCCGACTGGACCCCGCGCGCGACCTCTTCCTGCAGCGCGAGGCCTTCGACGCCTGGGCCGCTCGCTGGCAGGCGCGCCTGCGCGCCCAGCCCGGCTTCGACGCCGCCGCCACCGCGGCCGCCATGCACCGCGTCAACCCACGCATCGTGCTGCGCAACCACCTGGCGCAGACCGCCATCGAACGCGCCCAGCAAGGCGATTTCAGCGAGGTCGACCGGCTGCTGAACGCCTTGGCGGCCCCGTTCGACGAACGAACCGGCGAGGACGACCTCGCCGCCTTCCCCCCCGACTGGGCGCAGCACATCGAAATCAGCTGCTCCTCCTGAAAGGACCGCCGACATGGACTTCCCCATCAAGAAAACCGAAGCCGAGTGGCGCGAGATCCTCGCCGCCAAGGGCGCCGAGCCCGGCGCCTTCGAGGTCACGCGCAAGGCCTACACCGAGCGCCCCTTCACCGGCAAGTACGAAGAGATCTGGGCCGATGGCAGCTACCACTGCGTCTGCTGCGGCAACCACCTGTTCGACGCCGGCACCAAGTTCGACGCCGGCTGCGGCTGGCCCAGCTTCTGGAAGGCCATCCCCGGTGCCATCACCGAAATCAGCGACCGCAGCCACGGCATGGTGCGCACCGAAACCGTGTGCAGCCAGTGCGGCGCCCATCTGGGCCATGTGTTCGAGGACGGTCCCGCGCCCACCGGCCTGCGCTACTGCATGAACTCGGCCGCCATCGACCTGCAGGAGAAGTGAGCCGATGCCGAACCTCGCCGACATCCGACTGTCCATGCTCGACCTCGTCGCCGTGCGCGAAGGCGGCAGCGTGGCCGACGCCCTGGCCATCACGCGCCAGACCGCCCAGCACGTGGAGCGCCTGGGCTTCACGCGCTACTGGCTGGCCGAGCACCACAACATGAGCGGCATCGCCAGCTCGGCCACGGCCGTGCTGGTGGGCCACATCGCGGGCGCGACGCAGCGCATCCGCGTGGGCTCGGGCGGCGTGATGCTGCCCAACCACGCGCCGCTGGTGGTGGCCGAGGCCTTCGGCACCCTGGCCGAGCTGTACCCGGGCCGCATCGACCTGGGCCTGGGCCGCGCGCCCGGCACCGACGGTCTGACCATGCGCGCGCTGCGGCGCGACCGCGTGGAGACCGAAGCCGATTTCCCGCGCGAGGTGGCCGAGCTGGCCGCCTTCCTGGGCCCGGTGCAGCCGGGCCAGCGCGTGGTCGCCGTGCCGGGGCAGAACACCCACGTGCCGATCTGGCTGCTGGGCTCCAGCCTGTTCTCGGCCCGGCTGGCGGCGCAGCGCGGCCTGCCCTTCGCCTTCGCCTCGCACTTCGCGCCGCGCCTGCTGCTGCAGGCGCTGGAGGTCTACCGCGCCGAGTTCCAGCCCTCCGAGACCCTGTCCAAGCCCTACGCCGCCATCGGCGTGCCGCTGATCGCCGCGCCGACCGACGAGGAGGCGGAGTACCTGGCCAGCAGCACCTACCAGCGGGTGCTGGGCATCCTCACCGGCAAGCGCGGGCAGCTGCCGCCGCCGGTCGAAGGCTTCGTGGCCTCGTTGGCCCCGCACGAGCGCCAGGGCATCGGCGACTTCCTGGCCGCCGCCGTCATCGGCAGCCCCGATTCGGTGCGCGCGGGCCTGCAGCGCCTGGCCGACCTGACCGAGGCCGACGAGTTCATCCTCGTCAGCGACGTGTTCGACCCGGCGCTGCGCCTGCGCTCGCTGGACATCGCGGCGGCGGTCATGCGCGAGGGCGCACCGGCGCCCGCCTGAGCGGCGCGTTCAGCGCCCGCGCACCATCGCCATCACCTGGCCCGCGTCCAGGGTGGCGGCCTTCTGCTGGATCTGTGGCAGGTACTGCGTCTGCATCTGCTTGGCCGGGCCGAGCAGGTCCTGGAAGCTCTGCTTGAGCAGGTCCGTGCTCATCTGGCGCCCGCCCGCGTAGTAGCGCTTGGCCACCTGCCCCAGCGCGTAGGTGGTGGCGAAGGAGAACGCCATGCCGGTGGCCGCGCGGCCCACCCCGCCCAGCGCGCGCCCCGCGGCCTTGCCCAGCAGGCCGCCGATGAGCTTGCGCCCGAACTGCTCCAGGTACTGCGAGGTCAGGCCCACGCCCACCGCCGCGATGAACTCGCGGATGTGGCCCTGGTCCAGCTCCACGCCGTGCGCCTTGCCGATCTCGTAGACCATCTTGACCTGCAGCGGAATGATGGCCATCGAGGCCCAGGACTGCGGCAGCAGCTCCAGCGCGCCGTTGAGCAGCGCGTAGTTCAGGATGGACTTGTCCAGCGCCGCCCCGTCGGGCCCGCGCCGCTCGCTCGCGACCGGGGCCGCGGCGGCGGCCACCGCCACGGGCGCCACGGTGGCGGCCGCGTCCACCAGCTCGGCCTCCGCCTTCTCGAACGCCGCCGATTCGGCCGCATCCGGCCGCAGCCGCGCCTTCAGGTCGGCCAGGAACGCCGTTTCGGCCGGCGAGCGGGCGCCGTCGGCGTCGCACACGCAGACCGCCATTTCGTAGGCCAGTTCCCGCTGGCCCGGGTCGCCCAGCCGGGCCACACAGGCCGCCAGGTCCACCCGCTTGAGCAGCACGTCCTGGTACACCCTGGCCAGGCCGGCGGCCCCCCCCTCCCCGCCCAGGGATTCGGCGATGCCGCGGATGCTCTCGCGCTCGGCGTCGGCCTTGGCGCCGTCGGCCAGGGCGGCCATGAGGGCGATGGTGAGGATGGCTTGCTGTTCTTGCGGGCTCATGAAATCTCCAGACGACGAACGGGAAGGGCCGCCAGGCGGCGGCGGAAAGTCAGAGCCGCCCGGCCCCGCCGCGGTTCCCTGGCGCGGGCTCCACGGATAATCGCGCCCATGCGCCTGCTGATCGACTTCTTCCCCATCCTGCTCTTCTTCGCCGCCTACAAGATGCAAGGCATCTACCTGGCCACCGGCGTGCTCATGGCCGCCACCGTGGCGCAATGCGGCATCGTCTACGCCATCGACCGCAAGCTGCAGAACATCCACAAGATCACGCTGGTGCTGGTGCTGGTGTTCGGCGTGCTCACCCTGGTGCTGCAGGACGAGCGCTTCATCAAATGGAAGCCCACGGTGCTCTACGCGGGCATGGCCGTGGTGCTGGGCGCCGCGCTGTGGGGCTGGAAGAAGAACTTCCTGCAGATGCTGCTGGGCAGCCAGCTCACCCTGCCCCAGCCCGTGTGGGCGCGCCTGACGGTGGCCTGGGTCGGCTACTTCCTGTTCATGGCCGCCATCAACGCCTGGTTCGCCGCCTATCAGACCACCGAGCAATGGGTGAACTTCAAGCTCTGGGGCTACATCTTCCCGGTGCTTTTCATCGTCGCGCAGGGCCTGTACATCGCGCGCCACATCAAGGACGACGAGCCCCGCTCCGAAACCTGAGCCACCCATGAGCCCCACCGTCCCCACCGCCGCCGCCATTGAGGCGCGGCTGCGCGACACCCTCGCGCCCAGCGCCCTGGAAGTCATCGACGAAAGCGCCGCGCACGCGGGCCATGCGGGCGCCAATGGCCTGGGCTACGGCACGCATTTCCGGGTGCGCATCGCGGCGCCCGCCTTCGCCGGACTGGGCCGGGTGGCGCAGCATCGCCTTGTGTATGATGCCCTGCGTCAATTCACCGACGCCGGGCTGCACGCCCTGGCCATCGAGATCCAGCGCTGACACGGCCCCCGGCTACCTTCTGTCACATCCCCCGCGAACCCGCGCGGGCGCGTCGGCTCCAACCCCTTTTTCCAACTCCGAGGATTTCCATGAAAGTCACCCTCACGGCACTGACCGCGGCGGCGCTGATCACCACCGCTCCCTGGGCGGCCGCGCAGAACGTGGCCATCGTCAATGGCAAGCCCGTGCCCACGGCGCGCGTCGACGCGCTGGTGCAGCAGATCGAGGCCACGGGCCGGCCGGTGGACGACGCCGTGCGCGCGCAGATCAAGGAAGAAGTGGTGCTGCGCGAAATCTTCATGCAGGAGGCGCAGAAGAAGGGCGTGGCCAACAGCACCGAGTTCAAGAATCAGATGGAACTGGCGCGCCAGACCATCATGATCCGCGCCCTCTTCGCCGACTACCAGAAGAAGCACCCGGTGACCGACGAGGAGATCAAGGCCGAGTACGACAAATTCGCGGCCGCCAGCGCCGGCAAGGAATACAAGGCCCGCCACATCCTGGTCGAGAAGGAAGACGAGGCCAAGGCCATCATCGCCAGCCTGAAGAAGGGCGCCAAGTTCGAGGACATCGCCAAGAAGCAGTCCAAGGACCCGGGCTCCGGCGCCAACGGCGGCGATCTGGACTGGGCGCCCGCGGCGAACTACGTGCCCGAGTTCTCGCAGGCCCTGCTCAAGCTGGAAAAGGGCCAGCTGGCCGACGCGCCGGTGCAGAGCCAGTTCGGCTGGCACGTGATCCGCGTGGACGACATCCGGGACGCGGAAATCCCCAAGCTGGAAGAGCTCAAACCGCAGATCGCGCAGCAGCTGGCGCAACAGAAGATGCAGAAATACCAGCAGGAGCTGCGCGACAAGGCCAAGGTGCAGTGAGCGGCGCCCGGCCCGTCCCGGCATGAAAAAAGCGCGGCCCGGCCGCGCTTTTTTGTGTCCGCCGCCGGGGCCGTTCAGAGCACGCGGCAGGCCTCGTCGAAACCCAGGCGCGCATTGCGCTTGAACAGCAGGCTGTCGTCGCCGTAGCCGAGGTTGATCAGGAAATTGGTCTTCCAGCGGCCGTCGGGGAAGAACTCGGCGTCGACCTTGCCAATGTCGAAACCGCTCATGGGACCGCAGTCCAGGCCCAGGGCGCGCGCCGCGACGATGAAGTAGGCGCCACCGAGGGTGCCGTTGCGCGTGGCGGTGGCGCTGGCCAGGGCCGCGTTGGCCTCGAAGTTCTCCTTCGCGCCCTCGCGGTGCCAGACCTGGGGCATGTACTCGTAGAACCGGGTGTCGGTGGCCACGATCACGGTCACCGGCGCGGTGCGCGTCTTGTCCAGGTTGCCCGGCAGCATGGCCGGCAACAGGCGCTCGCGCGCTTCCTTCGAGTTCAGGAACACGTAGCGCGTGGGCTGGGTGTTCATGGAGGTGGGGCCGAGCGCGGCCAGCTCGTACACCTGCTTGAGCAGCGCCTCGGGCACGGGCTTGTCGAGGAAGCCGTTGGCGGTGCGCGCCTTCAGGAACAGGGTGTCGAGGGCGGCGTTGTCCAGGGGGGTCACGGAGAAGGGTCCTTTCGGTTCGGGCATCAGTGGGGGAAGTAGTCGACCTGGTGGCGCGCGATGCGCAGGCCTTCGAGCGCCTGGCGCACGCGCAGGTGCTCGGGGTGCGTAGCGTAGTCGGCCAGGGCTTGTGCTGTCTCGAACTCGGAATAGAGCACCACGTCGCAGGCGTAGTCCACGCGGCTGATGTCCACGCCGATCTCCAACGCGAGCAGGCCCGGGATGCGTCCGCGCATGCCCTCGAAGGCGGCCTTCAGGCGCTGTGTGTTGCGGGTCTTCTCCTCCGCGCTGTCGCCGAGGATGTTCCACATCACGATGTGTTTGACCACAGGCATGTTGTCGGCTCAGGCGGAGGGCGGGAATCCCGCCTTCTGTGGCCACAGGTTCTGGAACGCATAGACCGAGACGCTGGCGTAGAGTCCGGCCCGCGTGAACGGCTCCTGCGCCTGCCATTGCAGCGCGGCCTCGCGGCTGTCGAAGTCGATGGCCAGCACGCTGCCCACCATGGTGGCGCCGTCGTCAGCCAGCAAGGGGCCGGCGAAGGCGATGCGATCGGCCATGGCGCCCAGGTAGGCCTTGTGTTCGGGGCGCATGCGCTGGCGCAGCTCAAGGCCGCCGGGTTTGTCGAGAAGGTGGAAGACGTAGATCATGGGTTCACATGCGCGCCAGCCAGGTGGACAGGCTGGGGAAGATGGCGAGAACGAACAGCGAGAACACCATCACCAGCACGAAGGGCAAGGTGCCGGCGAAGATGTCCTTGATGGTGATCGCGGGGTTGTTGAGCGCGCTCTTGACCGTATAGACCGACACCCCGAAAGGTGGCGTGAGCAAGCCGATCTCCACCGCCACGACGGTGAGCACGCCGAACCAGATCAGGTCCATGCCGAAGCTGGTGGCGATGGGCAACACGATGGGCAGCATGATCAGCATGATCGAGACCGAGTCGATGATGCAGCCCAGCGCGATGACGATGAGCAGGTAGGCCGCCAGAAAGCCCCAGGGGCCGAGGCCCATGTCGGTGATGCCGGTGGTGATGGCCGCCGGCATGCCGGTGAGCGCGAGCATGCGGCTGTAGAGCGAGGCCGCCACGATGAGGAACAGCACCGACACCGACACGTAGCCCGTTTCGGTGAGCACGTTCCACAGCTTGCGCCAGGTCAGGCGTCGGCGGGCGATGGCGATCACGAAGGCGCCCGCCGCGCCCACGGCGCCGGCCTCGGTGGGCGTGAAAAAGCCGCTGTACAAACCGCCCAGCACCAGCACGATGAGCAACAGGATGGGAAAAAACTTTACCGATGCGCTGGCCCAAGTTTCAGTGTCCTGGTTGGCCGCCGACGCGGCCTGGCCCGAGGAGTAAATGCTGCTCGGGCGCAGATAGGCCAGGCCCAGGATCAAGGCGCAGAACAGCAAGGCCAGGAGCAGGCCGGGCAGGATGCCCGCGAGAAACAGACGGCCGATCGACTCCTCTGCGATCACGCCATAGATGATCATCAGCAGGGAGGGCGGAATCAACATGCCGAGCACCGACGACCCCGCCACCACACCCACGGAAAAGCGCGGCGTGTAGCCGTGGCGGATCATCTCGGGCGTGGCCACCTTGGTGAACACCGAGGCCGAGGCGATGGAGATGCCGGTGATGGCCGCGAACACCGCGTTGGCGCCCACCGTGGCCAGGCCTAGGCCGCCTCGCAGGCGGCGCAACAGCCACTGGAACACGTCGAAGGTGTCGCGCCCCACCCCGCTCACGCTCACGAACATGCCCATGAGCACGAACAGCGGCACCACACCGAAGAGGTAGTCGCGGATCGCGTCGTTGGCTGCCGCGCCGACGAAGCGGGCGGCGATCTCCGGCGAGCGCATCAGCCAGACCGTTGCGAAGGACGTGACGATCAGCGCGATGCCGATGTGCATGCCCAGGATGATGAAGGCCAGCATCACCCCGATGGCCATGAAGCCGAGCAGCAGGTCAGACATGGTCGCCCCCCCGGCCGCTCTCGCGCCAGTCCTGCCAGGCCAACAGCACGTACTGCAGCGCCGCCAGCGCCGCGCCCACGAACACCACGATGCGCATCGGCCAGGTGGGGAAGGTGAACACGCCCTCGACGCCGAAGAACTCATTGTTCGCCCAGGCGCGCTGGAACAGCGGCCAGGTGGCGTAGGCGATCACGCCGCAGGCGAAGACGCCCGCAAGCGAGAACACCGCCCGCAGGCGTTTGCCCGCCTGGGGCCGCCGGGTCACGAAGGGGTCGATGAACAGGTCGGCGCGGCTCATGCGGCCGTGGCGCAGCGTGGCCGGCAGTTGCAGGAACACGATCACGATGATCGAGGCCGCGACCATCTCGGCCACGCCGTCGAGGGGGTGGTTGAAGGCGTTGCGCATGAACACGTCAGCGCACATCAGCACCATGACGAGCGCGATGACGATCGAGCCCAGGCCGTTGAGCGCGTCGACCACGCGCCCGAAGGGGCTGGACGGCGCCGCCGGGACCGGCGCCTCTTCCAGGTTGGTGTTGGCTTCGTAGCTCATGAAGGGCGATCAGAGTTCCTTGTCCCAGTCGCGCAAGGGCTTGGCGCCGCGCTTGCGCAGCTCCTCCAGGTAGGTCTTCACGATCTGCGCGGCCGGGCCGCGCGAGGCATTGGCCTTGACCCAGTCGCCCGCGATGTTGGGCATGGTCTTGGCCCACTTCTCGCGTTCGCCGGGGGCCATGGGCGCGATCTTCACCGGCACGGCCTGCTTGGCGCCCTGCTCGCCGATGGCCTTGAGCGCGGCCTCGTAGCGCTGCATGAGCGTGTCGCCCAGCACGCGCGAGTACTCCAGGCCCACGTCCTTGATGATCTTCTGCACCTCGGGCGGCATGCCGTTGAAGGTGTCCTTGTTGATGGCCATGCCGCCGTTGTAGAGCGCGCCGATGTCCACCGTGGTCACGTAGGGTGCCACCTCGTACACCTTGCTGGGCAGGATGCCGGTGGCGATGGAGATGGTGCCCTCGCTCACACCGGTCTGGATGTCGGTGTAGTAGCTGGTGAGCGAGCCGTCCACCGGCACCGCGCCCGAGCCCTTGAGCCACAGGCCCAGCGCGCCGGGCGCCGAGATCTTCTTGCCGCTGAGATCGGCGTAGGTGCTGATGGGGCTCTTGGTGAACAGGTGGTAGGTGTCCACGCCCGAGGCACCCAGGAACACCAGGTTGTTGCGGTCCCACTCGGCCTTGAGCGCGGGGATCTTCTCGTTCAGCTCGTTGGCCACCTGCAGCAAGGTGCGCACGTCGCCGGTGGCGAAGGGCGTGACGGTGGCGTACTGGGTCAGCGGCATCTTGGCCGCTTCGAGGTTGGCGAACACCCAGCCGATGTCGGCGATGCCCTGGCCCACGCTGGTGAGCGTGGCGTTCATCTTGTAGAGCTGGCCGCCGTAGGCCTCCTTCCATTCGATCTTGTAGCCCTTGCCCAGGGCCTCCACGCGCTTGTTCACCTCGGGCACGAAGAGCGTGCTCATCAGCCCCACCCAGGGCAGCGAGGTGGGGTGGCTGGACGCGATGGTGAGCTTGAATGTCTGCTGCGCGTGGGCCGGGGCGAGGCCCGCGGCCATCAGGGCGGCGGCCAGGGCACTGGCCACGAAAGCGCGTTTCTTGATCGTCATGGTCTTGTCTCCTCGTTGTGTCTCAGGGGGTCGAAATCAGCGGGACGGGTTCAACACGAAGTCGAAATCCAGGGTGACGCGGC
>Ga0209958_1000678_pt1 | contig 45899 bp, 53 predicted proteins | sample ThiBio_inoc_plan_FD_183942 | JGI IMG/M metagenome (GOLD analysis project Ga0209958, IMG submission 183942) | Wastewater bioreactor microbial communities from Cape Town, South Africa - Thiocy_inoc_plan (SPAdes) | ecosystem: Engineered > Bioremediation > Thiocyanate > Unclassified | place: South...
GTTCTGAGCAATTCCGATCTCTCGCGGCGCTTCGTGCATAGAACTTCTGACCGTTCCCGGTCAGAAGTTCTATGCACACACGGCGGCCAGCCCAGTGAACTGGTGCAGTCGCCTTCTGAAAACGACAAAAAGAGCCAAGTCCAAAAACCCGACCTGAAAGAGCTACCGAAGCCTAATGGCATTCACCCGGCGAACGCATATCAGCGTAGGGGGCAAACGCGGCAGCGACCGCGCTTCTTGCGTCCTCGGTCAAACCGCAAGACAGGCAATATTGAAACAGTGCTAGGCATAAGTCCCGGTCGGCCGCGTCGGGTAGTTGCTCGATCAGCCCCAGGTTGAATTCGTCGCCGTTTGCCAGCGAAGCGGCAAACCCTGCCAACACCCGCGCCGCTCTCGTAGTCGGCGAAGAGGCAACGCGCTGAAAGACTTCTTCAAAGACCCCGGCCAAGGGCGCTGCCCCGGTCTGTACTCGATAAACAACCCGTTCTTGACTCATCTGCGCCCCCTTCTCCATTCCCAAGGCTCGACCGGTGACGCATCCGCCCACAACCCGCGCCGCGCAAGCCGCGCTTCATTCTCAAAAACATAAAAGCTCGAATCCGTCGAATACCTACGATAAACCCAAGCGAAACCGCGCCGCACCTGCTCGGCATTGACATCGACACCATCGACAACAACGCGAACAATCGGGCGACCGTACCGGTCTACTTTGTCCCACGTCGCCGTCACTGCCCTTTTCCCCACCAGCTCGCGTAAAGACTGTTCGGAGCGCCGCCCGAAGGGCTGTTTTTTCTCGGGCGCGTCTACTTCAGCCAACCGAACGCGCGTCGATTCGCCAGCGATCTTCATGTAAAAAGTGTCGCCATCGGCGACCCCGGTAACATCGCCGACCGCAGTGTCGGCGAGCGCCAGGTCGCCAAAAGCGGCCACCGCAAAAAACAAAGCCGCGCGAGCGACGATCTGCATTTTCATTCTGTGTTTCCCCCCGAGATTTCGCGTGCGCGAAAATCGTATGAAGCAAACAGTCTCAAATTGACGCCTGCCGTCACGCTCTCGAAAATCAAAAAATCATCGCCCCATACGCTCGTACCGTCCAGGCGATACCCATTCAAGTAATACTCCTCCTTCGACTTCCTCGCACCACGCTCGAAAACAGGCCCAGCCCACACGCACACCAAGCAGAAATGCGGCTCGCTTGGTCGGTCGATTCCGTTGATGCTATCCAAGTAGGACGGCGACGTATGCGGGCCGGTAGCCCGCACAATCCGGTAAGGCCCGGTGTTGTAGCTGGTGCGCACTATCTCGCCTATGCAAAGCGTCATGGCGCACCTACGCGCGAGCCGGGGGCAAAGCGTTCGGGTAATGCTTGGCCAAAATGCGGTTCAACTGCTCCACCAGGTCAAGCCGCTTGAACGTGATGTGGGCAGACCCCTTCTTGTACCACTTCATAGCCAGGTAGCCGTTTTCCGCGAAGGAATGGCCCTGCCGGTGCGCTTCGGATGCCATGTAGTAAACGCCCTGCCGGTGGTCGGCCTCGGGTTTCCCGTCCAGGACGTGGAAGACCCGTAGCAGGTCGTCCAGCCGATCCGCTGAGCGTGAAGTCGGGTGGCCGTAGCTGGAAAAGTAGCTGAGAATGATCCGCTTGCCGAACATATGGGGCGCGTTGGTCTTATAGCTCCAGGACAAAGCGCGGAAGCACTCGATGACCCCGCGCTCGAACATTTCTCCGCGCGAACCGTACAGCACCCCGAAAGTGGCTTCGATATTGTCCAGGGTCAACGGGGGGACTTCGCCCTCCCTGATCTGCGTATCCCACTTCTCGCGCGCCTGCGAGTCCATGAAGGTGCGCAAACCGGATTCACTCAACAGGTATTGCCAGGCTGGCCCATCGACCGTTTGCAGAATGTCGCGCTCCACGTCCGGCCGCGAGCTGCTGTAATCGCCGGAAACAGTCGTCGTCCGACCCCGCAAGGAATAATGGTTGTCGATGACGAACCGGGGAAAGCCGACATGGGCGGCCTTGGCCAGGCTCTCGGCCTCGGCCATGAGGTCTAGGGCTTGGCGTAGCCTCTCCAAGACGGCCGCCCGTTGGTTTGCCATGTTGGTAATGCTCACGCTCTTAACTAGGGTGCTGGAATTCATTATTTCCGCTCTTCATGAATAAACGAAAAAAGAGGGGCAAGAGGCTTGCGCCGAATGCCCCTCAAAGGCCGCTGTCACGCGGTACGGTCAACGCTATTGAACGCGGTTCTCAACCTTCGGGGGATTGCCCAGAATGAAGTCGTAAGCCCTGCAAGCCTGCTTGCTGGCCGTGAAAATCGCGGTCTTGTCGTTCTTCAAAACCTTCAACCAAGATTGCACGTAGTCGGCGTGGTCTTCGAGCGTCATGTCCACAAAACCGATATGCCCTGAGACGAACGCGGAACCCAGCTCGGCGACAAGCTCCTCGAACGCGTATGCTTCATCGCCGAAGCGTTTGCTGAACTGGCGATCCAGGCGGCTTGTGTGACCTGTCCAGTGAGTCAGTTCATGCAAAGCCGTGGCGTAATAGAATTCCGGGCTGGTGAATGCCTCACGTTTCGGCAGGCAAATATGATCGGCGCTCGGTGAGTAATACGCCTTGTCGCCCCCGTGGCAAATAACTGCGCCGCTCGCGGCAATCAGTTTTTCAGCATCGTCAATCGGATTGAATTCTTTGGTGGCTTCCGGGCTTGCCGTCATGGATTCCGGCAGGCCGTCGATCTGCGCCACATTGAACAGCCAGAACGGTTTGCACATGGGGAAAAATCCAGTCTTCCCGCCCTCTTCCGTCTCGCCCTGGTCTGCCTCGCCCGGCTTACGTTTGACCATTTCGAAGTACGCGCACAAAACGGCCTTTTCGCCTTTACGGACTTGCGCGCCGATGCTTTCCGCTTGTTTGTACGTCATCCAGACATTCGACGAATAACCCCGCTCCATCGCCTCATTCCAGAGAATCAGCACGTTGACGCCGTTGTAACGCTCGTTGGTTTTGCCATTGATAGGGAAACCGCTTTGCGCTGACTTCGCCCAGCGGTTGCGCGCTTGAAGACCGCCCTTTTCCAGCATGGCGATAATCTTGTCAGTGATAACTTGCCGAATGTCCATTTTCCTTACCTTCTAAACGTTGACTGGTCTTTGATTTCGCTGGTGTTTTGTTCTCCACACCATGAGTCAAATTATAGGCTTCGCTTTCCGGCTTGTCAAGCGTTTTCGCTTGTCAATGATCGACTTTTTTATTATTTTGTTGCGTCAATATATCCTGTTTTGCTTCGACATGGCACGCCTCTTGCAAATCGGGATTAAGGGTTCAGGGAAGCGGGATTGAAGCTCTTGGCGCGGCGAAGCCGCTCCTTGCCTTTGGCTGCTTGTGCAGCCCTGCCCTGCTGGCTGGTATCGGTCTTAATGGGACGAGGGCTTGCGGTGCGTTCAAGGTGGCGGGAAGACCGGCGCGGTCAAGGGGTCGTGGAATAAAAAGAGAGCGCAGCGAACGGCTTTATGCCGCGAAAGCCCCTTGACCGATGAAGCCGGGCTTTCTGCCAATCTGAACGTATTGAGCAAGCCCGCCAGTAAGACCCCTACCCCCGCACCTGGCGCGAATCAGATCCCGCCTTTGAATTTTTCGCGCACGCGAAACGCTCTTCGATCAACCTGCTGTTATTCAGGCCATGCCTTTGCCGGGATACGGAGTGCCGCCCGCTTTGGCGGGCGTCAGGGCTACCGCCCCGGCTCCTACCGGCAAACCCGAAGCAATGCTTCGGGCAAGGGCTACATGGCCTTCTACGGGCTTTCCAGACAGACCAGCCGCAGGATGGGCTTCCATGGGGGTGAGGGGGTTGGGGTTGGGTCTTGAGCTGGCCGCGAAGCGGCGAGCGTGCTGTTCGGGGTCAAGCCCAGCGGCGTAGGGGGGTGTGGCGGGCTTCTGACGTGGTTGCTCCCGGCAGGGAGCGTTCCGGCAGTAGAACGACTCACGCCCCTCCTTGAGCGTAGTCAAGGGTGGCCTGCAAGGTGACGCAAGTCAGTCGCAACGCGACCAAGGCGAATAGCCGCGCCTGGAACGGGCAGCCCGGTTTTCGCAGAAGCGAAAATGACCCGGCTTAGGGCTGTAATGCGGTTCTTGCGTGATGCGCACAAACAAGCCACCCAGCATAGCGCCGGCGTGCTTCATACAATGTTGAAGTCTCGGCAAAAACCCGGCGAATTGTTGTCAAATCGCCACCCCAGGAAAGCACTTGCTCAAGCATCCCGGATAGATGCTCAAGATCGTTCATAGACCAGCCTGGCGCGAGCGGAATACCGCGCACAGCCATAAAATGGGACACGCCCCCGCTCAAAGGGTATCGAGAATCGACCAGAGAATCGAGCATAGCGGGCAACCGGTACAAAAGGGATATGCCTACCTATCAGCGAGATTTATGCCACTGCCTGACCGCGAGCACCGAGAAGGCGACAGGAATCCGGCGCGGTAAATGCCAAGCAAAGTCGTAGCAGTAAAACCAACCTGCTGAACAAGCAGCCCATAGCGACCGATGCCAATAGCGAAGCCTATCAAGGCAAAATTCGCGGCAAGGAAAGCCCACCAGCCGAAGCGAGAAAACCGTGTGTGCGTAGCTAACAAAAACGCGCCAGCCAAGCCGCACAGCGACCCCGCCCACTCAAGGAAGTCGATCATGACGGCGCACCCCCGCCCTTCTTACCGGTCGACCCGGCCAAGCGCCGCACGGTATCGTTCAAGCTGGCCACTTGAGCGCGCAGCGCCTCAAGCTCGCCTTCGGCGCGACCCAGCGACGAAGCGCACGCACGCGCCTCCTTACGGATAGCTACGGTCTCGGCTTCCAAAGCCTGCTTGCTCTTTTCCAGCTTGCCGATGACCTCGGCGCTGCGGCTCTTCTGGTCTTTGAGCTGGTCGGCCAGCCGGACGGCCTCAGCCTTTGCCGTGGCCGCTTCCTCGATCTTCGCGCGCTCGCGGATGCTCGCCGCATCCATTTTCTCGCCGACCTCGGCGAGCTGGCCGCGCAAGCGATCAGCTTCGCCCTGGGCGGCCTGCAAAGCGGCAGCTTGTGTAGCGAGTTGCCGGGAAAAATCGTCGGTCAACCGGGCAACATCGGCGGCTTGCTGAACACGCGCGGCCTCCGCGTCGGCGTGAACGCGCGCAAGCTCGGCCTGCTGCGCTTCGAGCTGCACGCGCATCTGGTCTGCGGTGGCCGCCAAGCCAGCCTCACGGGCTGCGGCCTCGGTGATAGCGTTCTGCGCCGCCGCGCGCTCGGTGGCGAGCGTAGATTCAACTGACTCAAGCCGCGCAGTGTCCGCATTCGCTTCACTTTCAAGCTGCTCGATGGCGGCGATAGCCTCATCCAAGCGCCGCTTGGTGGCTTTGATTTCAGCGTCGGCGGTCTGACGAATAGCAGCGATTTCCTTCCCGGCCTCGGAAGCCGCAGCCTGCCAGCACTGCGCGAAAGCGACCTTGACGCTTTCCGGCATTTCAATAAGGACAGGGGCAGGCGCAGCCTGCCGTGCCTGCTGCCAGGCGTCGATATGCTTCACGAACGTGGAATAACTCCCGCGACCTAGAACGTCGCGCAGCGCGTTGGGCGTGACCTCTTGGCCGTTTGCGGCCAGCTTGTCGGCGGCTTCAAAAACCTGTTCCTGCGAGTGTGCGGCGATGCGACCCATGATTAGCCCTTTCTGTAATTTGATAACGTAATTACTTATTACGTTATCAAATAATAACAGAAAAAGCAGTGCTGTCAAGCCATATCGTTTGACAAACTCAAAAAAAGTCGGCGGTTGACAATATCCCAAGTTGGGATATACTGCCGCCCATGCACATCATTTCTCACGCCAAGATTCTTCAGGCCCAGAGCGATTACCCGGATTGCAGTACCGCGCTTGATCAGTGGTATCGACTGACGAAACGCGTGCGATGGAGCAATTTCGCCGAAGTGAAAGCCTGCTTTCCTGCGGCGGACAAGGTGGGTGATAAGTACGTGTTCGACGTGGGCGGCAACAAGCTCAGGCTGATTGCCGCCATACACTTCAACGCGGGAAAGGTGTTTGTGCGGACAGTGTTGACGCACAAGGCTTACGACAAAGGAGATTGGAAATGAACGCACGACTCGATACCGCGCTGGCGCATTGGAGCTACATCGCGCCGCTGCTGACCCCGCCGACGAACGACGCGGATTTTCAGACGTTGGTGGAATCGCTCGACGCGATTCTGGATGCTGGCGGTGCGGATGAATCGCACCCACTGGCCGGGCTGGCCGCGATGGTCGGCGAGCTGGTCGAGAACTACGAAACCAAGCGCCACCCCATGCCGGAAGCTATGACCGCGACCGAAGCCTTGGCATTCTTGATGGCGCAACACGGGATGCGCCAGTCCGATCTACCGGAAATCGGCAACCAGGCCAAGGTATCGGAAGTGCTTTCCGGCAAGCGAGCGATCAACTTGCGCCAGGCGCTCGCGCTGGCAAAACGGTTCGGCGTGGGAATCGAAGTGTTCGCGGGATGACAAGCCACGTCGCCCGGCCTTGCGCCGGGCGCGAATTCTTGATTCAAGCGCTCTACGGGCGTTTTTTATTAGACGACAGCGCCCATACCATCGACGAGACGGTTTTAAGCGCACCACGACCCCATAGGGCCGCACCAGAACCCAAATAAGTGCCGCCGCCCTTTCCTGCAAGCTGCGCCGAAGGCGCGGGTGGGGGGAGCCGCCGAAGGCGGGGGGAGGGCTTGCCCTCCCACAAGGGGGGCGACGGCGCGACCGAAGCGTAGCGTAGGGAGGATGGGGGGACGGCACGTCCCCGCGCCGTGGTGATGCGCTGGAATCGCTTGATCTGGCGCTGGTGCTGACGCGCACGGGGGTTAGTTAAGCCTTGGTAGCCCGTAGGGCTTCATTATTGGGGAGGGGGAGCCGACTTGATCGGGGGAACCCCGAAGGGGTGCCCCGCCCGCAGGGCGCAACGGCGGTTGAATTTCAGAAGGTGCTCGGTGTGCCAAGTGTTTTGGTTAAAAAGAGGGTTAAAAAGAGGGTTAGCGCCTTAGAAAAAGGCTTTTTTTATGATTACATTCAATGAGTTACAAGAACAGCGCGGGGGTCATCTGTCACGATTTCGGGGGTCATCTGTCACGATTTCGGGGGTCATCTGTCACGATTTCAAGCAAAATCTTGGGCAAAATCGCGGCCACCGGGGGTCATCTGTCAAGGTTTGAGGGGGTTTGAGCAGCGCGCTGGCCGGAAAACGCCACGGCTAATTTTGAAACCTCAAGTTATCCACAATTGCTGCGGCAAAACAGCCAAGAAACGTGGGAAACCTTGACAGATGAACCTCGCGGGGCAAAGAAGCCGGGGGTCATCTGTCACGCTCCGGGGGTCATCTGTCACGCGCAGGTTGGGTTTTGTGGATAAGTCGGCAGGCTTAGGCTGTTCCGAAAAGCTCGGCGACAGATGACCCTCGGCACGGGAGCCGCCGAATCGTGTCGATCTGGTCGGACTTGGAGAGGTTGGCCAGCTCTGCCACGCCCTTCGTAACCAGCTCGGCGCAAGCCGCTCTTGTGGTCTTGCGCCAGCTCGTAATATTCGTGTCGCTTGAGCCGCACATTAGCCTGAATCGTTCAAGGCCCAGGGGGAAGGGGTGTTGATGGCTTTCCATGTAATCAGCCAGGCGGCGGGCGACCGGCGAGAGGCTGCGATAGACCTCCCAGCAGTGACTGGTAAAGGTATTGCCCGCGAACAAGACGATCAAGTTCGGGTCGATCCAGACGCGGTAATTGGTCGGCTTGCCGTTTGAGTCGTTGACGGCTTCGTAGTTGGCGATCAGCGAGATTGCCCCGCTCTTCCCGTAAGCCTTGCTGTTGAGCGCCAACACCTCGTTGGCCTTGAGGCGCGAGACACACTCGCGCGCCTTGTCGTAGTACCTGCCGTTCCTGTGCCAGCCAACATCCTCCACCAGGTGCTTGATCGAGAAGTCGAACGGCTGGCCGAAAGGTACGCATCGGCCAAAGTTCAGGATTTGCAGCCAGACAATTTCATCGTCTTCCGCCCGCAGCTCGATGCCAGTGTAGAGAAGGGAAACGTGTTCGTTGTAGTGGAAAAGCTGCTTGCGCATGTAGGTTTCGCGCGGCTGGTTTTTGTTTCGAGCACTGAACAACGAAGACCGGCCATAGTCGTTCGGCATGTGTCGCAGGTCGTCACGATCAGCCACGATGCCGGGAAACAAAAGGTCAAGCTGGAACTGCGCGCCCTGCTTGATGCCCTTCGAATTCAGGTAGGCTTGGCGTTGCAGCTTGTCGATCTTGCCGCTGCCGTCTGCGTTGATTAGCTCGTCAACGGTTTTTTTCGCAATGCTTGAGGCGGATTTCATAGCACTCCCATAGGGTTCGTATTAAAATCACGCCTATCGAAATAGGCGCAACGGCCTTCTTTACTTGACTGGTAAAACTTCGATCCCAGCCCGGTGCCGCAAGCGCCGGGCTTTTTTTTGTTATCAATTCAAGGATTTTAGGCCTTTTTCCGCTTGGCGGAAACGCCCGAATCCTGGCTGAGTTTCTTCGTTGCCTTCGATATGTCTTCGCGGAATTTGCGAATCAGCTCGTGGGGCGCAATCAGCGTTACCGAGTCCCAGCCTGGCGGTAAATGGCCGACAGCGGCAGCGGTGGCCTGCTGCGACTCTTTGTAATCGCCAAACGCGCGCCACACAACGCCAACAGCATCGCCGACAGCCTGCCGTGACCAGCCGTAATGCTTTCCCACCGTTTGCAAGGTGTCACCGTCAACAAGCGCCCGACGCGCAGCCTCGATGCGATCCTCGGATATTTTCAGGAACGGTCGAACAGCATTGAATTCCGCCGCACTCATTCGCCGTTTAATACGCATGGCTCACTTCTCCAAACATGCGGCCTCGATCAGTTTCAGTGTTTCCGTTTTTTTTCCATCCGCGCCCGTCCGGCCAAGCTGACGGGCTTTGGCCGTGATGCTTGTCCGCGCCGATTCGCAGGTACTCCGCGCGGAAAAGTCCAGGTGATGAACGCCGGTCGTGCCAGCGCCGGACTCGAATATCAACAACAAAATAAATCCCTTAACCATTGATTATTACCATGATAAGACTGCGGTAAAGGCAGGGCAAACGCCCTGCCGCTTGTCACTCCTTGACGCTACCCAGAATGTCCAGCACGCTGAATTTGGCTTCGCTGTCTGAGCCATGCAGGAAGGCAACGAGTGCGAATGCGCCGTCGCCGTCGGTCGAGAACTGAGCGTTTCGAATACCCTGGATAACCGCGCGTCCAACGTCCTTCGCCTGCTTGCCCGCGTCGTAGAACTGGCGAAGCCAGGATTCCACGGCTTCCTTATCGGCCTTGTCCATAACGCCAAGGATGGTCTGCGGCTTGGCTCCTAATTCGAAGATATTGACGTAAGCCTTCGTGAGCACGTCTTTGGGCGAAAAAACAACCGGGCGGCCGTCGTCGGATAGATCCTCGCCGATGGATTTCGCGCCCGCGAAAACCGACACCTCGCCCGGCTCTTCGTGCGTGCGATTCTTCGGTGTTGCGACCGTACCGCCTGCCTTCGGCTTTTTGCTCGGCTTGACCGTCTCCTTGACGGCTGCGGCCTTGTCGCGGGCATTGGCCTTTCCGCGCGTCTCCTTGAGGTCATCCACCAGCGCCTTTGCCTTCACGGGGTCGATTTTCTCAACCGTTTTGACGGTGTTGATAACCTCCACGTCGGCGCTCACGTCTTCGGTGACAAGCCGCTTCGCCTGCTCCGGCAGGTTCAGCAAGGCCAGCATTTTCGACAGCCACGGGCGGCTTTTCTGGTGCTTCTCAAGCACGGCTTCGACGCTCCCCAGCCGGTCAAGGTCGCGCTGGATTTTCTTCGCTTCCTCGATCTGCGTCAGGTTCTTGCGGTGGATGTTCTCGGCGAGCTGGGCGTCGTCGGCTTCTTCGTCGGTCAGCTCACGGATGTAGGCCGGGATTTGCTCAAGCCCTGCCAGTTTCGATGCGCGATAACGACGCTCGCCCGCCACCAGCTCGTAACCGTCCGTCGTCGGCCGCAACAGGATGGGCTGCAACACGCCACGCGCCTTGATGCTTTCGGCCAGGTCGTGCAGGGTGTTTTCTTCGTCCTCGAAGGTTTCGCGGATTTGCGCCTTGACCTCGATCATGTCAAGCGGAATCAAGGAATATTGCGCGCCCTGATCGGCGAACAGGGCATCAATGCCCGCCCCCAGCGCGTCGGCTGCGCCAGCAAAAGCGTTAGTCGTGGTCATGGGTTTTTCATCCTTCTGTTTGGTCTGTTTTGTGGTCTTTGAGGTCATTTCGCAACCCTCCCAAGAACGGAGTCGCAGGCTGCGCGCCATTCCTGCGCGGCCTTCAAGTGGCCTTCGCCTTTGGTCGCCACCCAGACCGGGCGGCGCTTGGCAATCGCCTTGCGTACCGGCGCACGCTCGGGCAGGGATTCGGGCAGGATCGCCGCGCCGTAGCGTTCGCGCAAGGCCGCAAGCCCTTCGCGTTCCTCGGTGCTGCGAGTGTTGGTTTTCATCGGGAGAATGCCGACGTGCTTCAAACGAGGATTGAAGCCTTGAGTACGGACAACATGAATCGTCTGCATCAGGTCAGCCACCCCGGCCAGCTCGTACAGGCCAACGGATACCGGCGTCACCACGAAGTCAGACGCGGCCAGGGACGCCATCAGGCGCACGCCCAACAGCGGCGGCGTGTCGATCAGGCAAAGGTCGAAGTCCCGCGCGTAACGGCGCAAGGCTGCGCCAGGTCGCCGGATAACTTGGTTCTCTGCCTTGTCGATGGCGAGCAAACCCGTATCGGCGCGGATGATCGCCAGCTTGTCGGTCAGGGTTTGCGGCAGCGCTTCGCTCGGCTCGGCGTCGAACAGCTTTGACGCAACAAGCCCGGTTGCCGCGCCTTCGGCTGCGGCAAAGGTCAGCGACAAGCTGCCCTGCTTGTCCATATCGACCAGCAACACGCGCAAGCCCGATTCGAGCGCGGCATAGGCAAGATGCACGGTCAACGTGCTTTTGCCCACCCCCCCCTTTTGATTCGCTACCGCCAAGATTTTCATACCCCGTTCCTTTCGTTTACGTTGACTGGTTTTCAATGCTTGTTAGCTGGTGTTTTGTTCTCCACACCATAAAACCGATTGTACCCTTCTGGGTGAGTATGTCAAGCGTTTTCGCTTGACAATTTAGGCAAAAAAACGCCCCGTAGAAGGGCGTTCAGGAATTCGGTTTCCAGCGGTCGAGCGCGCCGCGAATGTTATCGCTTACCTCGCTCAAGCGGATTTCGCGCACCCTGGAATAAATCATCGTGCCGTAAAGCTCCGCGAGCAAAGACGCATCAGGATGCAGCGCATGATCTTGCCCGGTGGATGGATGGGCTTGGCATACTCGCGCCAGGCTATCCCCTACGCACTGAATTGTGATGACCACGGCGTCCATGCCTCAACGTCCTGCCGAAGCTGTCAGGTTGACCCGCACCTTGAGGGTGTCGCCACTCGGCGCGGTTGGCATGAACTGTGTGAACACGCGCCCGTTGTAGTCATAGGTCACGGTGTACCCGATAACGCGCGTCTCGTATTCATTGGCCGCATAGCAGTTGCGCCCGGCGTTGCCGCCTTTTTCAAGGTGATTGCCGGTCAGTGCGCCCACGACAGCCCCGGTAGCTGCTGCCGCCGTTCGTCCGTTGCCTTTCCCTACCTGTGCCCCAAGAACGCCCCCGGCGACCGCGCCAATGACCGTGCCCACGCCGGGCATGGTCGATGTGCTCTGAACGTCTTCGCAGACTTGGCGGCGCTGGGTGGACTGGCTGGTTTTTTCTTCGACCGACAACACGCGCGCGGTGTCTTCGAACGATGCGGCCTGCGCTGTAGCGCTCACGGCCAGCATCAGCAATACGGCGGTTTTCTTCATGTTAAGGGTCTCGGTTATGTGCGCTGGTATCCAGCTACGCAACATTTGCACTCTGCGCGGATAGCGCGGTAGCAATCGTCTCCTGTCGCTGCCCAGAACTCGCGGCTCTCTTCCGTGCCGTCCGGGTAACAAAAACTGATAAGCCATTTTTTCATTTCGCACCTATATGCACTGCTGTCCGGTTAAAACGTGAACAAATTCAATTGGTTGTTGATAGTGATGCTGCCGGAACTGGGATCGCTGCCCGGAAAGGCTTGCTGCAAGGGCATCTTCTCGAACAAGGTGACCGACAATATCTGTAGCAAAGTGTAGAGCGAGGCGTCGATACTGAGGCGCTTCTTGACAATAGCGACGAGCACATAGACCGACACCGCGACCCAGATTTGTGTCTTGACCGCATTCTCCGACGTACCGAAGAAACGCTTGATCCGAAGATGCTGCTTGATCCACTTGAAGAACAGTTCCACCTGCCAGCGGTTCTTGTAGAGCGCGCAAATGGTGGAGGCCGGCAATGTCATCTGGTTGGTGACGAAGACCAGCGTCTTGCCGGTCTCGGGGTCCTTGAAGCGAACGCGGCGCAGATGTGCGGGGTAGTCCTGCTTCGTATAGAAGCCGTCGAGCGCAATCGTCTGATCGCAAATGATGCCGGCCGAGCGATCGGTCTGCGCCGAATAGATGCGATGGAAATCCATGTTGGACTTGGTTCGCGTGACGAAGAAAGCGCCGGCCAGATGCAGGACGTGAAGCCGCCCGAAATCGACATAGGCGCGATCCATGACGTAGGTGGCGCCGGGCTCCGGCACCAGCAGGTCGAGGGCATGGACGTCGTGAAGCTTCCCATCGGAGACGTGGATGAAGCTGGGAATACTGCCGCGCAAGTCGAGCAGCGTGTGCATCTTCACAGCCGCCTTGGTCGTACGAAAGTGCGCCCACGGGAAGACAGTCAGGCACAGATCGATGGTCGTGGAGTCCAGCGCATAGACCGTGTTCGCCAAGTCCAGCCCCAAGTCCTCGCTGGCATACAGCGCTCTGGCCTGACCGATCAGACGTTGCGCGAAGTCGGCATGGATGCGCCAGTTGCGCGACTCGTTTGCATCGGCCAGCGTCGAGCGCCGGATCGGCTCCCGAAAGCCCATGTGGTAGAGCTTCGCATCCTGAGCCGACAAACACACTTCGATGTCGCGCAGGCTCTCGCGGTAGGTCAGTTGGGCGAAGGCCATGACGCGGAACTGTTCCGCGCACGTCAGCGTGCGAACGCCCTTGTCGCCATCGTAACGGGTGACGTACCGAGCAAAGGTTGTCCATGGCAGGAAATCCATGAGCTGCGCAAACAGCGTCTTGCCGGTGTTCATGGCGGTCTCCGGGCAAAAGCCCAGAAGACTGCCCGAATTGGCAATCGTTGTTCAAATCGACACCGCCCTTCGTCGCTTGGAAATCCTTATCAGTCATGGCTTTCAGAGATTCGGCCCTTCATTTAACCGGACAGCAGTGACCTATATGTTGTCTTGAAACCCGGCCAGGCCGGGGAGGTATATCCTAGAACGGAATATCATCGTCCATATCGCCCGCATCCGGCGCTTCTTGCACCTTCGGCGGGGTCTGCTCTTCGCCTGCGGGTTTCTTGCCCAGCATCTGCATTTCACGCCCGACAATCTCGGTCGTATAGCGGTCGATGCCCTCTTTGTCCGTCCATTTGCGCGTGCGCAGTTTGCCCTCGACGTAGATTTGCGAACCTTTCTTGAGGTACTTTTCCGCGATCTCGGCCAAGCCCTTGAAGAACACCACGCGATGCCACTCGGTCTTTTCTTTCTTCTCGCCTGTGGTCTTGTCTTTCCATGCGTCGGTCGTCGCAATCGCCAGCGTAGCGGTTGCCGTACCGTCCGGCATGTAACGAATCTCCGGGTCTGCGCCCAGGTTGCCGACAAGGGTTGTTTTGTTCACTGAGGCCATTTTCAATACTCCTGTGTAGTTGCTGAAAGTGTCCCGTAACCCACGGGACAAGGGTTAATCAAGCCGCCCGCTTCGCCTTGATTTCAAGCAAGCGGCAAGGCGTAAAGTGCAGGTCGAGTTCCGCACCGTAGAAGGTGATTTCTTCGATGCTGATGTACCCTGACTCGGCGCAGTAATCGTCACCGTTCAACACCGCGTAACCGTAGGCTTGCTGAACCCCGCCCTCGATGTCCTTCTCGGTGATGTACCAATGCGAGCCACCCATGAAGTAATGCAGGTGTACGACAGCCTCGTCGGCCATCCCGTCCTGCCCGTAAGTCACCGGCATGGTCTTGATCTGCTCGGCCAGGTCGATGAATTTCTGCAAGAAAAATTCGCCTTCTTCGCCCCGGCTGAGTTCGACCATGCACGCAAATTGCTGTGCGGAAAAGAACGGCAGAATCGTTTGTGCCGCGTCAGCCGCCAGCATTGCCAAAGTCTTTTTCATGCCGTCGCCCCCGTGCTTTCCGTCTGAAATACGAACCGCCCGCGCTGCTTGCAAACCACAACGCCGGTCGCTGGTTTATCGCCATTGATGACCCGCCAGGTATCGGTCGCGCTTGGAGCCGGAACCCCGGCCAACTGGATGCGTTCCTCGGTTGTGCAGTAAAACTTGGCAATGAGTTTGACCATCATCGCCAGGCTGGGGGAGCTGCCAAACTTGATGATGTCGCGCTTGTTGTTTGTCGTCGTCATGCCGCCACCTTCGCCCATGCCAGTTTCTTCGCTTCCTCGATCTCGGCGTCCGTCCAATTCCCGCCCGCCTTGATCTTTTCCGCCAATTTCTGCGCGGCTCGTTGCGCGTCTTCGCGGCGCAAGCGTGCCAGCTTCAACAACTCTTGCTCCTGCTCCAACAATGCGAGTACCGAACGATGCTGGTCGCGCACTGGACACCCGACTTCCGGCAACAACGTAACCCACAAAATGCTTTCTTCGATTCCGTCCATTTTTCCACCTTCTAAACGTTGACTGGTCTTTGATTTCGCTGGTGTTTTGTTCTCCACACCATGAGTCAAATTATAGGCTTCGCTTTCCGGCTTGTCAAGCGTTTTCGCTTGTCAATGATCGACTTTTTTATTATTTTGTTGCGTCAATATATCCTGTTTTGCTTCGACATGGCACGCCTCTTGCAAATCGGGATTAAGGGTTCAGGGAAGCGGGATTGAAGCTCTTGGCGCGGCGAAGCCGCTCCTTGCCTTTGGCTGCTTGTGCAGCCCTGCCCTGCTGGCTGGTATCGGTCTTAATGGGACGAGGGCTTGCGGTGCGTTCAAGGTGGCGGGAAGACCGGCGCGGTCAAGGGGTCGTGGAATAAAAAGAGAGCGCAGCGAACGGCTTTATGCCGCGAAAGCCCCTTGACCGATGAAGCCGGGCTTTCTGCCAATCTGAACGTATTGAGCAAGCCCGCCAGTAAGACCCCTACCCCCGCACCTGGCGCGAATCAGATCCCGCCTTTGAATTTTTCGCGCACGCGAAACGCTCTTCGATCAACCTGCTGTTATTCAGGCCATGCCTTTGCCGGGATACGGAGTGCCGCCCGCTTTGGCGGGCGTCAGGGCTACCGCCCCGGCTCCTACCGGCAAACCCGAAGCAATGCTTCGGGCAAGGGCTACATGGCCTTCTACGGGCTTTCCAGACAGACCAGCCGCAGGATGGGCTTCCATGGGGGTGAGGGGGTTGGGGTTGGGTCTTGAGCTGGCCGCGAAGCGGCGAGCGTGCTGTTCGGGGTCAAGCCCAGCGGCGTAGGGGGGTGTGGCGGGCTTCTGACGTGGTTGCTCCCGGCAGGGAGCGTTCCGGCAGTAGAACGACTCACGCCCCTCCTTGAGCGTAGTCAAGGGTGGCCTGCAAGGTGGCCAACGGCCAGTCGCATAGCGACCAAGGCGAATAGCCGCGCCTGGAACGGGCATCCCGGTTTTCGCAGAAGCGAAAATGACCCGGAGTCACGATTTTTTATTGATTCAGATGGTTCCGCACAATCGAAACGTGTATATTGAGCGAGCAATATTGCAATTTTGCAAATACAAGGAGCCCACTTCGTGAAAGCAAAAAAACTCGCCGCTGTCTCGATCCTTGCCGCCTCGATAGCAGGCAACGCCCAGGCAGGCGCAATACTGACGGGCGACACCAAGCTCGCGTGCGAAGCGATTATCTGCCTGTCCACCGGCCAGCGCCCCACGGAATGTATGCCCTCCCTGAGCCGCTATTTCAGCATCAGCTACAAGAAATGGAAAGACACGCTCAAAGGCCGCATCAACTTCCTGAACCTATGCCCCGCCGTAGCGATGGATACAAAAATGAGCACCCTGGTCAACGACATCGCCAACGGCGCGGGACGCTGCGACGCAGCCTCGATCAACGCTGCAAGCATGGTCTGGGACTACGACAGCGGCACGTCATACATCGCCAACGAACAGCCCAAATACTGCAAGACCTACAACAGCAACAGCTACACCGACCTGATAGCCACCGGCCCGAAATACGTTGGCGACCCCGACGAAGGCGGCTACTGGGTAGACGCAGCGGACTACGCTAAAGCCAAGGCGGAATACGACCTGGCGCACCCTGCCGCCATTGCGAAGAAAAAATTCTGGAAATAAGCATGGACTTCGCAGCGCTCGCCCAAGAGTGCGCGCCTTGGGTGGCGCACGAAACGATGGCCGCGATTGTGAGGACGGAATCGTCCTTCAAGCCGCTGGCCATTGGCATCAACGGCGGCGCGAAGCTCGCGCGCCAGCCGGAAAACAAAGCCGAAGCCGTCGCAACTGCGAAGTGGTTGATCGCCAACGGCTACAACATCGACATGGGACTTGGCCAGGTCAATTCGGCAAACCTGCCGAAGCTCGGCATGAGCGTTGAGAACATTTTCGACCCGTGCCAGAACATTGCCGCGTCGGCAACCATACTGCACGGCAATTACACAAGGGCGAAGAGCCAGACCCAGGACGATCAGGCGGCGCTTCATGCCGCCCTGTCGGCCTACAACACCGGCTCGTTCACGCGCGGATTCTCGAACGGCTACGTCCAGCGCGTCGTGAGCAACGCCGGCGGAAACGCACCCTCCCCCATCCGGTTGATCGCCCCGAAACCGACCAAGCCAAAAAAAGCGAAACACACGCCCGCGAAGCAGCCACCGCCGCAGCCAGAAACGGATGACGTTTACAGCCGCAACATCAAAAGCGTGATGGTGTACGAATGAAGCTCATGATTATCGAGTCGCCGGGCAAGATAAAAAAACTCTCGGCGATACTCGGCAAGGGGTGGGAAATTGCAGCCAGCGTCGGCCACATCCGCGACCTGCCGAAGCACGATATGGGCGTCGAAGCGCCAGACTTCAAACCCACCTACGAACTGACCGAGCGCGGCGAGTCGGTCATCGCCAAGCTGAAAGCGCTGGTGAAGACGGCGGACGCGGTATACCTCGCCACCGACCCAGACCGCGAAGGCGAAAGCATCAGTTGGCATTTGAAAGAATGCCTGAAGCTCAAGAACCCGCTGCGTGTCACGTTCAACGAAATCACCCAAAGCGCGGTCAAGGCCGCACTGAACGCCCCGCGCGCCATCGACGTTAAGCGCGTGGCTTCGCAGGAAGCCCGCCGTGTGCTCGACCGCTTGGTCGGTTACACGGCCAGCCCGGAAGTCAGCTTGTACGCCGGGCAGCAGCTTTCCGCGGGACGGGTTCAAAGCCCGGCGGTGCGGCTGATGGTCGAACGTGAGCGCGAGATTCGAGCTTTTCGCACAACGAACCATTTCGGCGCAGCACTTTTTTTCGCGGACGCGAAAATGGGGAGTACTTGGTCGGCAGAATGGGTGCTCAAGCCCGACTTCATCAGCGAAGAACAGCCGTACTTCATGGACAAGGCTTTCGCGCAGGCCGTGGCCGATGTGAAAGCCGTTGTGGTCAGCGCGGTGGACGAACGAGAACGCCGTCGCAGCCCTCCCCCGCCGTTCACAACCGCATCGCTACAGCAAGCCGCGAGCGTCGTCCTGGGGATGGTGCCGAAGGCCACGATGGACGCCGCGCAAAAGCTCTATGAACAAGGGCATATCAGCTATCACCGCACCGACAACCCGAACGTGTCGGATGACGCGCTGGGCGACATCTACGCCGTTGCCGTCAAAGCCGGGCTGGATATGGCGGACAAACCCCGGAAATTCGAAGCCCCCGAAGGCGCGCAAGTCGGCCACCCGGCGATCACGCCGACGCACTGGGAAGCGGAAGAAGCTGGAGAAACACCCGAACAGCGCGCCCTCTACCGCCTTATCCGGCTGCGCGCGATCGCGTGCCAGCTCGCCGATGCGCGCTATGCCGTTCGCACGGTGCGACTCGACGCGACGCAGCCGGTCGAAGGCCGGGCTGTGACGTTTCAAGCACGCGGCCGCACGCTGGTCTACCCCGGCTGGCTCAAACTGATACCGGGTGACCAGACCGAAAAGAAACAGGACGACAAAGAACCTGAGAACTCGATACCCGCCTGCCAGCCCGGCGAGAAACTCACTGCGCAGCGCGGCGAGCTGCTTGCCAAAAAAACAAAAGCGCCGTCGCGCTACACCCAGGCCACGCTTATCAAGAAACTCGAAAGCGAAGGGATAGGCCGCCCGGCGACGTATGCGACGATTATGGACAACATCGTCAGCCGCGCCTACGTGGAAGAAAACGAGGCCCTGTTTTTAGCCCCTACCGCAACGGGCGAGCTGGTCGTGGACTCGCTGGCCGGGCAATTCGAGTTCATTGACCTTGGGTTCACCCGCAATTTGGAGCAAGAGCTAGACCGCATCGCTTGCGGCGACAATACATATAAGGGTGTAATCGCAAAAGTGCATAACCAACTGTCACAGGAGGTCATGCGCTACAGGGCGAAAGCCATACCGAAGTTTCCCTGCCCGGAATGCGGCAAGCCGTTGCGGCGCGTTTCGTGGGAAGGCAGGACATTCTGGGGGTGCTCGGGACGCCCCACATGCACCGTGACGTTGCCGGACGAGGACGGCAAACCGGGGCACAGGAGTCCGCAAGAGACAACGAATTTTGCTTGCGGAGAATGCGGCAAGCCACTCGCCCACCGGGTCAAAACTGGCAAGGACGGCTACGACTTCTGGGGTTGTACAGGCTATCGGGAAGGGTGCAAACAGACGTATGAAAACAAGAACGGCGAACCGGATTTCACAAAGGCAAAATAATCGTTCCGCAACGGCAATATTTACATCTTGCCTCTTCAAAATAATATGTTTTGTGATAACATTAAGGCCACTGTCAACAAACGAAGCGAGGTGTTCACGAGGAGAACCAAAGTGAATTCTATTAGCGAGTCGGACTTGTCCGACTACATCAAAAACGATGCCGTGACGCTTCTCAACATCATCCAGAGCGAAACGGGGAAGTATCTGATTGTTGCAACGTTGAACTGGAAAGAGGGGGATTGGTGCTTGATGACCTCGCGCGGAAAAGTCCGCGAATGGGTGAGCCTGGACAGACTGGCAAAGCACATTCGGGAAAAGTACGACGGGAAAATCCCCCCCATCAGTTTGACGTTGGCAAGCCCATGTCCAACAGGAGAAAGCAGTAATGAAGATGAATCTGAGTAATTTGCATCAAAAACTGAAACGCCCGATTGCTGCGAAAGCAGCGTCGATGATCGCAGTCGGCTCGCTGGCCATGCTGCCCGCTCTCGCGTTCGCGGGGGCTGGCCCGTGGGACACCGTGGCCGACAGCGTGCTGGCGATCTTCACGGGCGGCCTCACGCGCACCATCGCCATCATCGCCGTCATTGCGCTGGGTATCGCGGCAATGGCGGGCAAGCTCTCGTGGGATTGGGTCATCAAGATCGTGATCGGCATCGTGTTCATCTTCGGCGGCGCTGCCATCGTTGATTACATCATCGCGGCAACCTGAGCATGGAAACCGGCGCGTCAGACGTTTACACCGACGTGCTTTTCGTCGGTCTGACACGCCCGGCAACCATGCTGGGCATTCCCCTAACCGCTTTCGTCATCGAGTTTATGGCGACAGGCATTATTTTTCTGGCCGTCGGCAACCCGCTGTACCTGCTGCTCGCGCTACCGATACACGCGGTGCTGTATCTGATTAGCGCGAATGACCCCGGTGCATTCAGCTCGATCTTGATCTGGATGAAAACGACGGGCAGGTGTCGCAACAGCCGTTTTTGGGGCGCGGCCAGTTTTTCACCGCTTCCAACGAAGAAGTGGACGAAGTGAGATTTTCGCGTCCGCGAAAATAACCATTGAAGGATAGCTATGGGTGCCGCGTTCAAATTCGCCAACATTGTGAAGAATGAAGAGACAACCGCGTCCTTCATCCCCTATTCCAGCCATGTCACCCAGAACGCCGTCAAGCTGGCGTCGGGGGATTACATTCAAACCATCCGCGTTCAAGGCGCTGCGCACGAAAGCGCGGATGTGCAGGACATCAACGCCTGGCATGACCAGTTGAACGGCTTCATGCGCAATATCTCATCGCCGCATGTAGCGGTGTGGTCGCACGTTGTACGCCGCGAGTATGGCGAATATCCGGGCGGCGAGTTCGCCCCTGGCTTCTGCCGCGACTTCAACGACAAGTACCGCGCGCACATGGCCGGCGACAGGATGCTTGTCAATGAACTTTACTTGACGGTGGTTTATCGCCCGCAGCCGGTGAAGGCGGCAAAGCTGTTCGATGTTTTCGGGAAGAAAGACCCGAAGGAACTGGAACAGCGCCAGCTCGAAGAACTGGAAAACCTGCGCGATTTGACCGGCGCGGCCATGTCGGCGCTCGACCGTTATGAACCGGAATTGCTCGGCTGCTACGAGCATAACGGCGTGATGTTCTCGGAAGTGCTCGAATTCCTGTCGTTCCTCGTCGATGGCGAATGGCGGCGGTTCCCGCTGCCGCGCGCAGAAATTCGGGAAGTGCTCGCAACCGCCCGCCCGTTCTTCGGCAAGGGCGGCTTGATGGCCTTCAAAGGCCCGACGCGCACGCAATACGCGGGCATCGTCACGATTCAGGAATACCCGTCGATTACCTGCCCCGGCATCCTGAATGAACTGCTCGGTATGCCGTTCGAATTCGTGCTGGCGCAGTCGTTCACCTTCCTGTCGAAGCCCGTGGCGGTCGGCAGGATGAAGCGCCAGCAAGCCCGATTGATTAACGCGGGCGACGTGGCGATCAGCCAGGTCGAAGACATTGACGAAGCGCTTGATGATCTGACTTCGAACCGGTTCGTGATGGGTGCGCACAGCCTGAGCCTGGTCATCAAGGCCGACGATCAGAAGACGCTGAACGACTACATCAACGAAGCCGGTACGGCGCTTTCCGACAGCGGGATGAAGTGGGCACGCGAAGAAGCGGCGATTGCTGGCGCGTTCTGGGCACAGTTGCCTGGAAACTTCGATTACCGGGTTCGTGTGGGTGACATTACCAGCCGGAACTTTGCGGGGTTTTCGAGCTTGCACAATTACCCGATCGGCCGCATCCGCAACAACCAGTGGGGCGATGCCGTCATGATGTTCAAGACAACATCCGGCGCACCGTACTACTTCAACTATCACAAGGGCGAGCCGGGCACGGCGAACAACACCGCGAAGCTCGATCCGAACCACAAAGACCTTGCGAATACGGTCGTGATCGGCAAGTCCGGCACGGGTAAGACCGTGCTGGAAATGGTGCTGCTGGCGCAGACCCAGAAATTCAGTCAGCCCGACAAAGGCAAAAGGCTGTCGTGCGTGCTCTTCGACAAAGACCTTGGCGCATCGGTCGGCGTGCGTGCGATGGGTGGCCGTTACTACCCGTTGAAGAATGGCGTGCCGTCCGGCTTCAACCCTTTCCATATGGAACCGACGCCGAACAACCTGACCTTCCTTGAGACGCTTATCAAGCAGCTCGTCAAGCACGACGGCTTGCCGATTACGCCGAAACAAGAACGCGAGATAGCGCAGGCTATCGCAGGCGTGATGGGTGCGGCGAAGCCCAAGCGGCGCTTGGGTGCGGTGCTCGAATTCCTCGACCCGACGGACGAAAACGGCCTGCATATCCGGCTCGCACGCTGGTGTCGTGGCGGTGCGCTCGGCTGGTTGTTCGACAACGCCGAAGACTCGCTGCGCCTCGACGACTGCACGATGGTTGGCTTCGACGTGACGGAATTCCTCGACAACAACGAAACGCGTACCCCGACGATCATGTACCTGTTCCACCGGATTGAATCCTTGATCGACGGGCGGCGGATACCGATTTTCATGGACGAATTCTGGAAGCTGCTCGACGACGAAGCGTTTGAAGACCTGGCCAAGAACAAGCTGGTGACGATTCGTAAGCAGGACGGGTTTCTCGTCATGTTCACGCAGTCGCCGAAGCAAGTGTTGAAGTCGCCGATTGCCTTCGCCGTCATCGAGCAAACGGCGACGAAGATCTTCCTGCCGAACCCCGAAGCCGACTATGACGATTACGTTAACGGTTTCAAGTTGACCGAACGCGAGTTTGAAATTGTGAAGGGGCTTGGCGAGAAGTCGCGCCAGTTCCTGATTAAGCAAGGGCAAAACTCCGTCGTTGCTGAATTGAACCTTCGCGGGTTTGACGATGAGCTGGCCGTACTGTCGGGCAACACGGCCACGTCGCTTCTTGCCGAAAAACTCGTCGCCGAACTCGGCGAAGACCCGGCTGTTTGGTTGCCCGAATTCCATCGCATCAGAAAAGGAGCACTCGCATGAAAAGCATCAAGAAAATCCTGGTCATGTTCGCCGCTGCCGCTGGCCTGTCGTTCGGCAGCGCCGCCCATGCGGGCATCCCTGTCATCGACGCAACCAACCTAGCGCAGCAAATCCAGCAGGTCGTAGCCTGGGGCAAGCAGTTCATTCAGATGAAAGAACAGTTCGACCAGATGAAAGCGCAATTCGACAGCCTGAACGGCTCGCGCGGCATGGCGAGCCTGGTCAACAACCCGGCGCTGCGCAAGTACCTGCCGGATGATTATGCAACCATCCTCAGCAGCGGCTACGGAAGCTCGGCGTCGATCCGCGCATCGGCGAAAGTTTTGGGTGTTGATGAAACCTATATCGACGCAGGCACGGACACGGCCAAGGCATTCGACAGCAACGCGACTCAGGCCGCGCTGAACCGCGCGACAGCCGAAGCCGGGTACAAGCAAGCCAGCGACCGTTTTGCGACCATTCAGGTGCTGCTCGACAAGGTGAATGCAGCACCGGACGCAAAGGACATCGCAGACCTGCAAGCTCGCATCCAGGCTGAACAGGTGATGATGCAAAACGAAAATGTGAAGCTCAACATGCTGGCGCAGCTTGCGCAGGCTCAGCGCGATCTGGCGGCACAGCGTGCAATCGAAATCAACATGAAGTCGAGCAAAATTACTGTTGATCAACGGTTTTAATTGGAGATAGCAGCATGAAAACAAAAGCACTGGCGTTATTTCTTCCGTTGCTGTTCCTGATTGGCTGTGAGGCCAAAAAAGAGGAGGCAAAGGTGCAAACTGTGGACTGGTACTTGGCTCATGACGCGGAACGCAAGGCCACTCAGAAAGAATGTCAAAACAATCCCGGCGAACTTGGACAAACACCGAACTGCGTGAATGCCTCTATTGCGGGAAATAGAGCGGCAGCAAGAACCACAACTGACCAACGCTTCTAGGAAGAAAAATGGCCGCGCCAGTCCCCAGTGACCTGCATTATTACGAAGACTTGTTCAGTAAGCTGATTTCTGCGCTTGGAACGTATGTTAGCGACACAGCGACAAACGTAATTGCAGCAATTTCCCCGGTAGCCTACACCATGTTATTGATCTACATGGTCTTGTGGGGCTGGTCAATGATGCGAGGGGTCATCCAAGAACCCGTAACGGATGGGATCGCAAGGATTCTCAAGCTCACAGCTGTCGTGGCGATTGCCTTAAATCTTGGGCGATACAACACTTTTTTGGGGGATTTTTTATGGCATTCTCCCGACGCCCTGGCGTCGGTTGTAACTGGCGGCCCGCCTACACCGCTATCTAGCATTAAGTTCCTAGATCAGCTTTTATCGAAGATGTTCGACTATGGCACCGCCTATTACGACGCAGCATTCGCCAATTCATCGTTCGGCATTCCAGCGCTCGGCAAGCTTGTGGGAGCAGTATTTATTTGGTTGGCAGGCGTTTTGGTAACTGGATACGGGGCGTTTCTTTACGCCCTCTCAAAAATGGCGCTCGCCATAATTCTTGGCGTTGGGCCAATTTTTGTTTTACTGGCCATGTTCGAGCCAACAAAGCGCTTTTTCGATGCATGGATTGGCCAAGCATTGAATTATGTTTTCATGGTCATGCTAACGGCGGCGGCTGTGTCGTTGATCTTAGCCATCCTGCAAACCTACCTTGGTTCTGCCGCTGCAACGGGGAATATGGCAACAACCGAGATAGTTGGCGTCATCCCAGCAGTGGTATTCAGCCTCATCGGCCTCCTGGTCTTAATGCAAGTTGCCCCAATCTCATCGGCTCTGGGCGGCGGCGTAGCAATCGGCACACTCGGCGCGGTAGGCTGGGCGTACGGCAAGGCCAAAGGCATGGGCAAAGGCGGATATGACCTTGCGTCTGGCAAGACCCTGAGCAACCTGCGCGCCGCACGCCGTGCCAAGGCGGTCAACGCGCGCTGGGCAGCAAACAACCCCGGCATGGCCAGGCGGGCGGCAGGTGCGCCAATGGCGGTCTATCGGAAGATCACAGGGGGCAGAAAAAACAGCGTGGCGCGCGGGTAAAGCAACACTTGGGCGGTTTTTTCGCGGACGCGAAAACCGCCCTTTTCTTCGCCCCATGTCAACAAAATACACACTTTGAATACACAATATTGATATAATGTCCGTGCAATATGAACATTTCGGAGAACCGACCATGCGCTCTACCTTGACTGTTTTGCTGGTGTTCGCCCTTACAGGATGCGCGCTCTCTCCACCGAAGCCACCGGCAGTACAAGGCGACTATCGGCCCGTGAATCGGGCAATGCCCGTAACGAAGCATTCGGCGGCGGCAGCCAAAATCTTCGACTTCAAATTTGAAGGCGACATTGTGGCGGCCCTGAACGCGTTGCACGACGTGCAGCCGCGCTTGCTCGTCCTGGAACCGGAAGGAATCCGCACGCCGGTAACGGTCAAGGTTGACTTGCATGGCGCAACACTCGAACAAGCGTTGCGCGCCATCGGCGAACAAGGGGGGAACGATGCCGAACTGGTCTGGAACCCCGCCACAGCAGAAGGGGGCGACCAGACGTTTATTCGCTTCCGTTCGAACATTAGCGCAAGGGGAGCCGAATGAAAAAGGTCGAAAAACAGGACTTCGAGAACTACTTGAGGGAAGCCCGCTCTTGGGAAACCGACAAGGTTCAGGAAATCGAGAAATCCAGAAAGACGGCGTGGCGCGTAGCCGCCGCGTCCGGCGTGGTGGCATTCGCATCGGTCATGGCAATTGCCATGCTCATGCCGCTCAAGAAGGTTGAACCGTTCGTTATTCGAGTGGACAACTCGACCGGTATCGTCGATGTGGTTCAAACCATCAAGGACGGGAAGACCAACTATGACGAAGCGATCAACAAATACTTCACGCAGCTTTATGTGAGATACCGCGAGGGCTACGCGAAAGACATTGCGGCCGATTATTACGTCAACGTCGGAACGATGTCATCGAGCCTGGAACAGCAGAAATATTTCCAGACGTTCAACCCCAAAAACCCGCAATCGCCGTTGAACCTCTATGGCGACACCGCGAAGATCAAAATCGGCATCAAGAGTACGTCGTTCATCAGTCCCAATGTGGCTTTGGTGCGTTACACGAAAGCGCTTGAGCGCGGTATGGACAAGCCGATTGTGTCGCATTGGGCGGCGACGATCACGTTCAAGTATTCGTCATCGGCCATGTCTGAAAAAGATCGCGGGGTGAACCCGCTTGGCTTCCAGGTGACCGAATACCGGAATGACCCGGACGCGCCGGGCACCGATGGCATCGCACCGGTTAGCGCACCGGCTGCGGCCATTGCACCGCCCAACTATGGCGTGCAAGCGTTTCCAAGTGACCCGGCAGCCGCACAAACGCCCTCGATCAACAGCGTTCCGCGCGTTCAAGTCGCACCATGAAAGGGGACACAGTGAAACGACTCATTCTGATAGCTCTTCTGGTGCCGACGCTGGCGCTGGCGGAACTCACACCCAAGCAGGGAGTGTTTGACCCCCGTGTTCGCGTCGTCGATTACAACCCGTTGAACGTCGTAAAGCTCTCGACCTTCTACGGCGTATCGACACACATTCAATTTGCGGATGGCGAAAACATCGTCGATGTTGCAGTCGGTGACGATCAGGCATGGAAGATCGTGCCGCGCGGGAATCATCTTTTCATCAAGCCGCAAGCGACCAAGGCGGACACGAATGTAACGGTCGTGACCGACAGGCGCACTTACCAGTTCGCGCTGGTGGTGCAGCCTCGACGAATGAACGATTCGACAGCCTGGTCAGACCCGAACCTGATTTTCTCGTTGAGTTTTCGATACCCGGAAGACGAAGCGGCCCAGCTCGCAAAGACCGAAACCAAGGCCGCAGTCAAGGCACGGCTCAACGAAGTCAAAAGCAAGCTGACTGACGCGACGAAGGCCGGGCAGAACTACGATTATTGGGTCGCAGGCTCGGAAGAAATCAGCCCGACAGCCGCGCGGGATGACGGGCGTTTCATCTACCTGACGTTCTCGAACAACCGCGATATGCCGGCGGTGTATTCGGTCGATGCCAAAGGCAACGAAGCATTGATTAACACGAACGTCATCGACGGCAACACGATTGTTATCCAGCGTCTGGTTCCCAGCCTGATTCTGCGCAAAGGGAATGCCGTAGCGTCGGTCGTGAATAAATCGTTCGATCTGTACGGCGGTATCGACAACACCACGGGCACGGTCGCCAGCGACGTTGAGCGTGTCATCAAGGGAGCGCAATAAATGAGCCTGTTCGATAAATTCAAAGGCGAGTCTGGAAAATCGGACGACGGCCTGCCTGATATGCAGGGAGAACCGTCAACCCTGGCCGACGCGGTTCGGCAAGCCAAGAATCCTAACGGGGATTTTCGCGTCCGCGAAAACGTCCTGAATTCCACCAGCGAAGACGAAGGCTTGCCGTCGGTTAACCGACGCCGTGGCGGGAACAAGCTGGTTACCGCGCTGGGTTTTATTTTCATTCTTGGCGCGGCAGCGGCAATGATCGTTTCCGTGAACTCGCCCAAAGATGTGAGAAAGCACAAAGAAACGGTGCGCGACGATAAGGTCGCAAACAACCTGCCTCCGCTGGTCATACCAGCGCCAGCCGCGCCCGCCCCGATTGATTTCGCCAACACCACTCCCATGCAAGGGGTAGTGCCGCCCATTGCGCCCGGCGAACCGGGTGCGCAGCCCATACCTGTTCATGGAGGCAAGCGCCCCGGAATCGGCCCCGATGGAAAGCCGATTGTGACGTGGCAGGACAGAAAGATGGGCGGTATGTTGTTGGTGGCCAACTCTGGAAACGTCGGGGCGTCCAGTGGTTCCGCCGCACGCCTGAGCGCCACCGGCAACGAAGACGGGCAACCCGCGACGTTTGCTGGCGATGCGGGTCGATCTGGCGGGGGTTCTAGCGAACTCGGCGCAAGCCTGCAACCGACTGTCACGAAGAGTGTTTCAGCAACCCTGCTTTCGGACAGGAATTATCTGATTACCAAAGGCACGGCGCTGGATTGCGCACTGGAAACCGCGCTCGATAGCACGGTTCCGGGGCTGACAACCTGCCGCCTGACGCGCGACGTGTACAGCGACAACGGCAAGGTGCTGTTGCTGGATCGCGGCTCGCAATTGGTCGGTGAATATCAGGGCGGACTGAAACAAGGACAGGTGCGTCTGTTCGTGCTCTGGACGCGCGCGAAAACGCCGAATGGCGTCGTCGTATCGCTGAACTCGCCAGGGACGGATGCGCTCGGCCGGTCTGGGCTTGAGGGCTGGGTAGACAACCATTTCATGCAGCGATTCGGCGCGGCGATCTTGCTGAGCTTCATCAACAGCACGCTGCCTGCTTTGCTCACGCAAAATGACAATTCCGGCAGCGGCACGACGAACATTTACGGCGGCACCACTTCCGGCGGCGAGAAAATCGTCGAGAAGATTCTTGAATCGACGGTCAACATCCCGCCGACGATCATCAAGAATCAGGGCGATCACATCCAAGTCATGGTCGCCCGCGACATGGACTTTTCGGGCGTGTACGGGCTGCGGGTGAAGCAATGAGCGCGGCAGTGGCATCCCTCAAGAAAAGCGACGACGACGGCCAGTCGTCGGAAATGCTCGCAGAATATTTGCAGCCTCTGCGGACATTCCTTGATGACGAAACGCTGACGGAGATTTGCGTCAACCGCCCGCGCGAAGTGTGGACGGAAGGCCGCACCGGCTGGGTTCGCCATGACGTGCCTGAACTGACGTTCCAGAATTGCCGCCAGCTCGCAACGCTGATTGCGAGCTTCAACGGTAAGGCAATTTCGAACGACAAACCGGTCTTGTCGGCGGCGCTGCCGCAGGGCGAGCGCGTTCAGGTCATCGTCCCGCCAGCCTGCGAGCCTCACACGGTGTCGATCACCATCAGGAAGCCGTCGATGATCGACAAAACACTGGATGAACTCGACAGCGAAGGAGCATTTGAAGAATGCCAGGACGTGGACGATGCCCTTCAACCGTTCGAGCATGAACTGTTGAAGCTCAAGGGCGAGCGGCGCATCAAGGAGTTTCTTGACCTGGCTGTTCGGAAGCATCGAAACATCCTGATTGTGGGAAAGACCGGCTCGGGCAAGACCACAATTACGAAGAGCCTGATTCGCAGCATCCCCGCCGACGAACGGCTTATCACCATTGAAGACGTGCATGAATTGTTCTTGAACATGCACGAAAACAAGGTGCATCTGTTCTACGCACGCGAAGACGAAGGTGGCGCGAAGGTCACGCCGAAGCAAGCGCTGGCGTCCTGCCTGCGGATGAAGCCCGACAGGATTCTCCTGGCCGAATTGCGCGGTGACGAGTCGTGGGAATTCATCAAGTCGGTGAATACCGGCCACCCAGGTTCGATTTCGACCATGCACGCCAACGGCGCGTTCGAAGCCTTCGAGCAATTGACCGCGCTGATTAAGGACAGCCGTACCGGCGCGCACCTCGATACCGAATACATCAAGCACCGGTTGTTTACGACGCTGGACGTGGTTCTCTTCTATCACCAGCGCAAGCTGCGCGAAATCTACTATGACCCAGAATTTAAGCGGCAACAGTTGGGCTAAGGCCGGGCTGATTACCGCGCTGGTCTTGGCGGTCGTCGGTGTCTGGGCTTATCTGGCGGGCGGCATCTTCATGATGATCTTCGGACACAAGTTCGAAGAGGCGAATCCTCTGACCCTGTACCAATACTGGTATCACTACGGCACGCAGCAAGGCGTGCAGAAGTGGATCGGGATTGCTGGCGGGATCTCGTTGGCGCTGATTGTCTTGCCCTTCGGGCTTCTTTTCGCGCCCGCGAAACGAAGCCTGTTTGGCGATGCGCGCTTTGCGAAGCGTAGCGAGATAAAGCGCGCTGGCCTGCTCGGCGAGAACGGCATCATCGTTGGGAAACTTGGCAATCGCTACCTGACGTTCGACGGCCAGCAACACGCGATCATTTCAGCCCCGACGCGCAGCGGCAAGGGCGTCGGTATCGTGATACCGAACCTGCTGAATTGGCCGGACAGCGTGGTCGTGCTCGACATCAAACAAGAGAACTGGGGCATCACCAGCGCATTCCGCCGCAAACACGGCCAGCAATGTTTCCTGTTCAATCCAGCCGCATCGGACTACCGGACGCACCGGTACAACCCGCTTGCCTATGTCAGCGCCGACCCAAATTTCCGCATCGACGATGTGCAGAAAATCGCCAACATGCTGTTCCCCGACCAGCCGGGCACTGACGTTATCTGGACAGCAACGCCGCGCAGCCTGTTTCTCGGTGTCGTGCTCTACCTGATTGAAACGCCCGGCAAGCAGGTAACGCTCGGCCAGGTCATGCGCGAAACGCTGGCCGATGGGGATGGCTCGGCCTACTTCGCCAAAGCGATCAATGAGCGCGCGAAGGCAGGTAAACCGCTGTCCGGCGCATGTGTTCGTGCGTTGAACAGCTATATCTCGATTTCGTCCGAGAACACCCGCGCGGGCGTCATGACCTCGTTTCGCTCGCGCCTCGAACTGTGGATGAACCCGCTGGTGGACGCGGCCACCAGCGCCAACGATTTCGATTTGCGGGACGTGCGCAAAAAACGCATGTCGATCTACCTTGGCGTCACGCCCGACAACCTGGAACGCATGGCTCCGTTGCTGAATCTGTTCTTTCAGCAATTGATCGACCTCAACACCCGTGAGCTGCCGAACCAGAACAAGGCGCTCAAGTATTCGTGCATGTTGCTCATGGACGAATTCACGGCCATTGGGAAGATCGGCATTCTGTCGCGCGGCATCAGCTACATCGCGGGTTACAACCTGCGGATGATGCCGATTATCCAAAGCCCGGCTCAGTTGGTCGAAGTGTATGGAAAGGACGCAGCGCAGACGTTCGCCACGAACCACGCCCTGAACATCGTGTATCCGCCGAAAGCGTCGGAGACGCAGACGGCGCGGGATATTTCGGAATGGCTTGGCTACCAGACCGTCAAGGGCGTATCTGAGTCCAAGGGCAAAGAACTATTCTCGAAAAAATCGAAATCCGAAAGCCGGTCTGACCAGCGCCGCGCCCTGTTGTTGCCGCAGGAAATCACCGGCCTGGGCGAAACGCGCGAGCTGGTGATTCTCGAAAACACGCCGCCGATTCTGGCGAAGAAAGTCGTGTACTACCGGGACGCCGTGTTTATCGACCGCCTCAAGCTGGTGTCGGCCAGCCTGCACAAATTGGGGAACCGCCTCCCGACAAAGAAACAACTCGATGACGCCACGCTTTCCGGCGAGCTGGCAGCGCCAGTGCCATTCATCGACCTTGAAGCGCATCACGCAGCGACAGGCGGGGAAGAAACGCCTGTGACTGTTGCGGTGCCGCACGCGACGGAAACAGCAATCGCAACCGTCGAACGGCCAGTTATCCCGGATGACATTCCGAAGCTGGCCAAGTTGGGGCTGGCCAGCTTCGCACTGGATTTTTCGGCGGTGGAAAAGCCACCAGCCGGGGAGTTGGATGAAGCGGCGCTGCACGCCTATGCAGACAACCTTTGTAGACAAGCAGGCATTAACGTGTGAGGTGAAAAATGGACGCACAGATTAAAAATCCAGGCGGCGAGCTGGCCGAAAGCATCAAAAAAAGCGAGAGCGAGCCGCAGCACCGGTTCGAGCTGCAAGACTCGCATATGGAAACGAAATACCGTTTCCCTACAGCCGCTGCGGCAACCGCCGAAGCCGATAGGCTCGGGTTTGTCGGCGTGACCAGCGTTAGCGCCGACGGCCAGCATTCGCAGGTGTTGAAGCGCGAAGGGGAGTGGCGCGTAGCGACACTGCGCGACGGAGAATGGAAGGCGGACGGCAAAACAATTGCCGAGATTCAGGCCGAGAACGACAGCGCGGCGCTCAAGGCCATTGAGGAGCGAGCGGCCTTGCGCGAAGCGGCAGGGCAGGGCGTCAGCGCGGAAACAGACAAAGCGATGGCGATAGCCGATGCGCACGCATTCCGCAGGATTCAAGGCGCAATCCAGCAGCAAGACGCAGCGGTCACAATTGCCAGCACCGCCCGCGAAAACCCGGAATACAAGAATTCCCTGGACAAAGCCATTCCGGGCTATCCCGGAACGGCAGAAAAGGTCTACGCGCTCGATGCGGCCAACGCCGATAAGGTCATAGCGAAGGAAGAGCGCAAAGCCACTGAGTTTGCCTCTATGGTCGCGGAACGCAATACCGTCGAGCCGAACATCGAAAAAGCCGCACAAAGACTCGAAGACGACGAAGAGGCCAAGCGGTCGGCCTGGCTCAAAAAAGCCGATGAGGCGAAGCCTGCGCAGCCGGTCGGCAAGGCGAAAGCGGCGTCCGACAACCAGGTCGAGTCCGACGAAATCTTCACGGCAAGCCAGCCCGACGTAAGGCCCGCCGTCCCACCCGAAGTCGAGAAAAAGTACCTGCGCGTCGGCGACAAGTTCTATTACCCGAACAACACAGAGCAGGCGGCTTTCGAAGACAAGGGCAACAAGCTGGAAACGAAGTCGAACAGCGAGAACGTAGCCGAGTCGATGGTACGGATTGCCGAAGCGCGCGGCTGGGACGAAATCAAGGTGTCCGGTACGGAAACCTTCCGCAAAGAAGTCTGGCTTGAAGCGGCCTCTCGCGGGATGCACGTCAAGGGCTACGCGCCCTCTGAACAGGACAAGGCCGAACTCGCCAAGCGAACGCGCGACCTTGATCCGAAAGTCGAGAAGGAAAACAAGCCGTTTCGCGCCCGCGAAAATGATGAAGAAACCACAACGCCCAGCCAGCGCCTGGCGAGCGCGTTTGCGAATGAAACGCCCGCCGAGGCGGTAAAGCTACACCCCGAACTGGCTGGCGCGGCGGCAGTGCTTGCGGCGACGGCCAAGCAGGCCGAAGCCGACGGGCTGAACCCGGCGCAGCGCGCCATTGTTTCGGCGCGCGTTCGCCAGAATGTCGTGAACAGCATCGAGCGCGGCGAGTTGCCCGAGGTAAAAATCAAGGAAGAGGTCGAAGTGAAACAAGATCGCAGAGAAGAACGTGAGGCCACGCGATGAAAATGACCAAAATCGGCCTTATTCTGGCCTCCAGCGTGTTTTTTTCGGCGTGTGCCTATACGCCTACCCATGAAGCCGCCGCTCGCCGCCTGAGCCCCGATTACACGGCTGTAGGCGCACCGGAAAACATGCGCGCCTATGTGTACGGCAACCGCACGGTGCTTGAGTTTGAAAAGGAACCAATGTTTCTTTCGGTGACGGACTCCAATGGCGCAGCCGTAGGCGCTGAAAGGGTAGGGCGCATTTACCGTCTTGACCGCCAGCTAGACCGGTTTACGGTCAGCGCATTCGGACAAAAAATCGTCGTGACGGCAAGCCCGGAAGCGCGGGTGTTTTCGGCGCAAACGGTGGTGTTCAGCAAACCGGCGCGCGAAGAGCCGCGCCCGGTTTTACTCGAACCCGCAAAACAGAATGACGACAACGCCGAGTTGATGGCGTTGCTCACGCTGGCACGGGAGCAACTGGCCGATGTGCGCCGATTGCTGAACAAGGCCAGCAAGAACCCCAGGGCGTCCGGCGCGGAACTGTTCGCCGCGAACACGAAGCTCAAGATGCTTGAGGAACACCTGAAAACCGCAAGTGCGGCAGTAGTGCAAGTAACATTCCAACCCTACCAGACAGCATTCAAGCCCGCCCCTACGGTGGCAAAAGTGCTGGTTGAGTCGGCCGCCGCTGCCGACTCCATCCTTGTTCGGGGGCACACGGATTCTTTCAAAGCGGGAAAGCTCGACGCGAAGATTGCGCGCGATCGCGCTAACGGGGCGAAAGCCTTCCTGGTCAAGAACGGCGTGTCTGCGGAAAAAATCGTGGTGTCAGCCGTTGCCGACGGCGCGTTTCTCGTTCCGAACATATCCAAAGCAGCCAAGGCGGTTAACCGGCGTGTGGAAATCGAGTTCGTGACCGGTCGAATTGCCGAAGCGCGCAGCCAGCTCGTGAAGCTCGCTGCGAAATAAAAGAGATCCACGGGCCATGAATACCGCAACCGCAATTCAGGGCAGCAAAGAAGGCCATGCGCAACGCACGGCCTTCTTCGTCCCGAACGGCACCATCGAAGCGCTTAAATGGCTGGCGTTGGCGCTGATGACGCTCGACCATGTGAACAAGTACCTGCTGCACGACAAGCTGGCCGGTGCGTTTGCGCTTGGCCGTCTGGCAATGCCAATTTTCGCTTTTGTACTGGCGTACAACCTTGCCCGACCTGGCGCGCTCGAAAAAGGGGTTTATCCTCGTGTCGTGCTCCGACTTTTGCTGGTGGGCGTTATCGCATCAGTGCCATTCATGGCGCTGGGAGGATTGGCGGCGGGCTGGTGGCCGCTCAACATCCTTTTCTTGCTGGCGCTGGCCACGGCGTCGATCTGGCTGATCGAGAAACGCACGAACGCCAGTCAGTCAGCCGCATTTTTTCTGTTTCTCGTAGGCGGCGCGTTCGTCGAATTCTGGTGGTTTGGTCTGGGGTTCTGTCTGGCCGCGTGGTGGTACTGCAAGACGCGTAGCCGGGCGGCGCTGCTGGTGTGGGTTTTTGCAGCCGCCTCGCTGTATACCGTCAACCGCAACCTATGGGCTTTGGTTTCAATTCCGCTGATTCTGGCCGCCCCGCTCGTCGAGATTGGAATGCCGCGGCTGCGCAATGTGTTTTATGTCTACTACCCGGCGCATCTGGCCGTCTTGTTACTGATTTCTACTGTGTTGGGAATACGGATGTAAACCGCTCCCAATGTAATAATTCTACGTTTCCCCACCCCTGAAAGGCTCAATATGCGACTACTTATCTCTTTGATTCTGCCCTGGCTAACCTTCTTCACAATCGGCCGGCCCATTGCTGGCGTTATTTGCTTGCTTCTGCAAATAACGCTAATTGGCTGGATTCCCGCGACTATCTGGGCGGTGTACGCGCTGAGTCAGTACAAGACCGACAAGAAAATTGAAAAAGCCCTGGGACAGAAAGCCGTGTGACTATGGAAGCGGCTTTGATTCCGTCTATCGCGGACGTTTTTCGCGTCCGCGAAATCCCTTGAGTGCGCACAACGTATGATATTTCCGATATTTCCCGAATTTTGAGACGACCCCAATTTCAGCGCACCGGGCAATGTGCTACCATGCACATACTGGGTAACACATAAGGGTAACATCATGAGCGAGGCAACCTTTACCTTTCGGGTCGATGAATCCTTGAAAACCGAGTTCTCCGCTGCGGCCAAAAACCGCGACCGCAACGCCGCGCAACTCCTGCGCGACTTCATGCGCGAGTTCGTGCAGCAGCAGCAGGAAGCAGCGGCGCATGACGCCTGGTTCCGTCGCCAGGTGCAAATCGGCCTGGATTCTGCCAATGCAGGCAACCTGATCCCGGCGGCCGAGGTCGAAGCCAAGTTTGCGGCCAAGCGGGCGGGAACACGTCGCCGGCTTGAAGCCTCCGAATGATGGAACTGTTTTGGACGCCAGAGGCGACCCAAGACCGCGACGAAATTTATGACTACATTGAGGCAGACAACCCGGCTGCTGCTCTGGCCCTCGATGAGCTGTTTTCAGAGAAGGCCTCGCGCCTGGTCGATCATCCTGGCCTAGGCCGACCTGGCAGCATCGCCGGCACCCGTGAGTTGGTGACGCATCAGCATTACGTCTTGGTCTATGACGTGGCCGGCGACTTGGTGCGTGTCCTTCGCGTGTTGCACACGGCGCGGCAATGGCCGCTGGTTAGAGGGTAGTGAGGTGGAGTTCATAGACCGGATGATTGTTGCTTGCGCCCACGGCCTCGGTCGTGCCGGCATGTTCCTGGTCACGCTATGGGTGCGCCTGATCTTCGTAGTGATCTCCCTGGCTGTCATAGGCGTGCTTGGTCTGGTCGGCATGTGGGCGTTCAGATGAACCGCATGAAGGAAGGATAGAACCCAATGGCTACCGCTGAACGTCTTTCCCTCCCCCCTTTGGCGCGGCTTTATCCGCGCCATTTTTTTGAATCCCGTGCTCTGGCGCTGACAGCGGCAACGCCGGCGTGGGTGTTTTCTCGAGGCGCTTGGTGAATTTTTCTGCCAGCTCGCGCTTGATCTGCTGGCGCTCAGTCTCGATGCTTGGCATTGCCGCTACGAAGTCTCTTATACGGTCTGCAAGGGCTTTATTCTCTGCCGCCGTACCTTCGTAGTCAGTCAGCCGTTTTGCGCCTCCTGTAGCGCCAATATCGCCAGCTCGCGGCCGTCGCATTTCAGGATCGGGTCTTCCTTGTCGTCCCAAACGATCAGATGCATCCGACTGCAAAAGCATTTCAATTTTTCGTCTGTCGTGAACCACACCGACGCCGGACAGGTTTCGCACGCGGGCGAAGGCTCGGGGCGATGTTTGTCGTCGAGATTTTGCAAGGTTGGACTGATATAAAGCGGCGGCGCGCTGGGCTGGCCGCGCTTCGTCGGCGCTGATTCGGTCGTACTGTGGTCGCTCATTCTTGGCCTCTTTCTGGTTGAAGGTTTTTCGGGTGTCCTCTTGCTCCAAGGCTGTTGCAGTTGCAAGCCAGGCTTGCCGTACTTTCTCCCGACGTGCCTTGATTGCCGCCTCCCAAGGCTTCGGTGTAACTGGTGCGCCTTTCGCCTCGGCCGCAAGCTCGTTCGCGGCCTCCTTGATCTTGGCGGCACGCACCTTCGATACACGCGGTTTGTGTGTTTTGTCGCCGCGCTCGATGTGCCGGATGACGCTCGGCTCGGCCTTCTTGACGACGCCCCGGCTCGGCCTCGGCGTTGCGGCCGCATCGACGCCGAAGCGGCGCAGGTTTTCGGCGAAGCCCTCGCGCCAGGTCTGTAAATCGGCTTTGCGCGGGTTCAGGCGCTTGCCGTCCACGCCCTGCATCTTCACGATCAGGTGGCAGTGTGGGTGCGGCTCGTCGGTATGTAAGGCAAAGACGTATTCATGGTTGTGGCCGAAAGTGTCCTTTGCAAAAGCGCGCACCGCATTCCGCACGGCCTCGGGTTCGGTGTTCTCAGGCATCGACAAAACCATCTTGACGGTATCGCGCTGGTTCTCATGACGCCGACCAAGGGAAAAATCTCGCTCCCAACCCATGAAAAGCTCATTGACCTCATCTCTACCGATGAAGACATCCCCCCTGTCGTTTTCCAGTTCTACGTCATCTTTGTGCCTATCGTTAATGCGTCCGATGTATTCCAGCCCTGCCTTTACATGCCCGGCACCTTTGCCAAAGCCGGTGATTTTCACCATGACCTCGGACGAATTGGTGACTACCTGCTTGGCCGTTTTCCGCACGGCCAGCCGTAGCTTCTTTGTGTTGTTCGCCTTGCGCTTGACCGCGCCTGCGAATGCCTCGCCAAGCTCTTGCTCGATCAGGGGCATTGGCCGGACTCCCATGCGTTTTGACTGGCGTTGATGAAGCCCTCAAGCGCAGCACGGTTAAGCTCGATCATCTTTTCCATGTCAGCCAAGGTATCGAGTTGAACCAGGTCTTTTTCGTGGAACGAAGCATTCAGCTTGCGGGCGATCTGGTTGATGTTTCGGCCTATCGCGGCCAGCTCGCGGATGTTGGCGCGCAAGGTGGTGAGTTCGTCGTCGGTGAGTACGGGCTTGCCGGTGTAGTTCGACTGAACCAATGCGGCGACGTAGCGGCTGGGTGTCATGCCCTTGGTTTTCGCCTTGGTTTTGGTGGCGGCGAGCAAATAGCCGGGCATCCGAAGCGTCATGCGCTCGGTGTTGATGTCTTCGCTGGCCAGGCCTGGCTCGACTGGCTTGCCAGCGTCTTCCTTTTGGCCGAGTACGGCCAAAACCACGGCCCGAAGAAGCTCGGATTCTGAGAGGCCACGCGTTTTCGCCTTGCGACGAAAGCGCGTTTTTGTTTCAGGCTCCACAAGTGTTTTCAGGACTGGCATGAAGAGAAGGAGGGGCATTTATTTGGTTCAATTGCTTGCAAGTGTACCAAATAGCGGCGCATGCGCCTATCCTGCCCTCTATTTTACCCCCTCCTTCTCTTCATGCTTACGTGGTACACGATCAGGACTGAAAACAGACAATTCCGGTACAAGCAGCGGACATTGTGGAGACTGAAACAAAACATTTCGCGGACGCGAAACATTGACAACCGTACACATTCGGTACATTATCGGGACATTATTCAGACCTACGACGCGGGCGGATGCAAAAAAAAGACCTCGGCCAACGGCTGCGCGCCTTGGCGACAGACGACAAAAAACGCTCTAAGGCCGCAAGGCTCAGGGATGTTTTTCACGACGTGGAAGCGGCCTTGAGTGCCGGCGTCTCGCGCGCATCGGTTCTCGATGAACTCAAGGCCCACGGCCTTGTTATGACGCTTGCGACCTTCGAAACGACGTTGAAGCGGCTTAGGCAAAAACAAGGCCGAACAACCACGGCACCAGCTCCGACCAAACCTGAACCACTGCCTGCGCAGCCCACCGACCCCGCCGATTCTGAATTACCAGAAACAGGCTCACACAACCCAGCCGACTTGGACGCAATCATTCAGGACAAGCCGAACCTGGCCGCTTTAGCAAAACTCGCAAAAAGGAAACCTAAATGAAAGTCGCTGTGATGAACTTCTCGGGCAATGTCGGCAAAACAACCGTCGCAGGCCACCTACTGAAACCCCGCATGGGCGACGCCCAAATTTTCTCAATCGAGTCGATCAACTCCGGCGCGGATGCGGACGGCCTCGATGTCGAGAAAATGAAGGGCAAGAAATTCGGCGAGCTGGTGGACGAACTGATGCAGCGCGATTCCGCAATCATCGACATTGGCGCATCGAACGTCGAAGACTTCCTGAAACTCATGCAGCAATACGACGGCTCTCATGAGGAATTCGATTACTTCGTTATCCCCGTGGTCAAGGAAAAAAAGGTGCAGGCCGACACGGTGAACACCATCCGCGCATTGCAGAAACTCGGCATTGACAAAAAGCGCATCCGCATGGTTTTCAACAAAGTGGAAGTCGATGACTCCGTAGCGGATGAATTCGCCGCCCTCTTCGGCCTGGCCGAATCTGAAAAGTCGTTTGTGGTGAAGCCGGAAGCCGTGATTTACTCGAACGAAGTTTTTGAACGGCTCAAAGCCGTCGGCAAGTCGCTGGGCGAAATCACCTCAGACGAAACGGATTACCGGGCGAAGCTCAAAACCGCCACCGACGATGATGAAAAGGAATTGTGCGTTCGCATGGTTGCCCTAAAGCGCCTGGCCGTGACGGCAAACAAGAACCTCGACGACGTTTTCAAGGCGCTGTTCAAGTAAGGCATGGCTTCGCCAAACACCGCCCGCGAAGCCATTATCGCCGAAATGCTCGGCGATCTGGACGCGATCATTGAACGCGCGGAACGCCTGCCCGCTATCGTCGAAACCGCCGAAGGCAAGTTGTCAGCCACCGCAACCGCACTTGAAAACGCAGGCGACAAATACCGCCTCGCGGTCACGGCATTCAACGATCAGGCCAAGGCTGAACTATCGGAATATCTCGACCGCAAGACAACCCAGGCCGTAGCGAAAACACTCGAAGAAAGTAAAGCCGCCATGCAAGACGCTGCGCGCCAGGCTTTCCGCTCGGAGGCATCTGAAAAAGCGGCGAATCTGGGACTTGTCTTAGCGGATGCGGCCAATGCCTTCCGCCGCTCGATGTGGTCTAGGATTCTCGAACACGCAATAACGGCGTTCGTCGCTTCCGGGGTTACTGCCTGGCTCGTGTACCTGCTCTTGCACGGCCGCTGACGCGCTACGCTTGCCGCCCTCCGGTTTTGCATTGCCCGCAAAAAGCGCGGACAACACAAAACCGGAAGGTTTATCCCCTGTCTATGCCCCGCGCCGGTTGTTGTTCAGATATGGTCTGGACGGGTCTTTCGCCACGCTCAATCTGCCCCGCTAACGCTTCTTTGGCCCGGTCAACGACCAAGGCGCGCTGCGCTGGATTAAGCCCATCGGCCTCGGCCTTCTTCTGAATCAAAGCGAGCTTGCCGTAGCTACCGGCAAGGTCTGGATGCGCCTTGACGGCTTCATCGACGGGCATATCCCGAAGGGCATTCGCCGCGTCAAGGTCTTGGGCACGAAAAGTCGCGTTCTTCACGATCTGCTCCAAGCTCGCGGCTTTCGCATTAGGACGAACCACCAGCATGTATGCCTCATATTCCTCTCGGCTGTTGGTAGACATTGCGCGCGCCTCATCGAGTCCGGGGTATGCCCTCTTGATGACCTCCACGTCTCGGGCGATGTAAAGACGATCCCGCCCAACCTCGGTGCCATTCGCCCGCTTCCAGTCAAGGTCATAACCTGCCTCGCGCGCGAGCTGGCGCGTGAAAGTCCGAAGCGTTCGACTGTTGCCCTCAATAAAAGGGTGCTGATAATCGAGGTCGGCGTAAAGCCGCGCCATCTTCGACGAAAACGCATCTGCGTTAAGACCGCGCATTGCGTCCGTACCGCCCAGACCGGCAAGGATCGAATCCACCCCTGTGTCGTGCCCACGGCCGGGATAACCGACGTGGTAGCGAAGGGTAGTTGCTTCCAGTGAGCGCGCCTTGGTGTAGCCGTCCGTGTCCGGTCGATATTGGCCGGGTGCATAGTGCGGCATGTCCTGAAAAATCCGGCGATGGATCTCTTTTAGATGCGCCGCATCGAAGCTGCCCTTAACGGGATCTTCTTCAAGCTCCGCGATGCGGTTTGCAGCAAGTAAAGCCTCGCGGCGTTCATTCGACCTCATAGGACGCGGCAAGCGACAGCACGGCCCTGTTCAGTTCATCCCTAGATAGTTTTCCGTCAACATATCGGGCGAACAAAGCCTCCGCCTGAGCATCTAAAACCAAACCCTCAAGCGCAATACTTGCTCGCGCGAAGTCGATCGCATCCTGACGGATACGACGCTGCCGCGCATCGCCAGCGAAATTCATGCAATCGCCATCCGCGACCAGCTTTAAGACTGCGTTCATGTGTATCTCCTTAGAGCGTGGTCATCATGTCCTGCGGCGACAAAGCCATCAGGATGAAGTCGTAAACCCAGGCGATGAAAAAAGCCAAAAAGCTGGTAATGCCGAACAGCCACACCATTTCAGTTCTCTCAGGGAACGCGTACAGCGAAAACAGAAACGCCAGCAGCGTAGGAAACGACACCAGGTTGCAAATACCGACAACCGGCAACCGCATCCAGTACATGACAAAAAACAAGGGCAAGCGAACAGCGAGCCAGACCCACGCCAAAACGCCCCGCGTCGGCGGCTCCTTCCTCACTCGATGCACTCGCGCACGGGGGACAGGCGCGTCTTCGGGCAAGCGCTGCTTGTCCCTCGGAAACTTCACCACGTTGTTCATTAATCACCCCCATAAAGAAAGACCCTTAGCCATTAAATTATTGTACCGCAAAGCTCAACATATGTCAAGTAAAACCGCTTGACAAGCGCAGCATTACAGCCCAATGCACCTAGTTTTTTCGCGTGCGCGAAAACCGCATTCTAGCGAGCTTCACTTTGTCACTCATTAACTCAACTTCTCGTCTCTGCAATGGTAGCGATCCGATGGTTGAAGGCCTGCTGAATCTCATGCTTCCATGCTGGCGCTTCATGTGCTGGCCGCAAGCCGCCGCACAGGTCGAGCAGCTCACGAATCAAACCGACTTCAACACGGCCAGACGTGAACAGGGCTTCAAAAAAGGCTTTGAACTGTACTAGCGTCACCGGGATGATGTCCAAGCGCATCTTGTCATCCGTGCGAGTGAACCAAACGCCGATTCGGAATGTTTCAGCGGTGTTGGAGTCAATGCGATTTGCAATGAATAGCCCATACACAGGCTTGCCGGATAGCGCCCCATAGTGAGAAACCAGATCCGCCACATGGCGGCGCACTGGTTCACCTTCGGCGGCTTCCTGCCGTGAGTTGTCCGTCAATGTGACCTCAACCACGATCACAAAATCGTGAAACTCAAAGATCAAGTCAGGGCCATTCCCCGGCGCTGTGCCAACGGGCAAAAAGTCTTGGTCAATCTTAAAGCGCCTTGCCTCATACGGCTTGTTTGCCAAGCTGTTGATGGCAAGAAAAGCACGCCATAGAACCCACTCGAAATAGGCGGGCGCTTCGGCCTGTGGCACTTCGATGTCTTCGCCATTTGAGAGGGTCTTTTTACCTTTTCTGGTAATTATGAGTTCCATGTAAGCGGCGATTTCTTCCCATTCCACCGCTTGCCGGGTTGCATATTCTTCTTCGTTCCGCTCCGACAAAATCCCCTCGATCTGGTGGCGAATGATCGCTATATCTGCCGGGGTGTCCGTTGGCTTGCCTGTCGCGTCAAACGGGATGCCGCGCTTTTCAAGCTGCTGCAACAGGTCATCCAGCACGGCCAGTGCTGAATCCTTGTTGTCAGTCGGTAGCTTTGCACCATTGCACAAGGTGATGAAGTAAGAGCGGTCAGAGTCGGGAATCCCGGTATCCTGAATCAGCTTCTCAACAAAAACGTGCTTCTCCGGCACCAGCGAAAGGCCGCGCCCTTTGCTTTGCACCAGCCCTGTCGCTTTGAGATAGCGCAGATTGGTATCGGCATAGTCATTGAACGTGCCTGCCGCGTATCCGTGCAGCACGGCGGCGGCTTCGCGCTCCTGTCGGTCGAACTTGCGTTTGTTGGGGGATGCAAGCCGCCGCGCCCGCAACGCCAGCACCTGAGCAACGATGTCGGCCAGTGATTCGTCGCTGCTGGTGAGCTGCACAACAATCGCCATTTCAACAAAGTTGAGACGACTTTCCCCGGTTTGCTTCTCCAGCTCAAGCATGATGGCCAGCGTATGCCGTAGCGGTGAGAACACCGCAAAATCGAACTTCCGCTCCAATGCGGAAGGGATGTAATGCGCGGCCAGCGCCCGCAAAAAACACTCCTGCATCGCGGGCACAGTATCGGCACGAATCAGCCGCCAGCCGTTCGGCGTAATCATGTCGATAGGGCCGATTTCGCTTTGCGGGATACCAGAGGCGGGCGGCACTTCTGGGTAAAGGAAGCCCAGCTTATTCAGCGCAGAGCGCCATTTACGCCCCACGCTGTAGGTGTCATCGTCGCCAAGTTCAACAATGCCATGCTCGCCCAGCAAACGGCGGAAAGCGCGTTCCTGCTCCTCCCCCCGCAAATTGCCTTGCAGTGATGAAGTGGACAGCGCCACCAGACCATCACGCAACCGGAAAGGACTACGGACGGTCGTATTTCCTAAATGCCACGGCCTCATTCTTTCTTTTCTTCCGGGTTGGTAATTGAATCAATCCGGTTCAATCGCTGCTCGATCTGGACGGCCTGCTGCAAGATTTCAATGGCAATTTCGGCCAATAATGGATCGGCCGCTTTCACCAGGTCGCGCAAGTCTTGCACTAAAAGATTCGCAGTCTGGCTGGACTTGACCAAGTTCTCTTTATCGTTGGCATTTAACATTCACAATCCCCCTCAATATCCGACAAAAATATATTCCTGCACATCGTTTTTGTTATCGCCCACCTTGCTACCTTGGTTGCCGATGGAATACTTGTAATCAACGGGCACGACTTCGACATGGCTCTTGTGCTTCGCCATGATGGCGACCATTTCATCTAAGGTCGGCCGACTATTGGACGAGTAGGACACCACCAGCACGCTTTCACGGAAACGCTTAAACAGCATGTCGAAGGCTTCCGCCGCGCCCTTACGTGAAGAAAACGGCGTCGGATATGACTTGAATTTCTTAGTGAGAGTGTGTTCCTGAATTTCCACGCCTTGCCAGTCACGCGCCAAACCTTCAACGAAGTGATAGCGGCGCACATACTCGTTATCAGACAAAGGCGAATAATAGGGTGGGTCGATATAGACCAATCCAGGTTCGCGGTTCTGCAATGTCATTGCATCGCCGTTGCGTGCCTTATTCTGCTTGCCATTGTTGAACACGGCAGCATTCACCATATCGACGGCCTCAAGGAACTGAGCGCGGAACGTCATTAACAGGTCTTTGCGGCCATCATCATACCGATGCCCCACATAGGTGAAGATGCCACGAGGGCGCTTTTTCAGACAAGCCCGAATCAACGCCGACATGGCTATGGCCCGCTTATACGGGTTCTTCACGGCCTTGATGTTGGCTCGCGCTATGTCGATCAAGCGGTTATCGTCATCGCTGAAATACAGCCCTTGAAATTTGGTCTCAACAAAATTATCTGTTGGCTTTTTCGGCTCAAGCAACGCTAACGCCTCGGCCTGTGGCAAGGTGATTTCGTTGTTCTCAATCATCGCCTTGGCAAACGTCGCCGACATCGCCATATAGTCGTTACTCACCACGGTTTTACCGTGAGACTTCAACATATAGCCCACCACGCCAGAACCCGAAAACAGGTCTAGGGCAGCGTCAAATTCAAATTGAGAAGCAACCGCCCATATTTCAGCTAGCAGCTTGTTTTTTGACCCCATGTAACGGGTCGAAGGGTATTGCATGACCTGCTGAGGTAGCGGCGCAGGAACCAACCTTAGATTGAAACGTTGCTTGGGTGGTACGGTGACAATCACATCCTCGCCCGCTCGGCCTTTGCCATTGCATGAGATGTACCGCTTTGTTTGCACCACTTCGACGGCGAACTTCCGATACTGCTCATGCACCAAAGGATGGTTTGAGTTTGTCAAAATTACATGACAGCCCAGCTCATGCAGACGTTTAACCTCTGCGGCCAGCTCTACATGATCCTCTTCGTAAAACTGCTCTTTGGTGTAGCGTTTGAAGTCGGCATACTCAGAAACAGGCAGGTAAGGCGGATCAAGAAAAATAAAATCTCCCGTCTGCGCGTTTTCTTTCAAAACTGTCTTGTAGTCACCGCAAATGATTGTGGTGTTGCTGAGTAGCGCGGAAGCCGCTTTTAGTGCGTCTTCATCTATGATTTTTGGGTTCTTGTACCGTCCAAAAGGCACATTGAATTGCCCTGATTTATTGACCCGATACAGGCCGTTAAAACAGGTTCTATTCAAGAATATTGTGCGTGCTGCTGCCTCTACGTTGGACAACTTGGTAACGTCCAATGCACGGGCGGCATAAAACACCTCTTCGGTATTTTCATAGCGTCGAAGCTGGGCCATTACACCCTCAACATCAGCGGCAACAGAACGATAAAGATTAACCAGCTCTGGATTGCTGTCAGCAATAATCCCGCCCTTTGGATGCACTGCAAAGAACACCGCACCGCCACCGAAAAAAGGCTCGATAAAACGGCCATATTTTTTCGGAATCTTAGGGATTATTTCTCCTAAAAGCTGTGTCTTCCCTCCTGCCCATTTCAACAATGGGCGAGTCGCGTTTATAGCCTGCTCCCCTTCTATTTCTGAGCCTCGGGCAAGCCCGTCATCTTTAATAATTTTATTTTTCGCAATGGTATTCATGTTTCCTGCCTATTTTTCTCTAAATTACCATTGATCCGCTGACACATTTCTTCGTTTTGTGGCTTGTGATATTCAGCCCATACCCGCTTGACCTGGCTTTCGCTGCATTCGGCCAGTCGCGCAGTTTCTGCAATACTGGTGCCACCCGAACGCAACGCGACTATTCGCCCATGGAGCGCGCGATTCGCCCGCCTCCCCGTATACCGCCCGTCCCGCTTCGCCAGCTCGATGCCCTGCCGCTGGCGCTCGCGCCTGTCCTCATAATCATCACGCGCCATCTGCAAAGCCAGTTTGAGCAACATTGCTTGGACGGACTCGATCACGATCTTGGCTACGCCACCAGATTCAGCGGCAAGGTCTGACAGATCAACAACACCGGGGACAGCCAGCCGCGCACCTTTCGATTGAATCGACGCGACAAGCGCCTCGGCTTCGGCAAGCGGCAACCGGCTGATGCGGTCGATTTTCTCGGCGATGACAACCTCGCCCGGCCTCAAATCGGCAATCATCCGCAGCAGCTCGGGTCGATCTGCGCGCGCGCCCGATGCTTTCTCTCGATAGACCGCCGCAACGTAGTAGCCCGCCGCCTCCGCGTTTTCGATGATCGCGTCCTGACGCTCCAAGTCCTGCTCGTCGGTGCTGACCCTGATGTAAACCCGCGCGATGCGCGGGGCGATGCTCGGTTTGCTGTGGCGCATTTCGGTATCCCCTAATGCGCCTAGCTTATACGCCTAGCGCATATATGGAAAGCGCGACTCAAAAGTGTCATTTTCAGAAGACGACTGCACGGAATATCAGGAGTCGGCTGCACTGGTGGATTGCAGCGCGGTGTACAGGGCCGTCTTGCTCACCTTGAGCCGTGTAGCGGCCTCTCGGACATTAAGCCCGT
>Ga0209958_1000679_pt1 | contig 45888 bp, 45 predicted proteins | sample ThiBio_inoc_plan_FD_183942 | JGI IMG/M metagenome (GOLD analysis project Ga0209958, IMG submission 183942) | Wastewater bioreactor microbial communities from Cape Town, South Africa - Thiocy_inoc_plan (SPAdes) | ecosystem: Engineered > Bioremediation > Thiocyanate > Unclassified | place: South...
CACCGTGAAGCTGCGCGTGTACGAACGCGGTGCGGGCGAAACCCTGGCCTGCGGCACCGGCGCCTGCGCCGCCGTGGTGGCGGGCATCCGCCTGGGCTGGCTGGGCTCGCGCGTGGACGTGCACACCCGTGGCGGCGTGCTCACCATCGAATGGGTCGACACGCCCGAACACGACGCCCCCGTGTTCATGACCGGCCCCGCCACCCCCGTGTTCGAGGGCGAGATCACCGTGCCCGACGAGCTGAACCAACCGTAGTCTTTTTCGCCCACCACCATGACCCAGCCGATCCCGCCCATCACCGAGGACGACATCGCCCAGTACCTGGCCAACAGCCCCGACTTCTTCGAGCGCCACGCCAGCCTGCTGGCGGCGGTGCAGCTCACCAGCCCGCACGGCGGGCGCGCCGTGAGCCTGCAGGAGCGCCAGGCCGAGATGCTGCGCGAGAAGATCCGCGGCCTGGAGCTCAAGGCCGCCGAGATGATGCGCCACGGCAAGGAGAACACCGCCATCGCCGACAAGCTGCAGCGCTGGATGCGCGAGCTGCTGCTGGTGCGCGAGGCGCGCGACCTGCCGCGCGTGGCCGCGACCGAGCTGTCGGCGCAGTTCCTGGTGCCGCAGGTGGGCATCAAGGTCTGGGGCGTGTCGGCCGAGTTCGCCGGCGAGGACTACGCCCAGGGCGCGAGCCAGGATGCCCAGGCTTTCGCGGGCTCGCTGGCGGTGCCGTACTGCGGCCACAACCCGGGCCTGGAGGCCGCGCAGTGGCTGGTCGATCCCTCGTCGGCCCAGTCGCTGGCGCTGATCCCGCTGCGCGCGGGCGCCGCGCCCGAGGCCTTCGGCCTGCTGGTGCTGGCTTCGCCCGACCCGCAGCGCTTCGCCTCCGACATGGGCACCGACTTCCTCGAACGCATCGGCGAACTCACCAGCGCCGCGCTCTCGCGCCTGCGCCCGGTGGTGGCCGCGGCCACGGAATGAGCCACGCCGGGCCGGCCCGCAGCGACGACGCCGGCCTGGTGCGGGCCTACCTGGACCACGTGCGCGTGGACAAGCGCCTGGCCGATCGCACGCTGGCGCTCTACACGGGCGATCTGGAGAAGCTGCAGGCGAATGCGCGCGAGGCCGGCGTGGCCCTGGCGGACGTGATGCCCGCGCACGTGCGGCGTTGGGTGGCGCAGATGCACTCGGGTGGGCGCAGCGCGCGCGGCATCGCGCTCATCCTCTCGGGCTGGCGCGGCTTCTACGGCTGGCTGGGCCGCCAGGGCCTGATCCAGCAGCACCCGGTGAACGACGTGCGCGCGCCCAAGGCCGGCAAGCCCCTGCCCAAGGCCCTGCCGGTGGACGAGGCCGTGCGCCTGATGGGCCACGCAGACGCCGAGGACGACCCGGCGCTGGAGGCGCGCGACGCCTGCATCGCCGAACTGCTGTACGGCTGCGGCCTGCGCATCGGCGAGCTGGTGGGGCTGGACGTGGCGGCCAGCGCCACGGCGCGCGGTTGGATCGACCTGAGCGGCGCCGAGGCCCACGTGCTTGGCAAGGGCAGCAAGCGGCGCAGCGTGCCCGTGGGCCGCGCGGCGCTGGACGCGCTGCGGCGCTGGCTGGACCTGCGCCCCGCCTTCGCGCGGGACGACGCGGCGCTGTTCATCGGCCAGCGCGGCGGGCGGCTCACGCCGCAGTACATCCGTGTGCGGCTGAAGCGCCGTTCCATCCAGGCCGGCCTGGCCACGCCGGTGCACCCGCACATGCTGCGCCATTCCTACGCCAGCCATGTGCTGCAGTCCAGCGGCGACCTGCGGGCCGTGCAGGAACTGCTGGGCCACGCCAGCATCGGCACCACGCAGGTGTACACCCGGCTGGATTTCCAGCACCTGGCGCGCGTCTACGACGCCGCGCACCCGCGCGCCCAGGCCCGCAAGCCACGCGCCAAGTAAGGCCACCCCACCCCACGGACACGACCGGGCATGAAATCCATCCGACTCAGGCCCGGCAAGGAACGCTCCCTGCAGCGCCACCACCCCTGGGTGTTCGACGGTGCCATCGCCAAGGGTGGCGGCGACCCCGGCGAAACCGTGCGCGTGGAGGGTGCCGACGGCCAGTTCCTCGCCTGGGGCGCCGTCTCGCCCGCCTCGAAAATCCGCGTGCGCGCCTGGAGCTTCGATCAACGACAGCGCATCGACGCCGCCTTCTTCAAGGAGCGCTTGCGCGCCGCCCTGGCCCTGCGTGAGCGCCTGGCGATCGACAGCGATGGCGTGCGCCTGGTGCACGCCGAGTCCGACGGCCTGCCCGGCCTGGTGGTGGACCGCTACGGCGACACCCTGGTCGCCCAGTTCGGCGCCGCCGGCGTCGAGCGCTGGAAGGACGTGATCGCGGACGCCCTGCTCGAGCTCAGCGGCTGCGAGCGCCTGTACGAGCGCAGCGACACCAGCAGCCGGCGCCTGGAAGGTCTGGCCGACGCCACCGGCTGGCTGCGCGGGCAGGGCGAGACGGCGCTGGTGCTGCAGGAACACGGCTGGCGCCTGGGCCTGGACATCGCCAGCGGCCACAAGACCGGCTACTACCTCGACCAGCGCGACAGCCGCGCCGCCTGCCGCGAACTGGTGGCGCGGCACCGCCTGGCCGAGGTTTTCAATGGCTTTTGCTACACCGGCGGTTTCACCGTGGCCGCGCTCGCCGGCGGTGCCGAGCGCGTGCTCTCCGTCGACTCCTCGGGGCCCGCGCTGGAGCAGGCCCGGGCCAATGTGGCCCTCAATGGCTTCGACGCCGGCCGCTGCGAGTGGCGGGACGCCGACGTCAATGCCACCCTGCGCCGCCTCATCGACGAGGGCCGGCAATTCGACGGCATCGTGCTCGACCCGCCCAAGCTGGCCCCCACGGCGGCGCACGCCGAGCGCGCCGCGCGCGCCTACAAGGACCTCAACCGCCTGGGCTTCAAGCTGCTGCGCCCGGGTGGCGTGTTGTTCACCTTCTCCTGCTCCGGCGGGGTGGGGGTGGAGCTGTTCCACAAAATCGTGGCCTCGGCCGGCCTGGAAGCCGGCGTGGACGGCGTTTTCCTGCAGCGCCTGGGCGGTGCCCGTGACCACCCGATGACGGTGAGCTTCCCCGAAGGCGAATACCTCAAGGGCCTGGTGGTGATGCGCCGGCCCTGAAGCCGGTTCGCACCGGGCTGGCCTACACTCTTCCGCCTTCGTTTTCCCCACCCCCTACGCACCATGGCCCTGATCCCCGCCACCATCCTCACCGGCTTCCTCGGCTCGGGCAAGACGACCCTGCTCAAGCGCGTGCTCACCGAGGCCCACGGCCAGAAGATCGCCGTCGTCGAGAACGAGTTCGGCGAAGAGAACATCGACAACGAAATCCTGGTGGCCGACACCACCGAAAACATCATCCAGATGAGCAATGGCTGCATCTGCTGCACCATCCGCGACGACCTGCGCGCCACGCTGGCCGACCTGGCGCAGAAAAAGCGCAAGGGCGAACTCGACTTCGAGCGCGTGGTGATCGAAACCACCGGCCTGGCCGACCCCGGTCCCGTGGCCCAGACCTTCTTCATGGACGACGAGGTGGCCGAGCAGTACCTGCTGGACGCCATCGTCACCCTGGTGGACGCCAAGCACGCCGCCCAGCAGCTCAACGACCGCCAGGAGGCGCGTCGCCAGGTGGGTTTCGCCGACCAGATCTTCATCAGCAAGGCCGACCTGGTCTCGGCCGACGAGGTCGATGCGCTGGTGCACCGCCTCAAGCACATGAACCCGCGCGCGGCCATGCGGCCCGCGCACTTCGGCGAAGTGGCCATCAACGAGGTCTTCGACCTGCGCGGCTTCAACCTCAACGCCAAGCTCGAGATCGACCCGGACTTCCTCAAGGCCGACGACCACGACCACGACCACGACCACGACCACCATGGCCATGGGCACCACGACCACGCCCATGGCGAGCACTGCGACCACCCCTCGCACCAGCACGGCCACGGGCACCACCACCACCACGACGACGACGTCAAGAGCTTCGTCTACCGCGCCGAGCGCCCCTTCAGCCCCGAAAAGCTGGAGGACTTCCTGGGCGCCATCGTGCAGGTCTACGGCCCGCGCATGCTGCGCTACAAGGGCGTGCTGCACATGCAAGGCACCGAGCGCAAGGTCATCTTCCAGGGCGTGCACCAGCTCATGGGCAGTGACCTGGGCCCCGAGTGGGGGCCGGACGAAAAGCGCGTGAGCAAGATGGTGTTCATCGGCATCGAACTGCCGCGCGACATCCTCGAGCAGGGGCTCGAGCAGAGCCTGGCCTGAACCGGGCGCGGGTCGGGCCGTTCAGCGCAGGGGGCCGGGCCGTGTCGTTTGTCTCACCACGGCCTGCCCCGGTCTGCCGGCCGGCGCGGGCCGCGCTTCGCGCATGGCTACAATCGCGCCCCGAATCAACCAGGGCATTTGTCACACGGCAAGGGGGTATAACAGCGCCTTTGCCGATGGCAGGCCCGGGTTGGAGCCCGTCGCCATCGGTCCACGAGCCGGGCGCGATCCCTGTGAAGGGGCGTGCCGGCCATCCCAAGGAGACCCGTTGTGAAAGCCCCGGCTTCCAAGGCAGCGAAAGCAGGCAAGTCCGTCGCCTCGGGCGCCACGGCGCGTGCCGGCAAGCCGGTGGCACACAAGAAGGCCTCCCCGGTCAAGGCTGTGGCCAAGAAGGCGCCGGTGGCGAAGAAGGCCGTGGCCAAGGCACCGGCGAAGGCACCCGTGAAGGCGCCCAAGGCCGTGGCCAAGAAGGCGGCGCCGAAACCGCTGCCCAAGGCCGTGGCCAAGCCGCCGGTGAAACCCGTTGTCAAGGCCGTGGCAAAGCCCGTGGCCAAAGCGCCGACCGCCAAGAAGCCGGTGGTGAAAGCCGCCGCCAAGGCACCGGTCAAGGCCAAGGTCGCGGCATCGCCCGCCGCCAAGGCCGCGGCCGTGGCCAGCGACCTCATTTCCAAGGTGGCCAGCGCTGCGGCGCCCACCGCGACCGAACCCTCGCCGGCGCCCATGGGCAAACGCGAGGCGCGCAAGGCCATGCTGGCGCAGATGTCCCAGCCGGCCTCCGCGCCCAGCCATGCCCCAGACGCTCCCAAGGCGACTTTCTCTCCCGTGAATGAACGAACCGTCATGACGTCCCCCGCCCCCCCATCCCTGCAGAAGGACCCCAAGCGGGCCAACAACTGGAAGACCCTCAAGGTCGAACAGCTCACCGACGCGGACGTGCTGGCCATGCCCGACAGCGAGTACATGAACGACGTGCAACTGGCGTTCTTCAAGACCAAGCTCAAGGGCCTGAAGACCGACATGCTCAACAACGCGGGTGAAACCACCGAACACCTGCGCGAGGACACCGTCGTCGTGCCCGATCCGGCCGACCGCGCCACCATCGAGGAAGAGCACGCCCTGGAGCTGCGCACGCGCGACCGCGAGCGCAAGCTGCTCAAAAAGATCGAGCAGGCCATCGCCCGCATCGAGGCCGGCGACTATGGCTATTGCGAGGAAACCGGCGAGCCCATCGGCGTGGGCCGGCTCATCGCGCGGCCCACGGCCAGCCTCTCGCTCGAGGCGCAGCAGCGCCGCGAGCTCAAGCAGAAGATGTTCGGCGACTGAGTTCGACCGGCACCGACCCGATCCACAGCCCGGTTCCAATGTCCAAGGACGAATCCAGCGGCGGCTTCCTCTCCAAGGTGGTGAAGTTCGTTCGCCACCCCACCACGAGCTGGGCCGACCTGGACACCCGTCAGTCGGACCGCGAGAGCGAATACAGCAAGGCCGCGCTCAAGGAGATGATCGAGCGCAAGCGGCGCAACGACTTCGTGCGCAAGCGCGAGTTCGACATGCTGCGCAAGATCCGTTCGCGCGAGGGCTCGCCCGCCGAGGCCCAGGGCATGCGCCCGTCCTTCTTCCAGAGCAGCATCCCCTCCAAGCCCGATGACCGGGCGATGACGCTCAAGAAGATCGACGAGATCGAGGCGCAGATGTCCATGCAGTGGTGGAAAACCAAGGGCGCGGACTCGATCACCAGCACCGGTTCACCGGGACCCAACAGCGCCGCGCAGCCGCCCGGAACCTTGCCGTCGAAGGCCCGCGAGGCCTCGCCGATCCGGCCCTTGCCTCAGGTGGACCCGGCGCGCCTGCGCGCCCAGTACGACGTGACCGAGCCCGCGCCGCTGCTGCATCCCTCGGCGCAGCGCGAGCACCAACCCACCGAGCCGATGGCGCTGCGGCCGTCGCAGGCGACGGCGCCCGCGCCGATCAAGCCCCCCAGCAGTCCCCGCACGGGCCTGATGGCGCCGCGCGCGGGCACGCCCAGCAGCCAGCAGTTGGGCTCGGAGTTCTCGGCCTCGCACTTCTACGCGCTGGACGTGCAGGAGGTGGCCCAGGACCCTGAGGTGGAGGAGGCCGCCATCCGCTTCGCCAATGGCGACGATGCCGGTGCGGAACAGGGGCTGCTGGAGGCCGTGTCCGACGGCGGCGCCCGCGTCGACCAGGAGGCCGATTGGCTCGCCCTGTTCGACCTGTACCGCGCCACCGGCCAGCTCGCGCCCTTCGAGAACCGGGCGGTGGAGTTCGTGAACCGTTTCGACCGCTCGGCCCCGCAGTGGTACGACATGCCGGCCGCGGTGCAGCGCATGGTGGTCGCGGCCGACGCGCCGATCGCCGCCGGGCACGCACGCGCCGTGTGGGCCTGCGAGGCCGAACTTGACGCGCACGCCGTGGGCTCGCTGCAGAACGTGCTGACGCGCGCGCGCCAGCCCTGGGTGATCGACTGGAGCCTGCTCAGCAGCATGGACCCCAAGGCCGCGCGCGCGTTGCTGGGCCTGGTCACGCTCTGGACCGACCAGGACGTGGAGCTGCGCTTCGTGGGCGGCGCCAGGCTGCGCGACGTGCTCAAGAGCATGACCCATTCGGGCCGCCGCGACGTCGAGCAGCTGTGGTGGGAGCTGCGCATGGCCGTGCTGCGGCTGATGAACCGGGCGGATGAGTTCGAGCTCACTGCGCTGGACTTCTGCGTCACCTACGAGCTGTCCCCGCCGGGCTGGGAGCGGCCACGCTGCCGCTACCAGTCGATGCGTGGCGATGGCGACGAAGGCCATTCCGTGCTGGGCGAATCGGTGATCGAGACCCTCTCGCCGCCGTCCACGCTCTCGGGTGAGTCGGCCATGGACTCGCAGCCCGGGTCGATCAACCACCTCGGCCTGGTGGAGCTGTCGGGCGAAATCCGCGGCGACGCGCAGAGCACCATCGACATGCTGGAGCAGCGGTTGGAAGGTGCCGACGTGCTGATCCTCTCCTGCCGCAACCTGATCCGCGTCGATTTTTCGGCCGCGGGCACGCTGCTCAACTGGGTGTCGAACCACCACGCGCAGAACCGGCTCGTGCAGTTCGTCGACGTGCACCGGCTGGTCTCGGCCTTCTTCCACGTCATCGGCATCACCGAGTACGCGAAGGTGGTCCTTCGCAACGACTAGCAGGAAGTACCCCCGCCGCGCTGCGCGCGACCCCCTCAAGGGGGGCGACACCAGCGGCCCGGCAAAGCCGGTTCCGCGGCGTCACTGGGTTGGACCGCGTGGTGCGTGGCGGGTTGTGCGCCGGCTTTTTCTCCATTGCCCCTTGAGGGGGGGCCATCGCATCCCCATCTGCCACCCCATGGAATCTTTTCACGGCACCACCATCGTCTGCGTCCGCCGCGAAACGCCGCAGGGCGTGCAGGTCGCCATCGGCGGCGACGGCCAGGTCACCCTGGGCCACATCGTCATCAAGGGCACGGCGCGCAAGGTGCGCAAGCTCTACCACGACCGCGTGCTGGCGGGCTTCGCTGGCGCCACGGCCGACGCCTTCACCCTGTTCGAACGCTTCGAGGCCAAGCTGGAGAAGCACCAGGGCCACCTGGCGCGCGCGGCCATCGAGCTCACGCGCGACTGGCGCACCGACCGCGTGCTGCGCCGCCTGGAGGCCATGCTCGCGGTGGCCGACCGCAGCGCCGCGCTGGTCATCACCGGCAATGGCGACGTGCTCGAGCCAGAGCACGGCATCGTCGCCATCGGCTCGGGCGGTGCCTACGCCCAGGCCGCGGCCAAGGCGCTCATCGACCACACCGCGCTCAGCGCCGAAGATGTGGTGCGCCAATCGCTCGCCATCGCGGGCGAGTTGTGCATCTACACCAACATGAACCACACCATTGAAACGCTCGACTGAGGCCGTTTGACATGTCTTCGATGACACCCCAGGAGATCGTCTCCGAGCTCGACCGCTTCATCATCGGCCAGAAGGGCGCCAAGCGCGCCGTGGCCATCGCCTTGCGCAACCGCTGGCGGCGTCAGCTGGTGGACGAAAAACTGCGCCCGGAGATCACGCCCAAGAACATCCTCATGATCGGCCCGACCGGCGTGGGCAAAACCGAGATCGCGCGCCGTCTGGCCAAATTGGCCGACGCACCCTTCATCAAGGTCGAGGCCACCAAGTTCACCGAGGTGGGCTACGTCGGCAAGGATGTGGACAGCATCGTGCGCGACCTGGCCGACATCGCCATCAAGCAGACGCGCGACGCGGCGATGCGCCAGCAGCGCGCGCGCGCCGAGGACGTGGCCGAGGAGCGCATCCTCGACGCACTGATCCCGCCGCCGCGCGCCGTGGGTTTCGAGCCCCAGCCCACGCCCGACAGCACCGCGCGCCAGGCCTTCCGCAAGAAGTTGCGCGAGGGCCAGCTCGACGACCGCGAGATCGAGATCGAGGTGGCCGAGCCACGCCCCACGATGGAGATCATGGGGCCCGCCGGCATGGAGGAAATGGCCGAGCAGCTCAAGGGCCTGTTCGGCCAGTTCGGCGCCGGGCGCAAGCAGCAGCGCAAGCTGCGCATCGCCGAGGCACTGAAACTGCTGATCGACGAAGAGGCGGCCAAGCTCGTCAACGAAGACGAGATCAAGGCCCGCGCCCTGCACAACGCCGAGCAGAACGGCATCGTCTTCATCGACGAGATCGACAAGGTGACCTCGCGCAGCGAGAGCGGTGGCACGGCCGAGGTGTCGCGCCAGGGTGTGCAGCGCGACCTGCTGCCGCTGGTGGAGGGCACGACGGTGTCCACCAAATACGGGCCGATCAAGACCGACCACATCCTGTTCATCGCCAGCGGTGCCTTCCACCTGTCCAAGCCCAGCGATCTCATCCCCGAGCTGCAGGGGCGCTTCCCGATCCGCGTGGAACTGCAGTCGCTGTCGGTGGACGACTTCGAGGCCATCCTCACGCAGACCCATGCGTCGCTGGTGCGGCAGTACCAGGCGCTGCTGGAGACGGAGGGCGTGACGCTGGTGTTCCAGCCCGACGGCATCCGCCAGCTGGCCCAGATCGCCTGCGAGGTGAACGAGCGCACCGAGAACATCGGGGCGCGGCGGCTCTCCACGGTGATGGAACATCTGCTCGACGAAGTGAGCTTCGACGCGGCCAAGCTGCAGGGCCAGACCGTGAACATCGACGCCGCCTTCGTGCAGGGGCGGCTGGGCGCGCTCAGCCAGGACGAGGACCTGTCGCGCTACATCCTCTGAGCGGCCTGACTGGTCGGGGCTCCTTTCCCGCCGCCGACCCACCCTCACCGCCCGTCGCCTCGTGAAACGCCCGTGGAACCACCCCACGGGCGTTCCTGTTTTGAAGCTTCACTTGCACTGACCTTTGTAAGTGCTTGCTTTTTATGTGCTTTTTGGTCCTGGATTCCCCGCGAAATCACTTCTAAGTGGTTGATTTCATTGAAAAAAAGTGTGCATGACCCCTGGTGCGCGAGTGTTTTCCTGCTACAGTGGGAATAAGTGCAATTAAGTGGTGGTATGTCCCACCTGAAGGTCAAAAGCGGTGTTCCAGGGCGCGTCTTCGCTGAGTCTCGATGCCAAGGGGCGGCTGTCCGTGCCGACCCGGCACCGCGACGCCCTGGGTGGCTCGCTCACGATCACCAAACACCCCCATGGCTGCCTCATGGTCTTCCCGCGCGAGGCCTGGGAAGACTTCCGCGGCCGCATCGCCAACCTGCCCATGCAGGCCCAGTGGTGGAAACGTATCTTCCTCGGCAATGCCATGGATGTGGAGGTGGACGGCACCGGTCGCGTGCTGGTCTCACCCGAACTGCGCGCCGCGGCGGGCATCAGCAAAGATGTCGTGCTGCTCGGCATGGGCGCCTACCTTGAACTGTGGGACGCCCAGGTGTATGCCGCACAGGAGGCCGAGGCCATGAAGGCCGAGATGCCCGATGTGTTCAAGGACTTTTCCTTCTAAGGGCGGTGGTGGAGACGACATGGGCCCATCAGACCGTCCTGTTGAACGAGGCCGTGCAGGCGCTTTCGATCAACCCGGACGGCCACTACGTCGATGCCACCTTCGGCCGCGGCGGGCACAGCCGCGCCATTCTGCAAAGGCTGTCGCCCCAAGGGCGGCTGACCGTCTTCGACAAGGATCCCCAGGCCATCGAGGTGGCGCACCAACTGGCCGCGCAGGATGCGCGCGTCTCGGTGCGGCACAGCGGCTTTGCGGCCATGACCGAACTGCCGCCGGCCTGCGCCGACGGCATCCTCATGGACCTCGGCGTGAGCTCGCCGCAGATCGACGACCCCGCGCGGGGTTTCTCGTTTCGCCACGACGGCCCGCTGGACATGCGCATGGACACCACGCGTGGCCAGAGCGTGGCCCAGTGGCTCGAGACGGTGCCCATTTCCACCCTGGCGGAGGTCATTCGTGACTATGGCGAAGAACGGTTTGCTGCACCGATTGCAAAGGCGATTGATCGTCGCCGACAGGAACGGGGCCCTGTTCGAACCACCGGCGAGCTGGCCGAAATCGTGGCTGGCGCGGTCAAAACCCGCGAGCCGGGCAAGGACCCTGCAACGCGCACATTTCAGGCTCTTCGGATTTTCATCAACGCCGAGCTTGAAGAGCTGCAACAGGCGCTAGAAGCCAGCCTGTCCCTGCTCAAGCCCCAAGGTCGCCTCGTGGTCATCAGCTTCCACTCCCTGGAAGACCGCCCGGTCAAGCAGTTCATGGCGCGCCACTCGCGCGCCGTGGTGGACCGCCGCGCGCCCTTCGCCGAGCCCGCGCCCACGCGCCTGGCCGAGGTGCACCGCGTGATGCCGTCCGAAGCGGAGGTGCAGGGCAACCCGCGCGCGCGCAGCGCCGTCATGCGCGTGGCCACGCGAACGGGGGTGGCATGAGCGCCGCGCCGGACCGCCTCCAGCCAGCTCGCATCCCTTCGGGGGATCGCGCAGCACACGCAGTGGCCTGCGTGAGGGCCTTGCCATGATCCGGCTCAACCTCGTGCTGCTGCTGGCCGTTCTGGCCAGCGCCTTCTACCTGGTGCACACCCAGTACGAGTCGCGCCGCCTCTACTCGGCGCTGGACCGTGCGCAGACCCAGTCCAAGCGGCTCGACGCCGACCACGAGCAACTGGCCGTGCAGCGCCGCGCGCAGGCCGCGCCCGCGCGCGTGCAGCAACTCGCCCAGCGCCAGCTGCAGATGCGCCAGGTCACCCCGGGCATCACGCAGTACGTGAGCGAGCGCGCAGCCACGCCGGCCCCGGCGCCCGCAGCCGAAGGCGGGGAGGGCGCGCGATGAGCCGCAGCATCAACTACGCCTCCAGCCCGCTGCTGGCGAGCAAGACGCCCGTGTGGCGCAGCAAGTTCATCGTCTTCGGCCTGGCGCTGGCCTTTGCTGGTCTGGCCGGGCGTGCCACCTACGTCCAGGTCATCGGCAACGACTTCTTTCAGCGCCAGGGCGAGGTGCGCTTCGCGCGCACGCTGGAGCTGCCGGCCAACCGCGGCCGCGTGCTCGACCGCAACGGCCTGATCCTGGCCTCCAGCGTGGTGGCGCAGAGCATCTGGGCCATCCCCGAGGACGTGGACAAGAACCACCCCAAGCTGCGCGAACTCGCCCGCCTGCTCGACATGCCGCTCGCCGATCTGCGCAAGCGCCTGGCCGACAACGACAAGACCTTCGTCTGGGTCAAGCGCCAGGTGGATGAGCCCGTGGCGCAGAAGATCGCCGCGCTGGGCATCAAGGGCATCTACCAGCGCCGCGAGTACAAGCGCCAGTACCCCGAGGGCGAGGCCACGGCCCACGTGGTGGGCTTCACCAACGTGGAAGACCGTGGCCAGGAGGGCGTGGAGCTGGCGTTCCAGTCGCAACTCGCAGGTAAAGCCGGTTCGCGCCGCGTCATCAAGGACCGCCTGGGCCGCGTGGTCGAGGACGTGCAGGACGTCGTGCCGCCCGTGGACGGCCCCGACCTCAGCCTGTCCATCGACAGCAAGGTGCAGTACTTCGCCTGGCAGAAGCTGCGCCAGGCCGTTCTGCAGCACAAAGCCAAGGCCGGCAGCGTCATCGTGCTCGACACCCGCACGGGCGAGGTGCTGGCCCTGGCCAACTACCCCAGCTACGACCCGAACCAGCGGCGCAACCTCAGTGGCGAGCAACTGCGCAACCGCGTGCTCACCGACACCTTCGAGCCCGGCTCGACGATGAAGCCTTTCATTGCCGCGCTCGCGCTCGACAAGGGCCTGGTGCGGCCCAACACGCCCATCCAGACGGCGCCTGGCCGCATCGTCATCGGTGGCTCCACCATCCGGGACACCCACCCCAAGGACGTGCTGACGGTGTCGGAGGTGATCCAGAAATCGAGCAACGTGGGCACGGTCAAGATGGCCATGCAGATGAGCCCGCGCGAGATGTGGGAGATGTACGCCCAGGTGGGCTTCGGCCAGAAGCCGCAGGTGCCGTTCCCGGGCGCGGTGGCCGGCCGGCTGCGCCCCTACAAGAGCTGGCGCCCGATCGAGCAGGCCACCATGAGCTACGGCTACGGCCTGTCCGTCTCGCTCTACCAACTCGCGCAGGCCTACACCATCTTCGCGCGCGAGGGCGAGCTCATTCCGCTGACCCTGCTCAAGAGCGACACGCCCGCGCAGGGCGTGCGTGTCTTCAGCGCCCAGAACGCGCGCGCCGTGCGCGACATGCTGGGCCTGGTGACCAAGCCCGGCGGCAGCGCCACGCGCGCGCAGACCATGGGCTACTCCGTGGGCGGAAAGACCGGCACCGCGCGCAAGCAAGAGGGCAACGGCTACGCCGAAGGCAAATACCGCGGCTTCTTCGTCGGCATGGCGCCCATCGAGCAGCCGCGCATCATCGTCGCGGTGTCGATCGATGAACCGAGCGAAGGCGGGTTCTATGGCGGCCTGGTGGCCGCGCCCGTGTTCAGCGAGACAGTGCAGGAAACCCTGCGCATCCTCGGCGTGCAGCCCGACATGAACGTCAAGCCGCAGATCTTCGGCGAGCCGGTGGAGGAGACGTTCTGATGGTTCAGACGCTCGTCCATCCCGAAGCCGTGGCCCAGTGGCTGCGCGCCAGCGTCACCGGCGGGCTGGTGTGCGACAGCCGCCGCGTGCGCCTGGGCGACGGCTTCGTGGCCTGGCCCGGCGCGGCCACCGACGGCCGCCGCTTCGTGGCCGACGCGTTGCGTGGTGGCGCCAGCGCGGCCGTGGTCGAGCGCGAAGGCCTGGACGCCTTCGATTGCCGCAACGACCCACGCGTGTTGGCCGTGCCCGGCCTCAAGGCCCAGGCCGGCCCCATCGCCAGCGCCTGGTGCCACGAGCCCAGCGGTGCGCTTGACGTGATCGCCATCACCGGCACCAACGGCAAGACCTCCAGCGCCTGGTGGGCGGCGCAGCTGCTGTCGGCCTGCAACCGGCCCGCGGCGGTGGTGGGCACGTTGGGCATCGGCCGCCCCGGCGCGGCCTTGCTGGCCACCGGCCTGACCACGCCCGACCCGGTGATGCTGCAGCAGGAGCTGCGCGGCTTCGTGGACCAGGGCCTGCGCGCCTGCGCCATCGAGGCCTCGTCGATCGGCCTGGAGGAAGGGCGCCTGAACGGCACGCGCGTGGCGGTGGCCGTGTTCACCAACTTCACCCAAGACCACCTCGACTACCACGGCAGCATGGACGCCTACTGGGCCGCCAAGCAGCGCCTGTTTGATTGGCCCGGCCTCAAGGCCGCGGTGGTCAACGCCGACGACCCGCACGGCGCCGGCCTGCTGGCGCGCCTGCAGGGGCGGGGGTTGGACCTTTGGCCCGTGGCCATCGACAGCGAGGCGCGGCTCGAGGCGCGCGGCGTCGTCACCACGCCCGCGGGCCTGGCCTTCGAACTGATCGAACGCGACCCGCGCGGCCAGGAGCGGCAACGCCAGGCCTTGAGCCTGCCGCTGGTGGGCCGATACAACGTGCACAACCTGCTGGGCGTGCTGGCCGCGGCGCGCGCGCTGGGTGTGCCTTTCGCCGCCGCCGCGCAGGCCTGCGCGGCGCTCACGCCCGTGCCCGGCCGCATGCAGCAGGCACAGGCCGACGCACCTGGCGCGCCGCTGGTGCTGGTGGACTACGCGCACACGCCCGACGCGCTGGAGAAGGCCCTGCAGGCGCTGCAACCGCTGGCCGCGCGGCGCGGCGGGGCGCTGTGGGTACTGATCGGCTGCGGTGGCGACCGCGACCCGGGCAAGCGCCCGCTGATGGGCGCCGTGGCCGAGCGCGAGGCGCGCCACGCCGTGCTGACCAGCGACAACCCGCGTGGTGAAGACCCGGCCACCATCCTGGCGCAGATGGCGCGCGGCCTGAGCGACCCGGCCGCCGCGCGCACCGTGCTTGATCGCGCCGAGGCCATCGCGCTGGCGGTGCGCGAAGCCGCGCCCGCCGACGTGGTGCTCATCGCCGGCAAGGGCCACGAGGACTACCAGGAGGTGCGGGGCGTGAAGTCGCCGTTCTCCGACATCGAGCACGCGCGCCGCGCGCTCGCGCTGCGCCGGGAGGCCGCATGAAGACCCTGGCCGAACTGCTCACCACGCTGCCCGGCGCGCGCGCCGTCGGCCGCATCGCCGCGCCCATTGAGCGCGTGCATTCCGACACCCGCAGCCTGCGCGCCGGCGACCTCTTCGTCGCGCTGCAGGGCGAGCGCTTCGACGCCCATCACTTCCTGGCGCAGGCGGCGGCCGCTGGCGCGGTGGCCGGGCTCGCGCAGCGTGGCCTGGCCGAGGCCGGCCTGCCCGGTACCGAGGTGCCCGATTCGCGTGCCGCGCTGCTGCAGCTGGCGCAGGCCTGGCGCGCCCAGTTCACGCTGCCGCTGATCGCCGTGACCGGCAGCAATGGCAAGACCACGGTCACGCAGATGGTCGCCAGCATCCTGCGCGCGCACGCCGGCGAGGCCGCGCACGCCACACAGGGCAATTTCAACAACGACATCGGTGTGCCGCTCACGCTGCTGCGCCTCAATCCGCGGCACCGCTGCTCGGTGATCGAACTCGGCATGAACCACCCGGGCGAGATCGCCCAGCTCGCCGCCGTGGCGGCGCCCACGGTGGCCCTGGTGAACAACGCGCAGCGCGAGCACCAGGAGTTCATGAGCTCGGTGGAGGCCGTGGCGCGCGAGAACGGCGCCGTCATCGCGGCGCTCGGCGCCGATGGCGTGGCCGTGTTTCCCAGCGACGACGTGCACACCCGCGTCTGGCAGGCGCTGGCCGGCGCGCGGCGCAGCCTCACGTTCAGCGACACCGACCCCGAGGCCACCGTGCGCGCGCACAGCGCGGAGTGGCGCGACGGCGCCTGGGCGCTGCACATCGCCTCGCCGCTGGGCGATGCCGAGGTGCGGCTGCGCATCGCGGGCCGGCACAACGTGCGCAACGCGCTCGCGGCCGCGGCCTGCGCGGTGGCCGCCGGTGTGCCGCTGGACGCCATCGCGCGCGGGCTGGAGGCCTTCGAGCCGGTGGGCGGCCGCTCGCGCGCCATCACCGTCACCGTGGGTGGCCGCGTGCTCACGCTGATCGACGACAGCTACAACGCCAACCCCGATTCCGTGCGCGCCGCGATCGATGTGCTGGCCTCGCTGCCCGCGCCGCACCTGCTGGTGCTGGGCGACATGGGCGAGGTCGGTGACCAGGGCCTGGCCTTCCACCTGGAGGTGCTGCGCCACGCCTTCGCGCGCGGCATCGACGAGGTGCGCGTGAGCGGCACGGCCATGTGCGAGGCCGCCGAGGCCCTGCGCGCGGCCGGCGAGCCCGCGCCGCGTTGCGTCGCCGAGGTGGACGCGCTGGCCACCGACGTGGCCGCCGAGGTCGCCACCGGGGTGGTGGCCAGCGTGCTCGTCAAGGGCTCGCGCTTCATGCGCATGGAACGCGTGGTGCGGGCCGTGCGCGCGCTCGACCCGATGCAGGCCGACAACCACAAGGATTCTTCCCATGCTGCCTAGCATCGCCCTCTGGCTGCAGGGCCTGTCCCCCGAGCTGGGCTTCCTGCGGGTGTTCCAGTACCTCACTTTCCGCGCCGTCATGGCCGCCATGACGGCCTTGGTGGTCGGCCTGGTGGCGGGCCCCTGGTTCATCCGCCGCCTCGCCGCGCTCAAGATCGGCCAGCCGATCCGCGAGTACGCGATGCAAACCCACCTGAGCAAGGGCGGCACGCCCACCATGGGTGGCGTGCTGATCCTGTTCGCCATCGCGGCGTCCACGCTGCTGTGGTTCAACTGGAGCAACCGCTTCGTCTGGATCGTGCTCATCGTGACCCTGGGCTTCGGCGCCATCGGCTGGGCCGACGACTGGCGCAAGGTGGTGCACAAGAACCCCGAGGGCATGCGCTCGCGCGAGAAGTACTTCTGGCAGTCGCTGATCGGCCTGGTGGCGGCCTTCTACCTGGTGTTCGCGGTGTCCGAGACCAGCAACGCGCGCGTGCTGGAGCTCTTCATCGACTGGGTGGGCTCGGGCTTCACGCTGGACCTGCCGCCGCAGTCGGGCTTCATCGTGCCCTTCTTCAAGGAAGTGAGCTACCCGCTGGGCGTGGCCGGCTTCGTCATCCTCACCTACCTGGTCATCGTGGGCGCGAGCAACGCGGTCAACCTCACCGACGGACTGGACGGCCTGGCCATCATGCCGGTGGTGATGGTGGGTTCGGCCCTGGGCATCTTCGCCTACGTCACGGGCAACGCGGTGTTCGCGCGCTACCTGCTGCTGCCGCACATCCCGGGCTCGGGCGAGCTGCTCATCTTCTGCGCCGCCATGGCCGGCGCCGGCCTGGCCTTCCTCTGGTTCAACACCCACCCGGCGCAGGTCTTCATGGGCGACGTCGGCGCGCTCGCGCTGGGCGGCGCGCTGGGCACCATCGCGGTCATCGTGCGCCAGGAGATCCTGCTCGCCATCATGGGCGGCATCTTCGTGGTCGAGGCGCTGTCGGTGATGCTGCAGGTCACCTACTTCAAGTACACCAAGAAGCGCTACGGCGAAGGCCGGCGCCTGTTCCAGATGGCGCCGCTGCACCACCACTTCGAGAAGAAGGGGTGGAAGGAAACCCAGGTGGTGGTGCGCTTCTGGATCATCACCATGCTGCTGTGCCTGATCGGCCTGTCCACGCTCAAGCTGCGATGAAAGACCAGCACGTCCTCATCCTCGGTCTGGGCACCTCAGGGCTGTCCATGGCCTGCTGGTGCGCGCGCGAAGGTGCGCACGTGACCGTGGCCGACACGCGGGCCGCGCCGCCGCAGCTCATGGCGCTGCAGGGCGCCTGCCCCGAAGCTCGCTTCGTCAGCGGCGCTTTCGACGAGGCCTTGCTGGCCCGCGAGCCCTGGGCCTTCATCGCGCGCAGCCCCGGCCTGATGCCGGCCGAGCTGCAGGGCGTGTTCGCCTTCGCGCGCGAGCGCGGCGTGCCGGTGCTCACCGAACTGGATCTGTTCGCCCAGGCCCTGCAGGGCCTGTCGCGGCGCGAGCGCTTCCCCTACCGGCCGCAGGTGCTGGCCATCACCGGCACCAACGGCAAGACCACGGTCACCTCGCTCGCCGGGCAGTTGCTGGATCGCGCGGGCTGGTCCGTGGCCGTGGCGGGCAACATCGGCCCGGCCCTGCTGGACGTGCTGGCCGCCGCGCTGCGCGCGGAGGCCGTCGCGCAGGCGGCCGACGACGAGCGCGAAGCGGCGCAAGCCGCCGAGGCCGAGGCCCTGGCCGAACAGGCGAAGGCCGTGGCAGCGGCGTCGCCCGCCGAGCCCGAGCCCGAGCCCGAGGACACGCCGCCGGGCGAAGCGCCAGCCGAGGCAGAGGCCAACGACGGCCCCGTCTCCGCCGAAACCTCGGCCGCCGACGAAGCCGCGCCCGCCGCAGCGGACGACGAGGGCCCCGCGCTCATCGCGCCGCCGCCGCCCGAGCCGCCCCAGCCCCCGCACCTGCCGCGCGTATGGGTGCTCGAACTGTCCAGCTTCCAGCTCGACGGCACCGCTTCGGGCGCCTGGGCCTCGGTGCCCACGGCGGCCACGCTGCTCAACCTCACCGAGGACCACCTCGACTGGCACGGCGGCATGGACGCCTATGCCCAGGCCAAGGCCGCCGTGTTCGGCGAGCGCGCGCTCATGGTGCTCAACCGCGACGATGCGCGCGTGATGGCCCTCAAGCCCGGGCTGGTGACGGTCAAGATCGGCAACCGCAACCGCCAGGTGCCGGCGCGCCAGTGGTGCAGCTTCGGGCTGGACGCACCCACCCGCGCGGGCGATTGGGGCCTGGAAACCGTCAATGGCATGACCTGGCTGGTGCGCGCGCTGGCGCTCGACGAAACCCGCGCCAAGGGTCGCGCGCAGGAGGACGAAGAGATCTATCTCCAGCGCCTCATGCCCGCCGAGGCCTTGCGCATCCGCGGTCGCCACAACGCGGCCAACGCGCTGGCCGCCCTGGCGCTGGCCACCTCCACCGGCGCGCCGCTGGCGCCCATGCTGCACGGCCTGCGCGAGTACCGCGGCGAGCCGCACCGCATGGAGCCCGTGGCCATCGTGGACGAGGTCGAGTACTTCGACGACAGCAAGGGCACCAACGTGGGCGCCACACTGGCGGCCGTCAATGGCCTGGGCGCCGAGCGCCGGCTGGTGGTGATCCTGGGCGGCGACGGCAAGGGCCAGGATTTCCTCCCGTTGGCCGGGCCGCTGGCGCGCCATGCGCGTGCCGTCGTCCTGATTGGCCGCGACGCGCCGCGGGTGCGCGCTGCCGTGGAGGAGGCGCTGCGCGGTGCCGGCGTGCCCCTGCACGACGCGGGCGAACTCGCGGCCGCCGTGCCCCTGGCCGCCGAGCTCGCGCGCCCTGGCGATGCCGTGTTGATGTCGCCGGCCTGCGCCAGCCTGGACCAGTTCCGCAACTACGTGCACCGCGGCGAGGTGTTCGTCGCCGCCGTGCGCGAGCTCGCCGAGGCGCGCGGCATGAGCCTGGAGGGCGGCCTGTGAGCCGGCGCAAGGCCACTGCCGCCCCGGGGCCCGGCCGGATGGCCCGCCTCGGGGCCGGCCTGCGCGAGCGGCTGCGCGGCTGGCTGCCGTCCTGGGCCGCCGGCGCGCTGGTGGGCGCGGGCGGCGATGGCATCCCGGTGCGCCTGTCCAGCCGCAGCTACGGTCGGCAGCGCGGCGCGCCGGTGGGGGTCACCGGCTTCGACCAGCCGCTGCTGTGGGTGGTGTTCTCGCTGATGGCCTGGGGCCTGGTGATGGTCTATTCGGCCTCCATCGCGCTGCCCGACAACCCGCGCTTCGAAAACTACGCGCACACGCACTTCGTGCTGCGCCATGGCCTGTCGATGGCGATCGCCTTCGTCGCCGCGCTGCTGGCCTTTCAGGTGCCCATGCAGCGCTGGGAGCAACTCGCGCCCTGGCTGTTCGGCCTCGCGTTGCTGCTCATGGTGGTGGTGCTGGTGGTGGGCAAGGGCGTCAACGGCGCGCACCGCTGGATCTCGTTGGGCGTGATGAACTTCCAGCCCTCCGAGCTGGGCAAGCTCGCGGTGTTGCTCTATGCCGCCAGCTACATGGTCCGCAAGATGGAGATCAAGCAGAATTTCTGGCAGGCCGTGCTGCCCATGGCCGTGGCCCTGGGCGTGGTGGGCGTGCTGCTGCTGGCCCAACCCGACATGGGCGCCTTCATGGTGATCGTGGTCATCGCCATGGGCATCCTGTTCCTGGGCGGCGTCAACGCGCGCATGTTCTTCCTCATCGCCCTGGTGGTGGTGGGCGCTTTCGCGCTGATGATCATGGCCAGCGAGTGGCGCCGCGAGCGCATCTTCGCCTACCTCGATCCCTGGAGCGCCGAGCACGCCCTGGGCAAGGGCTACCAGCTCTCGCATGCGCTGATCGCCTTCGGTCGCGGTCAGATCTTCGGCGTGGGCCTGGGCGGCAGCGTGGAAAAGCTCAACTGGCTGCCCGAGGCGCACACCGACTTCCTGCTCGCCGTCATCGGCGAGGAGTTCGGCCTGCTGGGCGTGCTCACACTGATCGCCCTGTTCCTGTGGCTCACGCGGCGCATCATGCACATTGGCCGCCAGGCCATCGCGCTCGACCAGGTCTTCTCCGGCCTGGTGGCGCAGGGCGTGGGCCTGTGGTTCGGCTTCCAGGCCTTCATCAACATCGGCGTGAACCTGGGCGCGCTGCCCACCAAGGGTCTGACGCTGCCCTTCATGAGCTACGGCGGCTCGGCCATCCTGCTCAACCTGGTCGCGCTGGCGGTCGTGCTGCGGGTGGATTTCGAGAACCGCCAGATGATGAAGGGGGGCCGCACGTGAGCACACGCCCGCCCTGCGCCCTGATCATGGCTGGCGGCACCGGCGGCCATATCTTCCCCGGGCTCGCGGTGGCCGAGGCGCTGCGCGCGCGCGGCTGGCGCGTGCACTGGCTGGGCGCGCCGGGCAGCATGGAAAGCCGGTTGGTGCCGCCGCGCGGCTTCGCGCTCGAGACCGTCGAATTCGGCGGCCTGCGCGGCAAGGGCCTGGTCACGAAGCTGCTGCTGCCGCTGAACCTGCTGCGCGCCTTCTGGCAGAGCCTGCAGGTGGTGCGCCGCGTGAAGCCCGACGTGCTGGTGGGCCTGGGCGGCTACATCACCTTCCCGGGCGGGATGATGGGCGTGCTGCTGGGCAAGCCCCTGGTGCTGCACGAACAGAACTCCATCGCGGGTCTGGCGAACAAGGTGCTGGCCGAAGTGGCCGACCGCCGCTTCTGCGCCTTCCCGAACGCGCTGTCCAAGGCCGAGTGGGTGGGCAACCCGATGCGCGCGGCCTTTCTGAACCAGCCCGCGCCGGCCGAGCGCTTCGCGGGCCGCACGGGCCCGTTGCGCCTGCTGGTGGTGGGCGGCAGCCTGGGCGCGCAGGCGCTCAACCGTGTCGTGCCGCAGGCGCTGGCCCTGATCCCCGCGGCCCAGCGCCCGGTGGTGCTGCACCAGAGCGGCGAGAAGCAGATCGACGAGCTGCGCGCCAACTACGCCAGCGCCGGCGCGGCGGCCGACCTCACCCCCTTCATCGAGGACACCGCCAGCGCCTACGCCGAGGCCGACCTGGTGATCGGCCGCGCCGGCGCCAGCACGGTGACCGAACTGGCCGCCGTGGGCGCGGCCTCGCTGCTGGTGCCGTTTCCGGCCGCGGTGGACGACCACCAGACGCACAACGCGCGTTTCCTGGTCGACGCGGGCGCGGCCTGGCTGGAGGCGCAGGCCGGCCTCACGCCCGACAAGCTCGCCCTGCTGCTGCAGGGCCTGGACCGCGCCCAGCTGCAGGCCATGGCCGAAAAGGCGCGCGCCGTGGCCAAGACCGGCGCCACCGAGGCCGTGGTCGGCGCCTGCCTCGAACTCGCGAAAGTCAGAACCGAATGAAGCACGCCATCCGTCACATCCACTTCGTCGGCATCGGCGGCGCGGGCATGAGCGGCATCGCCGAGGTGCTGCTCAACCAGGGCTACACCGTCTCCGGCAGCGACCTGGGCGAGAGTGCGACGACGCGCCGACTCGAGTCCCTGGGCGCGAAGGTCTGCATCGGCCACGAGGCCAGGCACATCGAGGGCGCCGACGCCATCGTCACCTCCACCGCCGTGAAGGCCGACAACCCCGAAGTGGTGGCCGCGCACGCCAGGCTGGTGCCGGTGGTGCCGCGTGCGGTGATGCTGGCCGAGCTGATGCGCATGAAGAAGGGCGTGGCCATCGCCGGCACGCACGGCAAGACCACCACCACCAGCCTGGTGGCCAGCGTGCTGGCCGAGGCCGGCCTGGACCCGACCTTCGTGATCGGCGGGCGCCTGAACAGCGCCGGCGCCAACGCGGCCCTGGGCAGCGGCGAGTACATCGTGGTCGAGGCCGACGAGTCCGACGCCTCCTTCCTCAACCTGCTGCCGGTGATCTCGGTCGTCACCAACATCGACGCCGACCACATGGACACCTACGGCCACGACTTCGGCCGCCTCAAGGCTGCCTTCGTGGACTTCCTGCACAAGATGCCGTTCTACGGCGCGGCCGTGGTCTGCGTGGACGACGCCGCGATCCGCGAGATCCTGCCGCAGATCGCACGCCCCATCACCAGCTACGGCCTGAGCGAGGATGCCCAGGTGCGCGCGCTGAACGTGCGCGCGGTCGGTGGCCAGATGCACTTCACCGTGCAGCGCCGCAACGGCGTGGCCCTGCCCGATCTCGACGTGGTGCTCAACCTGCCGGGCCAGCACAACGTGCTCAACGCGCTCGCCGCCATCGGCATCGCGGTCGAGCTGGGCGTGCCCGACGCGGCCGTGCTGCAGGCGCTGGCCAGCTTCAAGGGCGTGGGCCGGCGCTTCCAGCGCTATGGCGAGGCACGCCTGGCCGACGGCGGCCACGCCACCATCGTCGACGACTACGGCCACCACCCGGTGGAGATGGCCGCGACCATCGCTGCCGCGCGCGGCGCCTTCCCGGGGCGGCGCCTGGTGCTGGCCTTCCAGCCGCACCGCTACACCCGCACGCGCGACTGCTTCGAGGACTTCGTGAAGGTCATCGGCCAGGCCGACGCCGTGCTGCTGGCCGAGGTCTACGCGGCCGGCGAAGCGCCCATCGTCGCGGCCGACGGCCGCTCGCTGGCGCGCGCGCTGCGCGTGGCCGGCAAGCTGGAACCGGTGTTCGTGGACGACGTGGCCGACATGCCGCGCGCGGTGCTGGACAACGCCCGCGACGGCGACGTGGTGCTGTGCATGGGCGCCGGCACGATCGGCACGGTGGCGGGACGAATCATGGAGTTGGCGAAATGACTGGCAAGGACTTCGGCAAAGTGGCGGTGCTCATGGGCGGGCGTTCCGCCGAACGCGAGGTATCGATCATGTCGGGCACCGGCGTGCTCAAGGCCCTGCGGTCCCAGGGCGTGGACGCGCACGCCTTCGACCCGGCCGAGCGCGACATGAGTGAGCTCAAGCGCGACGGCTTCGCGCGCTGCTTCATCGCGCTGCACGGCCGCTTCGGCGAGGACGGCACGGTGCAGGGCGCGCTGGAGCTGCTGGGCATTCCCTACACCGGTCCCGGCGTGATGGCCTCGGCCGTGGCCATGGACAAGCTCATGACCAAGCGCATCTGGGTGGCCGAGGGCCTGTCCACGCCGGCCTGGCGCCAGGTGCGCAGCGCGGCCGAGACGCGCGCCGCCTTCGAGGCGCTGGGCTCGCCCATGATCGTCAAGCCCGTGCGAGAGGGTTCCACGATCGGCCTCACCAAGGTGGTGAGCGCCGACCAGTGCGAGGCCGCCTATGCCCTGGCCGCCCAGCAGGACCCGATGGTGATGTGCGAGCAGTTCATCGCTGGCGACGAAGTCACCTGCCCGGTGCTCGGCACGGGCGACTCGGCCCGCGCGCTGCCGGTCATCCGCATCGTGGCGCCCGACGGCAACTACGACTACCAGAACAAGTACTTCACCGACGACACGCAGTACCTGGTGCCCTGCGGCCTGCCCGAGGGCGAGGAGGCCGCCATCCAGGTCCTGGTGCTCAAGGCCTTCCTGGCGCTGGACTGCCGCGGCTGGGCGCGCGCCGACGTGATGATCGACGCCGCCACGCGCAAGCCCTACCTGCTGGAGATCAACACCTCGCCAGGCATGACCGGTCACTCGCTCGTGCCGATGTCGGCGCGCGCGGCGGGCATTTCCTACGAAGACCTGTGCGTGCGCCTGCTGGCCACCGCCGCGCTGGACAACGCCTGACCCACCCCCCATGCCCACGACGACCGACATGCCCCTGGACGTGAAGCTGATGGCCCTGGCCACCCAGCTTCTGCTGGGCGTGTTCGCCTTGCTCGCGCTGGGCGCGCTCGGCACCTGGGCCGTGCGCCACCCGGCCCTGGACGGTCAAGGGCATCAGCGTGCACGGCGACGTGGCGCACCAGAACGCCGTGGGCCTGCGCGCCCAGCGGGCCACGCAGATGCGCGCGCGCCTGTCGTCGAGCTTCCTCACCGTCGACCTGGATCAGGTGCGCCAGATGTTCGAGCAGGTGCCCTGGGTGCGCCGCGCCGTGGTGCAGCGCGAGTTCCCCAACCGCCTTCGCGTGACCCTGCAGGAGCACGATGCCGTGGCCTGGTGGGGCGAAGCAGGCTCGGGTGAACTGGTCAATTCCCACGGCGAGGTCTTCGAGGCCAGCCCGGACGACGTCGACCAGTTGCCCGAACTCGCCGGCCCCGAGGACCGGGCGGGCGAGGTGCTGGCCATGCACAAGACCCTGCAGGCGCAGTTCGCGCGCCTGGAGCTCGGCCTGGACCGCCTGGAGCTCGGCGAGCGCGGCGCCTGGCGCGCGCGGCTGCACAGCGGCGCGGTCGTCGAACTCGGCCGCGGCACGCCCGACGAGCTGCAGGCCCGCGTGCAGCGCTTCGTCGGCACCTTGCCCCAACTCACCGAACGCACCGCAGGCGCGCTGCAGACGGTGGACCTGCGCTACCCCAACGGCTACGCGCTGCGCATCCGCGGCGTGACGACCACCAGCGACCACCCCGCCAACCCCCGCACACCCACGAACCGGTAACGCCCGCACCATCATGCCCAAGGAATACAAGGACCTCGTCGTCGGACTCGACATCGGCACCGCCAAGATCATGGTGGTGGTGGCCGAGGTGCAGGCCGGCGGCACGCTCAAGCTGGCCGGGCTGGGCGTGGCCGCGAGCCACGGCCTCAAGCGCGGCGTGGTGGTCAACATCGACGCGACGGTGCAAAGCATCCAGCAGGCCCTGAAAGAGGCCGAGCTGATGGCCGACTGCCGCATCGCGCGCGTCTACACCGGCATCACCGGCAGCCACATCCGCGGCATCAACAGCAGCGGCATGGTGGCCATCAAGGACCGTGAGGTCAGCGCCACCGACGTGGCGCGCGTGATCGAAACCGCCAAGGCCATCAACATCTCCACCGACCAGCGCCTGCTGCTGGTCGAGCCGCAGGAGTTCGTGATCGACGGCCAGGAGGTCAAGGAGCCGATCGGCATGAGCGGCATCCGCCTCGAAGCCAAGGTGCACATCGTCACCGGCGCCCAGAGCGCGGCGGAGAACATCATCAAGTGCGTGCGCCGCTGCGGGCTGGAAGTCGACCAGCTGATGCTCAACCCCCTGGCGAGCAGCCAGGCGATCCTGACCGACGACGAGAAGGAGCTGGGCGTGGCGCTGGTCGACATCGGCGCCGGCACCACCGACGTGGCCATCTTCTCGGGTGGCGCGATCCGACACACCGCGGTGATTCCGATCGCCGGCGACCTGATCACCAGCGACATCGCCATGGCGTTGCGCACGCCCACCAAGGACGCCGAGGACATCAAGGTGGACAGCGGCTGCGCCAAGCAGCTGCTGGCCGACCCCGACACGCAGGTGGAGGTGCCGGGCCTGGGCGACCGCGGCCCGCGCCTGCTGGGCAAGCAGGCCCTGGCCGGCGTGATCGAACCGCGCGTGGAGGAAATCTTCTCGCTGGTGCAGCAGGTGCTGCGCGACAGCGGGCACGAGGAAATGCTCTCCAGCGGCATCGTGCTCACGGGCGGCAGCGCGGTCATGCCGGGCATGGTGGAACTCGGCGAGGACATCTTCCTCAAGCCGGTGCGCCGCGGCGTGCCCAACTACCACAGCGCGCTGTCCGACATGGTGGCGCAGACGCGCGCGGCGACGGTGATGGGCCTGCTGGAGGAAGCGCGGCTGGCCCGCGTGCGCGGCCACAAGGTGGCGCAGAAGGCGGGCTCGATGTCGGGCACGCTGGAGCGCGTGAAGAACTGGTTCATGGGAACGTTCTGATGCCTTGGACGATCTCCCTCACCACGCACGGCCCGCCGCAGTGGCGGCCGCCGGGGCGGCGCCGACGACGAGGACGGTGTGCCAAACACACCGGTCCTCCCGGATGACCCGAACCCTTGTCCCGATTTCCGTTTTCACATTCCAAGCATCGCCGGTGGCACGGCAACAGAACAGGCAACTGCAAAGGAGCACCCAATGAGCATCGAAATGATCGAAGTTGAAGAATTCAACCTGGGCACGCAGATCAAGGTCATCGGCGTGGGCGGCGGCGGCGGCAACGCCGTCGAGCACATGATCGCCCGCCAGGTCCAGGGCGTGGAGTTCATCTGCGCCAACACCGACGCGCAGGCGCTGGCGCGCAGCGCCTCGCACAAGACCATCCAGCTGGGCGTCACCGGCCTGGGCGCGGGCAGCAAGCCCGAGAAGGGCCGCGAGGCCGCCGAAGGCGCCGTGGACAGCATCCGCGAGGCCATCGAAGGCGCGCACATGCTGTTCATCACCGCCGGCATGGGCGGCGGCACCGGCACCGGCGCGGCGCCCGTGATCGCGCGCGTGGCCAAGGAGATGGGCATCCTCACGGTGGGCGTGGTCACCAAGCCCTTCGACTGGGAAGGCGGCCGCCGCATGGTCAACGCCGACCAGGGCCTGGCCGAGCTCGAGGCCAACGTGGACTCGCTGATCGTGGTGCTGAACGAGAAGCTGCTGGACGTGCTGGGCGACGACATCACCCAGGACGAGGCCTTCGCGCACGCCAACGACGTGCTCAAGAATGCCGTGGGCGGCATCGCCGAGATCATCAACGAGTACGGCAACGTCAACGTGGACTTCGAGGACGTGCGCACGGTGATGGGCGAGCCCGGCAAGGCCATGATGGGCACCGCCACGGCGTCCGGCCCGGACCGCGCGCGCATCGCCGCCGAGCAGGCCGTGGCCTGCCCGCTGCTGGAGGGCATCGACCTGTCGGGCGCCAAGGGCGTGCTGGTGCTGGTGACGGCGGCCAAGGGCTCGCTGAAGCTGGCCGAGTCCAAGCTGGCCATGAACACCATCCGCGCCTACGCCTCGGCGGAAGCGCACGTGATCTACGGCGCCGCCTACGACGACAGCCTCGGCGACGAGATGCGCGTCACCGTGGTCGCCACGGGCCTGTCGCGCCAGAGCCAGCAGCGCCGCCAGCCGCCGCTGCAGGTGCTGCGCACCGGCACCGACGACGTGCCGTTCAACGTGCCGACGGTGAACCAGGCCGTGGGCGGCCCGGGCGCGGGCACGGCCCAGCCGGACTACCAGCACATGGCCGTGCCCAGCGTGTGGCGCACCAACCGCACCCAGGCGGCGGCCAAGGTGGACGCGCTGGCCTCGGGCGGCATGGACGACTTCGAGATCCCGGCCTTCCTGCGCAAGCAGGCCGACTGAGCGCCAGGGGGGCGGGCAAAGCCCGCCCCTATCGCGGTCATCGCCTTTTCCCACCATGGCCTGGGGTCGAGAAACCTACAATTCGAGGATGCTTGCGCAACGCACCCTCAAATCCCTGACCAAGGCCGTCGGCGTCGGCCTGCACAGCGGTCAGCGCGTTGAGCTGACCCTGCGCCCCGCCGCGCCCGACACCGGTATCGTGTTCCGCCGTGTCGACCTGCCCGAGCCGGTCGACATCCCCGTCAACGCGCTGTCCGTCAGCGACACCCGCCTGGCGTCCACCATCGCCAACGGCGGCGCGAAGGTCCACACCATCGAGCACCTGATGAGTGCCTGTGCCGGCCTGGGCCTGGACAACCTGCTCATCGACATCACCGCCGAAGAGGTGCCCATCCTCGACGGCTCTTCCGCTTCCTTTGTCTACCTGCTGCAAAGCGCGGGCATCGCCACGCAGAACGCGCCCAAGCGCTTCATTCGCGTCATCGAACCGGTGGAGGTGCGCGAAGGCGAAGGCCGCGGCCTGAAGTGGGCGCGGCTCGAGCCCTACCACGGCTACAAGCTCAGCTTCGAAATCGAGTTCGACCACCCGGCCGTCAACGCCTCGGGACAGCGCGTGGAGTTCGACCTCGGCAGCGGCAACTACGCGCGCGAGATCGCGCGCGCGCGCACCTTCGGCTTCACGAAGGACGTGGAGATGATGCGTTCCCACGGCCTGGCGCTGGGCGGCGGGCTGGACAACGCCATCGTCATGGACGACGTCAAGGTGCTCAACGCCGATGGCCTGCGCTACGGCGACGAGTTCGCCAAGCACAAGATCCTCGACGCCATGGGCGACCTGTACATCGTCGGCAAGCCGCTGTTGGCCGCCTACAGCGCCTTCCGCAGCGGCCACGCCATGAACAACCAACTGCTGCGCGCGCTGCTCGACCGGCCGCAGGCCTACGAGCTGGTGAGCTTCGAGAACGAGCGCGAGGCCCCGCGCGGTTTCGCCCAGGTGGCCCCGGCCTGGTGAGGCGGCGCCGCGCATGCTGCTGTTCCGCTGGGCCGTCCTGCTGCTGCTGATCGCGGCCGGCGTGTGTTTCGCCTTCTACGTGGGCACCGGCCAGCCGCGCTACCGCCAGTGGGGCCTGGTGATCCTCAAGTGGACGGTGATCGCTGCCCTGGGCTTCTTCGCGGTGCTGGTGCTCGAGCGGCTGCTGTAGTGATCCCCAGCCGCCCGGGGGATACCCGGGTGCCCGGGCCCGGCTCGGGTGGGCCGGGTGGTAGCATGCCCAATGCTCATGAAGACCGACCCTGACCAGACCCCGGCCACGCCGCCTTCCGGCGACGAAGGCGTGCCCGTGTCCGTCAAGATCCGCGAACGCCTCAAGGCCGCGCGCCAGCGCTTCCACTCCAACGACAACATCGCCGAGTTCATCCAGCCCGGCGAACTCGAGAAGCTGCTCGACGAGGTCACGGAAAAGATGCAGGGCGTGCTCGAGGCCATGGTGATCGACACCGAGAGCGATCACAACACCGGCAACACCGCGCGCCGCGTGGCCAAGATGTACCTCAAGGAGGTCTTCGCGGGCCGCTACGTCAAAGGCCCGGCGGTCACCGAATTCCCCAACGCCGAGCACCTCAACGAGCTCATGATCGTGGGCCCGATCACCGTGCGCAGCGCCTGCAGCCACCACTTCTGCCCGGTCATCGGCAAGCTGTGGATCGGCGTCATGCCCAATGAGCACACCAACGTCATCGGCCTGTCCAAGTACGCGCGCCTGGCCGAATGGATCATGGGCCGCCCGCAGATCCAGGAAGAGGCCGTGATCCAGCTCGCCGACCTGATCCAGGACAAGACGCAGCCCGACGGCCTGGCCATCGTGATGGAGGCCAGCCACTACTGCATGGCCTGGCGCGGCGTCAAGGACATGGACAGCAAGATGATCAACTCGGTGATGCGCGGTGTCTTCCTCAAGGACGCCAACCTGCGCCGCGAATTCCTCGCCCTCGTGCCCCGCTGAGACCCCTCCACCGGAAAGAACCAACATGCTGGTCCGTCTGCTCTACGTCAGCCGCGCCGTCGACAAGGACGCCAAGGCCATCGAAGGCATCCTCGAGTCCTCGCGCCAGCACAACCTGTCCAACGGCATCACGGGGGTGCTGTGCTATGGCGGTGGCATCTTCCTGCAGGCCATCGAAGGCGGCCGCGCCGCGGTCAACCAGCTCTACAACCACATCGCGGCCGACCCGCGCCACAAGGACGTGGTGCTGCTGCACTACCAGGAAATCAGCGAGCGCCGCTTCGGTGGCTGGACCATGGGCCAGGTCAACCTCGCCAAGCTCAACACCTCCATCGTGCTCAAGTACTCCGAGCGCCCCGAGCTCGACCCCTATGCGGTTTCGGGCGAGGTCTCGCTGGCGCTGCTCGAAGAGCTGATGGCCACGGCCAGCATCATCGGTCGCGCCTGATCGGCCCGGGCCCGCCCGGCACCGTTCCATGGCGCTCGATGCGTTCCTGCTCATCCTGCTCGCGGGCCTGATCCACGCGGGCTGGAACATCGCCGCCAAGCACGCGGGCGGCGACACGCGCTTCGCCTGGTTTTCCTCCGCGCTGATCGCCGTGATCTGGGCGCCCGTGGGCTGGTGGTTCGCGCGCAGCGAACTGCCGCGCTGGGGCACCACCGAATGGGCCATGGTGGTGGCCAGCGGCGTCATCCACGTCTTCTACTTCACCACCTTGTTGCGCGGGTACCGGCGCGCCGACCTCACCGTGGTCTACCCGCTGGCGCGCGGCAGCGGCCCCCTGATCACTGCGCTGGTGGCGGTGCTGTTCCTCGGCGAGCGCCTGAGCGCGCTCGGCGCCGCCGGCATCGCGGCGGTGGTGGGTGGCGTGTTCCTCATTGCGGGCGGCCCGGGCCTGTGGCGCGCGGCGCACGACCCGGCCAAACGCGAGCGCCTGCACCGCGGCCTCTACTACGGCGCGCTCACAGGCCTGTCCATCGCAGCCTATTCGGTGGTGGACGGCTACGCGGTGAAGGTGCTGCTGATGTCGCCCATCCTGGTCGACTACATGGGCAACCTCGTTCGGCTGGTGCTGTTCTCGCCGCGTGTGCTGCGCGACCGCGCCGAGGCACTGCGCCTGTGGCGCCTGCAGTGGCGCCACGCGCTGCTGGTGGCGCTGCTCAGCCCGGTGGCCTACGTGCTGGTGCTGTTCGCCATGCAGCGCGCGCCGCTGTCGCACGTGGCGCCGGCGCGCGAGGTGTCCATGCTGTTCGCCGCGCTCATCGGTGGCCACCTGCTGCGCGAGGGCGACCGGGGCCTGCGCATCCTCGGCGCGCTGTGCATCGGACTGGGCGTGGCGGCGCTGGCCCTGGCCTGAGGCGGCGTGGGCTCGGCGGGCGCGGCCATGGACTTCACGCTGCTGGGCTGCGATTTCACGAGCGCGCCGACGCGGCGCAAGCCCATCGTGCTGGCCGTGGGCCGCGCCGAGCGGGGCCGCGTGCTGCTTGACGCCATCGAGCGTTTCGAATCGCTGGACGCCTGGGGCGAGCGCCTGCGCGCGCCCGGTCCCTGGGTGGGCGGCTTCGACCTGCCGTTTGGTTTGCCACGCGAACTGGTGCAGGCCCTGGGCTGGCCCCAGGACTGGCGCGCCTGCATGGCGCACTACGCGGCGCTGCCGCGCGCGGCCATCCGCGAAGCCTTCGCGGCCTTTTGCGACGCGCGCCCCGTGGGCGGCAAGTTCGCGCACCGCGCCACCGACGGGCCGGCCGGCTCCAGCCCGAGCATGAAGTGGGTGAACCCGCCGGTGGCCTTCATGATGCACGCGGGCGTGCCGCGCCTGATCGCCGCCGGCGCGCACCTGCCCGGCCTGCTCGACGGGGACCCGCAGCGCGTGGCGCTGGAGGCCTATCCCGGCTTGCTTGCGCGCAGCGTGCTGGGCGCGGTGTCCTACAAGAGCGACGACAAGGCCCGGCAGACTGGCGAGCGCCTGATCGCACGCAAGACCCTGGTAAACGCGCTGGAAAATGGCCAGGCGCCCCTGCTGCAGGCGGCCGGCCTGCGGCTGAGGCTCACGCACGCGCAGCGCGACGACCTGGCCGACGACGCCAGCGGCGACCGGCTGGACGCGGTGCTGTGCCTGCTGCAGGCGGCCTGGGCGCTGCAGCGCCGGCGCGCGGGCGATGCGCGCTGGGGCCTGCCGGGCTTCGACCCGCTCGAGGGCTGGATCGTGGGCTCCTAGAATGCCCTCCATGCCCGAAGCCCCGTCCCTCATCGACCTCCCCCCGCTGCCGCGCGAACTGCGCTTCGCCTTTGTCGAAGCGTCCTGGCACGCCGACATCGTGCAGCGCTCGCGCGACGCCTTCTTCGCCGAGATGGCGCGCGCCGGCTTCGGGCCCGGGGCGATCGACGTCTTCGACGTGGCCGGCGCCTTCGAAATCCCGCTGCACGTGCAGCGCCTGGCGCAGTCGGGGCGCTACGCGGCCGTGGTGGGCAGCGCGCTGGTGGTGGACGGCGGCGTCTACCGCCACGACTTCGTCGCCGACGCCGTGGTGCGGGCGCTGATGGACGTGCAACTGAAGACCGGCGTGCCGGTGATCTGCGCGGTGCAGGCGCCGCACCACTTCCACGAGCACGTGGAGCACCGCAAGTTCCTGCAGCAGCACTTCGGCGCCAAGGGCACCGAGGCGGCGCAGGCGCTGCTGAGCACGGTGGCCGGCCTGCGCGGGCTCGACGCGCGCACCTGAGGCGTTTGCGCTCGTCGCCCGCGGCGGCGCTGGCATGGACCCGTCGAACCGTGGGCTTTTGTCGCTCACACCGGGCGCTGGTCCTGGGGCTCGGCTGGTGCATCATCGGGCCTTTCTGACCATTCAACGGAGCCTCCACATGAACCTTGCCAAAGTCGTCGGCGTCGTGCTCATCGCGGCAGGGGCCATCGGCCTCATCATGGGCAGCTTCACGTACACCAAGGACACCGAGGCCGTGAAGTTGGGTCCGGTGGAGCTCTCGGTCAAGCAGAAGGAAACCATCAACGTGCCCGTGTGGGCCGGCATCGGTGCCATCGCCGTGGGCGTGGTGCTGCTGGTCATGGGCGGCCGCAAGGGTTGATGCGGCGCTTCGCGGCGGCGGTGGCCGGCGCGCTGCTGGCCGGCTTCGCCGTGGCCCCGGCGGCGGGCGAAACGGTCTATTCGGCGCGTGTCATGCGGGTGTTCGACGGCGACACCCTGTGGGTGCAGCCCGCCTCGGGCGGGCGCTGGCGCAAGCTGCGCCTGGACGGCCTCGACGCCCCCGAAATCTGCCAGCGCGTGGGCGTGGCTGCGCGCGACGCCCTGGCCGCTCGCGTGCTCGATCGGACCGTGACGGTGCATGAACGCGCGCGCGACGGCTACGGCCGGGGCCTGGCGCGCCTGGAGTCCGCGGGCGAAGACACGAATGCTTGGCTGGTGCGCGCGGGCTGGGCCTGGGCCGCGCGCTGGCGCGGCCAGGGGCGCTACGTGACAGACGAAGCGCGGGCGCGCGAGGCACGCCGCGGCGTGTGGGTGGGCGGGGACACACCCGAGGCGCCGCGCGATTTCCGCCGCCGGCACGGGCCCTGTGAGCCGCCCTGGCCGGCGCCGGCCTCAGCCGACCGCCGACGCGCCGCCGTGCGCTGAGCCGCAGACCGGGCAGTGCGGGTCGCGCTTGAGCGCGATGTCGTGGAAGGCCAGTTCGCGGCCGTCAAGCATGAGCAGGTGGCTGGTGCGGCGCGAGCCCAGGCCCGCGAGGAGCTTCAGCGCTTCGGCCGCCTGCATGCTGCCCACGATACCCACCAGCGGCGCGAACACGCCCATGGTGGCGCAGCGCACTTCTTCCACGCCGGCGTCGGGAGGGAAAACGCAGGCGTAGCAGGGCGCGTCGGCCACGCGCGGATCGAACACGCCCAATTGGCCGTCGAAGCGGATCGCCGCGCCCGAGACCAGCGGCTTGCCGTGGCGCACGCAGGCCCGGTTGACCAACTGGCGCGTGGCGAAGTTGTCGCAGCCGTCGATGACCACGTCGGCCGTGGGCACCCAGGCGTCGAGAAGGGTGTCGTCGGCGCGCTGGTTCAGGGCGGTGACCTGCACGTCGGGGTTGAGGGCGGCGACCGCCTCGCGCACGGACTCGGCCTTGGGCCGGCCCACGCGCGCCAGGTTGTGCGCGATCTGGCGCTGCAGGTTGGTCTCGTCGACGGTGTCGTCGTCGATCACGGTGAGCCGCCCGACGCCGGCGCTGCCCAGGTACAGCGCCACCGGCGAGCCCAGCCCGCCCGCGCCGATGAGCAGGGCGTGCGAGGCCAGCAGGCGCTGCTGGCCCTCGACGCCGAGTTCGTCGAGCAGGATGTGGCGCGAGTAGCGCAGCAGTTGGGCGTCGTTCACGCGATCTGGCGCGGCGGGGCCGCGCAGGAAGAGGGCGGCGGGCCGGCGCGCGGCCCACCGGGGCTCAGTTCTCTTTCTTCTCGTCGGGGCGCACGGTCTGCGATTTGCTGACCACCACCGGCTGGCCCTTGAGGCGGTTCAGCGCCTGCTGGAGCTGGAAGTCCTTGTCGCTGCCGAACTCGGGCACCAGGCGCTGGCCGGGGTTCTTGCGAGCTTCCTCTTCGAGCTTCTTGCGGGCTTCCTCGCGCGCTTCCTCGCGTTTCTTCTCGGCCTCGCGCTGTGCGTCCGTCATGGGGCCGTGCGGCGTGCTGCCCAGGCTGTTGTTCAGGTCGGCCTCGCGGGTGCGCAGGGCGGCGAACAGGTTGCCATCGGCGGTTTCGTCCACCATGACGTCGGGCACGATGCCCTTGCCCTGGATGGACACACCCGAGGGCGTGTAATAGCGCGCGGTGGTGAGTTTCAGCCCAGTGTCGGGCCCCAGCGGGCGAACCGTCTGCACCGAGCCCTTGCCGAAGGTCTGGCTGCCCATGACGGTGGCGCGCTTGTGGTCCTGCAGGGCACCAGCGACGATCTCGCTGGCCGAGGCCGAACCTTCGTTGACCAGCACCACCAGGGGGAGGCGCTTGTAGAAGCCCTTGGTGTTCTCCGTGAGGCGGCGGATCGAGTCGTTGCCACCGCGGCGCAGGTAGTGCTGCGGGATGGCCTTGTAGATGAACTTGCTTTCTTCCAGCTGGCCGTTGGTGGACACCACGGTCACGTTCTCGGGCAGGAACACGGCCGACAGGCCGACGGCGGCGTCCAGCAGGCCGCCCGGGTCGTTGCGCAGGTCGAGCACCAGACCTTTCATGTTCGGGTCGGCGCGGTAGAGGTCTTCGAGCTTGCGCGTGAAGTCGTCGATGGTGCGTTCCTGGAACTGCGAGACGCGCACCCAGGCGTAGCCCGGCTCGACCGTGCGCGACTTCACGCTCACGGTCTTGATTTCCTCGCGCGTGATGGTGACGGTGAAGCTGCGGTCCTCGTCCTTGCGCAGGATGCTCAACAGCACCTTGGTGCGCGGCTCGCCGCGCATGAGCTTGACGGCCTCATTGATGGTGAGGCCCTTGACGGCGGTGTCGTCGATGCGCGTGATCAGGTCGCCGCTCTTGAGGCCGGCCCGGAACGCGGGCGAGTCCTCGATCGGGGTGACCACCTTGACCAGGCCGTCTTCCATGGTGATCTCGATGCCCACGCCCACGAAGCGGCCGCTGGTGCCCTCGCGGAATTCCTTGAAGGACTTCTTGTCGAAGTACTGCGAGTGCGGGTCGAGGCTGCTCACCATGCCGGAGATGGCGTCCGAGATCAGCTTCTTCTCGTCCACCGGTTCCACATAGTCTGTCTTGACCATGCCGAACACGGCGGCGAGTTGCTGGAGTTCTTCCAGCGGCAGGGGGGTGAGCGTGTTGCGCGCCACCGCCTGCAATTGCACCGTGGTGAGCGCACCGGCCACCGCGCCAATGGCCACCCAGCCAACGGTCCTGAGCTTGGAACCGACCCGCTTCGTCATGGATTCACCTTTGCAATCTGCCCAACAAGGGCCCTTGGCCCTGCGGGCCAATATACACCTTGGAGAATGGGGCCTCGTCGGGGTTCCCCACCGGCCGGCGGCGGTTTCGCCCGTCCAGGCGGGCGGAGGGGATCAGGCCTTGCCCTGAGCCGCCACGGCGGCGGCGGCCCGGGCGGCGGCTTCGGCATCGCCCAGGTAGTAGCGGCGGACCGGCTTGAGCTGCTCGTCGAGCTCGTAGACCAGCGGGATGCCGTTGGGGATGTTCAGGCCGACGATCTCGGCGTCGGAGATGCCGTCGAGGTACTTCACCAGGGCGCGGATGCTGTTGCCGTGCGCCGCCACCACGACGCGCTTGCCCGACTGGATGGCCGGCGCGAGCGCCTCGTTCCAGAACGGGATGACGCGCGCCACGGTGTCCTTCAGGCATTCCGTCAGCGGCACTTCCTCGGGCTTGAGGCGGGCGTAGCGGCGGTCGCTGCGCTCGCTGCGCGGGTCGCTGGGCTCCAGGGCGGGTGGCGGCGTGTCGTAGCTGCGGCGCCAGACCAGCACCTGCTCGTCGCCGTACTTTGCGGCCATGTCGGCCTTGTTCAAGCCCTGCAGGGCGCCGTAGTGGCGTTCGTTCAGGCGCCAGTTCTTGACCACCGGCAACCAGGTGCGGTCCATGGCGTCGAGCACGTGCCAGAGTGTGTGGATGGCCCGCTTCAGCACGCTGGTGTAGGCGACGTCGAAGTCGTAGCCTTCGGCCTTGAGCAGTTGCCCCGCCGACAGGGCCTGCGACACCCCGGTGGGCGTGAGGTCCACGTCGGTCCAGCCGGTGAAGCGGTTTTCGAGGTTCCAGGTGGATTCGCCGTGGCGGATCAGGACGAGCTTGTGCATGGCGGAGTGCGGGGCGCCGGGCGCCGGAAGGATCGGAAACCGCGCATTTTAGAATCGCGGCCTTTCCCTCCAAGGTAACACCGTGAGCTTCTTCATCGAGAACTGGGTCCTGATCGCCGTGGCCTTCGTGTCGGGCGCCCTGCTGGTGTGGCCGGCCGTCAAGGCCGGCGGACGCACCGGCACCCTCAACGCCAACGACGCCGTGACGCTGATGAACCGCCAGAAGGCGGTCGTGATCGACGTCTCCGACGCCAAGGAATTCGCCGAGGGACACATCGTCGGCGCCAGGCATCTGCCGCTGGACGAGCTGGAGGCCAAGCTGCCCGGCGCCGTCAAGAACAAGGCCCTGCCGCTGATCTTCGTCTGTCCGACCGGCGCGCGCGCCAACCGGGCCGTGGCGGTGGCCAAGAAGCTGGGCTACGAGAATCCGCAATCCCTGACGGGTGGCATGGGTGCCTGGCGCACCGCCGGCCTGCCGAGCGAGAAAGCCTGATCATTGGGTTTTGTCTGCGAGCGTCCGCATGCCCAAGGTCACCATCTATTCCAGCGACTACTGCCCCTACTGCCACCGCGCCAAGGCCCTGCTGCAGGCCCGCGGCGTGACGGACTACGAAGAGATCGTGGTCGATGGCCAGCCCGAGCTGCGCGCCCGGATGGCGGAACGGGCCGGGCGCACCAGCGTGCCGCAGATCTTCATCGGCGACACCCACGTGGGTGGCTGCGACGACCTGCACGCCCTGGACGCGCGCGGGGGCCTGGCCCCGCTGCTGCAGGCCGCCTGACAGGCGGCCGCCATTCGCGGCTGACATAATCCGCCGCTGTGCCCGCTGAGGGACTTCCCCGGCGGGCTTTTTCATTCCCGACACCCGAGACGCACCATGGCCGACACCGACACGCCCGTTTTCCAGATCCAGCGCATCTACCTCAAGGAAGCCTCGCTGGAGCAGCCCAACTCGCCGGCCATCCTGCTCGAGCAGGAGCAGCCCACGGTGGACATCCAGCTCGGCGTGGACGCCCAGCCCGTGGCCGAGGGCGTGTTCGAGGTGCGCGTGACGGCCACTGTCACCACCAAGATCAAGGACAAGACGGTGTTCCTGGTGGAATGCAAGCAGGCCGGCATCTTCGAGATCCGCAACCTGCCCGACGACCAGATGGGCCCGATCATGGGCATCGCCTGCCCGCAGATCGTCTACCCCTACCTGCGCGGCAACGTCGCCGACCTGATCCAGCGCGCCGGCTTCCCGCCCGTGCACCTGGCCGAGATCAACTTCCAGGCCATGTACGAACAGCAGCAGGCGGGCCAGGACACGGCCGAGGCGCCGCGCATCATCACCTGATCCCCCGCGCATGACGCACGCCGCACCGCCGCGCACCGTGGTGCTGGGCGCCGGCGCCTGGGGCACGGCGTTGGCCATTGCGGGCGCGCGGCACGGGGCCACCCGTGTGAGCCTGTGGGCGCGCGACCCGGCGCAGGCCATCGCCATCGACCGCCAGCGCGAGAACCAGCGCTACCTGCCGGGCCTGGCCCTGCCCGAGGGCCTGTGCGTGGCCTCGGGCGAGGCCGCGCCCCTGCTGGCCGAGGCCGACCTGGTCATCGTGGCGACGCCCATGGCCGCGCTGCGCGGCTGGCTGCAGGAACTGCGCGGTCTGGCCGTGCCCGTGGCCTGGCTCTGCAAGGGCTTCGAGCGCGCGGCCTCGGCCGACGAGGCGGGCCTGCTGGGCCACGAGATCGCCGCCGCCGTGGCGCCGGGCCTGCCCACCGGCGTGCTCAGCGGCCCCAGCTTCGCGCAGGAGGTGGCGCGCGGCCAGCCCACGGCCCTGGTGGCCGCCAGCGCGCGCGCCGACGTGCGCGATGCCCTGGTCAACGCCCTCCATGGCCCGACGCTGCGGATCTACGCCAACGACGACGTGGCCGGCGTGGAGGTCGGCGGCGCGGTGAAGAACGTGCTGGCCATCGCCACCGGCCTGTGCGACGGGCTGAACCTGGGCCTGAACGCGCGCGCCGCGCTCATCACGCGCGGCCTGGCCGAGATGACCCGCCTGGGCCTGGCCCTGGGCGCGCGCGCCGAGACCTTCATGGGACTGTCCGGCCTGGGCGACCTGGTGCTCACGGCCACGGGTGACCTGTCGCGCAACCGGCAGGTGGGGCGGCTCCTGGCCAAGGGCCAGACGCTGGAGCAGGCGGTGGCCTCGCTGGGCCACGTGGCCGAGGGCGTGTACAGCGCGCGCACCGTGGCGCAACGCGCCCAGCGGCTGGGCGTGGACATGCCCATCACCGACGCAGTGGTGGCCCTGCTCGAAGGCCGGCTGCGGCCCGACGAGGCGGTGGCCGCGCTCATGGGGCGCGACCCCAAGGCCGAGGGCCTCTGAGGCCGGGTCGGCGCTTCAGATTTCCAGGTTGTCGATCAGGCGCGTATTGCCGAGCCGCGCCGCGCCCAGCACCACCAGCGCATCGCCCGCCTTCGGGGCCTGCAGGTCCTCGCGGCGGCGCACCGTCAGGTAGTCGGGCTGCCAGCCGCGCGCGGCCAGGGCCTGCATGGCGCGCTGCTCCAGGGCGGGCAGCTGGCGCTCCAGGCCGTCGGCCGCCGCCAGCGCGTCGCGCGCCAGGGCGCGCAGCGCCAGCGAGAGCTGGACCGCCTCGGCGCGCTCGCTCTCGCTCAGGTAGCTGTTGCGCGAGCTCAGCGCCAGGCCGTCGGCGGCGCGCTCGGTGGCGGCGCTCACGATGTCGATGGGCAGCGCCAGCTGCTTCACCATGCGGCGCACGACCAGCTGCTGCTGGTAGTCCTTGAGGCCGAACAGCGCGCTGCGCCGACCCTTGGCCTCGCTGAACACGCACTGGAAGAGCTTCATCACCACCGTGCACACGCCGGTGAAGAAACCGGGGCGGAAATGGCCTTCGAGGATGTCGGCGAGTTCGGCGGGCGGCTGCACCTTGAAGCCCTGGGGCTCGGGGTACATCTCGCGCTCGCTGGGCGCGAACACGATGTCGCAGCCGGCGCCGCGCAGCTTCTCGCAGTCGGCCTCCAGGGTGCGCGGGTAGGTGTCGAAATCCTCGTGCGGCGCGAATTGCAGGCGGTTGACGAAGATGCTCGCCACCGCCACGTCGCCCAACGGCTTGGCGGTCTTCATCAGCGCGAGGTGGCCGGCGTGCAGGTTGCCCATGGTGGCCACCAGGGCGGGGGAGTTGAAGGGCCGCAGCGCGTCGCGCAGTTCGGCGATGGTGTGAACGACTTTCATCTCACCAGGCGTGCAGGCTGTCATCGGGGAACTGGCCGTTCTTGACGGCGCTGACGAAATTGGCCATGGCCTCGCGCACCGAGCTGGCGCCGTCCATGAAGTTGCGCACGAACTTCGGGTTCTTGCCCAGGTTGATGCCCAGCATGTCGTGCATCACCAGCACCTGGCCGGCCGTGCCCTTGCCGGCGCCGATGCCGATGGTGTGGCAGCGCGGCAGCTGCTGGGTGATCTCGGCCGCCAGCGCGGCCGGCACCATCTCCAGCACCAGCATGGTGGCGCCGGCGTCCTGCAGTTCGAGCGCGTGGCGCTTGAGCGTGAGTGCGGCCTGGTCGTCGCGGCCCTGCACGCGATAGCCACCGAGCGCGTGCACGGTCTGCGGCGTGAGGCCCAGGTGGGCGCAGACGGGGATGCCGCGCTCGACCAGGAAGCGCACGGTGTCGGCGGTCCAGCCGCCGCCTTCGAGCTTGATCATGTGCGCGCCCGCGTGCACCAGCTGCGCGGCGCTGCGCATGGCCTGTTCCTTCGATTCGTGGTAGCTGCCGAAGGGCAGGTCGCCGAGCAGCCAGGCCGTGCCCTGCACGCGGCGCAGGCCGCGCGCCACGCTTTCCACGTGGTAGGCCATGGTCTCCAGCGTCACGCCGGCGGTGCTGGCCAGGCCCTGGCAGACCATGCCGAGCGAATCGCCCACCAGGATGCATTCGACGCCGGCCGCGTCCGCGACGGCCGCGAAGGTGGCGTCGTAGGCGGTCAGCATGGTGATCTTTTCGCCGCGCTCGCGCAGCTCGGCCAGTCGAGGCAGGCTCACGGGCTTGCGGGCGGGCAGGGGAGAGGCCGCCGGCAGCGTGCCGTAGGGTGTGGCGGGGGTGGGGTTGCTCATGTCGTGGTCCGGCGCAGGCCGGGCGGTGAACGAGAATGCGGGACTATAGTGCATTGCACCATTCGGAGGCATGCCTCCCGGACGGTCTTTCCGATGGCTCTTTCACCGGCCTTTTTCCCACGATGAAACACCTCAGCGACTACACCTCCGCCGACATCGCCGCGCTGGCCGCGCAGGACGTCGCGCGCGCCCTGGCCGAAGACGTGGCTACGGGCGATCTCACCGCCGCGCTGGTCGATGCGGCGCGTCCGGCCCGCGCCCGCGTGATCGCGCGCGAGAGCGCCGTGCTGTGCGGCACGCCCTGGGTCACCGCCGCCGTGCACGCGCTCGACCCCCAGGCCACGCTCACCTGGCACGTGGCCGAGGGCGCGCGCTGCGAGCCCGACCAGACCGTGCTCAGCATCGAAGGCCGCGCGCAGCCGCTGCTGACGGCGGAGCGCACGGCGCTGAACTTCCTGCAGCTGCTGTCGGCCGTGGCCACGCAGACGGCCGCCTATGTGGCGGCCGTGGCCGGCACGCGGGCGGCCATCGTCGACACGCGCAAGACCCTGCCGGGCCTTCGGCTGGCGCAGAAGATCGCCGTGACCACCGGCGGCGGCGTGAACCACCGCATCGGCCTGTTCGACGCGGTGCTGATCAAGGAAAACCACATCGCCGCCGCGGGCGGCGTGGCCGCGGTGCTGCAGCGCGTGCGCGACACCGCGCCGGCCGCGCGCTTCGTCGAGATCGAGGTCGAGACGCTGGCGCAGCTCGACGAGGCCCTGGCCTGCGGCGCCACCATGGTGCTGCTGGACAACATGGACCTGCCCACGCTGCGCGAGGCCGTGCGCCGCAACGCCGGTCGCGCCATCCTGGAAATCTCGGGCGGTGTCAACCTGTCCACCGTGCGGGCCCTGGCGGAAACCGGGGTCGACCGCATCTCCATCGGCGCCTTGACCAAGGACGTCAAGGCGATCGACTTTTCCATGCGCTTCGAGGCGCTGTGAGGAGCCAGTCCATGAGCAACGAAGCCATCATCGACGTCGAGTACGAACAGCCCGCCTGTCCCACGCAGCACGCCTGGGCCCGTGTGCCGGTGGAGCCCGGGCCGAAGCAGCGCGCCGAGCTCATGGAGCGCATCAAGCGCCTGCTGAAGGAGCGCAACGCGGTCATGGTCTCGCACTACTACGTGCACCCCGACCTGCAGGACCTGGCCATCGCCACCGGCGGCATCGTGAGCGACTCGTTGGAGATGGCGCGTTTCGGGCGCGACCACCCGGCCACGACGCTGGTGGTCTCGGGCGTGCGCTTCATGGGCGAGACGGCCAAGATCCTGAGCCCGGAGAAGACCGTGCTCATGCCCGACCTGGACGCGAACTGCTCGCTGGACCTCGGCTGCCCGATCGATGAGTTCAGCGCCTTCTGCGACGCGCACCCCGACCGCACCGTGGTGGTCTACGCCAACACCAGCGCGGCGGTGAAAGCGCGCGCCGACTGGCTGGTCACCAGCAGCTGCGCGCTGGACATCGTGCGCGCGCTGAAAGACAAGGGCCACAAAATCCTCTGGGCGCCCGACAAGCACCTGGGCGGCTACATCCAGCGCGAGACCGGCGCCGACATGCTGATGTGGAACGGCTCCTGCATCGTGCACGACGAGTTCAAGGCCTTCGAGCTGGCGGCGCTCAAGCAGGAGCACCCAAAGGCCAAGGTGCTGGTGCACCCCGAGAGCCCGGCCGACGTGATCGCGCTGGCCGACGCGGTGGGTTCCACCTCGGCCATCCTCAAGGCCGCCAAGGAACTGGACGCGCCGGCGTTCATCGTCGCCACCGACAAGGGCATGATGCACATGCTGCGCCAACAGAACCCGGGCAAGGTCTTCATCGAGGCGCCCACGGCCGGCAACAGCGCCACCTGCAAGAGCTGCGCGCACTGCCCCTGGATGGCCATGAACGGGCTGGCGGGCGTGGCCCAGGTGCTGGAAAAGGGTCTCAACCAGATCCACGTGGACCCCGGGCTGATCCCGCGCGCACGCCTGCCCATCGACCGCATGCTGGCCTTCACCGCCGCCCACAAGTCGGGCCAGGACGCGGGCGCGCTGGTGCCGAACATCGGCGCCGCGTGAGCGCCGAGGGCGTGCACGCCCGGCTCGCTTTCGCGGCGAGCGGTCTGGCGTCGCACGCCGCGCTGCGGCTCGACTTCGGCGCACCGCGCGCCGTGCTGCGGGCCGACGCGCTGTCCGGGCTCGTGCCGGTGATCGAGGCCGCGCAGGCCGCCGCGCGGCAGGGCGCCTGGGTGGTGGGCTGGCTGGCCTACGAGGCCGCGGGCGCCTTCGACCCCGCCCTCGCCACGCACGTGCCCGAGGGGCCGTTGGCCTGGTTCGGCGTGCACGATGCCCCGCTGTCGATGGACACCGACCCGCCGCGCGACCCGCCCGCCGTGCGCGCGCACTGGGCCGACGCACCCGGCGTCCGCGCCGATTTCGACACCGCGCTGGCGGCCCTGCTGCAGGCCATCGAGGCCGGCGAGGTCTACCAGGTGAACCACACCGCGCGCTGGCGCGGCGAGCTGCACGAAGGCCGCGCGCTCGATCTGTTCGAGCGCCTGCGGTGCGAACAGCCCGCGGACTACGCGGCTTATGTCGACGGCGGCGGGCAGCAGGTGCTGAGCCTGTCGCCCGAGCTGTTCTTCGATTGGGATGGCGACCAGGTGCTGACGCGGCCCATGAAAGGCACCGCGCCGCGCGGCCTGGACCCGCGCGAGGACGCGGCGCAGGCCGCGCGCCTGGTGGCCTGTCCCAAGGAGCGTGCCGAGAACGTGATGGTGGTCGACCTGCTGCGCAACGACCTCTCTCGGGTCGCGCGGCCGGGTTCGGTGGCGGTGCCCTCGCTGTTCGACGCCCGCCCGCTGCCCACGGTGTGGCAGATGACCTCCGACGTGCGCGCGCGCACGCGGCCGGGCGTGGCGCTGGTGGACCTGCTGCGCGCCCTGTTCCCATGCGGCTCCGTCACCGGCGCGCCCAAGCGCCAGGCCATGCGCCGCATCGTGCAGCACGAGGCCGGCGCACGCGGCGTGTACTGCGGCGCCGTGGGCGTGCTGCGCCCGGGCGGCGGCGCCACCTTCAACGTGGCCATCCGCACGGTGGTGGTTCGCGAACGCGCCCTGACCCTGGGCGTGGGCAGCGGCGTCACCTCGGGTTCGCGCGCGCGCGCCGAATGGCGCGAATGGCAGCACAAGGGCGCCTTCGCGGTGCGCGCGGCCGAACCGTTCGAGCTGCTGGAAACCCTGCTGCTGGAGGACGGCCGCTGGCGGCATGAGCCACGCCACCGCGCGCGCATGGCGGGCTCGGCGCGCCACTTGGGCTTCGCCTGGACCGAAGAGGCCTGGTCGCGCGCCTTGCGCGCGCTGGTCGAGGCGCATTCCACGGGCCCCTGGCGCGTGCGCGTGCTCTGCCGCAGCGACGGCCGCGTGTGGGCCACGGCCCATGCCATGGCCACCTCGCCGACGCCGGTGCGTCTGCGGCTGGCCGAGCGCCCCTTCGCGGCCGCGCATTCGCCCTTCGTGCGCCACAAGACCACGCGCCGCACGCACTACGAAGCGGCCGAACGCGTGGCGCCCGGGGTGTTCGACACGCTGCTGTGGAACGACGACGGCGAGCTGACCGAGTGCACGCGGGGCAACATCGCCTTGCGCTTCGACGGGGGCTGGGTCACGCCCGCGCTGGACTGCGGGCTGCTGCCGGGCATCGCCCGGCAGTTGGCCTTGGACGAAGGGCGTTTGCGCGAAGCGGTGGTGCCGCTGTCGGCCCTGGAGCGGGTGCGGGAGTGGGCCTTCCTCAACAGCCTGCGCGGCTGGCTGCCGGCGGTGCTGGACGGGCGCTGAACCACCGCGCCGGCCACTGGCCGGCCATGCATACCCCCCGCCCGTTGTGACCGGGCGCCGCGGTTGTAATTCGCGCCTTTTCCAAGGCCGACCGCTTGCACCCCGTGACCCATCAACGCCCGATGCAGGCCTGTGGCCTGCTGCTTTCCCTGCTGGTCGCGCCCGCCTGGGCACAGACCGCGGCCGAGGCCAGCGCGCGCGCCCCCACCGAACAGCGCCGGGCCGAGGAGCGCCAACTGCAGCAGCGCGAGGCATTGCAACGCGGCGCCGAGGTGTGGGGCACGCCCGATGTGCCGCTGCCTGCGCTGCACTGGCCCGAACACGAAGCGCCGTGCGTTCCCGTGCGGCACATTGCGCTGACGGGCGCCGAAAGCGATCGCTTCCAGTTTGTCCTGCAGGACCTCGTCGCCGGCGCCGATCCGGCCGTTGGCCGCTGCCTGGGCACCGAGGGGGTGTCGATCGCGGTGGCCCGCGCGCAGCGGCGGCTGACGGCCCGGGGCTTCACCACCTCGCGCATCCTGCTCGAGCCGCAAAACCTGTCGCAGGGCACCCTGCGGCTGAGCCTGCTGCCCGGTCGCATCAGCGCCATCCGCTTCGCCGACGGCACCTCGCCGCGCGCCACGCAGCTCAACGCGGTGCCAGTCCGCGTGGGCGACATCCTCAATCTGCGCGACATCGAGCAGGCGCTGGAGAACCTGCGCCGCATGCCCACGGTGGAGGCGGACATCCAGATCGTGCCCGGCAAAGGGCCCGCCGAGAGCGAACTCGTCCTCCGCTGGAGGCAGGCCCTGCCCTTGCGCCTGAACCTCTCGCTCGACGACAGCGGCACCCGGGCCACCGGCCGCTACCAGCTCAGCGCCACGCTCAGCGCGGACCATTGGTGGACGCTCAACGACCTGTTCTACCTCACGCAGGGCCGGGACCTGGGGGGTGGCGAGCCTGGCGCGCGCGGTACGCGCAACACCAGCCTGTACTACTCGCTGCCCCTGGGATACTGGGCCTTGGGCTTCAACGCCAGCCGCTACAGCTACTTTCAGAGCGTGGCCGGCCTCTACCAGGACTACCGCTACAGCGGCTCGCCGTCCTGCACACGCCGGGCGCGGCGGTGGACAACCAGGCCAGCGAGGTGGCCGCCAGCCGCGTCTACGCCGGTGGCAACGTGACGTTCATCGCCGAAGGGGCCGGCCATCACCCCTGACAAAGTCTGGTTCGAGGGGCTATACAGCCAAGGCGAAGGCGGTGAAGTCAGTTTCGCCCAATACAAGTTGGCCGTCGAAACCTATGTTCGCTTTCTGGCGGATCCAAAGAAAAAACCGATTGAAGTGGACTTCCCAAACTAATGTGCGTGGGACAATGAATACCGAAACCTGTGGCCGGATCAGGCTGTTGATGAGCTGCGTCGTGTTTTCCGCCAGCACAGTACTGACGGGGTGCGCCACTCCGCCCGTTCAGTACTACCCCGATGCCGAACAAGCGATCGAAGATGAGGTGGGCTCCGCGCCTCCGCCAGGAAGCGCCGTCGTCGAGTTCACGACGAACTCCGTGGCGATCGCGGTCTTTCAGCAGCGTGTGGGAGACAAGCTGTGTGAGCCCGAATCCGAGGACATGGTCGCCCGTGTCAGAAGGCGCGAGATGCTCCCTGCTTCAGTACAGCGCTTTCATGGTCTGGCCAATTTCATGTCCTTGGGCAAT